>Ga0316187_10001215_pt1 | contig 21942 bp, 22 predicted proteins | sample CroRivburrow1_MG_FD_204927 | JGI IMG/M metagenome (GOLD analysis project Ga0316187, IMG submission 204927) | Coastal sediment microbial communities from Maine, United States - Cross River worm burrow 1 | ecosystem: Environmental > Aquatic > Marine > Coastal > Sediment | place: USA: Maine...
GACGCCAGCACTACAACGGGCTGAGATCCATTGTAGGGCCGGCGTCTCGCCGGCCTGATGGTGAGGAAGGTCGGAAGACCTTGGTCCCTGATTCTTGAATTTTGCAAGAGGCTGAGCTAACGGCTAACGGCTCACAGCTCTGCTCCTACGGCCCCTCGACCGCCTGCAGCGTGTCGTACGCGGTGGTCGAGCCCGCCGGGAGATAGTCGGCGATGACGACCCACCGAGTCGTACTCGGATTGAGGCCCGTGACCGTTGCCTCGAAGGTGGTGCTTCCGGTATCGCCATCGGCGAGGGTCGTGATGGCGGTGGTGCCGGTTCTGACCACCAGGGGAATCGCGTTTGCGGTGGCGGGCTCCTCATAGACCAGCGCGGTGAGGGTCGCGTGGTTGGCCGCCGACAGCGTCTCGCCGCTGGTGTTGGTGATGCTGACGTCGAATTGAAGAACGCTGCCGATCCGTGTTGCCTCGACCGCCATCCTGGCGCCGGCGGGTCGCGTGAGGGCGGTGTCCAGCATGTCGCCGTAGACCTGGGTAAATGAGGTGTCGCCGCTGTCGATCTGCTCGCCGCTGTCCACCATCACGAGGGGGAGGTAGACCGTACCGGGTGTGTTGTAGGAGTCGAACCAGCGGTCGAGTCGGCCACCAAGGGGAGCGTCCACATCCTGGTCGATGATCAGCACATTTTCGTCGCGATACTCGTTCTTGAGCTGTTGGAGTGCCGTCCCGGCGCTCGTGCAGACGGGTCAACCGGGGCGCATGAACGACTCGAAGACCACGAGTCTCGGATCCAATGGCAAGGATGCGACCTCCACCCCGCCAAGGATGAAGATCGCATCGCCGGAGCCGTTGTCCACCACCGATGCGTAGGCGATGAAACGACCGTCTTCGGAGGTCGTGCCCACGATCGCGTAGCCATCCGGGACGTCGTCGGCGCCGACCGCGTGGAAGACATCATTGATCTGCCGGTGCCCGAAGGGTGGAAGATTCCGGGTGAGGGTGCCGAGGTGGGTACCGTCGGATTCGAAGACATCGACCTCGATTGCGGTCGAGGAATCCACCGCATTGACGAACCCGATGTTGGTGCGAAAACCCGCCGATGGATCGGGCGACCTGGAGAGCTGAATCAGGGTCGCATCGCGCCCGAAAGGGAAGGCCTCACTCTCGATCACCGCGGGGACGGTCTGGCCATAGGTGCCGCCCGGATCGTCGTTGTAGGTCCGGCTGGTTGCCAGGATCCCGCCATCGGTCGCGATGATCCGCAGCGCCGCCGTTCCGGCATAGTCGAAATCGGTCTCGAGCACGTTCCCGAGACGCAGGCTCTCGCTCGCCGCGAGGGTGTGCTCGGTGGTGGTGGGCTCGCTGTTATCCACACCGGTCTTGAGGAGCTCGATGGTGAATGATGCCGGCGCATCACCCACCGCCTTGACCTGGAGATCGGTGCGCCACCTGGTCTGGTTGACGCCATCGGCGTTGGCCGACGCAGGGATGTAGAGGGTCTGTGCCGAAACGGCAGCGGCCGCAGCCGCCGCGACGATGATGCCTACGATCCAACGCTGCATTGAAACCTCCGGGCGCGCGAGTCGGCAGCAGTCTACCGTGTCTTGGGTGGTCGTGCAGGGTGCTCGGCGCCTATGGAACGGAGGAGGACCAGGCGCCGATGCCACCGCTCTCGAAGTCATCGCTGAAGATCGGGATCACCGCGACGAGCACGATGTCGTCGATCCGTGCGCGGACCGGCTCGTCGGCGAGGTCCTGCCACGTGACGATTGTGACGAGAGCCGCCACGGAGCCGGCGGGAGCCAGGCCCTCATCGGTCTTCAGTTGGAGCCACGTGTCGAGAGGCCGTCCGGGGAAAAAACCGATATCGAAAGGACCATACTCGGCCACCACGTTGCAACCGGCGTCGGAGTAGAACACAATGGTGATACGGGACGATCCATCCTGCGCGACATCGACATCGTTCGGCCAGAAATACCACATTGAGGCGACGTAGCCGTTGAACTCGGTGATAGGCACACACTGTGAACAGGACAAATCTAGATTGTTGCTGGCTGCGGTGAGGTCGTGTTGCATGGAGCCTGAGGTTGTGGAGCCGGATCGATCCTCCGAGCTCCAGGTCAGATCGCCATGGATTGTGTTGCAGGTCCATCCAGCGAGTTGGTCGGCATCGTCGAAACCAGGGTTGGTCAGGAGATTCTGCGTGAAGGCAGGTCCGGCGATCAGGAGGACGAGGGCTGCGGCGATCGTGAGTCTGACCATGGCGGGTCTCCTTGGGGCCGGTCGATTGCGATTCCTGTCGTGTGTTCTGAGCATCTGAAACCAAGGTAGATCCGCATCGCCGAATATGCAAGATCAGCCTGTGGAATATGAGATTTCCCAACGTCACTTGAGGACGGCGATGAACTCTCGTATGCCGTGGCGAAGGAGGAAGGAACGCTCGATCCGAAAAGGTCTGAGCCAGCGCTCGACCTGGGCCGGTGGAGGATCGGGAGCGTTTGTGTGTCGGTTGGTGGTCGGCCGGTAGGTCAGGCGACCCGCCTGGAGGAGTTCGTAGCGTGACGGCTCGGACGGCATGGTTGGCGTGGTGATGGTCATGGCGTGGATTCTGGCTCCGCTCTCGGCGACCGCGGTGAGATGGCGGGCGAGAAGAGAGGGCTGTTCGCCGACCAGGTAGTTGAGCAGATCCCACATGAGAACCAAGCCGAAGGCCTCCTCTTCAACGGGCAGAAGGCGATCCAATCTGGCGGTGAAGGCCTCGGGATCGAGCTCCTGGAGGCCGGCCAGACCGTCTCTGCGCAGCAGGGGAACGATCCGGACACCATTGGCGATGGCCGCGTAGAAGTTCAGATTGGTCTGAAGGGCCGGACCCAGATCGAGGACCCTCACCGGTTGTTCGGGATCGAGGGTGGCGAAGATCTCGGCGAGGGCCGGCGAGTCATGGAGGGCGGGGTCCGCGTCCCCTTCGGCGATCTCCAGACCTCCCCCGAGGGCGGTCGAATCGACCGCCCGGGCTCTCCGCAACCAGCCCATTCAGACTTTGGCCGTGCTCGTTTTGTTCGCGGGAGTTGATGGCGGCGGCATCGGGTCTTTCTTCGGAATCTCGGCGACGACCGGCTTCGGCTCGGGTCTGTGCTCGGATGGAGGCTTGCCCGACATGTCGATGCTGCCGAGGAAGGTGGCGCCGTCCTCGAGTACCACCCGCGGGGCGACGATGTCGCCGGTCACCTTTGATGCCGAACGCAGCGCGACCTGCTCCTGCCCTCTGACATCGCCGTCGACCTCGCCCTCGATGGTCACCATCCGACCCTTGAGATTGGCCTTGACGCGACCCTCCGGGCCGACGGTCACATTGTGTTGTTTGAGATCGACGGTGCCCTCGATGCGCCCCTGAATATAGAGATCTTCGTCGCCGGTGACATCACCGCGGATGGTGATGGAACGGCCGATGGTGGCCGCCTCGCCGGTGGACGACGACGACGGTTGCACGCTCTTGGGTCGCGGCGCCGATGATGCGCCTGATGGTGGACTCGCCGTCGGTGTCGATTCATCTTCCTTCTTCCACATGGGCCCTCCCTGGAAGTCGTGAGTCTTCGTTGCTTCCACCGTACCTGTGGTGAACCGGCCCGAAAAGTGCTCCGGGTCACTCTTTGGGATGGTCGGCGATCCCGGCCATGGCGGCGGGTTGGACCCACGAGTCGAACTGCTCGGCGGTGGCGAGGCCGAGGGTGATGGCCGCCTGTCTGAGGGTGATCCCTTTCGAGTGGGCCGTTTTCGCGACACGGGCGGCGTTGTCGTAACCGAGATGCGGATTCAGGGCGGTGGCCAGCATGAGGCTCGATTCGACGTGGGCGGCGATCTGCCCGTGGTCGGGTTCGAGACCGGCCACGCAGTTGTCGGCGAAGCTCCGGCTCGCACCGGCCAGGAGCCGAATCGACTGCAGCAGATTGAAGATCATCACCGGTTTGAAGGCGTTGAGCTGGAGGTGGCCTCCAGCGCCGGCGATGCCGACGGTGACGTCGTTGCCCATGACCTGGGCGGCAACCATGGTGAGGGCTTCGACCTGGGTCGGGTTGACCTTGCCCGGCATGATCGACGAGCCCGGTTCGTTGGCGGGCAACTCGAGCTCGCCGAGGCCCGCCCGTGGCCCTGATCCGAGGAGCCGGACATCGTTGCCGATCTTCATGAGGGAGACGGCCGTGGTGCGAAGGGCGCCGCTGGCGGCGACGATGGCATCGTGGGCTGCAATGGCGGAGAAACGGTCGCCGATGGTGGTGAAGGGCAGCCCGGTCATGTCGGAGATGGCCGCCGTGGTACGGGCGCCGAAGTCGTGGTGGGCGTTGAGGCCGGTGCCGACGGCGGTGCCGCCGATGGGGAGCTCGAGGAGGTCGCCGGCGGCGGCGTCCAGACGACGGATGTCGCCGTCGAGCTGCGACGCCCAGGCGCCGGCCTCCTGACCGAGGGTGAGGGGCACAGCGTCCATGAGGTGGGTCCGGCCGATCTTGACGAGATGCCGCCACTCGGCGGCCTTGGCCAGGATCTCGTCGCGGAGGTGGACGAGGGCCGGACGTAGCATGCGGTCTATGGACGTGGCCGCGGCGACATACATGGCGGTGGGGAAGACATCGTTGGAGGACTGGCCGCGGTTGACGTGGTCGTTTGGGTGGACCGGATCCTTGCTCCCGAGAGTGCCGCCGGCCAGCTCGATGGCGCGGTTGGCGATGACTTCGTTGGCATTCATGTTGGTCTGGGTGCCGCTGCCGGTCTGCCAGACCACGAGCGGGAAGTGATCGTCGAGGCCGCCCTCGATGATCTCTTGAGCGGCCCGCGCGATGAGCTCGGCGATCGCCGGCGGCAGCTCGCCGAGCTCGGCGTTGGCGACGGCCGCAGCCTTCTTGACGACGGCCAGCGCGTGAATCAGCTCGGGCGGCATGGTCTCGTCGCCGATGAGGAAGTTGGCCGACGACCGCGCGGTCTGGGCCCCCCAGTAGCGGTCTGCCGGAACCTCGATCTCACCCATGGTGTCGGACTCGATGCGCGTGGTCATGATTCCACCCCCGTCCCCTACAACATGTGAACGGGGCTGGGCGTTCCCGCTGTTCACTCGCCCCGTCGGAACGAGGTAGACTGTTGATTGTCATGCAGAGATTGGGGGAGATCCTCATCGAGAAGGGCGTGCTCTCGTTGACCGAGTTGCACTTGGCCCTCGAGACCTGCCACCGCTCGGGCGGTCGGTTGGGAACCCAGCTCCTCGAGTTTGGTTATGTCGAGGAAGGCGTGCTGCTCGGTGCGCTGGCGAAGCAGCTGAGTGTCCCCAGCGTGGTCAAGGTCAAGCTCCTTCACTCTCCCCTCGAGGTTCGCCAGATGCTGCCGTCCAAAGTTGGGCGGAGATTGCAGGCGGTCCCCTTCGAGGACACCAAGGGCGGGATCAAGGTCGCCATGACCAACCCCAATGACCGGGCGGCGGTGGATGAGATCTCGGCCCACTTGAAGAAGAACATCCTCCCCCACGTGGCCACCGAGGCCGCGGTGTTCGCTGCCCTCGGCGGCGCAGAGAACGACGACGCCGACTGGTCTCCCGACGTCCGACCATCGGTGGTCAAGGCTCGGCGCAGCGTTGATGTCGCAGACTGGAACCGGCTGTGGGAGCCGCCGAAGTTCGAGCCCTCGGAACTCTTCCGCTCCGCTCCGAGAAGACCTCGGGGGGGCGATGTGCTGCTCGCCACATTTCCCGATCTGATCTCTGTGGCCTCGCGGCAGGCGGCGTCGTGGGAACATCAGATCGACGACTCCAATTTTTCCGAGCTCATGTACCGGGCGGACAGTCGCGATGAGATCGGCGGTCTGTTGGCGCGCTTTGCGGCATCCAAGTACGACCGGGTGAGTCTCTTTTCGGTTCACAAGGGAACCGTCACCGGCTGGCTGGCGCGCGGAAGGTCGGTGGTTCTCGAGGATCTCCAAACCTTTTCGGTCTCGCTCGATGCTCCGTCGCTCTTCGCCGACGTCGGCAATTCCGACAGCTTTGTCGGCGCCGTCCTCGAGAATGAATCCAACACCGAGTTGATCCAGGCCCTGGCGGATCCGGCGCCGACCGAAGTCGTGGCGTTTCCGGTTCGGGTGAAAAAGCGGCTTGTCGCCTTCGTGCTCTGCGACGACCCCGGCCACCCGGCGTCCCATGATCACGTCGACGGAATGATCACCGCCTGCCGCAAGGCCGGAGTCGCCCTCGAGGTTTTGATTCTGCGGAAGAAGCTCCTGAGCTGAGGCGGAAAGTTAGAAAGTTAGGAGGTGAGCGCTCCCTCCGGTCGCTGTCAGCGCTCCCTCCGGTCGCTGTCAGCGCTCCCTCCGGTCGCTGTCAGCGCTCGCTTCGCTCGCTGTGAGGAGGTTAGAAGGTGAGAGGGTGCGATCGAACTCGGCCCATTGTGGCGCGGACGTCCCGCCCGCGAGGAAACCACAAACCATGATGCCCCGAAACCCGTGGTTCGCGCGGGAGCTTCGCTTCTCACCCCTCACCTTCTCACAGCGAGCGAAGCGAGCGCTCACCTCCTAACTTCCTAACTTCCTCACCTCCTTACCTCCTATCCCTCCAACCTTCTAACTTCCTAACCTTCTCACTTTCTAACTTTCTAACTTTCTAACTTCCTCACCCTCTAAATTGTGAATCCATGCACGAGTGAGCATGCATCGGTCCACTGACCGCGAAACGGGCGTATAATCCCCGCGAACAGGAGGTGCCGATGTCGGCCAACGGGAATGTCGAAACATTTGTCGAACTGATTCGACGGGCGTCCACACAGTTGCCCGCTGATGTGGTCAGCGCCCTCGAGCAGGGGAAGGCCAAGGAACAGCAGAGCGGTCTGGCCGAGAAGGCCCTGGGAACCATCCTCGACAACATCGAGCTGGCCCGGTCCACCTCCGCGCCGATCTGCCAGGACACCGGAACCCCGGTGGTGTGGTTTCACCACCCGGTTGGGGTCTCGACGCGGGCTTTGGCGGCCGATTTTCAGGAGGCTGTCCGGCAGGCGACCGAACGGAGGTACCTGCGACCCAACGCCGTGGATACCCTCACCGGCCGCAACACCGGGACCGGCGCCGGTCGGGGAATCCCCTTCCTCCACTTCGAGGAGTGGGATGAGCCCCGGATCGAGGTTCGGATGCTCCTCAAGGGCGGCGGCAGCGAGAATGTCGGCACCCAGTACAAGCTGCCGGATACGCGTCTCAAGGCCGGCCGTGATCTCGAGGGTGTCCGCAAGGCGGTGCTCGACGCGGTTTTTGAAGCTCAGGGCAAGGGCTGCGCTCCCGGAGTGTTGGGAGTGTGCGTCGGCGGCGACCGGGTGTCCGCCTTCGAGATGTCGAAGCGGCAGCTGCTGCGGCCCATGGTCGACACCAACCCCATCCCCGAGCTCGCCGAGCTCGAGGAGCGGCTGCTGAGCGAAGGCAATCAACTCGGCGTCGGGCCCATGGGCTTTGGTGGCAAGACGACCCTGCTTGCAGTCAAGATCGGCGTGCTCGATCGTCTGCCCGCCTGCTACTTCGTCACGGTGACCTACATGTGCTGGGCCGATCGCAAGGCCGCGGTGAGCATCGACGAGGGGGGAGAGGTGACATGGCTGAGCTGAAGCTACCTGTCAGCGAAGAGGCGATCCGCGAGCTCAAGGTCGGTGATTTCGTCGAGTTGACGGGGCGGATGATCACCGGCCGCGATGCCGCGCACAAGTGGCTGATGGAGTCGGTCCGCGAGGACGTCCTGCCGTTCATGAAGGACACGGTGATCTACCACTGCGGGCCGGTGGTGGCCGAGAACGACGACGGCAGCTACGATTTCGTTGCTGCGGGTCCGACCACCTCCATCCGCGAGGAGCCCTACCAGGCCGACGTCATCGGTCGCTACGGTCTGCGTGGCGTCATCGGTAAGGGCGGCATGGGTGCGACGACCCTCGCCGGTCTGAATGAGCACGGGGCGGTCTACCTCCACGCCATCGGCGGCGCGGCCCAGGTGCTGGCGCGGGCGATTCCCAAGGTGGAGCGCGTCTTCATGCTCGACGAGTTCGGCGTCCCGGAAGCGCTCTGGGTCATCGAAGTCGACAAGTTCCCCGTGGTCGTGAGCATGGACTCGCACGGAAATTCGCTCCACGACGAGGTCGAAGGCCACTCGAAGAAGAAGCTCGACGAGCTGCTGGGGTAATTCGCTTCGCGAATGCCGTGGGTTTCGGTACCCGGCATCCGGCGTCGGACGCGTCTGAGCTAGCATGGTGGTTCCGATGGCGACCACGCACCAACGCTCATCCCATTCACGACCGCAGTGCGGCTTCACCCTCGTCGAGGCCCTTGCGGCCCTCGGCATCTTCACCATGGCCGTCCTGGTCGCCACGGCTTATCTTCAGGCGCACGTTGTGGCCGCGCGCCGCCTCGAGGTCCGTTCGGCGTTGGTGCACGCCAGCGAAATCACCATCGAGGAGATTCGCGGTGGGCTTCGGCCCATGGTGTCGGCCAATCTCGATCGTGGATTCGAACTCGGGATGGGCCCCGGGATCACCCTGAGCACCAGCATCAAGGTTGAGTCCGGCGGGGTTTCTGATCTCTATCAGGTCGTGGTCACGTCACGATCGGCTGCGGCGGGCGAACCCATGGAGGTCTCCCTGGAGACCATGGTGTGGCGGCCGTGAACACCCAGCGAGGCGCAACCTTAATCGAGCTCCTGGTGGCCACGGCGCTGCTCGGGTCCATCGCGGTGCTCAGCGCCCAGCTCGTCATTCAGTCGACCAGGCTCATGGACACGGCGGCCCGAGCATCCCGGAATCCCGACCTCGTCCTCGCCACCGAGTGGATCCGGCGCGATCTCTATGAGGCGAGGTCGGTGATGGGGGAGGATCTGGGTTGGAGCGATGGGCCGTTGGTCGTGGGGAAACAGAGCGGGGGTTGGTTGGCGCTGGCGCCTTTTGAAGGGAAGCTGATGCGCATCGACGTTCCAACCGGTTCGTTGATCCCGGAAAACCGGGTCATTCTCCAGGGAGTCGTGGGTTGGCGCTGGCGGGTGAGCGATGGAAAGGCGGTTCAAATCGAGCTCCAGTCCTTCGCCAATCCCCATGCCCACCGGAACCTGACCGGCGCGGCAAGCTACCGGCTCGATCGGCGCACCGAGCGTCTCGCGTTCGCCCTCCGCGGGAAACCCGGGGGTGGCGCGTGGTGAGAAACGAAAGGGAATCGGGGGTCGCGCTCATCTTCGCCCTGGTTGCGCTGGCCATCGTCGCCTACATGGTGGTGGTGGTTGCGGCATCGATGCAGCCGCGGATCACCTCGCACGCGCACCTCGAGCGAACGGTCAGGTTGACCGCCCTCGTCGATGCCGCCATGGCGACGACCCTGGCCGAGCTCGCGGTTGACCGGTTCGACACCGGGTTGAGAGAAAGGGAGCTGGGTGAAGGCGTCATGAGCTCGACGGTGACGCAGGTCGGCCTGCACGAGGTCGAGATCGTGGCCCAGGGCAGTGCCCGAGGCTGGCGGGCAACCGTCGTCGCCAGGGTCGACACTGAGAACGGCCCGAGGGTCATGCGGTGGCATCGGTATCAGTCACCGGAGTGAGGGGTGAGAAGGTGAGGAGGTTAGAAGGTCAGAAAGTTAGAGAGTTAGAAAGTGAGATGTTTGGCGTAAGACGTGAGATACAAGGCGGTTGGTGTTCGCGGGATCTTGAAGCTCGCAGTCGTCCGATCCGACCCTCTCACTAGCGAGCGGAGCGAGCGCTGACCTTCTCACCTTCTCACCTTCTGACCTTCTAACCTTCTAACCTTCTAACCTTCTAACCCTCTGACCCTCTGACCCTTCTAACCTCTTCACCTCACCGCCGACGTCAACATCCGATTTCGCGGGTCTCTGGATTCACCCACGGACGAGACCCGGATGGCGGCCTGTTCCCCGACCGGACAGCGGTTCTCGCAGAGACCGCAGCCGGTGCAGAGTTCGGGGTCGATAAATGGCTGTTGCACCACCACGGTGCGGTCGTTCCGGGCGCGCACCTCGGCGGGCTCGAGCCAGATCGCCTTCGGTGAGGTCGGGCACATCTCCTCGCAGACGATGCACGGGGTGGCCATGCCCCAGGGCAGGCACCGGCCGCGATCGAGGAAGGCGGTGCCGATACGAACGTCGGCGGGTCCCCCGATGGCCTGTTTCGCGTCGGAGGTCACGATGGCCAGCGCTTCGGTGGGGCAGACCTCGCCGCAGCGAGTGCAGGAGGGCTCGCACCACCCGCGGCGCATGTTCAGGATCGGAGTGAAGATACCCTCGATCCCGGTCTTGCCCACATCCGAGACGATCACGTTTGTCGGGCACGATGCGGAACAGGCGCCGCAGGTGATGCAGCGGGAGAGGAATGCCTCCTCGTCGAGGGCGCCGGGCGGTCGGATGGCGTCGGCGGCTCGGGCCTCACCGCCGCCGGTGGCTCTGAGAACCGGCGCGATCGCGGCCGTCGCCACCGCGGTGACGAGGAATCGCCGACGCCCGACATCGAGGGGCGGCATCTTGGGGCTCTGCTGCACCACCGGCAGACCGAACTTCAGCGTGTCCTCTGCGCACGACGGGAGGCAGTTGAGGCAGACGTGACACTCGCTGACCCGGTGTTTGTCGAGGGGTTCGTCGGCCCCCTGGCACGCCATGAGACAGAGAGTGCAGCCGGAACAGGCGCTGTCGCTGGTGCGACGGATGCGCAGGGGCGCAATCCGGGCCGTCACGCCGAGGAGGGCGCCGAGAGGGCAGACCGCGCGGCAGTAGAAGCGCGGCATCCACGCCGAGAGGAGCAGGATCGCAGCCAGCATCCCGAAGGCGACCCAGCCGCCGGGGGTCATACCGCCGAACCACAGCGGTCGCAGACCTCCCGCCACGGCGCGGTGGAGCAGTGGGATGGGATCGAGCCAACCGGCATGGTCTGCGCCGAGCGCGGCCCACACGAGGATCACCGTGAGAATCACGTACTTGAGCGAGAACCACTTCCGGTAACGGTTGATCTTGTTCCGTTTGCGGCGCTCGGGCCCGGCGACCCACGACACCAGTTGCTGCAGGGTGCCGAGGGGACAGATCCAACCGCAGAAGAAGCGTCCGAGCACGGCCGTGGCGGCGAGGACGATGAGGCCGAGCCAGGTCCAGGCCGGGATCGTCCAATCGGCGAGGGCCGTACCGAGGGCGGTCAGGGGGTCGAGGGAGAGGAGGATGGAAGCGACCCATCCGGGGACGCGATCCACCGCGAGGCCGAAGAACAGCGCCATGAAGGACAGAAGAAGGAGGGTCTGAACCAGTATGCGGAAGTGGCGAGCGCGCGGCCTGAGAGTCATGCGAACCTCGAAGAAGGGGTGATCTCGTCACAACCACGAAGACTCGAAGACACAAAGAAAGTGCAAATAAAAGTCCCTTCGTGTCTTTGTGTCTTCGTGGTTGCGACGGACCCTTGCGATGGTCTCATCCGTCACACCGTGGTCGCCACCGACCGCCAATCGGTGGTGCCGAGCCCGAGTCGCTCGGCGATGGCGAGGTAGGGCAGCTCGGCGGGGCCGAAATCGAGCAGGGTCGCACCCCAGGCATCGGCCGCGAGGGGGTCGGTGGCCACGGCCAGGAGATCGTCATTTCGGACGAGATCGAGTGAACCACCGGTTGGTCCGCCACCGGTGAGCACCCGGGTGGCGTCGATGATTGTGAGGGTCGGACGGAAGGCGGCGCCGAGATCGGCGCAGACCTGGTCGAGGCGCTGATGCAGACTGGGGCGCCGGCCGACGACGGCGCCGAACCAGTTCTTCATGCCGAGGGTGCCGCGGCCCAGCGAGTGGTGTTTGACCACCGGGACGTTGATGAGCCGGTCGGCCTCAGCGATGGGTTGCAGCACCTCCCACTCACCGAGAACGGCGCCGCCGAGATCGAGTTTGACGGTGCCGGTGCTGTTCTGGTGGGCGACGGTGCCGCCCGCCGTTCGAGTGGCCTCGGCGATTCCCGAACGGGCGAAGGCGCGGGCCGGGTCGTGACAGGTGTTGTCGAGCACCACTACCGATGACGCTCCGGCGGCAAGGCTCAGCCGGACGAGTTCCCCGATGAGCTCGGGATCGGTGTTGGCCGCCTGGGCCGCGGTCCGGTCCCAGGCGCAGTTGGGTTTGATGGCGACCCGGTCGCCCTTGTGGATGAAGGTGTCAATACCGCCGAAGACCTGAAGGGCGCGTCCGAGGTTGGCCGTCGGGCCGGCGCCGCCGGCGATGGCCACCTTCCCGGCGGTCACTGGATCGATCCGCCAGTCCGGGGGCGTCGGTGCAGCCTCCCCCGATCCTCGCTGGTGGCGCCCGGGACGACCGCCGAGCCCGGCGCCGAGGGCGGTGATCGCCGCACCGGCCAGTGCCGCCGGCCCCCAGGTTTTCATAAGATCGCGACGACCGATGCCCTTGTTCGAAGGTGTGTCACTCATAGCCTCAACAGTGTATCTCGGCCAGAGGACTGCGAACCGCGTAAGGCGTCAAGGAGACGAGGCATTGCACCATCGCAGCCCACAGATCACACAGATAGACACAGATGGCATCGCACCGTCGCTCGGGGAAACCGCAGATCACGCAGATGAACGCAGATTCCATCGCACATCGCACGTCGCAACCACGAAGACGTAAAGACACAAAGGCATCACAAAGACATCGCACCGGATATTCGAGGCCGCCCGGCCGGACAGCCACGGTTCGAAACCGTGGCATCGAGGTGCATGAAGGTCGATCGACAAACGCCAGCGCTTGCCGATCGACCTTCCTTCACCTCGGGTCGTGCCTAGGCACGCCTACCCGGCCTCGGTTGCCTGGACGACTCCGGCACTCTCGGCCACCCGCGATGGGAACATCGGGTTCAGAGGCGCGATTTGATGAACCCGGTCACCCGCTCGATCAGCCACCCTCGTTCCTCGGCCTGATCAAATCGATGGCCGGCAGTGGCGTGGATCATCAACTCGGCGTTCGGCGCGTTCTCGGCGAGAATCTCGACGTCCTCAACGGGCACAACAGGGTCCGCCGCGCCGTGAATGATGAGCCACGGGCAATTGATCGTGCGAGCGGCGCCGACGACGTCGTGCCGCGCGGCATCGCGGAAGAACGCAGCGTCGATGAATTCGCCCGGCGCCACCTCGATGCAGGCTTCGGAGTCTCCCCGTCCGCTTCCTCCCCACGCCTGTCGTGGGGCTTTGGGCAACCGTGCGGGCGCGGCGATGGTGACCAGGCCCTCGAGACCGCGATCCCGGGCGCCCGCCAGCAAGGCCACGGTGCCGCCGAGGGAAGACCCGACGACCGCGATCCGCGAAAGCCCACGGCTCCTCAGAGAGGCATCCGAAGCAAGGAGGTCCTCGATTTCATTGCTCACCGTGAGCTCGGCTGGATCGCCATCCGACTCGCCCCGACCGCGGAAATCAAAGCGAAGGGCGGTGGCGCCGCGGGCGGCGACGGCCTCGCAGATCGAGCGGTGTTTGTCGGAGTCCTTGGAACTCAACCTGCCGTGGGCGACGACCACACCCAACCTGTTGCCCGCGTTGTAAGGGTGGTGCAGGACACCGGCGAGCCACAGCCCCGTTGGTGTTTCGATCTGAATGGTCTCTGTTTCGGCCATGGATCGACCATAGCAGGAGAATGGGCGACGCAGCGGGTCGCGAGCGGTCGAGCAGGGGGGTTGGATACGACCCGCCGCGTTGCATTTGTAGGACGACGAAACGGGTGTGAGGTTGACTGAGCCGGTGCCTGGCATCGGATCCCATCGCGTTGATGGCAGCGTTCCCACAGGTCGAGAATCGCGCCTCTCGCGAAGGACCATTTCGTTTCTTCGGGAGACCCTTCGACTCGCTCGGCGGCACTCGCTCGCTCAGGGTGACATGTTTTTTGACGTCCCTGTCTTTCCATGAGCAGGCGCCGCCCCGCGGCGTGGCGGTGCTCAGGGCGAAATGGATTGAGCGGAACAATGCTCTGCGCTGGTGCGATGCCTTGGTGATTGCGACGCTGCGATGATGCGATGTCATCCAGCAGCTAGTATCTAGCCTCCGCCGTCCGGCGTGTGGTACCGTTAGCCACGCGCTCCGGACGCGATCTCAACTGGACGGCAGGGCCCGCTATTTCGCAATACTCATCGCTGTTGTGAACACGAAATCTTGGGGAATTGGGTGGGACGGTTCCGTGTTCTGGGTGCCAAGTGGGGTAAGACGATGTCGGTTAGAACAATGAGAATGAGACGAAGCCTCGGCTCATGCGTTTTTGTCGCATGGATTCTGGCGTCGGCGTTGCCGGCGTCGGCCCAACTGGCCGATCAGGTCCCGCCCCAACTCGAGGAGGTCGGTGTCGAGGAGCACCTCGATGCGAAGATTCCGATGAACCTCGAATTCCGCGATGAGTATGGCGCGGTGGTGACTCTGGGGGACTATTTCGACGGCACCAAACCGGTGATCCTCACCCTCAACTACTACAAGTGCCCCATGCTCTGCGGTCTCCAGCTCAACGGGCTCCTCGACGGGCTCATGGATCTGGACTGGACGCCCGGGCAGGAGTTCGAGATCGTGACGGTGAGCATCAACCCGCTCGAGACCCCAGCCCTCGCCACCGAGAAGAAACAGAACTACATCAAGAGGTACGAGCGCCCCTCGGCGGCGAAGGGGTGGCATTTCCTGACCGGACGTGAGCCCGAGATCCGGCAGCTCGCCTCGACCCTCGGCTTCGGCTACACCTACGACCGGGAGACCGGAGAGTACGCCCACGCGGCGGCCATCTTTCTCGCGACGCCGGATGGGCGAATAGCCCGCTACCTCTATGGCATCGAGTATCCGGAGAAGCGCCTGCGGCTCGCGTTGCTCGAGGCTTCCGCCGGTGAGATCGGCACCACCATCGATCAGATCATTCTCTACTGCTTCCACTACGATCCAGAGAGTCGACGGTACTCGCCGGTCGCCATGAACATCATGCGGGTCGGCGGAACCGCGACGGCGTTGATTCTCGGATTGAGCCTCGGAGGGTACTGGCTCCGTGAGGCGCGCCGGCGAAAGAAAAGCGACAGGGGGACTCCCACCACATGACATCCACCGGACTTCAACTTCTCATCACTGCGCTTACCGGGTCGCTGCCCGACGATGACGGATCGTCGTTCTGGATGCCGCCACAGGTGTCGACGGTTGCGCAGGGCGTGGACTGGTTGTTCAATTTCATCCTGGCCATTTCGGTCTTTTTCTTCCTGCTGATCGTGGTCGTGATGGTGATCTTCGTGATCAAGTACCGGCACCGGGAAGGTCAGGGCGCCGAGGAGTCTTCGAGCCACAACATGGCGCTGGAAGTCATCTGGACCGGGATTCCGGTGGTCCTGGTGATGATGATCTTCGTCTTCGGGTTCAAGGGCTTTCTGGACATGGCGACGCCCCCGTCCAACGCCTATGAGATTCTGGTCGAGGGTCAGAAGTGGAACTGGAGCTTCACCTACCCGAACGGGTATATCGACTCTGACCTCCACGTTCCGGTGGATCGGCCCATCCGCCTCGTCATGGGTTCGCAGGATGTCATCCACAGCCTGTACATCCCGGCGTTCCGGGTGAAGATGGATGTGGTGCCCGGCCGTTACTCCAAGGCCTGGTTCGAGGCGACGAAACCCGGCGAGTACGATCTCTTCTGCGCCGAGTACTGTGGCACGAGCCACTCGGACATGATCGCCCACGTCATCGTTCACCCGGTGGGTGAGTTCGAGACCTGGCTCGAGAAGGCGTCGAACTTCCTCGAGACAATGACCCCGGTGGACGCCGGACGAAAGCTGTTCCAGGTTCGCGGCTGCCAACAGTGCCACTCGGTGGACGGCTCTGCCAAGACCGGCCCGAGTCTGCTCGGGATCTTCGGTCGTCAGCAGAATTTTGCCGATGGTTCCACGACTACCGTGGACGAGAACTATATCCGGCAGTCGGTGCTTGAACCGCAGGCCAGGGTTGTGGCCGGTTTCGAGCCCGTGATGCCGACGTACCAGGGCCGCCTCAGCGATCCCGAGATCATGGCAATCATCGAGTACTTCAAGTCCCTTGACGGGGCTTCCAGCGAGGAGTAGCAGCATGGCAGACGATACCGCAAGCCTCGACGGCGCCGCCGTTGGGACCAGGAATCAGGACAACTATCTCACCCACGGTCGCGGCATCTTGTCCTGGCTCTTCACCCTCGACCACAAACGCATCGGGGTGATGTACCTGGTGGCCATCACGTCCTCGTTCTTCCTCGGCGGCGTCTTCGCCCTGCTCGTTCGGACCGAGCTTCTGACCCCGGGCCAGACGATCATGACCGCGGACGCCTACAACAAGATGTTTACCCTTCACGGTGCGGTGATGATCTTCCTCTTCATCATTCCGGGAATTCCGGCGGCCATCGGGAACTTCGTCCTGCCACTGATGCTCGGCGCCAAGGATGTGGCCTTGCCGCGACTCAACTTGACGAGTTTCTGGTTCTGGATGGTGGGCGCGGTCTTCGCCCTCGTGTCGATCATCGTAGGGGCGGTGGACACAGGCTGGACCTTTTACACGCCCTACTCGACAACCACCGGGACGGCGGTCATCAGCATGACGCTGGGGGTCTTCATCCTCGGCTTCTCGTCGATCTTCACCGGACTCAACTTCATCGTCACCATCCACAAGATGCGCCCCGAGGGGATGACCTGGTTCAAGATGCCGCTCTTCCTTTGGGGTCTCTATTCAACCGCCATCATCCAGGTGCTCGCGACCCCGATTCTCGGGATCACCTTGCTTCTGCTGGTGGCCGAACGCGCCCTCGGCGTTGGGATCTTCGACCCTACCCTGGGCGGCGATCCCGTTCTCTTCCAGCACTTCTTCTGGTTCTACTCCCACCCGGCGGTCTACATCATGATTCTGCCGGCCATGGGCATCATCTCCGAGCTGGTGTCGGTCTTCTCCGGCAAGCACATCTTCGGCTACAAGTTCATCGCCTGGTCGTCAGTCGCCATCGCCCTGCTCAGCTTTCTTGTCTGGGGCCACCACATGTTCACCTCGGGCCAATCGGGGATCACCAACATGATCTTTTCGGCGCTGACCTTCTCGGTGGCCATTCCATCGGCGGTCAAGGTCTTCAACTGGCTGGCGACCATGTACAAGGGCTCGATTCGACTGGCGACGCCGATGCTCTACGTTCTCAGCTTCCTCTTCCTCTTCGCCATTGGGGGACTGACCGGGCTCTTCCTCGGCGCGCTCTCCGTCGACATCCACCTCCACGACACCTACTTCGTGGTCGCCCACTTCCACTACGTCATGTTCGGCGGGACGGTCATCGCCTTCCTCGGCGGTCTCCACTACTGGTGGCCCAAGATGTTCGGCCGGATGTACTCGGAGCGGTGGGGTCAGATCTCGGCGCTGCTCATCTTTGTCGGCTTCAACCTGACCTTCTTCACCCAGTTCGTCATGGGCAGCCACGGGATGCCGCGGCGTTACTACAACTATGTTGAAGAGTTCACCACCCTCCATCAGGCGTCCACCATCGGGTCGTATGTCCTCGCCCTCGGGTTCTTCATCATGGCCGGCTATCTCGTCCATTCGCTCTTCCGCGGCAAACCCGCCCCGAGCAACCCCTGGGGCTCGGCAACCCTCGAGTGGGAGACCTCGTCTCCGCCGGTGGCCCACAACTTCGACCATGAATACCTCGCCGGCGACCCCTATGATCTGGAGAGCCTGCGCTACGACCCCGCCGTCGAAGGCTGGGTGCGCAAGGATCCGCAGTCCATCATCCTCGCCGAAGGCGGAGCGCACTGATGACCGCGCAGCACCACGACGACGGCCACGACCCCAATCTGGCCCACCACTTCGAATCGACAGAGCAGCAGTTCCAGTCGGCCAAGCTCGGGATGTGGTTGTTTCTGGCGACCGAGATTCTCTTCTTCGGAGGCCTCTTCGTGGCCTACACGGTCTACCGGGGCAACCATCCCGAAGTCTTCGTCTTCGGCGCCCACTTCCTGGATACGGCCCTCGGCGCCCTCAATACGGTGGTCTTGATCTTCAGCTCATTCACCATTGCGTGGGCCGTCAGGGCAGCGCAGCTCAAGCAGATCAAGCTCCTCAAGTGGCTCATCATCGCCACCATGCTCTGCGCCTTCGCCTTCCTCGGCGTCAAGTACGTCGAGTACAGCGCCAAGTGGAAGCACGGTCTGCTGTGGGCCGGGAGCTACGACCCCCACGTCGACCACGAGGAGGCATTCGAGGTCATCGAACACGAGGCGGAGATCCACGCGCCCGGCGGTGATTTCGAAATCGCGGAGATCGACGAGGTCCAGCACGTCGCCGAGGGTGAAATCGTCGAGCCGGTCGCTGTCGCGGTTGAAGTCGACACGGCCTCGGCAGTGGTCGATTCCGACAGGTCAACCATCGCACCGGCGGCTCAGGGGCCGGCCGGACTCGCCGGACCCGACTCACCCGCCGACCCGGACGCCATCCCGGTGGAACCCGGCAACGCCAAGATCTTCTTCTCGATCTACTTCCTGATGACCGGGCTCCACGGAATCCACGTCCTCGGCGGGATCGCCGCCATGCTCTGGTTGCTCAACAGCCTGCGGCGTGGAGATTTCGACGGCGGTCACTACACCAGGGTCGACATGGTCGCTCTCTACTGGCACGTGGTGGACATCATCTGGATCTACCTCTTCCTGCTGCTGTATCTCATCGATTAGGAGCCGCAATGACTGAACACACGGAACACGGCCCTCACGTTGCCTCCCTCAAGCTCCTGGTGACCATCATGATCATCCTCATGATCGGCACCTGGCTCACGGTGTCGGTGACCCACTTTGATTTCGGTCCCTTCAACCTTCTGATCGGGCTCGCCATCGCCACCGTCAAAGCGGTCCTCGTTGGTCTCTACTTCATGCACCTGCGGTGGGACAAGCCGTTCAACGCCTTTGTCTTTGTCTCGGCCTTCGCCTTTCTCGGACTCTTCATCGGGTTCGCACTGATGGATACCGGGCACTACCAGGACGTCATCATCCCGGGATGGCCGCTGCAGTGATCCAAGGGCCATGAACGTTTCCCAAGAACTTTCAGGCGCCGAGATCACCGCCGTCGCCGAGCGGCGGCGTTTCGGCATGTGGCTCTTCCTGGCCTCTCTGGCCATGCTGTTCGGCGGCAGTCTGGTGGGTTTTGTCGTGATCCGTCTCCAGGCGCCCGAATGGCCGCCGCCGGGCTCACCGGGTCTGCCCACCTCTTTTTGGCTGAGCACGGCTCTGCTGGCGATCGTCAGCAGTCTTCTGGTGGCGGCCGAGAGGGCGATCGATGGCGGTCGGCAATCTCTTCTGACCCGATTCCTGACCGCCGCCGCAGCGGTGGGCGTCGCCTTCGTTCTGTCCCAGGTCTCGGGATGGGCGCGGTTGGCAGAGGCTTCAGATCTGCCCCAGAACAACCTCTACCTCTTCGGTGTCTATGTTCTGAGCTTTCTCCACGTCCTGCACGTCGTTGGTGGTCTGGTGCCCCTGGTGTGGGTGGCCCTCAGGTCACGAAGTGGACGCTACACCGCCGCCGACCACGAGGCCGTCACCGACGTCGCCATGTACTGGCACTTCCTCGGGATCGTCTGGGTGGGCATCCTCGCCGTGCTCGCGTTGTAATTCGGGGGATCACAGGCCCTTTTTTGAAAACGCCGCGATGACGAAAGCGATGCCCATGATTGCCGCACCGATGGCGACCATTGGAATTCTCGAACTGTCGATGCCACCGGAATTGAGGGCGACGGCCAGGCCGAGAGCCAGCGCCCCGAGCAACACGACCACCAGCAGGATCATCTTCTGCTGGGAGGATCCCCCCAGTTCTGAGCTGAGAAGCTGCCGCGCGACGGTGAATGCCTGCGAAACGTCCGTCGAACCGATTCCGGGATTCTCGGCGAGGTAGCTGCGGACCGTCGATGCGATGCGCTGACCGAGATCATGGGCCTGTGGTGATGCCTGTTGGGACTGAATCGGAACGTACATGGCGGTCTCCTTCGTTGTGGAGAAGTACGAAATCTCGAGGTGTTCAGTTTCCCGCGTCCGCGTCCGCGATCGTGTCCGGGGCAGCGACAATGGCAGCGTCGCAAGAACGCGGGAAAAACCGCCCACCGGGACGTGCCGGGTCCGTATTTGTGCAGGCAAGATCTTCCGGCAACGCGGCGCCACCCGCACAAATGGGGACCGGGCACTCCACGGCGACAACGAGGTGAGAATTTCTTCCGGTTTGTGATGAGGCCGCCGTTCGCGCGGGCAGCGTGGTCACCTTCCTTGCAGTCAACCCCCGAATGACCACGCTGCCCGTGCGACGCTGGGACGCCGGGGGCGTCCCAGAAGGCCGGGGCTGGGACTTGGTCATGACGCGCACCGGTGGGCGACCTACCGCATGAGCTGGCGTTGGGGCGAATGAGTTGGTTTCGGCATCACGGTGCCCACCGGCGCCGGACTAGAGGTGGTGAAGGGTCAAGCCCTCAAGCCCTCACAACAGCCGGGATCGCCGCGAGTCCCACCACCGCGAGCCCGAAAGCCGTGGTGGTCATCCCGACCCATGGAATCGCAGTCGTGCCGATGATCAGTGCGGCGGATGCGGCGCCGAGTTCGTCGGCGGCGAAGGCAAGACCGGCTCCGCGACGACTCAGCCCACCTCCCGCGAGGGCGCCCAGACCGGGGAACGCCGAGCCCGTGAGGACCCCCCCGGCTGTCAGAAGAACGGGAATCGTCAGGGTTGGTGCCCACGGCTCCGGACCGGAGGAGAGGATCAGTGACAATCCGACACCCGAAATGATGATCCACGGTAAGCTCCGCGCGGGAGACGGGGCGCGCAGCCCGAGCCACCCGCCGGCGGCCACACCGGCCATGAACGCCGCGGTCAGGAACCCGATCTCCGCATAGACCGAGCCCTTTGTCGTCTGCCAGGAGGCGAGGAGAAGAAGCCACCATCCCATGGAGACGAATCCGATGGCCCATGCGGCGATGGTGGCTCGAACCGGTGCCGATGTTGTGGCCGTAAGGGTGAGAAAAATTGCCACCGTTCCCACGAGCATCCAGAGGAGAATCAACGAGCCGCAGGGCTCGAGGTCGGCGATCACTTGCGACCAACCTGACCGCGATCGAGCTTCGTGAAGACGGACGGCGAGACTCACTGCTCGGGGGTGGCCGGAGGTGTTGAGATCGGCTGCAACGGTCTCGAGGAATGCGGCCAGAATCGGCTGTCTCGCCGGATCGAGGAGAAGCTCGAGAAAAACCGGATGCAAGGACTCACCGACATTGGTTCGATCTTTCAAACGTTGTTCGAGAGCAACGAAGCTGGTGTCGAGTTCGACATCGGCGCCGGCGGCCACGAGCAGGACACGCTCGCCCGGTACGGTGACGATCTGAGGGAAGACTTCGCGCAGGGTGGTGGCGAACATTGCCAGAAGCCGACCGCCGTCCCCTCCGAGGTAGGTGTCGCTCACCCCGACCTCGACGACGAGGACGCCGTCGTGGGCCATGGACGTGCGGCATCGCCGAAAAAACTCGAGCGTTCGTGTCCGGTTGGCGCGCAGGGTCGTCGGATCGCCGTCGGCGAGGATGATGAGGTCAAGGTTGCTCTCCTGGTCGACCGCTCGAATCGGATCGGTCGGGCGGAGCCGCACAGTGCTGTCGTCCAGGGTCCTCTGAAAAGCTGTGCCGAACCAGCGACCGAGGAGGGGCAGGATCTGCGGATCTTCCTCGACGAGTATCAATTCATCCGGACGGTGGAGGATCATGGCCTCAGCGGAGCCGTCGGCGGCGCAGCCGATGGCGAGAACGCGGCGAGGCTCGGGGTGGAGGAGCATCATGAGGTGGGCTCGGGGTACGGTGTCGTAGGGATCCGGGTAGCTCGCGTGGAGTCGTCCGTCGGCGTAGAGGCTGAAAGGCGGACCGGTGGAGACCTCCAGCCGCTGGTGGCGGGTCTCGACCGAGGATCCGAGCTCGCCCGGTTGGC
>Ga0316187_10001216_pt1 | contig 21940 bp, 27 predicted proteins | sample CroRivburrow1_MG_FD_204927 | JGI IMG/M metagenome (GOLD analysis project Ga0316187, IMG submission 204927) | Coastal sediment microbial communities from Maine, United States - Cross River worm burrow 1 | ecosystem: Environmental > Aquatic > Marine > Coastal > Sediment | place: USA: Maine...
TAAAAATCTCGACGCGCGGCGTCTCTTCGCCGGTTATGGCAGCGATATCTTTCCACAGCGGGCTGTGCCCGACGAACTTGAAATTAATTTCGTTGGCGCGTAATTTCATCGATTCGATGGCGTCATCAAAGGAAACATCCTCGGCTACCGGCATCTTGTCCGCCATGATCGAAATCATGTCGCGCAAGGATAACGGGCTAAGCATCATCAGGCTTTGATACAGGTTGCGCTTGGCCTCATCCGAAATTGAATCCGATACGGTATTAGGGAAAACATCACGCCTGTTCTGTGAAGGGATCCACATCCGCGACTGGTTGGCACCGCCAAACATACCCTCGAGCATCTGGGTATTGGCAGCACGCAGCATCGCATCCAGGATACCAAAGCGGGTGGCTTCATCGATCGGGGCATTCATAAAATGATTCGCCATCATCATCATCCACTGCATATTCATCCACTCGGCGGACATTCCCTGGGAATTGATGTTGGCAGAAATCGAAGGCGCGGTATTCGCCATCCACGGGAACAGGTAGAAAGGGTTTTGCAGCGGGCTTTGCGCCTGGGCATTACATTGTGCATTCCCGGGGGCGCAGTTTTCCTGGCTTGCGGCGGGATTCAGGTAAAACGACAGCACCATCACTGTCATAGCGATTAGACGAACCGACATTAGTTCTGCCCCCCTGTTGATTGGTCGTTATTGTGTACAAACGCACCTTATCAATCCAGGGCAGTATTTCAAATATCCACTAGGGCATACATAAAAAACTCGTCGCGCGCTTGACTCACTTTACCCAAATTGGGGTATAGTATTCCTTCGCAGGAATAAGTTACTTTGCCTGTAGTAATTTTTCAGCTGAAGTATTTCGGCAATCAAAACTAAAAATTGCGGCCTGCCGACCAGGGCAGCGCAACAGCAATTACCGAGGAGGAGTATGACGATGAAAAAAGTAACTAGCGGAATAGTATCGACTGCGCTGATTTGCTGTATCTCAATTATAGGTAGTGTTTCGGTCGCTAACGCCGATGCAATCGCCGACGGCAAAAAAGTAGCTTTCGACCGCAAGAAGGGTAATTGCCTGGCATGTCACATGATAGCCGACGGCAGTTTACCCGGAAACATCGGTCCCCCGCTGGTCGCAATGAAAGCACGTTTTCCTGACAAGGCCGACCTGCGCGCACAGATTTGGGATTCAACGGCTGCCAATCCGAATACAATTATGCCTCCCTTCGGGAAAAACAGAATCCTCAGCGAAAAAGAGGTTGATCTGGTTACCGATTTTATCTACAGCCTTTAAGTCCAGTACCTAATACATCGCACGAGGAAATTTCAAGATGAATCTTATACGTCGAAAGTTTTTAAAAACAGCAACATATCTCGGCGCCACGGCATCGGCTATCGGCGCCGGCGTACTGGTCCCGCAACGAGTGCTTGGCGCTTATGACGCCGCGGCCTTTGCGGCCAAGGATGTGAATAGTGCGATCAGTGCCACGATGGGCACCGATCAGCATACTGCTTCCGATACAATCAAGCTGAAAGCCCCTGACATAGCCGAGAATGGCGCGGTAGTTCCAGTGACCGTATCTTCAAGCATGAGTAATGTCGAAGCGATATCAATTATCGTCTCGGCTAACGCATCGCCGCTGACATCGAGTTATCAATTGTCCCCCGCTTGTGAAGCCTTTGTTTCAACCCGCATCAAAATGGGCAAAACCGGCGACGTAATCGCGGTAGTCAAGGCTGATGGCAAACTTTACTCCGCGACAAAAGAAGTAAAAGTCACCATCGGCGGTTGCGGCGGCTAATTTCAGATTTATAAAGAATTGGAGAAATACTCATGGCTTCTATAAAGATTCGTGCAAAAGCAAAGGACGGGGTAACGACCGTCAAAACATTGATGAGCCACCCGATGGAAACCGGCTTACGCAAAGATTCCAAGACCGGTGAGAAAATCCCGGCGAACCACATTACCGAGGTTACCGCCGAACATAACGGCAACGTGGTAATGACTGCTAACTGGGGTGGTGCCATTTCAAAAAACCCTTACCTTTCATTTAAATTCAAAGGCGCCGCCGCGGGTGACAAGATAAAGATCACCTGGGTCGATAACATGGGCAAAGGTGACAGCGCCGAAGCCGCCATCAAGTAAAGCGCGGCTTTAAAAATAATACGAGGAGGAACTGTCATGAAAAAATTACTCACCAGCGTGAGCATCGCGCTACTACTTGCTTTGCCTTTGACCGCAACGGCGACCCCGCAACAGGACCTGGAGGCATTCCGGGATTTCTTCGAGAAACGATTTCCCGGCACGCCATTTGATGATTATATCAACGGGGTCTACTCAATCGATCCTGCCTCACGCGAGCAATGGGAAGAAATCGAAGAATTTCCACCCTACGAGCTCAGCATCAGCAGGGGCCAGGAACTGTTTAACAAGCCGTTTGCCAACGGCAAGACCTATGCCAGTTGTTTTGCCAGCGGCGGTATTGGCATCCGCCAGAACTACCCCTACTTCGATACCACTCGGGGCGAGGTGGTTACCCTCGAACTCTCGATCAACGAATGTCGTGAAGCCAATGGTGAGAAGCCGTTAAAGTGGGGCAAGGGTCCCATCGCGGATATCTCCGCGTACATGGCCTATACCTCGCGCGGTAACGTTTTCGATGTCAAGATTCCGGACGATCCCCGCGCAATTGCCGCCTATGAACGCGGCAAGAAGCATTTTTACCAGAAGCGCGGTCAGCTCAACATGGCCTGCGCCGATTGCCACAAGTTTTACTCAGGCAATATGGTGCGCGCCGATCTGCTGAGTCCCGCACTGGGGCATCTAAGCCATTTTCCGGTATATCGCTCCAAATGGGGTGGCATGGGTACGACCCACCGCCGTTACGGTGGCTGCAACAAGCAGGTGCGCGCCAAGGCCTATCCTGCACAGAGCGAAGAGTACCGCGCACTGGAGTACTTCCATACCTACATGAGCAATGGCCTCGCGGTAAACGGCCCCGGCGCCAGAAAGTAAGGCCCTACATAAAACAACCAGTTAATTTTTTATACTTGCAATGCCGGGTTTCCAACCCGGCATTTTTTTATCCCCAAAGGGGTAGCGCACTATCAAACTGGGCTGTTTTTTCAAACTGTTATTTATTTTAAGGTTAACGCTAGATTTTTGATCGTGTTGTATCGATCGATTGATACAGATCAAGTAGCGTTGGCAGAAATTCTTTACAACACACATATTGCGTGTCGCAAAAAATTAATTAGCATAGGAATAAAATCAATATGTCCGAATACACCGAAAAATTTGACGCTACAGGACTCAACTGTCCGCTTCCAATCCTCAGATCCAAGAAAGTCCTCACTTCCATGAATAGCGGCGACGTGCTTTACGTCATCGCCACCGACTCAGGTTCAGTCAAGGACTTCGATGCCTTTTGCAAACAGACCGGCAACGAGTTGCTAGAAAGCTCGGAAGCCGAGGGCAAGTATCACTACTACATCAAAAAAGTCTGAGGCCTGACCTCTTCTATTCACATTATTTCGGAGCTGTAGTATGGCTGCAAAAAAACTGGCATTAATCGCCACCAAGGGAACCCTGGACTGGGCTTACCCACCTTTTATTCTCGCATCTACCGCAGCCGCCATCGGTTACGAAACCCAGATATTTTTCACCTTCTACGGGCTTCAACTGCTGAAAAAAGACCTGGATCTCAAGGTATCGCCGCTGGGTAATCCCGGTATGCCGATGCCAATGGGCATGGATAAATGGTTCCCGACTATCGGCACCGCCATCCCGGGCATGGAAGCGATGATGACCAGCATGATGAAAGCCAAGATGAAGTCCAAGGGCGTCGCCAGCGTCGCCGACTTGCGCGAAATGTGCCTCGAAGCCGATGTCAAAATGATCGCCTGCCAGATGACCGTCGACCTGTTCGACATGCAGCCGAGCGAGTTTATCGACGGCATCGACTATGCGGGCGCCACTACCTTTTTCGAATTTGCCGGAGAATCAGACGTCAACCTGTTTATCTAGCAATGTTTATCTAGCAATAATTATTTTAATAAAACCATAGCGAACACGAGGAGGCATTAATGATTAGGGTTCGACTTAAATTTCTGACCTGTGCACTGGTTGCACTCACCTTCCCGGCAACAAGCTGGGCCACCAACGGTTACTTCAGCCACGGCACCAGCATCGCCGAAAAAGGCATGGCTGGGGCCGGTGTCGCCTTTTCACAGGATACACTCGCGGCGTCGAACAACCCCGCCGGGATGGTCTGGCAGGGCTCGCGTTACGATATCGGTGTGGCTGTGTTTGCACCGGACCGCTCATACACAGCTAAAGGTGGTCCAGCCCCAGGCTGTGATCCCGTCACCGGGGGATGCCCGTTTAGCATCGGCCCGCAGGATAAGGACAGCGACAACGATTTCTTTCTTATCCCCCAATTCGGTTATAACTGGGTTATCGACGACGACAGCACAGTGGGCATTTCGATTTTCGGCAACGGTGGCCTGAATACCGAGTATGACGGTGGAACCGCAACATTATGGCCAGCGGGTCAAGCCGGAGGTCCTGTGACGTTGCCCGGCACCTTCGGTGACCGCACCGCCGGCGTGGACCTGGCGCAGATGTTCCTGGCTGCCACCTATGCCAGGAAAATCACCGAAAACTCCTCCTTTGGCATCAGCGGTATCGGTGTCTACCAACGCTTCAGGGCCAAGGGACTGGATAATTTTGCCAGCTTTTCCCAGGATGCGGAAAATCTTAGCGACAATGGCTACGACCATTCTACCGGCCTCGGCGTACGCGTCGGCGTGCAGGCCGAAATTGTGCCGGGTTGGCGCATCGGGGCCGCCTACCAACCCAAAATTGATATGGACGAGTTCGACGACTATTCCGGACTGTTCGCCGAAGACGGCGATTTCGATATTCCGTCGAATTTTACGGTTGGTCTGGCTGTCGATATCGGTAAAACCGGCGTACTGGTCGTTGATGTACAACAGATCAACTACGAAGACGTCGATGCCGTGTCGAATTCGATCTCATCATTAACCGACGGTAGCTGTGCTGCAGGACCCGGTGTCGGCACCGGTGATGGCTGCCTCGGCGGCAGCGACGGCGCCGGATTCGGCTGGGAAGACATGACTGTCGTCAAGGTCGGTTTCCAGTGGGATTATTTTGACACAACCTGGCGGGTCGGTTACAGCACCGGTGATCAGCCCATCCCGGACGACGAGACTCTGTTCAACATTCTCGCGCCCGGCGTCATCGAAGAACACTTCACCGCCGGTTTCACCAAGCAACTGGATGACGACAGCTCGTTCAACTTTGCCGCCATGTACGCACCTAACAAATCGGTCAAGGGCGACAGTCCTTTCGATCCGATGCAGGAAATCGAGATCGAAATGGATCAATGGGAACTGGCCTGGTCGTATAGCCGCAACATTCGCTAGTCAGTTAACAGTTAGACATATCTGGAAAAGACGAGCAGCAGCCGGAAGGCCGTTGCTCGTCACCACCTCCTTCCACACCTGATAGCTAAATGAAACTTTTAAATATTTCGCCGCTGATAACCCAGATTCTGGGCCTGATACTATTACTCGCCAGCCCTGTCGTGATTGCCGCAGACGGCCTCAAACCTTTCGTGTTGGCGGCTAGCATCACCGATAAATCACTATCCGAAGTCAGCGTCGAAGTCGAAGCAAAACTGCAAAACGCCGGCTTCGACCTTATCGGCCAGTACTCGCCTTATGCAGATACCGTCATACTGGTCTTTTCCAGTTTGGAGCTGCGTGAACTCGCCACCAGGAGCGAGCGTGGTGGTTACGGTGCCACGCTGCGGGTTTCGCTTACCCGTAACAATGACAAAATTGAACTCGCTTATACCAACCCGCTTTACTGGGCCAGTGCCTATCGCATGCAGGCCGATGCCGCGTCGATCGCAACGCAATTGAAATCGGTACTGGAATTCGAACAAAACTTCGGTAGCGGCGACCTGTCACTGACCGCGAGTGATTTACGCAAGTATCACTACACCTTCATGATGGAATATTTTGACGACCCCAGCATGCTTAATTACTTCGATTCGCACGAACAGGCAGTGGCCACCGTACGCGATAACCTGGCCAAACGGGTTTCCGCGTCAAGCCAGGTTTTCGAACTCAGGCTGAGTCCCGATATCAACGAAAAGCCCATGACCCTGTTTGGCGTCGGACTTTCCGGGGTCGATCAGGATGACTGTAGCAGCGATGCTTATATCATGGGTCGTATCGATAGGGATTCGCCCCGGCATAGCGCCCACCTGCCTTACGAAATCCTGGTTTACGGAAACCAGGTTGAAGCACTGTACGGCAGATTCAGGATTGCGTTAAGCTGGCCGCATTTACCGATGATAGCAAGCGATACAGGCGCTACTTTTTTCAGTATCATGTGCGCGCCGGGTGCGATCGAAGACGCCCTCATTGCAATCGCCGGCGGTAGTCAAGAGAAGTCAGGCGCCGAAAAATAGCGCTATAATTTAGCGCTCCAATTCCGCTCAAGGGAAACACTGTAAGATGCAATTCGATCTCTACTCACAATCACTGCTTTGGGCTTTCGGTTTGTCGGTGATCTTTGGCGCGATTGCCAACAAGGCAAATTTTTGCACCATGGGTGCCGTTTCCGACTGGGTCAACATCGGCGATCTGAGTCGCATGCGTGCCTGGTTGCTGGCGATAGCGACCGCGATTATTGGCGTTGGTCTGCTCGAATATGCGGGCAGTATCGATTTATCGCTGACCACCAGTAATGAAACCTCCAACCCGCCTTATCGCAGCGCTAATTTTATCTGGCTTCGCCACCTGGTCGGTGGCCTGATGTTTGGTGTCGGCATGACCCTGGCCAGCGGCTGTGGTAACAAGACCCTGGTGCGCCTGGGCGAGGGAAACATGAAGTCGCTCGTGGTGTTGGCGATCATGGGCGTTGCCGCGTGGTGGATGCTGTTTTCCAACTTCGGCTACCTGGTATTTTTACAGTGGATGCTGCCGCTTAGCATCGATTTCGCCAACCATGGCATCCCCAGTCAGGATATCGCAACGGTGTTGTCTGGTATCTCTGGTGTCGAATGGTCAGCTTCGCTTGGACTGGTTATCGCTCTGCTGGCTGGATTGCCACTGCTTTACTGGATACTGCGCAGCGCGGATTTTCGCAGCAATATCGAATTGATATCGGCGGGCCTGATCATTGGCCTGCTGATCATTATCGGCTGGTATGTCACCGCCGGCCCGAGCGGGGTCACGCTGTTGGACGAATTCGAATTCATGGATGAACGGCCGTTTTTTACCGGCGCGCAATCACTCACTTTTATCGGGCCCACCGGACATATCGTGCAATATCTCAAAGAGGGCTTTTCCGCGATATTTCTAACCTTTGGCGTCGCTACCGTGATTGGAGTCGTAGTCGGTTCACTGCTCTACACAGTGCTGTTTCGCAAGGTTCGTATCGAATGGTTTGTATCCTGGCACGATTTCATGATGCATGTAATCGGCGCGCTGCTGATGGGCATCGGCGGCGTGCTCGCGATGGGTTGCACTATCGGCCAGGGAATTACCGGGGTTTCAACCCTGGCGCTGGGATCGATTCTGACGATCGTCTCGATTATCGCCGGCAGCGCGGCGACGATGAAATACCAGTATTACCTCATGATGCGCGAAGATGACTAGGTACTCCTGCTACGAGATATATTGGGATGCTCTGCATCCTAATATATCTCGTTGGAGGAGTACTATTAGGGATATACCCGCCAAAATACAAATTTGCTAATCTAGGCGCCAATTTACTTAACCTGAAGCAGGAGTTTACGATGAATCAAGCCTATCGTGACGCCATCACCCAGATGGAAGAAATGAAAGTACAGCAGGAATATATTCTTGGCTGGCAAGGTGGTTACCTGGGGCATCCACAACGTGAAGAACAGCGCCTGACGGAAGCCTATGAAGCGGGCTACGAAGACGGCAGCGCCAAATCCAGCGATAATTTCTCAAACTGGGTAGCTAGCTAGAGCTATCTCAAGGTAGCTAATTACTCATCAAAGTCGCCCTTCGGATACGTCGGTAAGCCGCTTGCGCGCACCGCGGTGCAGAGTAAAAAACACTGATCACAGATTAACTGAAGTGCTAAGGCTACCTCGGGTGAAAGCCCACAAAAGGCGCTCCCAAACGGCAAACTGCGCCGTTTGGGACGTCCATGTGACCGCTTGGAGCTCGGCGTCCTGCCTCGCTACACTTTTGCTGACTTACCCCCGAGGTAGCCACCCACTGCTAGGGGAAACCGGTGAAGTCCCTCGTGCCGTAAAGGCCGGGTGCTGAAAAAGCATCGATTTTAACGGGTCAGGCGGCAGGGACGCCGCCTGTGGCGAGTCGAGACAGGGATGCCGAGTCTCGCCTTGCCCGTTAAAATCGATACTTTTTCAGGAAGCCGCAGGCCCGATGCGTCGGACCGACCCGGTCAGGCGCGTGGGGCTTCACCGGTTTTCCCGTGGGACGCCATCTAAAATTAAGGCTACACGATGCGAAACAGCAGTAGGGTGTAGATTTTTATGACCTACCCCGTGCAGAGGCATTTTATTCCAGACAGTAGTGCGCCTTTGTGGGAATAGCTTGATATAGGTGATCAGGTTCCGAGGCTGACCAGCCCTGCCAGCGAGCGTTTCAGCGCCACTTCAATCTCGGGCGCTTCGCGGCCGACAATGTAGTCGGGTATCCAGCGATTGTCACGCTCACCCATGCTTTCCTGCAGGTGCGTGCCAAGGCGGCAACGCATGGCAAAACTGCCGCCCTCCTCGTCACTGAAACTGAATCCGGCATAATCTTTTGAGCGTTGATTTAGCTTGTCTACGAAGGCGGCCTGGTACTCAGCCTCGCCCTGCACATCGATGCGACTATCTTCGAGCATACGCGCCATGTCTTTGACCAGGGAGGAGATAAATTCGGTACGCTGTTGCTGATCAGCCTGTGGATACATCCAACGATCGCAGAAATGCACCAGGTAGCAGACCACTTCTTCGAGAATATCGACTCGCTGGCCCTGGGTGGTGGTTTCAAAGTTCTCGTTTTCCAGGTTGAGCAAAACATTGGCCGCCAGTTTCCAGATCGTCGCACCGATCGCATTGGCCATTTGAGGCAGCGATCTGTGCGCCGAATCCTGGTTCCAGCTTTTTTTGACTCGTACCATCTGTATCGGTATATCCGTTAATTAATTGCGTTGTGCTTCAAGCCAGTCGATAACCTGCTGCACCAGAGCCTCTTCATGACCCTGGAAAAAATGACCCGCGCCGTCGACTCTTGATTGCTTGAATTCACGGGCGGCACCCTTGTTACCTGCCGCGGCGCGAAGCTCGACTGAATTTAACACAGGCTCGAGATCCTGGCTGCCATACAGATCGAGCACCGGCACTTTTACCTTTGCCAGCGCATCTATGTTTTGCTTACCTGCGATTCCGGGACTCATACCGATGATTACCAACGAGGTTACTGCACTGTTATCACTTTGCGACATGTAGTAGGTGGCCATGCCGGCGCCCATGCTGTGCGCTACCAGCGTGACCTTGCGATAACCGGCGTCATCAAGATAATCCAGCGCCGCATCTATACGTCCAGGGACTTCCGCAAATAAAATGGCATACTCACGTGGATCGGCATCATTTGCCAGAATCGGCATTTGCAGCGATAGCGTGGTAATGTTCTGTTCGAGTAAACCTACTCGCAACGGATATATCACATCGGGCCAATTGGGGTGGACCCCGATACCATGGATTAAAATTACCGCTTCACCCGAACTTCGGTCACCTTCGGTCAGGATGCCCAGGAACTCGTGACCACTGTCATCGATCAACCATGCCTCTTCGCCATCGAGCAAACCGTCGATCACCTGCTCGGCCCAGCGACTTTCCTTGGCGGTATCGGAATTGGTCGCGGCCACAGGCACCAGCGAAGATGCCGTCAGCAGCGCAAGTAACAGTGCAGTTATTTTAAAAGATACTCTTGGTGCCATATGACCTCCCCAGCTAAACTACTGATATATAAACAATTGCAATTCACGATTTCGCGCATGATAACGCTATTTATAGCCTGAATCCCTATCCAATATGGGTACCTGATAACAATTCAGACTAGTCTTACGGGGAGCATCACTCGGCGTCAGTTTCGGTTAGAATTCAATTCATACTGAGTACGAGCCAGGGCATGGAAAAAACCATATTAGAAGTGAAACCGGGCAGTTTTATATTCGCCAGGGCAAACGCCCTGGCACTGGATATCTGTAGCGAAATGATAGATCGTTTTGAAAAATATCATGACGAACAATATCCCGGGCGCATCGGTCAGACCGTGGATCACGATACATCGGTCAAGCGTTCCACCGACCTGGTAATAAGCGGCAAACCCCACTGGCAAGACCTGGATGGTGAGTTGTTTCGATCGCTTAACCTGGCGCTCGCCGAATTCAAGCTGTCCTACCCGTTTTTCGCCGGCCCCTTCAAGGACATGGGATATGCAATTCAACGCACCGATCCGGGCGAGTTTTATCATTGGCATATCGATGGCGGCAGTCATGAATTTGCGCAGCGGCAGCTGGTCGCAATCTGGTACCTGAACACGCTCCACGATCAGGGCGGCGAAACCGAGTTTCAGCACCAGGCAGTCAAAATCACGCCCGAAGCGGGGAAACTGGTACTGTTCCCACCGTTCTGGACCCATCTGCACCGCGGCAAAACCCTGCAAACCGGGGTCAAGTACATCGCCACCACCTGGGTCGGGTTTGCCTGAATCCTGCCGCTTACTCTTCGAGGAATTCGTTGCCCTGGATTTCTCCATCGGTATTGATGCGAATTCTTCTGGTGGCCGGTTTGCTATGCAGGATGTAAGCACACATCAATAGCGCGAATTCCTCTTCATTGTTTTGCATCGCGGTCAACAGCTTGTCGGCTACAATCTGGCAACGTTGATTTTGATCGGGATCGGGTACCCACCAGCGACTCATCTGCCAGCCACAATTCATATCTGCATCCATCTTTGCGAAAAAATCGACGCCCTCGCAAGCAAGCGACTCTGGCACATCCATGGCATAACTCTTATCATCAAACTCAACGGTGATATTCATGCGGCTTTCTCAAAAACTATGTTAATAAAAATTTCAGATCTGCTAAGCCCGGTGCAACTCGAAGCGATATGCTCGGTCCTGCGGCAAAGCCAGTTCGTCGATGGCAAACTCAGCGCGGGCAAAAACGCGCGGCTGGAAAAGAATAACCAGGAACTGGCCGCAAGCCAGGACGATTACGCTGCACTGAACAACGTGGTCATGACCGAACTGGTGCGCCATCCCGCCTATCTCCAGGCCGCGATGCCGGCCAAAATTTGCGCGCCGATCTACGCGCGCTACGTAACCGGCATGGCCTACGGCGGGCACATCGATGACCCGATTATGGGCCCACCGGATGCACGCTATCGCTCGGATATCTCGATCAGTATTTTCCTCAACGGACCGCAGGAGTATGAAGGCGGCGAGCTCTGCATCGAAACACCCGAGGGTAAGGTCGAAATCAAACTACCCGCCGGGCATGCCATTCTCTATCCATCAACCAGCTATCACTCGGTCAATAAAGTAACTTCGGGTGAACGCCTGGTCGCGGTGTGCTGGGTACAGAGTTATATTCGCCGCGCCGATCAACGCGAAATCCTGCTGCAGCTGGATCGAGCCAGGGAATCGCTTGCCAACGAAGTCAACAGTGCGGCTTATCAGCAGGTTAATCTCAGCTACGTAAACCTGTTTCGCATGTGGGCTGAAACCTGATTCGACCTAGCGATGCGAACCTTTTTCCGCGTGAGCCAGATCGACCAGCTTAGTGGCTAGTTCTTCGTGTTTACGCTTGTTAATCGCCAGCTCGGAATCACCTTCACTGTCGTAATATTGCTCGGCTGAAAATTTTCCGGTTTGCTCAAGATCAATGAACTCGCGTTGTAATTCCATAATCTGTTTGATGATTTCCTGTTTTTCACTCATTGGTATTCCTCGTTTAACTTACAGTTACCCAGTGTTTCGAATTTTCAGTAGCCGCCTTTTCTGCGACTTTCCGGCAGACCAGCAATTCTACCACCCTGTTTGCTCGGATCACCCGGGAATAAATCGTAAAGCGTCTTCGCATTGACCGACTTGTCATCCCAGGTTTTCGACATGGCCTTGACCAGGGTTCTGGTATTGGGCTGATTACCCCCATTGTGCACATACTCGTCGCGCAGATATCGAATCAGGTCCCAGTGTCGATCGCTGAGTTCGAGATGTTCCTCGATCGCGATAACATTGGCAACCTCGTCCGACCAGTCTTCAATATTTTCCAGGAATCCCGTCGCCGTGATGGGAATCTCTTTACCATTTACATTAATACTCATATTTCTAGCCTCAAAGTTTGCTCAAAGCCTGTTTAAACTATTCCTGTATGTCGAATACCGGGTCTATGCCTTTATGTGGCACAAACAGGCCACAGCCCAGCATACGGCCCGGCCCCAGTCCCTGCTGTTGCAGGGCTACCGATTCCTCGGGTTCCAGATCGGCCACCATCAGTGCCCGGGTAAAAATGCTTTCTTCTGCGGTTCGAATTTCGCCACACCTGCCGCAAATCATCTTCGAGACCTTGATGTTCATCTGCCCCATCAAACCGGCTATTTCAGTCAGAAAGTCGCTTTCAGACTGCTCCCGATCGCAACAAATGGCACGCGCGTAAAGCGTTCCGATGGTCGATAACTTGCGCATCACACTGCTACCAAGCGTCACTTCCTGATGGCCGATCTGCAGTGTTCGATTCATAATCTGCTCAACTTCCTCACTGTCGTCACGATGCACTCTAATTGCCAGGCGAGCCCGGCGCGACAAAGGCAGCGCAGCGTCACTCTGTTCGGGTCGGTTCCAGCCATTTCCAGAGCCCGCCATGCGCACGCCATGCACCCCGATCCTGGCGCAGAGTTCATCGCTTAAATGCGCCTGCAGTGCCGTGGATAAGGCGAAGGCATGGTCTATATCGAGGCTGGTGCCGCGAAGTTTGAACACGAGATCAAATACATCGTCGGGCACCTGGTAGGGTACCGGGGTTTCCTCTGCCTGGTTCCAGAACATCATCCGCTAATCCCGGCTCGAGGCTTCCGCGCCGAGACCTTTTTCAAGATCTATCGCATCATGGTAACGCGCCCGGTATATCAATCGTGCGGGTTGATCGAGCGTATCATGAAACGCCTGTCGACCATGCAGGACGTTGTTACAGACAATTCCCTGGCGTGGTTGCAGGCGCACTTCGACCATCGCACTACCATCCATCAATATCTCGCGCACCAGGTTAAGTGCATCGGTGCTGCGTTTATCGGTTTTCCATACGATGTTTTGCGGGCGCGAGGTATAACGCATGTTCAGCACGCAACTACCTGACTGCAGGGAGAATACCGGACCTGATTCCTCGGCGCGAATAACCTGGTTTTGCTGCACGTTTGCCGGAATGCGCAGCATATCGTTGCGCATCAGCGCTACCAGCGCCGAGGGCGACTGGTCCCGAATCAGCATGTACATCATTTCATGATCGAACAGATAATTACCGCCACCACGCCCGGCCTGATTGACGCAGTAAAGCGCAAATGCGTCGATACGTCGTTCAAACGGATTGTAGTAACCATCGGTATGCCAGTTCATCGCACGATTGGTATAGGGGATATACCGCGCCCGATTATCCGTATCGCCAACCACCTGCAATGAGGTAACCCTGTCTTCGTCCGCGCCCAGGTTGGCATCGAGCGCCACCAGGCCAAACTGGCGATTTAGCGCAAGGAATTCGGCTTTGTCGAGTTCGCCGACCGATTGAAATATAACAAAATTGTAGGCCGCCACCTGTTTGCGCAGTAATGGCAGCATCGACCGCGACAACCGACCCTGTTGATCCAGTTCAAATACCCTGGTGGCAGACACTTCCTGCCGATAATTGAGTTTGCGCGCCCGCCATGCCTGGTACTCGCCCTCATTTTCCAGCAAATATGGAGAATTTTCATCGCAATTGTTGAGTACGGCGGTCATTTGGTCTAATGTTGCGTTCAAATCTGATCCAGGTTGTTACTAATTTATAAGGCTGATTCAGGGCTTATGTTATTACAGCCTCCACCCGATTGGAGCATCCCATCGGTAGGAGTCTGAAAAATAATCTGGTAGCGATGGCAAGTATCTGATTTCTAATAATATTATTTGTCGGAAATCCGCTATGGCAAAAGCTGGGGACCGGTGCATAAAACGCGCCTATCTCGTTGGGGATAAGTTTCAGATTTGCTGCACCCCAAGCGGGGGATAGCTCATTGCGCGATATTCTAACAAACTAACGCCCATCGCCAGTGTTTGGCCGAGTAAACGATGAGGATGGTACTTGGCTTGGATTCTGATTTTCCGGTCATACTCGGAAATCGTTCATAACAGATAAACGGGAACATAATCACTATGGCTAAAAAAGCACATGTCACCCCAATGCTCGACGAACTCGAGAACGGTCCCTGGCCAAGTTTTATTTCGGGAATCAAGCGCCTCCGTGACGAACACGATGATGGACGCATCAACGGCATGGCCAATTCCCTGCTCGGGCAACTGGAACATTCTTACGAAACCCGCAAAGGTTACTGGAAAGGCGGCACCGTCAGTGTCTATGGATACGGTAGCGGAATAATCCCGCGCTTTTCCGAAGTCGCTCATGCGTTCGAAGAATCGAAAGAATTCCATACCCTGCGCGTGCAACCGCCCGCGGGTAACTACTACACCACCGATATGCTGCGTCAGCTTGGTGATAGCTGGGAAAAGTTTGGTTCCGGGCTGGTCACTTTTCATGGGCAAACCGGCAATATCATGTTTATCGGCACCTCGACTGAAAATACCCAGCATTTCTTCAACGAGATTAACGAGTACGGCTGGGATCTGGGTGGTGCCGGCCCCTGTGTTCGCACCGGCATGTCCTGTGTGGGTGCGGCCCGCTGTGAGCAATCCTGTGCCGACGAAATGCGCATCCACCGCACGCTGTTGAACAATTTTACCGATGACGTACACCGCCCCGCACTGCCCTACAAATTCAAATTCAAGGTATCGGGCTGCGCTAACGACTGCATGAATTCTATCGAGCGTTCCGACTTCGCCCTTATCGGTACCTGGCGCGACGACATGAAAGTCGACCAGGAAGCTTTCAAGGAATATGTTGCGAGCAAGGGGCGCCAGCATACTATCGACAACATCATTACCCGCTGCCCGACCAACGCGTTATCGTTGAACGACGATGACTCACTGGAAGTCGATAACCGCAACTGCGTGCGCTGCATGCACTGCCTGAACGTCGTGCCGAAGGCACTGTCTCCCGGGGACGACAAGGGCGTCACTATTTTAATGGGTGGCAAGCGTACCCTCAAAATCGGCGACCTGATGGGCACCGTGATCGTACCTTTCATGAAACTCGAAGACGAGGAAGACTACGAGGCGCTGACCGAGCTCGCCGAAGAAGTCATCGACTACTGGGCTGAAAACGGTCTCGAGCACGAGCGTTGCGGTGAAATGGTCGAGCGCGTCGGGCTGGTCAATTTCCTCGAAGGCATCGGTGTCGAAGTAGATCCCAACATGATTGCCGAAACCCGCACCAGTTCCTATGTGCGCATGGATGACTGGGATATCGAAGCCAAGAAATGGTTTGATCGTAAAGCCGAGCAAAAGCAGGCATCGTAAAACGAAAGATGACAGAGGCAATAACTATGTTTTCGGAGATTAACGCATGAGTTCGCTATTGGAAGGTCAACGCACCCCGACTGAATCCGGATGCCCCGACGGGTTTCAATACATGCATCCACTGATGCGCAAGAACTATGGTAACTGGGCTTACCATGAAGACCCACGCCCCGGCGTACTGAAGCACACCGCACATGGTGGTGAAGCAATCTATACCGTGCGTGCCGGAACACAGCGCATTCTCGACGTTTTCACGCTGCGCAAACTTTGCGATATCGGTGACGAGTACGCCGAGGGTTATGTTCGCTTTACGATTCGCAGCAATATCGAGTACATGGTTGCCGATGGCAGCAAGGTCGAGCCCCTGATCGCAGCCCTGGAAAAGGAAGGCTTCGTCGTCGGCGGTACCAAGAATTCGGTGGCGATGATTTCGCATACCCAGGGGTGGCTGCATTGCGACATCCCCGGGACCGATGCATCGGGTGTGGTCAAGTCGATGATGGATGAATTAATCGAGGAATTCAAAAACTGGAACATGCCGAACCGCGTCCATATCACAACCTCCTGCTGCCAGATCAACTGTGGCGGCCAGGGTGATATCGCGATCAACGTCCAGCATACCAAGCCACCCAAGATCAATCATGACCTGGTCGCCAATATCTGTGAGCGGCCGTCGGTGGTGGCACGCTGCCCGGTAGCGGCGATCCGTCCAGCGCTGGTAAACGGTAAACCTTCGCTTGAAGTCGACGAAAAGAAATGTATTTGCTGCGGCGCCTGTTACCCGCCCTGTACACCGATGCAAATCAACGACCCCGAGCACACCAAGCTGGCGATCTGGGTGGGCGGCAACCACTCCAATGCACGTAGCAAGCCGAGCTTCCAGAAACTGGTTGCTGCAGGTATTCCCAACAATGCGCCACGCTGGCCCGAGGCGACTGCAATCGTCAAGAAAATCCTGCAGACCTACAAGGATAACGCGCGCGACTGGGAACGCCTCAATGACTGGATCGAACGTATCGGCTGGCCGCAGTTCTTCGAACTCACAGAGTTGCCATTCACCAAGTTTCACGTCGATAACTGGCGCGGGGCGCGGCGTACACTTAATGCTTCAACTCATATTCGATTCTAACGGAGTAGCCAGGTGAAGTTTGCAATACTAGTCAACGAGGGTCCCTACACCCACCAGGCGTCGGATTCGGCCTATAACTTCACCGCAGCCGTGCTGCGTGCCGGGCATGAAATCGTGCGCGTTTTCTTTTATCACGACGGCGTCTATAACGGCACCCGACTTAGCGTTCCGCCACAGGATGACCGCAATGTCAGCGATCGCTGGGCGGCACTGGCGCAACAACACGAGGTCGAGTTAATCCTGTGCGTGGCGGCGGCGCAACGTCGCGGATTACTGGATGACGATGAGGCCAAGCGCGCCGGCAAAGACAGCAGTAATATGGCAGAGGGCTTTCAGATCTCCGGTTTGGGCCAATTGATCGATGCCGGAATTCAGGCAGATCGTTTAATCGTGTTTGGTGATTAGTCATGGCATCGAAGAAATTTTTATATATTAACCGCAGAGCGCCACATGGCAGTATCTATGCGCACGAGTCGCTCGAAGTCGTACTGATTGGAGCGGCATTCGAGCAGGCTGTAACCCTCGCCTTTATCGATGACGGGGTTTACCAGTTGATGCAAAACCAGGATACCGGTGGCATTGGAGTGAAGAATTTCGCACCAACCTTCAGGGCCCTCGGTGACTACGATGTCAACCAGATCTACGTGGAACAGGAATCGCTCGAGCTGCGCGGCCTGAGCAAGGATGACCTGATACCTTTGACTTATGAAGATGAAGACGACGACTGGGCGGAGAAGGATTCAATCCATGTCGTCAGCAGCGCCGAACTGGCTGACATCATCGAACAACAGGATGTAATCCTTAATTTTTAAACGGAAGCGAAATGTCTGTATTGCATATTGTCAACAAATCACCCTACGAGCGCAATTCGTTCGATACCTGCCTGCGCCTGGCGAAGGCGGATAGCGCTATTTTATTGATCGAGGACGGTATCTACGCGGTGCAAAAGAATTCCGCCACCTCGAGCAAAATGGAACAGGCACTGGGTAATCACCCGGTATACGCACTGCAACCCGATCTCCAGGCCAGGGGCGTCAACCCGGACAATATGATCGACGGAATTTCGCTGGTTGATTACGATGGTTTTGTGAAACTCACCACTGAATACGACAGGCTGCAGTCATGGTTATGACTGTAATCGATAACATTTAACATAGCAGAGGCAGAAAATGGCTATTGAACTAGAAGGCAAATCATACGAAACCGACGAAGAAGGCTATCTCGTTAATTTAAGCGACTGGAATGACCAGCTCGCTAATGAAATGGCCAAGGCCGACGGTGCGGTACTCGACGAAAATCACTGGGAAGTGATCAACTTCCTGCGCGATTACTACGAGGAGTATCAGATTGCTCCGGCAGTGCGCGTGTTGACCAAGGCAGTCGGTAAAAAGCTGGGCAAAGACAAGGGCACCAGCAAGTATCTTTACGAACTGTTTCCTTATGGGCCAGCCAAACAGGCCTGTAAATATGCGGGTCTGCCCAAGCCCACCGGCTGCGTCTAACCCCTGTTCAGGGTCTATCTCGTCAGGCAGGGAACACCCTTGCCTGACGTAGCAAGCCGGGAGATGACGCTGCCATGTCGTTGCTGACTATCGCATTCACGTTATTGTTTTATTTTGCAACCGCGACGATTGTCGCGGGCCTGGTGTATCGTATCAGGCTGTATGCAAAAACCCCTGCCCCGCTAAGGATTCCGACCACCCCGGCGCCCACAACTCAGGCCGGCGTCGTCAAACGCATGTTTTTCGAAATCACGCTGTTCAATAGTCTGTTCAAGTCAAACAAGTGGATCTGGCTGTTTGGCTGGGTGTTTCATGCCGCCCTGCTGTTCGTGTTACTGCGTCACCTGCGCTACTTCACCGATCCGGTCTGGTCCTGGGTTGCGTTGATTCAGCCACTCGGCGCCTATGCCGCTTTCGCGATGGTCGCAGGTCTCGCGGGTCTGTGGGCGCGGCGTTTCCTGGTCGACCGGGTGCGTTATATTTCATCGCCTTCCGATCATTTAATGCTGGCCCTGCTGATCGCTATCGGCCTCACCGGTCTCGGTATGAAATACGTCGCGCACACCGACATTGTTGCCGTAAAGGCATTTTTCCTCGGCCTGATGTATTTCGACTGGCAGCCGCTGCCGGCCGACCCGCTGCTGAACCTGCACCTGCTGCTGGTCGCGTTACTGATGATTATTTTCCCGTTCAGTAAGTTACTGCACGCACCGGGTGTTTTCTTCAGTCCGACCCGCAATCAAATCGATAATCCGCGCGAAAAGAGACACCTGCCGACGCACCCGTCGGCCGCCGCGAAACAGTCGGCCTGAATCAGGACATATCCGTGGCCGACTTCGATACCCCAACCCTCAAACCCTATCCCGAGATCCCGCCGATCGAAATCGGGGTGATGGCGCATAGCAAGCCTTATGTCGCCAAAGAAGATATACAGCAAAAAATCGGCTTTCCCGGTGAGCTGGTCGATAACTGGCAGCAGATCGCGATCGATAAAATGGGCGACCTGGTCAACAACTCCCGGGCACTACGCGTATTTCTCGATAGCTGTGTCAAATGTGGCGCCTGTACCGATAAATGTCACTACTACCTCGGCACCTCCGACCCCAACAATATGCCAGTCGCACGTCAGGACCTGTTCCGCTCGGTTTATCGACGTTATTACACCCTGGCGGGCAAGCATTTCCCTGGTCTGGTCGGCGCCCGCGACATGGACCAGAGCGTTATCGACGAATGGTATAGCTATTTTCATCAGTGCTCGCAATGCCGGCGCTGTTCGGTTTACTGCCCTTATGGCATCGATACCGCGGAAATCTCGATGGCTGCGCGCGAAATTATGGACACCATCGGCGTCGGTCAGAAATACTGCAACGAGATTATCGGCAAGGCGCAAACCATCGGTAATAACCTCGGCCTGCCCGAACCGGCCCTGGCGAATACGCTCGAAGGCCTGGAAGAGGATATCGAAGACGAGACCGGCGTCACCGTGCGCATGCCGCTCGATGAAAAAGGCGCCGACATCCTGCTGATTACACCCTCGGCCGATTTCTTTGCCGAACCCCATGTCGACGGCCTGATCGGTTATGCCAAGGTTTTTCACCAGGCTGGGCTGAGCTGGACGCTTTCCAGTTATGCCAGCGAGGCGGCCAATTTCGGTATGTTCATCGGCTCCTATGAAAATATGCAGGTACTGGCGTTGCGTATCCGCGAGGCCGCACTGGAACTCGGCGTCAAACGCATTGTTTTCGGTGAATGCGGACACGCCTGGCGGGTTGCGTATAACTTTCTCAATACGCTGGCTGGACCCTTCGATTTTCTCGACTCGCGTTATCCTGTGCCGCAGCATATCTGCGAGGTAACCTACGATTTACTGCAGCGCAATGCGCTCAAAATGGACAAGTCGGCCAACGACGACATGGTGCTGACCTTCCACGATTCCTGCAATGTAGCGCGCGGTTCACGCATGGGTGATTTCGAGGGCGGCCAATTTGTTATTCCGCGCGAGGTCATCAAGGCGAGCTGCAATCATTTTGTCGATATGCCCGCAGATACCACCAAAGAGGCCACTTTCTGTTGTGGTGGTGGTGGCGGCCTGTTGACCGACGACCTGATCGAATTGCGCGTCAAGGGCGCGCTACCGCGAATGGAAGCGCTCAAGCAGGTTGTGGACGATCACGGCGTCACCCACCTGGCCGCGATCTGCGCAATTTGCAAGAGCCAGTTCAGCAAGATCCTGCCCTATTACGGGTTCGAGATGGACCAGGTCGTCAGTATCCACCAGTTAGTCAGCAACGCCATCCAGTTGGGCGGCGAGCAATAGATTTAGAATTTTATCCGGAGAAACAACATGGCAGCGTCAGAAAAGGAAGTGAATCAAAAGCTCACCTTTAGAATATACGAGGATGGCGTGCATCGCTGGGGTTCACAGGGTGAGAATATTTTCAACGAGGATACCTCGTACAAGTGCCCGACCTACGTCCATCGTACCCCGCCCTGCCAGGGCAGCTGCCCTTCCGGTGAAGACGTTCGGGGATGGTTGAATATCGTGCGCGGTATCGAACTCCCGCCCGCAGATGTCAGCATGCAGGAATACGCGTTTCGCCGTTCCACCGACGCCAATCCTTTCCCATCGATGATGGGGCGGGTCTGCCCGGCTCCCTGTGAACAGGGTTGCAACCGCAACAATGTCGATGATTTTGTCGGCATCAATGCGGTCGAACAATACATCGGTGATTCCGCCAGGGCCGAAGGCTTCAAATTCGGCGATCTGCCCGCAATGGGTAAACACCGGGTCGCCATCATCGGTGGTGGACCCGCGGGTCTTGCAGGAGCTTACCAGTTACGACGCAAAGGTATCGCCAGCACCATTTTCGACGAACACGACGAACTTGGCGGTATGTTCCGTTATGGCATTCCCGGTTATCGTACGCCACGCGAATTTCTCGATCATGAAATCAACCGCATCCTGGAGATGGGTCATATCGATACCCGCATGGCCACTCGAGTCGGTCGTGACGTCAGCATCGAGGAGATCGAAAAGGAATTCGACGCGGTGTTATGGTCGATCGGCTGCCAATCTGGTCGCGGGCTGCCACTGCCGAACGGCGACGCCCCCAACTGCATTTCAGGTGTAGCCTTTCTCGAGGCGTTCAACAAGGGCGCGCTGCAGGTGACTGCCGATCGCGTGGTATGCGTCGGTGGTGGCGATACCTCGATCGACGTCGTGTCGGTTGCACGCCGCCTCGGCAAGATCGACAGCCTGCCGAAAGATCAGATGACCGAATTTGTGGTCGGCGGATTTACCGCGCACGACTCGGCTTACGCCGCATCCCGCCAGGGCGCCGAAGTCACCCTGACTTCGCTATTCGAAAAAGCCGAAATGACTGCTACCGAGCACGAGGTGCAGGATGCATTGCGTGAAGGCGTCAATATTCTGGATGGCGTCATGCCGGTAGAAATCGTCGTCAACGATGAGGGTCGTGCGAGCGCACTGAAACTTGCCAAATGCACCATCGAGGACGGCAAGCCAACGCCTGTCGAAGGCAGTGAGATAGTCATTG
>Ga0316187_10001217_pt1 | contig 21935 bp, 15 predicted proteins | sample CroRivburrow1_MG_FD_204927 | JGI IMG/M metagenome (GOLD analysis project Ga0316187, IMG submission 204927) | Coastal sediment microbial communities from Maine, United States - Cross River worm burrow 1 | ecosystem: Environmental > Aquatic > Marine > Coastal > Sediment | place: USA: Maine...
CTCCTGTGTCGCCCTGGTGCTCGCCGCGACCCAGCTCCGCAAGATTCTGATGCGGGACGAGGACTACTATGACCCACAATGAGCGATTCTCGCCGGCGATCTGCGCAAACCTCTTGGTCTCTGTTGCTCGCGAAAATGCTCGACGTACCTCAGGGTACGCCTCCGCTTTTCGCGAGCAACAGAGCCTCAAGATCTTCACACATCTCATCCGGGAGGATCGCTCACCGTGGGTCTGATTGAGTTCCTCCCTCCCGGCGCGATATTGATCCTCGGCGGGTTGCTGGTCCCGCTGCTGCCGGGCCGTCTGAAGCCCTGGGCGGGGGTGGTGCTGCCGGTCCTCGGTTTCGTGCACCTGCTTGCTCTCGACAAAGGATTCGTCCGGACCCTCGTGGTCTTCGGTTATGAGCTCACACCGGTCCGGGTCGACGGTCTGAGCCTGGTCTTCGGCTATGTCTTTTTCATCGCCGCCATCCTCGGCGGGATCTACGGGCTGCAGGTCCGTGACAGCGTCCAACTCGTGGCGGCGCTGACCTATGTCGGTTCGGCCATCGGCGGGGTCTTTGCCGGTGATCTGATCACCCTGTTCATCTATTGGGAGCTCACCGCCGTCACCTCGGTCTTCCTGGTCTGGGCCGGGCGCACAAAACGCTCCGCCAGGGCAGGGATGCGCTACCTCATCATCCAGGTCGGGTCCGGGGTAATCCTCCTCGCCGGAGTCATCCTCCACTTCGTCGACACCGGATCCCTCGATTTCGGCAAGCTCATCGGCGCGGATGGCCTCCTCGGGTCGACCAGTGTCGGCGTTCTGTTCATTTTCCTCGCCTTCGGCATGAAGTGCGCCTTCCCGCTGCTCCACAACTGGCTCCAGGACGCCTACCCGGAGTCGACCGTAACGGGCACGGTCTACCTGAGCATCTTCACCACCAAGCTCGCGGTCTACGCCCTGGCGCGCGGTTTTCCGGGGACCGGGGTGCTGATCGTCATCGGCGCGATCATGACTGCGTTTCCGATCTTCTTCGCGGTCATCGAAAACGATCTCCGCCGGGTTCTAACCTACTCGCTCAACAACCAGCTCGGTTTCATGGTCGTCGGGATCGGCATCGGCACCGAGCTGGCCCTCAACGGCGCCGTCGCCTATGCATTTGCCAACATCATCTTCGAGGGCCTGCTCTTCATGGCAATGGGGGCGGTGCTCCTGCGCACCGGCACCTGCCTGGGCTCGGAGCTCGGCGGGCTCTACAAAACCATGCCGTGGACCGCAGCACTGTGTATCGTCGGGGCCGCTTCGATCTCGGCCTTTCCGTTCTTGAGCGGTTTTGTCACCAAGCCGCTGATCCTTGACGAGACCGCCGCCGGCCACCACGTCATCATCTACCTCATGCTTCTTTTCGCCTCAGCCGGCGTCTTCCACCACTCGGGGATCAAGATCCCGTACTTCGCGTTCTTCGCCCACGACTCCGGCAAGCGGGTCGAGGAAGCGCCCGCAAACATGCTTTTCGCCATGGCCGTCATGGCCGTCATGAGCATCGGCATCGGGATCTTCCCCGAGCTGCTCTACCGGGTGCTGCCATACCAGATGGAGTACCACCCCTACACGACCACCCATGTCATCACCCAGTACCAACTGCTGCTCTTCTCGGCGTTGGCGTTCGTGTTCCTCCAGAAAACCGGTCTCTATCCGCCCGAGCTTCGGTCCGTCAACCTCGACTTCGACTGGACCTACCGCAAGGCGCTGCCGGCCGTTGTTCGAGCGTCGGTCAGGATCGGACGCGTGGTGGTCGACGCCATCCTCGTTCCGGTTCGCGGTCTCCTCGACCGGACCTACCGTCTGGTCTACCGGCTGCATGGGCCCGAAGGCGTCTTCGCGCGGACCTGGACCACCGGCGCGATCGCCTTCTGGGCGGTGGTCGTCCTCTGCGGCTACCTGCTCTATTTTCTCGGTCGCTGACCTAGTGCACCCCGCCACAATTGGAGGCGGTATGGTCAACCTGCGAAACGGTACGCCTCATTCGCGAAACACCGGCAGGAGCGCGCCTCGGCACTCTCGGTACTTCACCCCAATTGTGGCGGGGTACACCAGCTATACTCGACGTGAATTCGGAGTATGTCTTTGACCGACGACAATAGCTTTGGCGACTGGCTGGCGACCCATTGCCTTCTCACGAAGGACGATCTGCGTCGAGCCCGTGACGCTCAGCGGGGGCGACTCGGGCGGTTGGACACCGAGATCATCGATCTCCAGATTCTCTCGGAAGCCGTTGTCCTCGAAGCCCTCGGCAAGTTCCACAGGACGCGAACGGTGTCGGGAGCCGAGCTCGAGTTCGCAAGCCCTTCAGCGGTGCGGATGCTCACCCCTCGCATCGCCAGCCGCTTGGGAGTCGTGCCGTTCAAGGTCGAAGGCAAGACCCTGTCGGTGGCCACGCTCAGCCCGGGCGATCTCCTGGTGGAAGACGAGATCGCGCAGCAGACCGGATGCATGGTTGCGAGCTTCGTCACCCTCGAGATCAGGTTCGTGGAAGCGCTCAATCGCCACTACCAGGCGCCCATCACCGCGCGCTACGCCAATCTCCTTCGACGCCTGACGGGACAGAAGGAAGCGCCACCGGAGAGGGCTGCCCGTTGGCCGCTCGACAGAATGGAGCCCGTTCCGGCGAGTTCCACATCACCGGACGCTACTCGGCGACCGGTCGAGTGGTCACGCATCTCGGCGATGCGGCCCGCCGAAGAACCGTTGGAGCTCAGCGCAGAAGAGTTGGATCTCTTCCCCTCGCTGCGTGAGGAGGAGTTGGAGGGGGAGGCGGATCCGGGCGGAATCTCGGGTGCGGTTCCGCTCGTCAAGGAGGGCGAAGCCCCCCCGCCGACCGAGAAGCCGGTGCCACCACAACCTGTCGCCGAGACAACCGAGCTCGGGCCCGAGGAATTGCTCCAAGCGGCCTCCCTGGCCATGCAGAACGCCGAGATGCGGGACGACATCGCAGATGCCATGCTCGGCTTCTGCTCACCCCTCTTCCGCCGCCGGATGATGCTCGTTCGGCGGGGAGACACCATCATGGGTTGGCGGGGTGAGGGTGTCGGCGTCGATCAACAGGTGGTGCGGACCGTCAGCATCCCGGCCGGTGAACCATCGGTGTTTTCCGGGCTGCTTCAGGGAGTCGAGTTCTGGCTCGGACCTCTGCCCTCCATGCCGCACAACTCGGATCTCCTGATGGCGCTCGGGAGACCTACCCCGAAGGACTGCTACATCCTGCCGGTCAGAGTCAGGGACAAAACCGTCTGTTTCCTTTACGGCGACAATCAGGAGGAAAGCGTGGGCGGTCTTCCCCTCGGCGAACTCAAACGGTTGGCGACCAAGGCGGGCCTCGCCTTTCAGATCTACCTGATCAAGGGAAAAATCCGGACGCTCTGAACATCGTCGTCGTCGATGAAGGTACCGCCCGTCAGACGTGACGGAAGCCCGCCCAAACTCGGTCTCACGCAGATTTCCCTGAATCGGGGTCCTGCAGGATCGGGATCGCCATCTTGCACAGCAAAGTGAAGACCAGGAATCCGATGGCGAAGATCCCCGCGCCGATCCGGACCTCGTTGAGGGTCGGGACGTACTCGTAGAACTCACCGAGGGTGTCGGGGGTCATTCCCGGGATGACCAGCGCCATTCCCTTCTCGATGTAGACCCCGGTGAAGATCAGCACGCAGCCCAGATTGAGGGTGACCAGATTCGTTCGGGTCGCCGGAATCAGGAAGAGTAGGAATGCGGCGACGCTGCAGATGAGCGAAGCCCAGGCGTAGGGCACCAACGCGTCGTGACCGTGGACCCCGCTGTAGAGGTACTGGGTGTGGATGAGATGGTGGGTGTCCGAGTAGTACTCGCGGAAGATCTCGGCGCCGAAGAGGAAGAGGTTGAGGAACATGGCATAGGCCATGAGCTCGGCGATCTTCCAGATCGCCTCGTCCTTGATCTTGATGTGGGTGGTGCGCTGGAGAATCTGAAAGAGAATCAGCAGAATCGCCGGGCCGGAACAGAAGGCCGAGGCGAGGAACCTCGGCGCCAGGATGGCCGAGTTCCAGAACGGCCTGGCGGCGGTGCCGGCGTAGACAAAGGCGGTGACGGTGTGGATGCCCACTGCCGCGGGGATGGAGAAAAGGAGCAGCGGAACCACAAACTTCCGGTTGTAGGGTCGCCGGTGAAAACCGGTGTAGAGCAGGTGAACCACGATGATGAGGTTGAGCACCAGATAGCCGTTGAGGACCATCACATCCCAACCCAGGAGGGAGCTCGGCAGATTGGGGGTGCCGATGATGGGCATCAGCTGCCACACGCGATCCGGGCGACCGACATCGACGAAGACGAAGAGCATTGACATGACGATGGCGCTGACGGCGAGGAGCTCGCCGAAGATGGCGATCTCCTTGATGGGTTTCCAGTTGTAGATGTAGGCCGGGATGACCAGCATGACCGCCGCCGCCGCAACACCGACCAGAAAGGTGAAGTTGCCGATGTAGAAGGCCCACGAGACCTGGTCGCGCATGTTGGTGGTGATCAGGCCGTGCTCGAACTGGTTCCACCACGCCGCGAGTCCCCACAGACAGACGATCGCGAGGAAGCCGATCCACGCGTAGAAGGTCGGCCCGCCCTTGAAGGCGATTCGGGCCGAGCCAGTGGCGAAGGAGGTGATGTCTTTGATCATGTCGTTTCTCCTCCCTCAGGTGGCGTAGAAGTAGTAGAAGCGAGGCCGCGTATTGAGTTCCCGTTTCAGAACGAACACCCGTTTCTCGCGCATCAGATAGCGCATCTCGCCGGCCTCGTCGAGCAGATTGCCGAACTTGCGCGCCCCGACGGGGCAGATCTCCACGCAGGCGGGGTAGCGCCCCTTGCGAGTCCTATGAATACAGAAGGTGCACTTTTCGACCACGCCCTTTGGACGCAGGCGGTTGCCGAAGATGTGGGTGTCGGGGTTGATCTCCTCGGCCGCGATGGACGGTTCGGTCCAGTTGAAGTGGCGGGCGCCGTAGGGACAGGCCGACATGCAGCAACGGCAGCCGAGACACCAGTCGGAGTCGATGACGACGATGCCGTCCGGTTCCTGCCAGGTGGCCTTGACCGGGCAGACCTTGGTGCAGGCGGGTTTGCGGCACTGTTGGCACGCCACGGGGACGTAGAACGAGTCGGGCTCCGGAACCTCGTCAGGGTCGTAATAGACGTTGGACTCGGCAAAGTCGATGCCGTGGTCCTTCTTCATCTCGAGCACCCGGATCCACTGGATCTGAGGGTCGCGGGACTGGTTGTTTTCGTGGACACAGGAGTAGACGCAGCGGCGGCAACCGACACAGCGGGAGAGATCGAGGCCGTAGGCGAACTCGACGCCGTCCAACGCACCGGTGTCGCTCACCGTGATGTCGTCGCGGCCGTACTTCTTCCGGCAGGATTCTTCGAGATCGGCGAGGATCTCCTCCCGGCGTTCATCGGAAAGTTCGACAAACCGCCGTTTCAGCAGTCGCTCCACCCAACCGGCGCTCTTACCGGAGGCGGCTGCCGAGATCCCGGCCATGGTGCTCAATCCGGCGCTGATCATGAGTGTTCGACGGTCGAGGGTCTTCTCACTCATGATCGGCCTCCTGATCTTCTTCTTGATCCGCCAGAGCCAGGAATTGCGGTCTCACCGGAGGGGGCAGCGGTGCAATGGTGTGGAAGGCGGGCGCGTGTGGGTCGTGGCAGTGGGCGCAGAGCAGGTAGCTCTTCCCGCCGTTCCAATAGCCCTGTCGGCGGCCGTGGATGCCCTGGCGCCAGTCGCGGAAGATGGTGCCGTGGCACTGGCCGCAGAGAAGGTATGACTCGTCAAAAGTGATGAGTCTGCCGTTGATCAACCGAAGCACATCCCGGTCGTCGGGGTTGTGGCAGTCGAGGCACCAGCGGTCGCTGGGACCGTGGTTGAGCTCGATGTCGTCGTGCATCTCCTCGAGCACCCGCGGCTCCGGATTGAGATCGAGATCGGCGTGGCACTCGGTGCACGGGAAATAGCCGCTCTCCGACCACGGCGGGGGAGGCACCAGGAACCCGCCCTCGTCGGGACCGGTCGTGGCCTCCTCGATGCCCGGAAGGAGCTCGCCGTCGAACTCGACCCCGGAAACCTCGGTCGGACCGAAGGCCTGCCGACCACCATCATCCTCGGCCACGTGGCCGACACCACCGCGAACGATGGAGAAGAGGATCAGCATGGAAATACTGAGAAAGACGATGAGCAGGATCGCGAGTGAGCTCGATCCCGGGAGGAGCTTTTCCTGATCCGAGTTCACGAGGTCCGAACCGGTCGGTCTCTCCATGGTCCCCCTCCCAATGGGCTCATCAAAACCGAGCCCGATCGATTTACCTGGACGCTGTCTAAGTCGAGAATCAGCCCACCCAATATATTCCGTCCTTGACGACGGTCAAGGATTTGAGAAAATGAGCGCATATTGTTATCCCAATCAGTCAGGTTCGGCGGCGAATCGGTTGGACGGAGGCGACGCGTGACGACAGATGTAACGGGAAGCGTCTCGGGCCTGTGTCTCATGGTCCGTCCGGAACACCTGGGAGACGTGGAAGCGAGCCTGCGGGACCTGGATTGGGTCGAGATTCACGCGCGCGATGAGGCAACCGGTCGACTGATCGTGGTCCAAGAACACACGACCATCGAGGAACACCAGCGGGGCCTCCGCCGGCTGCAGGAGGTTCCGCACGTCCTGACCGCCGACCTGGTGGTCCACCACAAGCTGCCGTCGCTCGACGAGGGCGCCGAGAATCGGAGCACCGAATGAAGAACGACCTGTCCCGTCGAGATTTCGTCAAGACCAGCGTCGCTGCGGCCACGGCCGCCGCGGTGGGTGTCCCAATGGCCCGGACCGGGCCGCTGCCCGATCTCGAAAAGGGTCTCGACTGGGAGAAGAGCGTGTGCCGGTTCTGCGGCGTCGGCTGCGGAGTCATGGTCGGCACTCGGAACGATCAGGTCATCGCCGTCAAGGGTGATCCGGAAAATTCGGTCAACCGGGGTCTGCTCTGCGCCAAGGGCTACGCCAACGCCAGCATCATGTACGGCGCCGATCGGCTCCACCAACCGTTGCTGCGGATGAAGAACGATCGTTTCGACAAGCAGGGCGAGTTCACCCCGGTCTCGTGGGAGCGCGCCTTCGACGAGATGGAGGCCCAGTTCAAGCGAGCCCACGACGAGCTCGGCCCCACCGGGGTCGGGATCATGGGTTCCGGGCAGTACACCATCCCCGAGGGCTACGCCGCGGTCAAGATCATCAAGGCCGGCTGGCGGTCAAACAACATCGACCCCAACGCGCGGCACTGCATGGCGTCGGCGGTGGCCGGCTTCATGCAGGTCTTCGGGATCGACGAGCCCGCCGGGTGCTACGACGACATCGAGCTCACCGACACCGTCATTACCTGGGGCGCCAACATGGCCGAGATGCACCCCATGCTCTGGTCTCGAGTCGTCGAGCACCGCCTCCGGGACAGGAAGTCGAAGATCATCAACCTGACCACATTCAGGAACCGCACCTCCGATGCCGCCGACACCGAAATCATCTTCAAGCCCCAGACCGATCTCGCCATCTGGAACTACATCGCCCGAGAGATCGTGAACCGCGACGTCGTCGATCACGACTTCGTGAAAAAACACTGCGTCTTCGCCACCGGCCCCACCGACATCGGCTTCGGGATGCGGGGAAATGACGACTTCGCCTACGAAGCCGAAAAGGACACCCAGGCGCGGGAGCGGATGGTGGTCCTGACCCGAGAGGAAGCCATCGCACAGGGTTTGGATCCCGACGAGGACCGCCACGTGGCGCAGAAGTCGACGGGAGGCGCCGGCGCCCACTGGCTCATCACCTTCGATGAGTTCAAGACCGCTCTCGAGCCCTACACCCTCGACTTCGTCGCCGAGCTCGCCAAGGGCGACCCCGACGAGGATCTGGAAAGTTTCAAAGCCAAGCTGAAGCAGTTGGCCGATTTCTATGCCGATCCGGATCGGAAGGTGGTTTCGTTCTGGACCATGGGGTTCAACCAGCACACCCGTGGAACCTGGGTCAACGAACAGGCCTATATGGTCCACCTGCTGATGGGTAAGCAGGCCAAGCCCGGCAACGGCGCATTCTCTTTGACGGGCCAGCCATCGGCCTGTGGCACGGCGCGCGAGGTCGGCACCTTCGCCCACCGGCTGCCGGCCGACATGGTGGTGGCCGACCCGGCTCATCGAAAGCTGTCGGAAGAACTGTGGAAGCTTCCGGGCAGGACTCTCAACCCCAAGGTGGGCAGCCACATCACCAAGATGATGCGCGATCTCGAGGACGGTAGCATGAAATGGCTGTGGGTCCAGGTGACCAACCCCTTCCAGTCCACCGCCAACGCCAACCACTGGCTCAAGGCAGCGCGTGAGAAAGACTGTTTCATCGTCGTGTCGGACATCTACCCGACCTATTCGTGCAAGGTGGCGGATCTCATCCTGCCGTGCGCCGCCCACTATGAGAAGTGGGGGCTCTATGGCAACAGCGAACGCCGGACCCAGGCTTGGCGCCAGGTGGTCAATCCGCCCGGCGAAGCCCGCTCGGATGTGTGGCAGATCCTCGAGTTCTCCAAACGATTCACCATAGCCGAGGTCTGGGGCCGACAGCCGGTGGCGGGAGTATCGGTGAACGGAACCGATCCGGGTTTCCTTCCCGATGTGCTCGCCGAGGCGGTGAAGCTCGGCTACGAGCCGGACCAGACCCTCTATGAAGTGCTCTTCGAGACCGATGCGGCCAAGACCCATTCGTGGCCCGATCCGGTGGGTGTCGACCACGGCAACTGCACCGCCGAAGCAGCGGGCATCGACTGGTTTCCCGAGAAGGCGCTCTTCGAGGAATACCGGCGTTTCGGGATCGACCACGCCCACGATCTGGCGCCCTTCGACACGTACTACCGCGAAGACGTCCGCGGTCTCCGATGGCCGGTCATCGACGGCAGGGAGACCAAATGGCGCTTCAACGGAGAATTCGACCCCTATGTCAAAGAGGGCGCCGGCTTCGAGTTCTACGGCCCGGCCCTCAAGGCCATCCCTCGGGGTACGCGCTCGGGTCCGGCCGGAGGCGACAAGGTCTCGGTGGCCGGCAAGGCGAAGATCTTCTTCCGTCCCTACGCCGCACCCGCCGAGAGCCCGGACGCCGACTGGGATCTCTGGCTCTGCACCGGCCGGGTGCTCGAGCATTGGCACTCGGGCTCCATGACCCGGCGGGTCCCCGAACTCAACTCCGCGGCGCCGCGCGCCCAGGTCTTCATGAACCCGGCCGATGCCGCCGCCCGGGGCCTGGCCCGAAACGACGTGGCCATCATCGAGTCGCGGCGGGGCGAGGTCCGGGCCGTCGTCGAAACCAAGGGCCGGAACACCATGCCGAAGGGGACGGTCTACGTCCCCTGGTTCGACGAGGGTGTCCCGATCAACAAGGTCACCCTCGATGCGACCTGTCCGATCTCCAAGGAGACCGATTTCAAGAAGTGCGCCGTTCGGGTGCGGAAGGTTTGAAGGGAGAGAACATGAAATTCACACTTCTCGTGCTGTCCCTCGCTTTCGTTCTGAGCTGCTCCTCCAGCGGACCTGATGAGTCCTCGGCGCCACCGGCCGAGAGCCCGGCCGCCGCGCCCATGGCCGTGGTCTCCACTCCCGACTCGGAGATCGGACTCGCTCCCGGCACCGCCTTCGAGCAACCGCCCCAGGCGCCCATCGCCTTCAACCGGGTGGATCCGGGTGAGAGCGAGCTGCGCGCCCGGCCGAACGCCGAGTTTCCGCCGGTGATCCCGCACTCGGTGGAGGAGTTCGGGCCCATCACAATGACCGAGAACCCGTGTCTCGACTGCCACAACGCCGATGTCGCCGAGGACATGGGCGCGGTCGCGGTTCCTGCGAGTCATCGGATGGATCTGAGGAACTCGCCCGGGGAGTACGGCGACGAGGTGACCGGTGCTCGGCTCGTCTGCACCTCGTGCCATGTGGAGATGACAGAGTAGGGGTGGGCTCGTCGTGGGGTTGACCCCACCTTCAGAGTCGTCGATGTCGGTTGGGCTATGCCGGGAGAGGTTGGAAACTCCCAGTCGGCGGGGAGCTTGGAGCGCGCATCCGGCGTGTGTTCCGAATCGGATCGCTGATTCCCTCAGCTCCGGCCTTCTGGGCCGCCCCTGGCGTCCCAGAGTGGCACGAGCAGCGTGGTCGCGTGGGGGTTGATTGGAGGGTCGGCGACCACGCTGCGCGCGCGCCGGCGGCCTCCTTCCGAACCGAAACAGATGCACCGGATCGCCTCGCCGCGGGGGTTGCCCGGCATCGGCATTGTGCGCAGTGGGTTGGGCCGCCGGGAGGTCATACCGGCACAATGCCGTGCCCGGAACGCCCCGGTGGAGGGTGGTTCCCGCATGCTTTCAAGAACAACCCGGAGGTGACCATGCTGCCGCTGCCGCTGTCAACCGACCACAGAATCGTGCATCATGGGAAGACATGGAGCATCGAGACCGGGATCTGAAGGACGTACGTGGGCTGCCGATCCTGCGGTTCGTGGTTCTCCTGTCGGTCGCTCTCGGGGGTGGTGCCCTGCTCGCCCTCGGTCTCTTTCTCTGGGTCGGTTCATGGCAACTCGTGGCCATGGGTTTCGACGACCCGGTCATCCTGTTTTGGGATTCGTTGCTGTGTGTTTTCTTCTTTCTCCAACACAGCGGGATGATCCGCCGCGGCTTTCGCCGGAGGCTGACTCTCATCGTGCCCTCGCATCTCGACGGGGCCGTCTTCTCCATCGCATCCGGGGCGATGCTCGCGGTCGTCCTCGGGCTCTGGCAACGTTCGCCGGTAGAGATCCTGACCCTGGGCTCGCCGTGGAGTTGGATCCTCCGGGCAGGCTATTTCCTTGCCATCTTGGGGTTCGGCTGGGGCGTTCGGGCGTTGCATGGTTTTGACGGTTTCGGTCTCCGCCCGATCCGGGACTTCAACCGCGGCCGAATCCGACGAGACCCTCCTCTCGCGGTCAGCGGTCCCTATCGCTGGGTGCGACATCCGCTCTACAGCTGCGTTCTCCTGATGGTGTGGTCATGCCCCGATGTCACCTCCGATCGGCTTCTCTTCAATCTGCTGTGGACGGTGTGGATCGTCGTCGGAACCGTTTTCGAAGAACGCGACCTCGTCGCCGATTTCGGGGATGACTACATGGCTTACCAGGCGGCGGTGCCGATGCTGATCCCCTGGACGCTCAGACCTCGATGGCCGGTGATCCCGCGCTGAGGACTCTCCCCAACCGCCGACAGCCCTCGTCGATGGCCTCGCCGTCGGCAAAGGTGAAACAGAGGCGGGCGAAACGGTCTCCGGTGTGAACTTCGTCGATCTGCTCGTCGTCGTCCGGGTAGAAGGCCCCGCCCGGGACGAACGCGACTTTCTCGGCTACGGCCCGGTCGAAGAGCTCGCGGCTCAATCCCTCGGTGAGCTCGAGCCAGAAGAAGAACCCGCCCTCGGGCTCGGTCCATCGAGCTGCGCCTTCGACCAGGTGGCGCTTAAGAGCCTCTTGCATGGCGCGGCACTTGGTCGAGTAGACCTCGAGGATGCGCCCCATGTGGCTCTCGAGATGGCCGCGTCGGCAATACTCGGCGACGAGGGCCTGGGTGACGGATGAGGTGCAGAGATCCTCGCCCTGGCGCATGAGAACCATGGCGCGCACCAACCCGGGATCGCCCACGGTCCAGGCGACACGCACTCCGGGTGCGAGCACCTTGGAAAACGATGATGCGTAGATGACGTGGGGTGCACCGCCGGCGATGCGCTTGAGGTTGGGCAACGCTTCGCCGGAGTAGCGGAGCTTGCCGTAGGGGTCGTCCTCGAAGACCGGAATCTCCAATTCGGCGGCGAACTCGACCAGACGGTGTCGGCGGGCGAGGCTTAGGCAGGCACCGGATGGGTTTGAGAAGTCGGGGACCGAGTAGATCAGCTTCGGCCGCCGGCCGGTGGCGGCCTCGGTCGCCTCGACAATCCCGGGCAACAGCTCCACCTGCATCCCGTCACCGTCGCAAGGGATGGTGGCGAAACGAGCGCCGGCGTTGCGCAGGCTGTGGATCGTTCCCGGGTAGGTCGGGGCCTCGACGATGACGACGTCGCCTGGGTCGAGGAGCACACGCGCGGCGAGGTTGACCCCCTGTTGCGAGCCCGAGGTGACGAGCAGCTCCTCCGGTCTGACCTCGTATCCGAGGCGGTCGGCCATCATCTCGAGCAGAATGTCGCGCAGCGGTGGGTAGCCCTCCGAAGCGCCATACTGGAGTACCTCGCGTCCGTCGCGTGAGAGCACCTCGGCGCAGTCCGCGAACGGCCCGACGGGAAAGGCCGATGGGTCGGGCAGACCGCCGGCGAACGAGATCATCCCGGGTTGCCGGATCATCTGAAAGAGCTCGCGGATCGGTGATGGCTGCATTCTGCAAGCGAGCTCGGAAAACTTGAAGATCGAGGACATCGGCGCCTCCCGCCGGGATTGTACAGCCGGTCCGGGTGGTTCGGCGCCATCGTTTTGAAACACAAGGGACACGAAGATCCACGAGGGAACTCACGAAGCATCGCATTTGAGTCCATCGCATTTTCACCGCAAAGATCGCCAAGAACGCTAAGAACAGCGCAAAGACCATCGCATCTTGGAGCCATCGCACCATCGCACGGAGGAACTGCAGATAGCTCAGATAGACACAGATTCCATCACCGGGTCGCACCCACGTAGAAACAAGGGCACGAATACGACGAGGCCGTGTCTGCCAACTGGCGACTGTTGACTGTCGCCTCTCAGATTTGGAACTTTTTCGTCGCTGTTGTGTCTAAACTGTTGCCATGCAAAAAATGCTACCACCTCGCCGTTTCACTCCGATCGTTCTCGTCATCGCAAGCCTCGTGGTGGTTTCCGGCACCATCGGCCTGCAGGTCCTCGCGGGGCCGGGGGACAATGGGGAGACCCCGCCGGGTCAGATCGTCATCGAGGAGGAGAAGTTGAACTGGGAAGAAGTCCAGCGGCTCTACGGCGAACAGAAGTACGAGGCCGCGTCCGAGATCGTGAATGCGATCCGCGAACGGGCCGAGACCGCGGATGATGCCGAGGAGTGGACGCGCGCCATCGTCGAGCAGGTCAAGCTGCGCAGCGCCCTGCACGGCTACGAGACCGCGGTGCGCTTCCTCAGGGAAACCCCGTGGCCCGACGACGAAGTGTCGCGGGCCGTGCTCGATCTCTACTACGCCCACTCGCTCGCGACCTATGTCCACGCCTATTCGTGGGAGATCCGGCAGCGTGAGCGGGTGGAGACCACCGGCGAACTCGATCTCAAGAAGTGGGATGTGGATCAGATCGTCGAGGAGTCGAACCGCGCCTTTGCCGAGCTCTGGTCGCGACGCGAAGCCTGGGGCGCCGAAGGCGTCGGTCGGCTCGCCCGTTACATCGACCAGAACGACTACCCGCCAAGGATCCGCGGCACCCTCCGCGATGCGGTGAGCTATCTCTGGATCGAGCTCCTCGCCGACACCGCCCTGTGGCGGCCGGATCAGAGCAACGATATTTTCCGGCTCGATTTCGCAGTGCTCCTGCCCGGAGACGCTGGACGCTCGGGTGAGGTGGATCTGGCCGATCCCGAGATCCACCCGTTGGTCAAGATCGGTGCGGTACTCGATGATCTCGAGGCGTGGCACCACGGTGTCGACCGTCCCGAAGCCGCGCTCGAGGCGCGCCTCGAACGGATGCGGCGCTTCAACAACGCATTCACCAACAAACACGACCGGTTGGCCATCCGCGAGCATCTCGAGGAGATTCAGGCCGCATTCGATCCGAGTTTCGACTGGTGGTCCATGGGGCAGTCCCTCCTCGCCGAGTTCATCCGCGCCGAAGACACTCCCGACGCGTTGATCCGCGCCCGCGGCGCCGCCATCGTAGGTCGCGACCGCCACCCTGAGTCCATCGGTGGGCGGCGCTGCAACCACATCGTCGCCGGAATCGAAGAGCCGAACTACTCGGTGGCGGCCATGAAGGCCGATGGCCGGGATCGGCGCTCGATCCAGATCACCAGCAGGAATCTCAGCCATGTGTATCTTCGCGCCTATCCCTACGATCTGGTGCAGGCCATCACCTCGGCCGAAGACCACGAACTCTTACCGGGCCACCGCGAGATTCCCGAGATCATGGCCGGGACCAAACCGGTGGCGGAGTGGACCGTCGAGCTGCCGCCGACCCCGGACTACCGCTCCCACCTGAGCTTCAACGTGCCGCCGATCTCGGCACCCGGCGCCTACGTTATCGTCGCCTCGTCGCGAGAGGATTTTGCCGAGAGCCAGAACCTCATGCAGGCCCTCAACTTCCTCCTCACCGATCTGGTGCTCGTCAGCGAGCGGGCGGACGGTGGCTACGATGTGATCGGGAGATCCGGATCCACCGGTATGGCACTGAAGGGTGTGACGGTGGAGCTCTACCGGTTCGACTGGCGGAGCGGCCACCAGCGGATGGCGGTTCGGCGCACCGATGCCTCCGGTCGGGTCCACTTCGGCCAGGGGGGATGGAAGCACGAGAGGCACTTCCTGCTCGCGAGGCACGGTGAAAGCCTCGCCTACGATCTCAGGGGACTCTGGCGGTACGCCGATCGCGAGCGGGACACCCGCACCGCGGCGCTGGTCTACACCGATCGCTCGGTCTACCGGCCGCAGCAGGAACTCCACTTCAAGGTCGTGGCCTACCGCGGTGGCGGCGATGAGCCGAGCTACACGACCCTGCCCGACACCCACGTCACGGTGAGTCTGCTTGACGCCAATAACGAGACCGTGGCCGAGTTGCCCTTGACCACCAACAGGTTCGGATCCGCCTCGGGGAGCTTCGAGATCCCGGCCGGACGCCTCCTCGGTCAATGGCGGCTTCGGACGTCGCTGGGAGGGGACGCCATGGTGCGGGTCGAGGAATACAAGCGGCCGACTTTTTCGGTCGACATCATCGACCCGCCCGAGGCTCTTCGCCTCAACCGGCCGGCGACCCTCGTGGGCGATGTCCAATACTATTTCGGCCTGCCGGTCGTCACCGGTGATGTCGCCTGGCGGGTGACCCGCGAACCGGTCTACCCCTGGTGGTGGTACTGGTGGTACCCGACGCCGTCCGGTGAAAGCCAGCTCGTGGCCTCGGGTGACGCCGGCCTCGATGAGGAAGGGCGTTTCGAGATCGACTTCACCCCGGAAGCCGATGAGCGCGAGGCCGCGGACGGAGTCACCTACCGCTATCGGTTGTCGGTGGATGTCACCGACGAGGGCGGTGAGACCCGTTCGGCCGAACGGAGCTTCCGCCTTGGTTTTGTCGCGGTGGAGGCCTCCATCACGACGGGGGTGGGATTCCTCTCCGAGCGCGACCCGGCCACCGTGCGGGTCGTCCGTTCGGACCTCGACGGCAGCCCGCGAGCGGGCGCCGCGGCGTGGCGGCTCGTCACCCTCGAGCAGCCCGCCGACACGCTCATGCCCGCCGATCTGCCGCGTCCCATCCGACCGCGGCACGAGCTCTACGCCAGCGAGGGTGATGCCCTCCGCGCCCGTTGGGACACGTCATACGACCACCAGGCGGTGCTGGCTTCGTGGAAGATCAGCCGCGAGGCGGCTGCCGGAACCCTGACCCACACTGACGACGGGGTTGCCGAGATCGACCTGCCGGGTCTGGCGCCCGGCGCCTACCGTTTGATCTACACCACCGAGGACGATTTCGGCGCCGAGTACGAGACCATGGAGCAGTTGGTGGTGGTGGGCCATCGGAGGACCCCACTGGAACTGCCCATGGTGCTCCGCTTCGAGCAACCATCGGTGGAGGTCGGCGGCACCGCCCGCCTGCTCGTCCACACCGGCCTCAAGGCCCAGGAGATGGTGCTCGAGATCTACCGCGACGGCAACCGACTCGAACGGAGGGAGATCGCCCCCGGTCGCAGTGGCGTGATCGAGTTCCCCGTGATCATGGCCGATCGAGGCGGTTTCGGCGTCACCCTCAAGCTCGTGCGCGACTTCCAGCTCATGGAGCGGAGCGCGTCGGTGATGGTGCCTTGGACCGACCGTGAGCTCGATTTGGAGTTCGCGACCTTCCGCGACCGGCTCCGGCCGGGCACGGCCGAGACATTCCGGGTGACCGTACGTGGTCATGACCAGTCGTTGGTGGATTCGGCGTCGGCCGAGCTGCTGGCCTACATGTACGATCGCTCCCTCGACATTTTCGCGCCGCACACGCCGCCGAGTCCGTTGTCGCTCTACCCGACCCGGACGGGGGTGGCGAACGCCTGGTCGAGCCTCGGCGCTGCGAGCCCGGTGTGGCAGGGTGGGTGGGGATTCTCGGGTCTGCCCGGCTACCCCGGCCTCCGCGGCGATCGGCTCAAGACCATCTCGGGCTATGGCGTCGGCGGCCCTGGTCGTCGCGGGAGGTTCTACTCCGCCAAGGCCGGGCTCGCCGATGGACGCGAGGTGATGGCCCAAGCCATGCCATCGGCGGCGATGGAGGAATCGGTCGTCGCCGACTCGGCCGGCCGAGATGAGGGTGAAGTGGCCAACACCCTGGACCTCCTGGGTATGGGTGGCGAGGACAAGGACGCCTCAGGCGGTGGTGCGGACGAAGCTCCCATGGAGCTCCGCTCGAACTTCTCCGAGACCGCGTTCTGGGAACCGCATCTTCTCCTCGACGACGACGGGGCCGCCGTGATCGAGTTCGAGGTCCCGGACTCGGTCACCGAGTGGAATGTCTGGCTCCACGCCGTCACCGGCGATCTCCGCGGCGGCTCGGCCCACCGGACAACCCAGAGCGTCAAAGAGCTCATGGTCCGGCCCTACCTCCCGCGCTTCCTCCGCGAGGGCGATGAGGCGGCGATCAAGGTCGTCGTCAATAATGCGGGCGAGGAGGCGTTCTCCGGCGCCCTCGACTTCGAGATCCTCGACCCCGAGACCGATGAGGATCTCCGCTCTCTCTTCGGTCTGACTGCAGATGACACCACCGCCGTTCCCTTCACGGTCGAGCCCGGCGGCGGCGCCAACCTCAGCTTCCCGGTCGATGTTCCGGCCCGGGTCGGCACCGTCGCCTTCAAGGTGACCGCCCGCGCCGGCGCGTTCTCGGACGGCGAGCTGCGGCCGCTGCCGGTGCTGCCCGGTCGAATGCACCTGGCCCAATCCCGCTTTGTCACCCTGCGCGACCGCGACCGGCGCACGCTCACATTCGACGACATGGCGGCCGACGACGACCCGAGTCTGATCCACGACCAGCTCGTGGTCAGCGTCGACGCCCAGCTCTTCTACTCGGTGCTCAACGCCCTGCCGTATCTCGTGGACTATCCCTACGAGTGCACCGAGCAGACCCTCAATCGCTTCCTGTCCACGGGGATCGCCGCCGGCGTCTTCGACGACTACCCGGCGGTGGCGCGGATGGCGACCAAGCTCTCCGAGCGCGACGTGCGCTTCGAGACCTGGGACGCGACCGACCCCAACCGAAAAATGACTCTTGAAGAGACGCCCTGGTTGCAGACATCCCGGGGCGGCAGCGATGACACCGACGAACTGATCAAGGTTCTCGACCCCCGAGTCGCCCGAGCCGAGCGCGATGCGGCGTTGGCCAAGCTGGTCAAGGCCCAGACCTCCCTCGGCGCTTTCCCCTGGTGGCCGGGCGGACCGCCATCGCCCTACATGACCCTTTACATCCTCTACGGCTTTTCCAAGGGGCTCGAGTTCGGCGTCGAGGTGCCCAAAGACGTGGTCATCCGCGCCTGGGCCTACATGCACCGCCACTACATCGACGAGCTCGTCGAGATGATAGTCGGTCTCGACTGCTGCTGGGAGTTCGTCACCTACCTCAATTTCGTGCTCTCCAACTACCCGGACGAGAGCTGGACCGGCGGGGTCTTCACCGCCGACGATCGACAGACCATGCTCGATTTCAGCTTCCGCCACTGGCGCGAACACTCGCCGTTGCTCAAGGGCTATCTTGCCCTGACCCTCGAGCGGGCGGGACGCCACGACGACGCCGTGCTGGTCTTCGACGCGGTCATGGACTCGGCCAGGACCGAGCGCGATCTCGGCACCTACTGGGCGCCCGAGGATCGCGCCTGGCTCTGGTACAACGACACCATCGAGACCCACGCCTTCGCGCTTCGGGTCCTGTCGGAGCTCAACCCCGACGACGATCGCCGCCACGGTATGGTCCAGTGGCTGCTGCTCAACAAGAAGCTCAACCACTGGAAGTCGACCCGCGCCACCGCCGAGGTCATTTCCTCGCTGGTCCACTACCTTGAGCAGGAGGACGGCCTCGGAGTCCGCGAGGACGCCACGGTCATCGTCGGGCCGCGGGTCACCGAGATGGTCTTCGAACCCGATGAGTACACCGGCGCCCGCAACCGGGTCATCGTGCCGGGTCCGGAGGTTGATCCAAAAACCATGTCCACGGTCGTGGTCGAGAAGGAGGCCAAGGGCTTCGCCTTCGCCTCGGCCACCTGGCACTTCTCCACCGAGAAGCTCCCCGAGGAGGCGCGCGGCGATCTCTTCGCGGTGACCCGGCAGTTCTTCCGCCGCTTCAACGACGGCAACCGCTGGGTTCTGAGGCCGCTCGCCGACGGTGAAGAGCTGAATCCCGGCGACCAGGTTGAGGTCCACCTCTCGATCCGCGCCAAGCACGCCGCCGAGTATGTCCACCTGCGCGACCCGAGGGGCGCGGGTTTCGAGCCCGAGACCCTGCACTCGAAATATAAGTGGGATCTGGGCATCGGCTGGTATGAGGAGGTGCGCGACTCGGGGACCAACTTCTTCTTCGAGTGGCTTCCCGCCGGCGAGTACACATTCAAGTACCGTCTGAGGGCCAACATGGCCGGCGCCTTCAAGGTCGGACCCGCCACGCTGCAGAGCATGTACGCGCCCGAATTCACCGCCTATTCCGCGGGGCACCGGTTGGAGGTGGTGGAAGAGTGAGGTCGTTATCCCGTACCCGTGCCCGTACGCGATGAGCTGTGATCGGATGGCGATCGTCGTTTGAAACACAAAGGGCACCAAGATCCACCAAGGTCCCACGAAGCGTCGCATGATAGAGCCGGGCTCCTTCTGAACCGGCCGGCGGATCCCGTCCTGAGTTGTTGTGATGGGAAAGGAAGTTCCTTTGTGGTTTCCTCGTGGATCTTGGTGCTCTTTGTGTTTCAATAGCCAACACCCATGATTCAGCAATCGACCCACGGAGTTGGAGGTTGCCGGGACTGGCCCAAACCTCGTGGATCCGTCGTGTCCTCAATGGTCCGGAATCCCACTGCAATGGAGGAGCGGCCGAAATACCAGAGGATCTCGGATGGTTGCAGACAGCGACCGTACTCGGGAGGTTGTATGAAACGCTTTGCCATCGCGTCCATCGTCGTTCTCGCCCTGATCGCCACCGCCGTTCCGGCGTCGGCCCACTGTCAGATCCCCTGTGGGATCTATGATGACGAGCTCCGTGTCCAGCTCATCGAGGAGCACATCGGGACCGTCGAGAAGTCCATGAAGAAGATCGTCGAGCTCTCGGCCGAGGACGATGAGGACTACAACCAGATCGTCCGTTGGGTCAACAACAAGGAAGCCCACGCCCAGGAGATCCAGGACATCGTCACCGCGTATTTCATGGCCCAGCGGATCAAGCCGCCCAAGGACCACGGCGACGAGAAGGTAGTCAATGAGTACATGCACAAGTTGGCCCTGCTCCACGCCATCCAGATCCACGCCATGAAGGCGAAGCAGAGCACGAATCTCGACGAGATCGAGACCCTGCGCGAGCTCACCGGCAAGTTCCGTGGTGCGTACTTCGGTGAAGAAGGGGCCCACAAGCACTAGCCGGATCAGCGCGATGGGAGGGGATGCCAGGCACGCCCTTGCGCTTCGCGCAAGGACACGGAGCCAGACACCCTTCCCGTGTTCTCAAGTGGGCCGAATTTCCTACCGGTGTTGGGCGATTCTCGCCGCCGCCTTTCGGCATGCCTCGGTCAGAAAGACCACGTCGTCATCGGTGTGCGCCGTCGAGGCGGCGCCGTGGGCCAGGATGAGGTGGACATCCTCCACCAGAAGCGCGAGCCCGAGCACCTTCTCCCGTAACTCGATGTCGCACCGATCTGGATCGAAGACCGCCTCGGGGGTGTCGAGCTTGATGGACTCGTCGTGCGGAAAGTGCACGGTCACTATGGAGCTGCCGCAGTCGAGTTCGTCCACCGCGCCGGTGCACCGGGCGAGGATTCCGGCTTCGGCGAACGCCGCCTCGCAGCTGGTGCGCATGGCTTCGCCGAGGGTGCCGAGCTTGGGGTAGACTTCGGATTCGTGCCCGGCGAGGTGTTCGAGGAAAACTTTCGCCGCCAACATGGATGACGGGTGGGCGGAGTAGGTGCCGCCGGAAAAGGCGACCCTCGGTCCGGTTGCGCGACCCGCTTCGGCCATGATCTCGGCCCGACCCGCGACCGCCGCCACCGGCATGCCGCCCCCGAACGCCTTGCCGTAGATGGCGAGATCGGGGGCTACTCCATGGAGCGCCCCGAGCCCACCGGCGTGAAAACGAAACCCGGTGATCATTTCATCGAGGATGAGGAGAGCGCCGTGCTTGGTGCACAGTTCGCGGGCGAGGCTCAGGTATTCGGTGGTGGCGGCGATGGTGCCGCCCGCACCGAGCATGGGCTCGAGGATGAGGCAGGCCAGATCATCGCCGGCGCGATTGAAATCGTCGACCAGACGCTGCGGATCGTTGTAGCTGGTGACCACGATACGGTCGGTGAGGGCCGAGGGCAGCCCTTTGGAATCGACGCCCTCGAAACCGACCCCGTCGTCGCGGTAGGCGACCCCCTTGAGCAGCATGGGCTGGGCGCCGTGCCAGCCGCCGCCGGCCTTCATCACCGTGGAACGGCCGGTGAAGGAGCGGGCCATGAGCACCGCGTACATGGTCGAGAGGCTGCCGCTGGTGGTGAATCGGATGCGCTCGGAAGACGTCAGCCGGCAGACGAGGGCGGCGAGCTCGGCTTGGAGCGTGTCGACCATCCCGCTCTGGGTGCCGAACCCGTCCGCAAAGGCTCGGCTCAGGGCCGTTGTGACGACGTCGGGGTTGTGGCCGAGGATATTGGCCATGTGCCCCTGCCACAGGTCGAGGATCCGGTGGCCGTCTTCATCCTGGACCCAGCCGCCGCGGGCTTCGGTGATCCGAGGTGGAAAGGGTTGGACCAGCCGAATGCTGTGGCTGCCGCCGTCGATGAGGTGGCGGCAAGCCTCGTCGTGGATCGCCGCCGAACGCCGTGAACGTCGGCGGTGATCGTCGGCGAGCTCGGTCAGAAGCGGGGTGTAGTCGTTTGTCGTCATCGGGCGGTGATTTTAGCGTACTCGTTTCTCGTCACTGGTTTCGGGTAGGGATACGGGTGCGGCCTCGGTCACGGATCCCTCATCCCCGGCCTTCTGGTCCGCCTTCGGCGACCCAGCGTCGCCCGAGCAGAGTGGTCATTCGGGGAGGCCGGAAGGTCGTCCCGGCACAATGGCGTGCCCGGCACGCCCCGGTGAGCGGTGTTTCCGTGTGCTTTCACCTTGAGCCCTTCGGGTGGAGGAGGCGCCAGATGATGGCTCGGACGTCGTCGAAGAGATGGATGGCGTTCTCGGCGCTCGAGTCGGTGAAGGGGCCGGCGCCGATGAGGAGACAAAGGTGGATGTCGACCACTTTGGCCGAGCCGTAGGCGATGCGGTAGTGGTGGAGCCGGTCGCGTCCGGACCGTTTGGCGCCTTCTGCGATGTTCGCTGGAACCGACGACGCTGATCGGATCACCTAATCGGCGATCGGTTTGAGTGGAGCGGGAACCCGCATCACGAGGGAGATCGCGATTCCGGTCGCGGCTATCGCTTTGTCGAGGGCATCGAAGCCGGTTGATTGCTGTGTTTCGTGCATGGTCACCTCCGGGTTGTTCA
>Ga0316187_10001218_pt1 | contig 21904 bp, 20 predicted proteins | sample CroRivburrow1_MG_FD_204927 | JGI IMG/M metagenome (GOLD analysis project Ga0316187, IMG submission 204927) | Coastal sediment microbial communities from Maine, United States - Cross River worm burrow 1 | ecosystem: Environmental > Aquatic > Marine > Coastal > Sediment | place: USA: Maine...
TCCCTGTAAGCTCGACTGCCGTAAGGTGAATTGCGAAGCAAGAGAAGATGCCCTGGGGTGCTTCCCTGCGGCAGACGGTCTCGCCTAAAAGCGCCTACTGTTGGTGAATTGGGGACACCAACCCCATATCCTAGCTATGTGCATCGATTCTAAAAGTTAACGGGACAGCAGTGATCTTATGTATATATCAAATTGGGTGCAATTTAGCAAACAAAGACTGTAAACTTAAACTTGACACATGTAAAGCAACCGTTTACACTTTATGTATGATAAAAAGCTTCAAAAATAAAGGCCTAAAGGAACTATTTTTGAAGGGTACAACAGCGAAACTTGGCGCTGAGTTTCATAGCCGATGTTTAGAGACGCTGGATGTATTGGACGCTGCAACTGTATTAGGAGATTTAAATGTACCAGGATTTGATTTCCATGCCTTACAAGGTAAACCGAAAAGACACTCTATGCACGTAAATGGTCCATGGTGCATTACCTTTGAATTCAAGGATGGTGACGCTTACCGAGTTGATTTCGAGCAATATCATTGAGGTAACTTATGGCTGAATATGAAATAACAGAAAGACCAGATCGCCGCCCTACTCATCCGGGTGCCATTTTACGTGAACGTGTGATTGATGCCCTCGGTGTATCGGTTAGTCAATTTGCACGTGATATTAGAGTTTCACGACAACAGCTGCATAGTATTCTTGCGGAAACGTCACCCGTTACACCCAATATTGCAGTGCGCCTGGGAAAATATATTGGCAATGGCCCACTGTTATGGCTACGAATGCAATCGCTCTACGACTTATGGGAAGCAGAGCAAGAATTAAAATCCACACTCGATCAGATTCCTGAGCGTGGTACTGCTGCGTAAAAAGCCCATAATTAACCAGGAGACAGACTGAGGTTCATAATACCCTTGATCGCGACCGCTATTTGAATGTCCAGTCTTGTAGCGCGCTAAGACTAAACGCATAACCATTAAATTTGAATATTGCGCCGAATGGGGTTATTTCTTGGAGTTTAAGTTGTGAAGTCACCGATTGCCCTTCTCTCATTTTGTTACCGTTAATCATTACAGAACGGTTACCTGGTGTACTGGAATACACATGCCCGGAAAAGGTAATTGGCGGCACATTTTTACGAACTGATAAAGGCAATTCCGCAACTTTATATACAGTGCCAGAATTAAATTGATTTTTTGCATTTAAGTCTAAAGGTTCTGTGGCAAAAATGACTTGTTGTTTTTGTTTTGGTTTCGGCTTTGTTTTCGCCGGCTTTTTAGTGACTGGATTTTTCTGAGACTTTACTTGCTTATTGCTGAGTTTGGAAGATTTATCTAAACCTTCCATAGTCTTTTGTTGATCAGCTGACGAATCACGGATTGCTTCCTTCGGGCTATCAACATTATTCATTTGGGCAAGTATTTCTTTATCAGGAAGTTCACTCTCTTGTGTGACATTCGTAGACTCTGAAGGCATCCGAACAAGGTAAACAACCAGAACCACAAGTAGGGCCACTGTAATTGCTACATAGGGCCATACGGTTCTAGAATGTTGCGCTCCCCCAACCAACGGATTATGAATGGACTGGATACCAGGAATTCCACCTTGATCTCGGTCACGTTCGTTTTCTGATTTTTTTAATGCGTCTAAGATGTACGACACAAGCACATGCCTATAAAGAACCGTTTTGAAATAAAGTGGCGCAAGTAGAAATACACGATATTAGATATTATCTTTATCCTTAGCACTGAGAGTTGGAATATTTTTATCAGTTGCAGAATTTAGATGTATCATTGTTTGCGCGCCGGCAATACCATCCGCGATTAACCCAGATTGCACTTGGAAGTCTTTTAGTTTACCCACAAGGTTTCTGTCATATGACATACCGCTAGTCGAGGACAACGATGTTCCGTAGATCGTATCAAGTTTTTTAGCCATCCACTCTACGGGAGTACCCATGGACCCTGGCATTATAGGAGTATGATACTCTGGTGGCTTTTGCCAGATCAAGGTAAAATCACCAAACCAACGGGATTCCAAATCCTTCACTGCAACAAGTTTTGATACACCATTGATTTCCAATGTAGTCTGATCCTTTTCTACTTTCTTGAGTGTGGCATATAAGGGTTGACCACGGCCGTTGACCAATACTAAAACGGCAGGTCGATTAAGCACCAGTAAATTCCGCATGTTGCCAGTCATTTTTAGGCAGTCCAATCCGATAGCCTTAACATAGTCACACACGGGCTCATCGCCATTGAAATCGTTACTCCAGGATTCCAGTAATGAAAGATAAGCAAATTTTTTGCTCGAAGCGATGGGTTGATTGTCAATAAAAGCCAAACCATCACCACTATTTTGATTGCTTGACACCTCTTCTTTTGATTCAGGTTTTGATGTATCCTGTGTCTTAATCTCAGGTTGAGGTACTTCCAATACAGGACTGACTACCTCATTTTTCATTGGCAATTCTGATTTGTAGTAAGCTGCTGCCAATCCAGCACCACCGATTATCAAGGCCGCGCTTGTTGCCGCCCAGCCAACAAGTTTCTTTGGTTGATTGATTGCAACCGTATTTGTTTCACCAAATACCTCTTTAGCGGCATTATTTAATATCTTTTTATCAATCATTTTGACGTTTTGAACATAAGCACCAAGCATAGTGCGATCACACAATACGTTAATACGTCGTGGTATTCCGTTTGTGAGTTTGAAGATTTTCTTAATAACAGCGGGAGGAAATATTTGTTCTCGCATTCCCGCTACAGAAAGCCGATGGCTTATATATTCTGCCGTCTCAATGCCCGAGAGTGGTAATAAATGATATCTTGCTGTGATTCTTTGTTCTAATTGTCGAATATCTGTTTGCTTTAATGTGTCTAATAATTCAGGTTGTCCAATCATTATTATTTGAAGCAACTTGTGTTGATTGGTTTCAAGATTGGTTAATAATCGTAGCTGTTCTAGAACATCCGTAGTGAGATTTTGTGACTCTTCAATAATGACTACGGTTTTTTCGCCGCGTGCGTTTGCCTCAAGTAAAAAACGGTTAATACTATCTATAAGAGCCTTTATACTGGTTGTGCCCTCTGGATAACTTATATGTAACTCATCGCAAATAGAGGCTAATAATTCGCCCGCTACAATTTTAGGATTAATGATTAAAGCAACGTTTGTGTTTTCGGGAGTTTGCTCGAGTAAGCACCTTGATATGGTCGTTTTACCTGTTCCCACTTCGCCTGTAAGTAAGATAAAACCGCCATAATTGTTAATACCATAAACCAAATGGGCAAGCGCTTCTCTATGACGCGCACTCATATAGAGAAACCGCGGATTAGGCGCGATGGAAAAAGGCTCTTCTTTCAGACTAAAATGTTCTTCGTACATATTAAGGTCGTTACGTTAACTCAGTAATAAAGCCAGATTCAGATAGTGTGACAGTGTCACGGTTGCTTATTGTCTATTATAAACTCAAAATGCTTTATTGCATACGCTAAAAACATCGATAATTTAATAAAATTAATCGCTTATACCCTATCCATTTTGTTCAATTATAGCGATTTGAGCACGCTAATTGCCCATCCATCACCTAATTCTCATAAAATAAGACAGCAAAAACCAGTATTTTCTCCCCTTAACTGGGTATTAAGACATCAATTCTATTAAATATTTTGCGTATTACTTTGTGTAGCTTTTTTAGCTTTTCATTGAGTAAATGCAAATTACTCGCCAAATCACATCACTTTTCAATAAGTTATTCTATTTTTCAATATTGTAAGCAGGAATATATCCATACTACAATCAATAGCTTAGAAATAGCTTAAATTTCGCGTTAACCGATTACGAATTGAGATATATCTTTTCCATACTAAGCGCTAATCTTATAGTCAATTACATGAACATGAATATAATAAGAGCGTCTCCCATGCAAACAGATGATTTAAAACGTCGCCGGCAAAAACGTTGGCAACTCGTGCAATATTTGCGGGTGAAAAATAAAGAAACAGATGAGATTATTGGCCATCTCGTTGATATTTCAACGGAAGGTGTCATGCTTATCAGCGACCAGGCCATCAATCCCGAAATCTCTTATGAGTTTTCCATGGAAATACCCCACCCTGAAAAGCAATTTACTAGCTTACATTTCGCCGCGAAAAGTCTCTGGTCGAAACCCGATATTAATCCTTATTTCCATAACGCCGGTTTCTGTCTAGTTGATCCCAAACCAGACACTGTATCAAGTATAAAGGCACTGATAAATGAATTGAAACAACTGAGTGAAAACACAGAAAAGGCAAAGATTGAATAAAGGTACAACTCTATTGTTACCCTAGGTATAATTCCCGTCTTTAATATTTAATTACTTAGGGTTAAAAATGCAAAATTCGTCCGGGTGTTCTGCAGAATACACTGAACCATTCGCATTAAGGGTGTTAGGTACAAGCATGTTGCCCGAATTTACCGATGGCGACATCATTATTGTCGATCCAGGTCATCCGCTTTGTCATGGCGCATTTGCGGTTATAGAATACAAAAATGAATTTTTCTTTGGACAATACCTTGAAAAACAAGCATCTAAATGGATGAGCTTTTTAAACGATGAGCCAAATAATTTTGAATTAGAATCTAATTTTATTGTTAAAGGCATTGTGACTCAACGATCTAATGGCAGGCGCAAGTATTTAAAGCACTATCAGTATTAATCACTGTAATCCCTTCTTTTACTTTTCTAACAAATAGCTCTATTAATATCAGCTATCATATTGTTTTTCATGTGTTAAACACTGATTTTGAAAGCTTAAACGCACCACATTCTATTTATCTTGTCAAAACTTATGGAGTTTCAGTACAGACTGTCGATATTCTACACAGAGATACGTCAATTATGATTGATCATCAAAAAATGTGCTGCTAATGAACTCACGAAAATCCTTAAATTTGACTTGGTCATTAATATTGTTTTTTTTTACGGCAAATGCTTCTGCCGCCGAATTGACGTACCCTAAATACACAGAACAAAAAGTAGTTTATGAATTCTATTTTGATCACCCACAGAAAATTGCCACAGCCTTATTTTGGCTAAAATCACATATTATTACACTTACTGATGAACCATATGGTTTTGCAATTGATGACCTTGATATCAAGATTGTCATTCACGGTACGGAACTTGTTACCCTAGCCAAAAACAATTATGCTAAATACACAGATATAGTTGAACGTATGCGTTATTACAGTGAACTTGGCATCGACTTTCGGGCATGCGCTTCAGCAGCGCACGATTTTGGGTACCAGGCCGAAGATCTGCAAGATTTCGTCAATTTGGTACCCTCCGCCATTGTAGATTTGGCACATTGGCAATTACTGGGTTATGCGATAATAATACCCAAGGTTACAGATAAAAAATTTAGTACTGAAGAATTACGTTAATTTTCGAAACATAATAAAGTGATGCTCCATATTTAAACTAGGCGCGGATGATTCCCAATAAACCCTACGATTTTCCTAGTTCGAGAAACATGGGATGACACATGAAACTCTATTCTTCTTATTTACAATTTCAACGACAACTAATTACATCTGTTAAATCTGATTTAAGTAGGTCTTTATTATTCTTTAAATGGTTGAGTATAATACTTGGCGCATTATTATTAGTTGAGACAGGTTACATCTTAGGCTTAATGCCCGACTGGGAAGAATTTAAATATGGCCCCATACCTAAGTCACGATATATTAAAAAATACGAGTATGAACATTCAATAGATGACAGTTTGCCAAAACTTAGATGGTATCCTATTTCAATATCGCAAATCCCAAAGCAACTAATACGCACGGTAATCGTTGCGGAAGACAGTAGGTTTTATCAACACAAGGGCTTTGACCAAGAGGCATTAAAAAATGCCATGGAATATAACCTAAGCAAAGGCAAACTAATTTATGGTGCTAGTACAATTTCTCAACAAACGGTCAAAAATTTATTTTTAACCCCTTCACGCAATCCTCTTCGGAAATTCCATGAAGCCATATTGACCTACGCAATGGAAAAAAATGTCGGCAAGCAACGAATTATCGAAATATACTTAAATAACGCGGAATTTGGTCGTGGAATATATGGTGTTGAAGCAGCTGCCAGATATTATTATGCAAAAAGTACAAATCAACTGTCAGAAATGGATTCAGTTAAATTAGCGGCGACACTTCCATCCCCCATAAAACACAATCCTAATACCCAAACTGAGCAATTCCTTAAACGTCAAAATAAAATAAAGCAGCACATGGGAATTTACTAGATAGCTCTACTCATAACTTCTCTATAAAAGCCAATGAAAATTTATATTCAATATAATCTGTAGCCTGTGTTTTGATTGCCTTTGCAAAATACTCTTTCGCACTAGCTCGGTCATTATTAAGCAGAAAATATTGGCCTAAATAAAAATAGGCCTCACACGCATGCCCCGCATTCATGTTCAACTGATTGGTTCGAAATGCTTTTTGTAAGTCGTCAAAGGTAATATCTCCCACATATAATTTGATAAGTGCGCCAGGCCATGGGTCCAAATTTACACCTTTAATATATTGATTGATGCTTGAGTTTGCCTTTCTATCATTATAGGTTTCACTTAAATACAACCATATTATTCTATATAAATCATCGGGCTTAATTCGAAGATACAGTTTATAGTCATTTACTGCATCTGCAAATTTTCCCAACACAAAGTTAAGCGCTCCCCGGAACTTAAATACATTGAGATTGTTCGGATCAATCTTTAACACTCTAGCGTAATCCTGGTACGCTCCTTTGTATTTTTGTAGAGTCGCTCGGACGCTAGCCCGCAATAAATAGGCATTTATATAATTTGGTTTTAGTCCGATTGCGCTTGATAAATCTTGATTCGCTTCTTCAAAGCGTCGAAGATTTGTAAATTGTCTGCCTCGCTGCCAATAGAGTTGTGCCAGGTCGCTTCCATGATATCTATTGGAATTTATGAGCTTGGTGTAGGAGGCAATTGTCGCATCTAAAGCAAGCTTTTCACCTAAATATTTGGCTGGGACAATGGCATTTGCGCTGGGTACCAGCAATAAGATTCCTAAAATTATTAAAAAATTTCGTATCATACCGTTAGTTGTCGTCGTTTCTGTAAAAAACATAAATCGTGTAGAGTTAAAAACAGTTCAATTTTCACCAGTACAAAAGTTTGAGAACTCCATCACAGATCGTTATTCATAAAAGGTGGTAATTTATAGTTTAGTGCATAACATTGTAACCAACTCAATGGAATTTGATTTATGATATTAAGATTAATAAAAAACCAAGTCACTCGTTTACTACCAAGCCACTCGCATGAACACCAACAACTACCACCACATCAACCGCAAAATTTTGAAGAAACTATTGATTTGGATAATCCAATTAACCAAGACACAAACTCAGAATTCTCCAGTTTTGATACAGATAGTTTGTTTAAATGATAGTTTTGAGATTAAAATAGAGAGGGGGGTTTATCTGATTTTTAACAAATATTGTACGGTTCACTATATCTTCTGAGCAACTAACTTAGCCTCTGGAACGAGCGCATGCAAGGCCGCTGCTACTTCTAAACTAATCCCAGGTAGCGCTTTAACACTCACCCACAACAAGTTTAATTTGATATTCAGATCAACAAACACTATATATTGCTGGTAATAGCCTAATACCTTTTTAATTTGCTTTACGATAAAATCGATAACATGTGGTGGTTTGCTTGATAAGCGCGGGATGAGCATCATGAAATCGCTAAGGGAATTTCCATCACTGTCTTTGGTGGGAACCCGTTTCCATAGTGGAACCGACGGTTCCAGCCTATCGCTTGAAATACTGCTATGTAATTTGAGTTCCAAGGATTAATCCTCCAATTCAACACCGCATTACAATAATAACTACTACAATAATAACTACTAAATAGTAACCACTAACGTAAACAATATATTGAAAATTAAGAACGGGCAAGTAGAAATTGAATGTTATTTAAAGAAATCCATCTTAGTATACAGCTAACCATCGTATCTATCTGTTTATAAATGCAATATCAGAATGGTTTGCTAGGATAAATTCGTTGAGTAATGGTCAATAATACGCGGTGTTATATTTTACCAAGCTTAGACTCATCGATCTGCCAATCATAGGCACAATCCAAATGTACTCGCACTGCGACTATACCATTGATCCCATCTTCCAACATGAAATTAAGGGGGGTTCGATTTCCGAATCGTTTATTGCGTTGATTTAACCAAAACTTTCCCATATGCGCATTTCGAGGAAAAGAAGTGTGTAACGCATCTGCTATTCCGATAAAATGCTCGACACGTACAAATATATCGTATTCAGAGGGAAATGCTTGAGCTTCTCCATAGCGGCCCATATGGCGAGCTCGAGTGCCTTCTGGCATACCAAGCAATAACACTTGATCAGCGTTGGACACGCCCCAATCCCCTAACAAGTTCATGGTTTTATGTGTTAAATCTAATCTATCTTGATGACTCAATTCTGACATTTTTGGGGCTTTTTTGCACTGATATCTTATGGCTCCTAATCCACGTCAATATTAGCACAATTGATCATCTAATAGTGACAACTTCAGCAGTAGTATGGCTAATGGGCACATAGCAAAATGATTCAGCCATGTTTGGTATTGAGTAGATTAGCTGCACGATAGAGTGCGATAACGCTTTTTGCGTCCGAGATAACTCCCGTTTGCGTCAAATTAAGGGCTTCATGCAGATCCATCCAATGAATCTCATAGACTTCATGCTCCTCTGCATCGGTGTTGCCGAGACTGATATCCTCCGCTAAATACAGATATACTTTTTCAGTAAAAACACCAGGCGAAGAAATCATGTAGCCCAAACTTTGCCATTGATTGGCCAATACCCCGGCCTCTTCCTTTACTTCCCGTTTGGCACTCACTAAAGGATTTTCATTATTATCCAGTTTGCCTGCAGGTATTTCCCATATCCAGGTTCCCACTGCGTATCGATATTGTTTTAGCAAACAAACTTTATTATCGTTATTCAAAACAACCACTGCGGCACCACCCGGATGATGTACGATTTCCATATCGTAAGATTTTCCATTGGGCAGCTGCACATGATCAATAGTCACATTAATTATTTTGCCACTAAAAACCAAATTCTGCTTACTGTCAATCATACAAAATATCCTGCATTTTAAGTCAATCAATTGTCAACAATATAACGTTCTATTGCTACCGTTCTATATAAATCGTTATCAGAAACACTAATATAAAACACGTGTAAATTATTCCGATACATAATAAAGGATTTCGTCCACTGGTTCTCTAAAACAGGTCTATATCTGATGACGTCAAAATAAACTTGATAATAACTGATTATTTCGGTGACGCTCGCAAATGATTTGAAAGTTACAGCATCCCTAATGCCAGCCTCATTCTGACCTAACCTAAATGAGAAACTTTTGGATTTTTCTACGGGTTTATAAATCGGAAAATCTTTTATTATTTTGCTTACAAATAGAGAATATTGGGTACTAGAAATTTCTGCTTTGACAGGTGCTGTGAAGACTAAATCCAAATAGTAAGACACATATATAATCGAAAAAATCACAAATACACTTATATAAGCCGATGTTCTGGTTTTTATACATTTATAATAGATTCCCTTTGAGATGAAGTAACTCTTTACAAAAAAAACTTTCCCCCAATGCATCAATATAAGCACAGTTCGTTTCATAAAAAGTATAACTTGATGAGTGGGCAGATTTATTCTGATATTTTATACCCCAAGGTTACAGTAGTGCAGTGTCCTATTTTGTGTTAATTAGTCCTTCCCAAGACAAACAACAATTATTACAATACCGTCCTGTCCGCATTAAGGAATATTAAGCATTTATTATGACTGAACTAAACAAATTAACAGATCCTGTCCTTAATCTTAAGTCTGGTATGCGAACCCGTTGGGGTCGCTTATATGGCAGTAGTTATGGCCTAATAATATGTAATACCGCCCTGACTCATAAACGACCGGTCATTGTAATTACACCCGATACTCCAACTGCGACTCGACTGGTACAAGAATGTCGTTTTTTTACGCAGGATGCTATACCAATTCTAGGTTTCCCAGACTGGGAAACGCTACCATACGACGCATTTTCTCCTCATCAAGACATTATATCAGACCGACTGTCAACATTATATCATTTACCGACCCTCAGATCCGGGGTTTTAATATTGCCAATTTCGACAGTTTTGAACAGGCTGCCCCCGAAAACTTTTTTAGAATCAAATTCGTTGATGTTAGATGTAACGCAAAAGCTCGATATCGATTCCATGCGAAACCGCCTTACACTAAGCGGCTACCATTTAGTATCACAAGTCATGGAGCACGGGGAGTTCGCTGTAAGAGGCAGCATAATCGATTTATTCCCCATGGGCTCAAATCTACCCTTTCGGATTGAATTATTCGATGACGAAATTGAGAGCATACGGTCATTCGATATCGAAAATCAGCGATCCATAGAAAAGGTTGATCATATAAAACTATTGCCTGCAAAAGAGTTTCCGTTTGACGATGCGGCCATAAAGCATTTTAGAAGTGCATATCGAAAGAAATTTGAAGGTGACCCTCAATCCAGCCAGATTTACCAAGATATCAGCAATGCCGTCTCACCACCCGGTATTGAATATTATCTGCCCCTCTTTTTTGATACGACCGACACAATATTTGATTACATACCACAAAACAGTATCACTCTTACTATTGACCAAGTTTCTGAAGCTGCAAGCACATTTTGGGAGGATGTGCTAAATCGTTACGATCAAAGGCGGCATGACATACAGCGGCCCATTTTATCTCCCCAAGAAATTTTTCTTCGGGAAAATGAATTAAACGAAAATTTAAACCGTTTCCCTCAAATAAATATACAAGCTTTTAAAATTGAAGAAAAACCGGGCTATTACAACTATAACACCCTATCCCCCACGTCATTAACATTAGATGTTCGCTTGCAAAACCCTGGTGAGAAATTGCAGGGCTTTATAGAATCATTCCCAGGAAAAATCCTTTTTGCCGCAGAATCAACCGGCCGGAAAGAGTCCTTATTGGATGTCCTCAAAGGCTATGATGTTCACCCTGCCAATATCAATAATTGGAGTGAGTTTTTAAACACAGAAAACAAACTGAGTATTACGGTTGCTTATTTGGAAAATGGCCTCATTACGGAAAATCCATCCATAGCAATCATAACCGAACAACAATTATTGGGAGAAAAAGTTCTACAACACAGGCGTAGAAAGAAACGTGATCGCGATACCGATGCAATAATAGCAAATTTAGTCGAATTGAATAATGGGGCACCTGTAGTTCATGAAGAACATGGAGTAGGTAGATACCTGGGTTTAAGCAAAATAAATGTTGGAGATATAGAGCAGGAATTTTTAATGCTGACTTATGCTGGCGACGATAAACTTTACGTACCAGTCTCATCTCTGCATCTTATTAGTCGATACACTGGTTCAGCGCCTGAAAACGCGCCTCTACATAAATTGGGCAGCCATCAATGGGAAAAAGCCCAGCGTAAAGCGCGTGAACGAGTTCGAGATGTTGCAGCCGAATTGCTAGATATTTATGCGCGTCGTGAAGCGCGCCAAGGGTACAAATACCACATTGAGCAAGACCAATACAATAGCTTTTCTAATGCCTTTCCATTTGAAGAAACACCTGATCAGGAAGAGGCAATATCAAGTGTCATAGAAGATATGCAATCAGACCAACCAATGGACCGCCTTGTTTGTGGTGATGTTGGTTTTGGTAAAACCGAAGTCGCCATGCGCGCAGCATTTGTTGCAGTTCAGGATGGCAAGCAAGTGGCCATGCTGGTGCCTACTACATTGTTGACACAACAACATTTGGAAAACTTTCAAGATCGATTTGCTGACTGGCCTATACATATTGAATCCCTATCCCGATTTAATAGCAAAAAAGAGCAAGAAGCCACAATCAATAATCTGAAAATCGGGAAAACAGATATTATTATTGGAACACACAAACTGTTACAAAAAGATATAAAATTTAAACGCTTGGGTTTGGTGATAATCGATGAAGAACACCGATTCGGAGTGCGTCAGAAAGAACAGTTCAAATCCTTGCGTTCTGAAGTTGATTTGCTTACGTTAACAGCAACCCCCATCCCGCGCACTCTCAATATGTCGATGTCGGGTATTAGGGATCTATCCATTATTGCGACTCCACCCGCGAAACGGCTCGCGATTAAAACATTTATCAACCAGTGGAATGAAAACACTATAAAAGAAGCTTGTTTACGTGAAATCAGACGTGGTGGTCAAATATTTTTCTTGCATAACAGGGTAGAAAGTATAGAAAAAACTGCCAAAAAAATAACTGACCTTATCCCCGAAGCTCGCGTTGAAGTGGCTCATGGCCAAATGCGGGAAAAAGAACTGGAACATATCATGGCTGAGTTCCATCACCACAAATTCAATATATTAGTATGTACAACAATTATTGAAACGGGTATTGATGTCCCTAATGCTAATACCATGATAATTGATCGCGCAGATAAGTTTGGTCTCGCACAATTGTACCAATTACGTGGCAGGGTTGGCAGATCACACCACCAGGCCTATGCCTATTTGGTTATTCCCCCGCGTAAAACAATGACAGCCGATGCCATTAAACGACTTGAGGCCATTGAGTCTATAGAAGATTTGGGAACAGGTTTTACATTAGCCACCCACGATCTGGAAATTCGTGGTGCTGGAGAGCTATTGGGTGATGAACAAAGCGGCCAAATTCATGAAATTGGTTTTACACTTTATATGGAGTTATTAGATCGAGCTGTTGCTGCACTAAAATCAGGAAAACAACCTGAATTGGATCAACCACTCGATCATGGCGCGGAAGTCAGTCTTGGCGCCTCTGCGTTAATCCCAGACGACTATATTCCAGATGTACACACGCGCCTTATCATGTATAAACGTATTGCAAGTGCTAAGACCAAAACGGCCCTTCGTGAATTGCAAGTGGAGTTGATTGATCGATTCGGCTTGTTACCTGAAAATACTAAAAACCTATTTCTGGTTACAGAATTAAAAATAAAAGCTAACCCCATAGGAATAAAGAAAATTGAATTTGGAATCGACAATGGTCGAGTAATTTTTAATGCCAACCCGAAAATCAATACCGGCGCAATAATCGATTTGATTCAGACCAAACCCAATACCTATTTGATGGACGGTGCTGAAAAAATCAGGATAACCAGAGACATGCCAACGTTGGAAGACCGGTTTAATACCATTGACTCATTTTTAAATACAATTAAATACTAGGAGTCCCCTCGTTCCCATGCTCCGTGTGGGAATGCATACCAAAACCGTAACACCAGATACTACTGCGTGTAGTGATGAAGGTTAAAATCTGAGATTTTGTCCTTCATGTGCGCGGTTGCTTGTTTGGTTAGTTTGTTAAAGTCTTCATCGCACAAATAACCACCCAATCTATTTGCAAGTTCTGTGGCCACGCCATAAAGTATTTCAAAAGCCAGTTTCCCGTCTAATGGACCCGGCAGTAACATAAATAACGAGATTCCTTTAGTAGAATAGATTGCGGGATTATCAAAGTCGAAACATCCGGGCTCCTTAATACTGGCAACACTAAATAAACGCTGCTGAGAATCATCTGGGTAATAATGGTAAATCCGCATATCACCATATTCTAAACCGATGTTTTGAAAAGCTTCTTGCAACTGTACTCCTTTAAAATTGGTGCCATAATTGCCTAAGACATTGATGACAATCAACAAGGAATCTTCAAGGTGTGCAAATCGTTGGTGTTCCTGAGGGTCTTTCACAGACACAACATGGGTATCATCCACTGCCGTCTGTGTTAATTCCTGCTCCACTTTTTCAACTTGAGCAGTGGAATCGTTTGGACTCTGTAAGCCAGAATCTATGGGTCTAAAATGCCAATTTTCGATACCCACAGGCTCAATTTTGCGCTCTATATCAGAGTTGTAGGCCCTAGACCTTGGATGCTTTTCCTGCTTGTTTGGAGTCAGTGGCTCTGGAGTAAGAGGTGTTTCTATTTGATTCTCGGGTAGTTGATGCTCAGTGTGGGTATTATCAGACAGCGTCTCCAACGGCTCTTTGCTTTCCTTTATCTCTTTAGCATATGGGACATTGATTGAACCTAACTCGGAACCATTATCAGGTTCCACCTTGAATCGTTTTTCCTGGCGTCGGCCAGTACCATAGATTCCTATAATAATAATAAGGCCAATAATTAATAGAATTAAGCGTAGCTCATCCATGCCAACCCACCCCAATTTCTGGTAATAGACAAGTAATTAATTAGTCTAGCTTACCTGTTTTGTGATATATACTCCCAATTATACAAAATTTTAATACCACTACCAATAATGAGTAAGCCTTTTATTCAAATTGTGGGATAATTCAGCATTATCTCGTGACAATTACTTACGCAACCAATAGTAGCATAGCTTAGGTTCATTTTATCCCCATACATCATTCACATGGAGGCAATATTATGCCGTTTAGCATTAGTAACTGTAGGATGCCGATAAAAACAAAGTTAAGGAATTTTGGTTTAGATCTTGGAGTTGGGTCTTGCCGTTGCTGTCGGTGTTAAATAACTGGGCTTTACCAGCACCCCATTTATAATCAACACCACCCGTTAAAACCGATTTACGCGCAAAATGACTAATACTAAAACTTAGACCGTACATATCAACGTGTTCCGGTTGAATGTTTCCGCTACCAGGATGGTTGGTTAAATCAGGGGTGTTGGCATAATTTGAATAAAAACCACTTCTTAGCGCCCACGTCGGATTAACATAATATTCTCCGCCTAGGGCAAAGTTAATCACACTATCACGTCCGCTAACAAAAGAATCATCTGTGCTTGAAAAATAGGTTAAATCAAAATCCAATACTAGGCTTCGATTAGGAAAATAGGCTACACCAGTTGCTATGGATAATGGAAGGTCTCGTTTTTCACTAGTTTCTATCACTGAATCATTTAATTGATTGTTTTGGCATAATCCGTTCGGATCGTATGTTAAGTTTGTTGCACCTTTGCAGGTCAATTGCAATTTAGTATTAGAATCTGTAATAAGTATTTTACTAATGGCTAAGCCAAAAGAAAGTTTCTTACTTATGGTCCACATTGCTCCCAAAACAGGCCTAACACCGGATTCATTAGCCGTGTAATAACTGTTTAACCATTCGCTATCGGTGCCATTACTTAAGTAAGTTAGTTGATTGCTAATACGTTTTTGATTACGGATATAGATATTTAGCGTCAATCCTAGAGAAAAAGTATCATTCACGCTTAGAGCATAACTGGGGCCAAAATTATAAGTGGTGTCTTTGTTATTAAAGTTAATGGTAAAACGACTAACAGCTGGATTCGTATTAGGGATATTGTAAAAAGTTTGATCTTGGTCCTCCAAAATAGAATCAGGTACCGCATATAAAAACCCTATTTTTCCTTTTCCCAAGGGTTGAAACATACCAAAGAAATTAGGAAATAGAACAGATGATTTACGTGTCCACGTTAAAGCATCACCTAACGCGTTTTTATATTCGGTATTGGTAATATTATACGCATTAGTACTGGCTGAAACATTGCTTCCACCAGCATAGACTATTCCAGCAGGATTATAATAAAGGCCGGTGGCGTCATCTGAAATTGCAGTGTAGGCCCCACCCATGCCCGCAGCACGATTTCCAACAATGATATTATTATAATGTAATTCATCTCCTAGAGTGGGATAGATTGTAGCGCTACTCAAAAACAGTATTAAAATTAGCAAGCCACGCCTGTTTCCTGTTTTACTTAAAGTCTGATTATTCATACTAGGGCATTAAAGTGAGATTGTGATCGAATCGGTTTTTCGCATTGTTGAATGCGGTGGAGTCAATATTTTCTTGCTTAATAACGGAACTAATGTGTCTAAAACGTTGCTCCGATAATGGATGTGTTTGGCCCAAGCTAAGTTTTTGCATATTCGGCGAGTCTACACGCTTTAAATAACGGAGTAGCGAAGTAGGATCATATCCTGTTTGTGCGAGAAGCAGCATAGCCAGTTGATCCGCATCGAGTTCCTGCTGAATTAAATAGCCATCTTTAAACAATAGATCCATGGCTTTATCGACTGTTTGTGATAAGGCGATTTTTGCTGTATTTGCTGATGCACTTATCATCTGTGAAAGACCTAATAAATCATCTGACGATTCGCTTCTAATATTTAAAGATTTGACAATATGTCGTTGAATAACATGAGCAATTTCATGGGCTAATACAGCCGCTAACTCAGATTCATCCTGGCATGCTTGTAACGCACCACGGGTAATAAAAACATAACCGCCAGGTGTTGAATACGCATTAACTTTCTCGCTGTCTAATATGGCGAAAAAGTAATTCAGTTCACGCCTTGAGGAATATAGTAAGAGTGAATTCCCCACTAGGTTTACATAGTGAGTAATATCGTCTTGTTGCCAAAGACCTAGATTTGCTAGTACTCGGGCTGCGATATTTCTGCCAAACAACACCTCTGCTTGAATATCTTCAGCCGAATACGCCTTGCTATCGATTTCATGAAGACGAATTCTAAAGTTATCAGCTTTGCAGATTTGAATGCATCCTAATGTAGCAAAACAAACGATAAGGGCAACTTTTCCCATGCACGATTGAATTAGACTATTTTGCATTAGGGATCAGATTGTTTGTTGTGAAATTCTTCGACTTCTTCATCATCAATTTTTATAGATTCGACTTTTTCTAATGTAGAAAAATCGGGGCTTTCACTCTTTCCTTTTGTATTATTCTTATCTTCGAGTAAACCCCGTGTGGCAGCGACATCGTTAAAGCCAGATGCTCGACGTCTAACGTTATTTTTATCAGTTTTCGACGGACCTGATAATAAAGATTTATTTTCGAGAGGGGAGGTTTCTGAGACCACATATTTTGAAATCCAACCGATTTGATCGTTATAATTTATTTTCACCCACTGAGATTTTGTTGTGATAACAATGACGACCTTACCTCTGCTAATCTCTGCTAACACCTCAGAATTAAACGAGGGTGTGCTATAAAGTTTCGCAATTTTACTTTGGATGAACTGCTCCGAACTGGCATACACACCGCAGGGAATACAAAATAATAATATGATTACTAGGTTGAGTTTTCTTGGTATCATAGGGCTAATTAATCTTTAATAAGTTTATTTTTTACATTGCTTTGGCAAGTAACTGATCGTGTTAAAAATACGTAACTACTCTTACCTATCTGCCTATTAGTAGGTTGATCGCGGTTAAAACCGCTCCTACAGAACACTGGCACATTACCTCATATTTTTTCTACATATTATAATAAACTGCAAAAATTACGCCAAATAATGCGCTTTATTCATCAATAGCCGCATTTAGAATTGCCGAGGAAACAACCACTCTTATTTGCTCATCATTGAATAGGTTCCATCCCAATTTTGCGGCGGCGGTTGTGATTTATAAGTTTTGCAGCGTTCAATAATGATTTGGTTAATGGGGTGATTAGGAAGCGATTGATAATAACTTATGGCAGCATCCCACTGGCATTGCATATAACAAGAAAAAGCCAGTTCCACTTGATGTTGTAATCTGTGCCCTTCAAACTCCGATAAGCCGATAAATGGAGTGTAGATCTTTACTGGTTGTGATTTTCCTTTAACCTTTATTGCGTCTATTAAACGGCAAGGGATTCGACCTTTCACAATAGTGTAAATAGATTCGGAGAGAATTATCGGGCATTTATAAAATTTAGTTGCCCCTTCCAGTCTAGAGGCGAGATTGACATTATCACCAATAATGGTGAAATCTGCACGATCTTCTGAGCCAATGCTACCCAGAATGACATCGCCTGTATGTATTCCGATACCAATGGATATATCTTCGAGTTCTTTTGCCCGCAACCAATTATTAACCTGATTGAGTTGGCTGACCATTTTAACGGCCGCGTTTACGGCATCTACTGCATGGGTTTTGGTTTTTACCGGTATACCCCAGTATGCCATAATGGCATCACCAATAAATTTATCGATGGCTCCGTTGTGTTCATGGATGACCTTGGTCATAGTTGAGAAATAATAATTTAAAAAATCTACTACCTGTTGAGCTTCCTGGGATTCTGAAAAGCTGGTAAAACCACGTATATCGCAAAACAATATGGTTCCGGTTTCTTTTGATCCGACATTAACTGTTAAATAATTTTCATAATCGTTTTCAATAACTGTGAGCGCAGCAGGTGAAAGATAACGGGAGAATGTGCTCTTTAAACGCTTTTTGTCCTTGCTTTCAGAAAATAGCAAATAGCTAAAACTAACAGCCCAGGCCAAAAAAATAGTTAATATTGGAGAAGCCACTTTCATCACCCAATTGTATTGGTAGCTAATATAAACGATTACCGCAACAACGAGCATGACAACAAATGGCGCTACGATTTGTGCGCTTAAGTGGCGATTATTTAATACTCCAAAAATTGTTAACAATACAGCAACGAATAGTGTCAATAGGTTTAAACGGTAATCAATTGGGGCTAACAAATCATTGTTCAGTAGATTACCCAATAGTGAAGCATGTAAATACACGCCTGGTGAGTTGGTAGTAAGTGGGGTAGTTTTTAAGTCATATAATCCGGCTGCACTTGACCCAATAAAAACATATTTATTATTAAATTCTTGTGGATTTATAATCAGTTTGTCTACTTCGCCATTTTGAAGTTTGACAATTGAGTCGAGTACACCGCTCATCGATAGACCTTTTATGTCACCGTACATATTTACCATGGCAGGCTCCATGGTTTTTTGAGCGGACTGATCCACCAACTGAGAAACAGATGTTGAAAACCGAATAGGCAATTGTTCTACAGGATTGGATAATGCGCTTACTGATAAAGCAGGATACCAATGACCTTGATAATCGTATATTAATTGGGTTCGTCTATGGACGCCGTCATTATCTTTGTTAAATGCAACGACGCCAAGCCCTTTGGCGTTCTGGAACAATCCATCAATAGGAATTATATAGTTATTAAAGCCACTGCTAATTAGATTGTTAAATTTATTGTCTAATATATTGTAGGAAAACTGATCTTGGACAAATTTAGGTATCGAATTATTATTGATGTTATAGACATCTGGCTCGTCCGTAATAAATTGCATAGCGTGATAAACTGTACCAGCTTGTTGGGTGGCCAAACTTAGCCGCTGATCATCTCCACCCTCCACATCCGACTTTTCGCTAAAAAGTATATCAACTAGAATGGCTTGCGGTGAACCCAAAGCTATGAAATCAATAATGTCGGCAAACACCGAGCGCGGCCATGGCCATCGGCCAACCACGGGATCCATCGTCTTTAGTGACATATCGTCAACTAATATAACTACGATGTTGTCAGGGAGTGAGGTGTTTTGTCGATTTAATTGCATTAACCAATCGTAAATAACCCATTCATTTTTTTGCATGAAACTGGTTTGGCTAATACCAAGCCCAACGCAGAAAACAACCAGCGTTATTAATATGCCCGCTTTAAATGATTTAGCAATTGAAGAAAACATTTGGATAAGTTAGATAGCCAGGTTTATTGGAATAGTTAACCGCGAACGTATAACTAGCAATAGCTGTGCCAAAATTACCGACAATCACTGGGTTTTCGTTATCATGAAATATTTGTAGATCGTAAAGCCAAGACCCCAGTGTTCATATGGTGTGCTCTAACCCACAGTGATCCCTCAGGGTCAAGCCTGCATTATGGCATTCCAAAACTAACCTCAACATATCTCCCACTCAATTAGTTAGTTGAATAGTCCAACATAATGCACGATTGCAAGCCTAACCCAGTTTTTTGGGTCCGATAATGAGAACCTATGCAGCGATAGCGGAAGTCGGTGATATCAAACGTAGCGTGCGCCGTGCGCACGTTTTACTCACTATGATGCACTTTCTTGAGTTTCATATAGATGAACCACCTCTATGCATTTTGTAAATTTTCGTTCGCTCGGAGGCTGTGTAGGTGTTCTTAATGTAGGGTGGATAAGTGCAGCGCATCCACTCTACAGATAGTGCACATTTTCTTGGTTTTTGAATACTTTCACAGTTTTCGTGCGCACAGCGCACGCTACGCATAAGGAATGACGGCGTTACTGAGTGGCTAACTATCGATTAATCTAGATTGCTGGCTTCAAGTTTGATTTCGATCCACAAAAGTCCGCTCCCAGTATATTCTGCTAGTTCTTTGACATAACATTGTAAGTCGATTTTGGGCCTTAATTCCACCATTCACGATGTGATAAAAACCGACTCTGTTAATTAATCGACGATTAACCGACCGCAACCATTTTGACGGCATCGGCAACATCAACGGATACAATACGTGATACGCCAGGCTCGTGCATGGTGACCCCGTTTAATTGATGAGAGATTTCCATGGTGATTTTATTGTGGGTGATAAAAATAAACTGCACATGCTCGGACATTTCTTCGACCATTTTGCAGAAACGCCCGACGTTGGCATCGTCCAGCGGTGCATCCACTTCGTCGAGCATACAAAATGGCGCGGGATTCAGTTGAAAAATAGCAAATACCAGCGCAACTGCGGTCATGGCCTTTTCACCACCAGATAACATATGAATACTGCTATTGCGCTTGCCGGGTGGACGTGCCATAACACTCACACCCGTATCCAATAGATCTTCGCCAGTCAATTCCAAATAGGAATGTCCACCACCGAATAGTTTCGGAAATATGGTTTTGAAACCTTCGTTTACTTTGTCATAGGTTTCTTTAAAACGTTGCCTCGTTTCTTTATCGATTTTACGAATGGCATTTTCCAGTGTATTTAAGGCATCCGTAAGATCTTGATACTGGGCATCTAGGTATTCTTTCCGTTCGGACTGCTGCTTGTATTCTTCAATTGCTGCCAGGTTAATGGGGCCCAAACGGGAAATTCGTTGTGCCATTTTATCCACTTTTTCTTGCCATTCATCCAAACTGGCTTCTTCGGGAATATCTTCAAACAGTTTCTCGAGTTCAAAACCCGTTTCAGATAGAGATTCCTCGAGAGTTTGTCGTCTTACTATAAACTCTTGAGATGCTAACCTGGCTTTATCTAACACGGCCCGCATCTGTTCACCCTCTTGCTCAATTTCGTGACGTGCGGTAGATTTTTCTCGCATGTCATGATCCATGGCTTCTACTTGTTGCCTGGATTCAGTAAGACGCGACTCAATTGCAATTCGATTTTTTAATAAGTGTTCAAGTTCTTCTTGCATAGATTGAATAGGGGCTGTGCTCTCATCTAAAGCCTGAATCAGGTCATCGCGTCTAGTCGACATGGTGCCGATTTGTCTTTCCATTCGTTCCTGATTTTGCGTGATTGAGGTAATTTCAGTTCGCATGGATTGCAATCGAATTGCAATTTCATGTGCTGCGTCTCTATCTAATCTTGCCTGATTACGTTTTTGTTCCAAAGAATTGCGTAACGCGTCCCTCTCAGTGACCAAGGCCTCGCGTTTTATAGCGAATTCCTGCATTTCTTTGATTGCGTTATCCAGTGTCTGTCGTAGTTCTATAGTATATTGTGCATCGTTTTTATCCTGACCCTCCATTTCCGCAAGTTCTTGCTCTATCTGCGCAATGCGTGACCTTATATGATCCAGTCTATCCTGCTTACTGCGAACTTTTGAACCGGCTTCAGCATGAGTACGATTTTCCTGCTGTAATTGCGAACGTATATGATCCTGTTTATCTTCTAATTGTTGAAGTTGTTCACGACCACTGGATAGTTGATCTGAAAGTTTTTCGATTTCATCAGTC
>Ga0316187_10001220_pt1 | contig 21890 bp, 12 predicted proteins | sample CroRivburrow1_MG_FD_204927 | JGI IMG/M metagenome (GOLD analysis project Ga0316187, IMG submission 204927) | Coastal sediment microbial communities from Maine, United States - Cross River worm burrow 1 | ecosystem: Environmental > Aquatic > Marine > Coastal > Sediment | place: USA: Maine...
GCGTTTTCGAGCTGGCGAGCCGGCCACGGGCGGGCCCTCCTGATCGTCGACCAGTTCGAAGAGCTCTTCACCCTCAACACACCCGAAACGCAGAACCGGTTCGCCGCCCTCATCCGCCGCCTGCCGCTCGAGGCCGATGTTCACGTGGTGCTGTCCATGAGGGACGATTTTCTGATGGCCTGCAACTGCCACGAACCGCTTCGGCCGGTCATCGCCGATCTCACCCTCCTCGATCCGCCCACCGGCGCCAATCTCCGCCGCGCCCTCGTACGACCCGCCATGCAGTGCGGCTACCGCTTCGAGGACGACGAGCTCGTGGATGAGATGCTCGGCGAGGTCGAGGGCGAACGCGGCGCGCTGCCCATGCTGGCCTTCGCCGCGGCCCGGTTGTGGGAAACGCGGGATCGCGAGCGAGGGCTCCTGACCCGCGAGGCCTACCGCGACATCGGGGGGGTCAGCGGCGCTCTCGCCCGTCATGCCGAATCCACCGTCGACCGGATCGGCAGCGATCGAATCGCCATCGTCCGCGAGATCTTCCGAAACCTCGTCACGGCCGACGGGACCCGCGCCATCCAGGAACGGGACGAGCTACTCTCGGTCTTCAGCGACTCGCACGGCGAATCATCCGAGGAGGTTCTTCGTAAGTTGATCGACGCGCGGCTGCTCACCTCCTACGAGGTTCGCGACGAAGATCGAGAACCAACGAGGCGGGTCGAAATCATCCACGAGTCGCTCCTTGCCGGCTGGCCGCGCCTCGTTCGCTGGCAGACCCAGAACGCCGACGGCGCCCAGCTCCGCGATCAGCTGCGACAGGCGGCCCGGACGTGGAACGATCAGGGCCGAAGTCGAGACCTCCTGTGGGCCGGCACGGCCTACCGTGAGTACTCGGTCTGGCGCGAGCGTTACCCCGGCGGCCTCAGCGAGCTCGAGGAGGACTTCGCGCGGGCCATGGAGTCACACGCCAGACGTCGCATTAGACGCCGGCGAATCGCCGTCACAGCCGCATTTGCCCTGCTTCTTGCTGTTGTGGCCGTCGTCGGCGTGTCTCGCCAACGAGCCATCGCCGAGGCCAACCGCGCCGAGGCGTCGAAGCTGCTCGCCCTCGGCCAGGCGGTGTTGCCCAAGCACCACACCGATGCCCTCGCCTTCACCATTGAAAGTCTCAGGCGGCACGACACTCCCGAAGCGCGGCGATTCGCCGTCGAGACCCTATGGGCCGGACCACCGGTCACGGTGGTGGACGCCGGCAATGAAATGGTCTTCAGTATCGCCTTTTCGAATGACGGCGCCCGGCTTGCAGCCGGGGACTGGAGCGGAGGGATTCGTGTCTACAAGGACGATGGCGCCCGACCGGTCGATCTGCGTTTCGAGGATGACGGGATCGTCGGCCCCCTCGCGTTCGGCCACGAAGATACCTTCTTGGTCGCATCACAGTCCGTCTCGGATTCGGATGGGATGCACCTCAAGGCCCGGCTGTGGACCACCGGAGACTGGGCCCAGTCCCGCACGCTGTCCGGTGAGATCGTCGGCGTCACTCGCGCCCACGGGGATTTCACTGGCGAAGAAGATTCGGTCATCGTCTCGGAGCCCGTGTTTGGGGTTGGCCCGCAATTCGATTTTCTCGAGACTCTCATCCGCCGGTGGTCGCCGACGGCTGATCGCTCCCTGGTGTTGGGCTCGGTGGAGACGGCGAAACTCCCTGGGGTGGATCGGTCCGGCGAGCTGATGGCCGTGATCGTGGACCGGGAGATCCGGCTGCATCGACTCGACTCCCTGGACACCGAACCGTTCAGAGTGATCGGTCGGCACGAGGCGTCGTTCGACATGCCGGCCAGACCTTACTTCGATCCGTCGGGTCGGACTGTCGCGGCCTGCGATGTCGAGAACATCGTGATCTGGCCGGTAGACGGAGACGGAACGAAGCCTCGGCGTCGCATCGAAGTCACCTTTGGGTCGCCGATGGGGATGGGTTTCAGCGACGACGGCACACGCCTGGGCATCGCCTATTTCCTGGGTGCGGGCGTGTGGGACGTTGCCGGTCCGCCATCGGCGTTGCCGGTATCGCTCAACATCAAGGGCTCACAGATGACCGGAGCCGCGTTCCACCCGAGCGGCCGTTGGTTTGCGGCCCCCGGCGGCGGCTACGGGGTTGCGTTGTGGGACATCGCCTCTCGCCGGTCTTCGGTCATCCGGGAGGGCGATGAGGGGATCATGGAGATCGACTTCTCCCCGGATGGCCGATACCTCTATTCGATCAATCACCTGAACGGCAGGGTCACCCGCTGGACACTCTCGGGACCGGACACCGACGATCGAGTTCTGCTCGAGTCTTCTGAATTTTGGGGATGGGGTGTTGCCGCGGCTCCGGATGGACGCTCTATCGTGGCGATGAAGCGGGGTCAGAGCAGGAAGATCTCCCTGAATAGAACCGTGCCCGAAAAGCTCGACGAGCTGCCGTCCACCCCCTACGGGCCGACCTTCGATCCGACCGGGCGAATCGTGGCCGCGACCCCGTGGGCGGGGGCGACCGGTGCAACGTCGACAGTTGTGGCACTGGATCTGCAGACCGGGGAGAGATCGATCTTCGATCCGGGTGATGGCGACCTCGTGACCGGAATCGCCTTTGACCCGTCGGGGCTTTTGGTGGTGTCACGCGGTCAGCGGCTCCATCGCTGGGACGTCCGCACCGGCGATGCGGAGGTCATCTTGGATGGCCGACCGCGGCCCAGGGCGGGCGTCGAAGGGGACGACCTCACGTTGAGCCCGGATGGACGGCGGGCACTCTACGTGGCGGAGAACAACACGGGCGTGCTGGTCGACATCGAAGATGGTCGGGCTCGAGTGTTGCCCGGCTTTTCCCCGTGCGAGAGCGTGGCGTTCGGGGTGGAAAACGACCTGATCGCGTGCGGCGGATTCGACGGGGTCGTGCGCGTGAGCACGGCTGATGGAGGCGAGCCGTACCTCATGTACGGCCACGACGGCAGAGTCAAGGACGTCGAGTTCTCGCCCGACGGGCGGTGGCTCGCGTCCGCGGGGGGCGACGGAACGTTGCGGCTGTGGCCCGTGCCCGATACGACCAGACGGCCGCTACACACGCTTTCCTACGAGGAGCTGATGGCCACGCTCGAGGCGATCACCAATCTGCGTGCGATCCTCGACCCGACCTCGCCCAACGGCTACCGCATCGAGGCCGACCCGGGCGCCTACCGGGGGTGGGCCGGCGTGCCGGAGTGGTAGTCCTGTTCACAGCCATCCCTGTCGCTCAGCTTCGGCGCGATTCGTTCCTTTAAAGGTCGGCTCGCAGGCCCTAAAGGACCTGCCTACAGTTGTTTACGATATCCGAAAGGAATGAGATTACTACAGGCTTGCCCTGAAGCGTTCGCGACCGAGGCGTCTCTGAAACCACTCGTCTCCCATCTCCACAGCCGCGCCCGAGTTGCGATTTTGCCCAACAGGACTTATCTCTATGGCAGAGAGATCCAACAAAACGGCGTGTTGACGGTACTTCAAGTGGGGGACTGATGAAACGTCTTGCCGCGGTGTTCGTGGGTTTGCTTCTCGTTTCGACATCCGCGGCTCTGGCTCAGGAGACCACCGGTGAGATCGCCGGCACGGTCACCGATCCCGACGGCCTGGCGCTGCCGGGAGTCGAGATCTCGATCCGCGACGGTGGCACCGGTCTGACACGCACGGCGTTGACCACTTCTCGCGGTCAATTCCGTTTCCCCGCACTGGTTCCGTCGCAATACGAGCTCCAGGCGACGGCGTCGGGCTTCCAGCCGTACCAGGCGCGTGTCCAGGTTTCGGTCGGGCAGAGCCTCCGCCACGATGTCATGTTGGCGGTCGGCGCATTTTCGGATGTCGTGGACGTGACGGGTGAGGTGCCGCCAGTGGACTTCCGATCCACGACCACAAGTCTGACCGTCAAGATCAACCGGCAGATGGACACGCTGCCGGTTCAGCGGGAGGTCACCCAAATCGCCCTATTGGCTCCGGGGACTGCCAGGGCGCCCCGGGTGTGGGATGAGCCGGGCATGGGCTGGGGAACCCACACCCCCGGCCAGTCCTACGCCTCGGTCGGCGGCGGCTCCGTCGGTGAGAATGCCTATGTCGTCGACGGCCTCAATCTGAGCAACTTCCGTTACGGCCTCGGGGCCAGCTTTGTGCCGGTGGTACTCATCGACGAGGTCCAGGTCAAGCTCGGCGGGTTCGAGGCCGAGTACGGCCGAGCCACCGGCGGGGTCATCAACATGGTGACGCGGCGCGGTTCGAATGAGTTTCGCGGGGGGCTGAGCCTGTTCTGGGAACCGGAGGCGTTGCAGGAGACGGCACCGGACAACACGTGGTTTCGACGCAGTCGTGAGGAGCGCGAGGTCGTCGAGGGAAACGCATGGCTCGGCGGCCCGATTCTGAGGGACAAACTCTTCTTCTTTGCGGGTCTGCAGTACACCGACTACTCCGCCATTGAAAACTACCAGGTCTTTTGGGAGGAACTTGATGTGAGCCGATCCACCCCCTACTGGGGTGGCAAGATCGACTGGATTCTCGGCCCCGCCCACCGGGTCGAGGCGACGTACTTCACGGACACCACCGAACGGCGTGGCAGGGATTGGCTCTACCACCCTGCCTTGGACGAGAGAGTGGCCTATCGCGGTGATCTGACGAGCAACGCCGGAGGAGAAAACCTCGTTCTCAGGTACAACGGCGTGCTTCGCGAAAACCTCCTGCTGGCGGTTGGCGCCGGTCGCAACCAGTTCGACCGTTACAGCAAGACCAGTGGTGACGAGTGTCCGAGTGTATTTGACCATCGTCCGGAACACGCTCCCAACCCTGGATGCGACGTGCAAATCTACCGAACACCTGGCAATCATGGTGACCTCCGCAGCGCATATCGCATAGATCTGGACTGGTTTGTCGGTGGTCACAGCATCAGGGGTGGCGTCGATCTCGAACTCATGGAGTCTCGCGACTCCCAGGAGTATTCGGGAGGAGTCCAGTACATCTACCGTCAAAACGGAACCGAAGGCGAAGACCCGGACGAGTTCTTTTTCCCCGATCTTCCGTGGGACCAGGATTTGGTTACTGTGTCGGAACTCCACAGAGACGGTGTCTTCGACACCAACTCCTACGCCGCCTATCTTCAGGACAGCTGGGTCGTGAAGCCCGGTCTGACCCTCAACTTCGGTCTCCGGTGGGAGGCCTACGAGAACAAGAATGAGCTCGGACAGACCTTTATCGAGACCAACGACCAGTGGGCGCCGCGTCTCGGTGTCGTGTGGGATCCATCCGCCAATGGACGCTCGAGGCTCTACGCCAGCTGGGGGGTGTTTCACTTTCCCGTGCTGTCCAAGTTCAACATCAACCTGGCGAGCGCCGTCTACGATGTGGATTCATGGTACCTCTTCGACGGCGAGCTCAACGCCGACGGCTCTCCGTCACCGCCACCCGACGGCGACCCGTATGCCGTCGTGACCCGCGGCGACGGAACCACCCCGGATCCAAAAGAGGTGTTGTCAGACAACTTCGATCCTATGGCTCAACAGGAACTGATTATCGGCTACGAGCACATGATCGGACGGAACTGGACGGTTGGTGTGCGCGGTGTCATGCGCCGCTACGACCAGGTCCTCGATGACTACGCCATCGATGTCGGTCTCTACGAGCTCTACGGCGTCGAGTGCGCAAACCCGGCGTTGGCCTTTAACCAGGCGTTGGACTTTGACGACGAGCACTGCGGATTCGAGATGCGCCTCGGCAACCCGGGCGCGGACTTCCGAGGATGGTACGACCTCGGCGGCGACGGTGTCCTCGACCGGATCTTCATCCCCGCCGCGGTCCTGGGGATTCCGGCGGCCAGGCGAGACCGCTACGCCATCGACCTCACGGTCGCTCGCCGCTTTTCCAATCGCTGGTCGATGAGCGGTTCCTACACCTGGTCTCACACCTACGGAAACTATGGGGGCGTCATCGATTCGGACAACACCGCCAACGACCCTCGCCTGATGTCACCCAACTTCGACTCCGCCACTTTGATGGAGAACTCCTACGGTGATCTGGCGGAAGACCGGCGACACAATCTGATTCTCTGGGGCCAATACACATTCGATTTCGGGCTCAGCCTCGGTTCGAGCTTTTTTTACCAGAGCGGCCGCCCCGTCAACTCCTTCGGCCGTCATCCCACCGACCCCTTTGCGAACACGTACAACAATCCGTATACCGGTATTACATACTCCTTCTTCACCGACGATGATCCCCGGCCCCGTGGCTGTTGTGGACGCACCGATGACCTGTGGAACCTCGATCTGATGCTGAACTACACCTTTCGCGGCCTCGGAGGCGAATGGTTCGTCCGCCTCGACGTGTTCAACGTCTTCAACAACAGCGGGACCGAAATGGTGTGGGACTACGCGGAGACGTGGTACGGCGCCCCGGTTCCTGAGTATCTCGAGACCTTTCACTTCCAGCGACCGCGCATCGTTCGCTTTGGTGTCGGCTGGAGTTTTTGACCCCAAGGCTGAACGGACCGTAACCGAACGGAATCGGACCGCACATGATACTGTTGGATTGAGTTGATGCTCAAGCGTTCATTTATCTTCGTCGGCATCGCGGCCGTTCTCCTGACCGGGATCTTCCCCGGTGGAGATGCTTGTGCGCTGACCGAAGCCGCCGATCACGCCTGCTGCGCCGAGCCGACGCCCGAGCCGACTTCCTCGTGCTGCTCGAGCATGGAGGAATCGGACTCCCGGACCGCCGCCGACCATCAAAACGGATGCGATTGCATCCATTCCCCGTCCACACCGGGTGACGTGATCGTCTCGATCGCGCCGCTTGTGCAAGACGATGAGGCATCGCTGGATCTGAATACCGAAGACCGTTTCTTCGGTCTCACACTCCAAACGCGTGCTCGTACGATCGAGTACCGCGTTCGGTCCCACCCTCCCCCACCCGTCTTCTTACTCGACTGTTCGTTCCTGATCTGATCCCGCCGATTCGCTGAGGCGAATTGCGGCTGGGCGTTATTGCGCCCACGAACAGAGGATCAGACCATGAAGGCATATGCGAACTGGATCATTGGTGTTCTTTCATTGCTGTCGGCTATCACCGTCAGCGGTGGAGACGATCGACAACCGACGAAAATCGAACCGGGACCGGCCGATTTCATCGTCGAAAACCTATCCGAACCCGGTGTTCGGGACCTCTTGACCGAGATCCTCGAACGCAACCCCGGGATCGCCGAGCTCAAGGCCCGGATGGCGGCGGCGGGCTCCCGATCGACCGCGGTCCGCAAACTCCCCGATCCGACGGCGGAGGTCACGGCGTTTGTGTTGCCGCCGGAGACCCGGGTCGGACCGCAGCGTTTTTCGGCGCGCCTCAACCAGCGTCTGCCCGGCGGCGGCAAACGCGGCATCTCCGAGAAGGCCGCGGATCTCGAGCGTCAGGCCATCGCCGCCGAGATCCAGGTCCTCCGTCTCCAACTCATCAGCGAGGCGCGGCGGCTGGTCGCCGAACTGGGTTATCTCGACGAGGCCCGGCGGGTCATCGCCCGTGACCACACCACCCTTGAACACTATGAAGAGCTTGCCAGAGGCCGGTACGCCTCCGGCGAGGGCCTGCAGATGGATGCAATCCAGCTTCAGGCCGAGATGTCCCGCCTCGAATCCCGACAGACCGAGCTCGATGAACGCCGGGCCGGCGTGGTCGCCGAGATCAACCACCTGCGCGACCGTTCCGGGGCAACCGTCGACCTCGGAGCACCGGTGGCGCTGCCGACGGGGAGTCTCGACTGGGACAGGCTCCACGAGCTCGCCCTGGTCTCACGCCCCGAGTTGAAGGTCGACATGGCGCGCATCGAGCGATCGGGGGCGCTCATCGATCTCGCCGGCAAGGACCGCTCCCCGGACTTCAGCGTCGGTCTGACCTATGCCTATGTCGACCGGCGAACCGACGTCGATGTCCCGAGCAACGGCCAGGATGTTCTCGGGATCAGCGGCGGAATCACGATTCCGCTCTGGAAGACCGGAAACGACGCCGAGGTCGAGGCCGCCACCCAGATGCAACTGGCCGAGGAGGCATCGCGGCGTTCCACCATCACCGGGATCCAACGTCAGCTCGAAGATCTTCGGGGGAGGATCCCCGAGATCAAACGCCGGCTCGCACTGCTTGAAGACGTCCTGCCGATCCAGAGCGAGCAGGCCCTCGCCTCGGCCGAATCCGCGTATGCGGCGGGCCGGGTTGACGCCCTCGCACTCCTCGACGCAGAAAGGCTGCTCCTCGATGTCCGGCTGACCGCGGCCCGGAGCCGGACCGATCTCGCCATCGCCTACATCGATCTCGAGGCCGCGGTCGCTGCACCCATATATAGCGCCCAGGGAGGTCGGTCATGAGGAATCCACAACTCCACTCGACCAGGGTTTCCGGGTCGACTCGACTCGGCGCGCTCATCGGCGTTGTTGCGGGCGTCGCACTCACGTCCTTCCTGTTGCTCGACCCGCTCGATCTTCACGGTGTCGATGATCGGCTCCGCGGATCCTTCGGTGACCACAACGCACAATCGTCATCGAGCGGCGCCGAGGTGCAGCTCTGGACCTGCGGGATGCACCCCAACGTGATCCAGGATGAGCCGGGCACCTGCCCGATCTGTCAGATGGATCTGGTTCCGCTCAGACATGAACCGACCCCGCCCGCCACCGAACCCGCCGCCACGGTCTGGACCTGCCCCATGCACAACGTGATCTCAGAGCCCGAGGCCGGCGAGTGTCCAATCTGCGGGATGGATCTGGTACCGGTGGTGGGCGCCGATGCCCACGCGGAGCACGGCGGCCGGTCGGCAGCCGAAGACGGGCCTGAAGTCACCATCGACCGTTCCATGGTGCAGAAGATGAATGTCCGGTTCGCTGAGGTGGAACGGCGAGATCTGAGGCGACGGATTTCAACAGTCGGCAACCTGGACTATGACGAAGAACGGATGGTTTCCGTAACCACCCGGTACTCGGGTTTCATCGAGAAGGTGTTTGTCAACCACGTCGGTCAGCCCGTGCGCCGCGGCGACCCACTCTTCGAGGTCTACTCTCCCGAACTGGTGCAGACCCAGCGCGAGTTGATCTCGGCGGTCAGTTATGCCAAACGTTTTCATCAACCATCGACCGATGTCCGCGCCCGCGCCGAGGCGCTCGTCGAAGCTGCGCGGACCAGGCTCGAGTACTGGGAAATTCCTGCCGGTCGCGTTGCCGAGATCGAGGCCACCGGCGAGATCCACCGAACCCTCACGGTCTTTGCTCCTTCGGACGGGGTGGTGATGCAGCGGATGCACGGTCTCGACGGGATGGCGATCAGTCCGGGGATGGAACTCCTCCACATCGTCGATCTCGGGAGCCTCTGGCTGCGCGCCGAGGTCTTTGAACACCAACTCCCTTGGCTCGGCATCGGCTCGATGGCCGAGGTCACGTTCGACTACATGCCCGGCGAGGCGTTCTCGGGGCGGGTCCGATATATCGAACCCGAGGTCTCGCCCGAGACCCGGACCGTCACCCTTACCCTCGAGGTGCCCAACGCCTCGGGAAAATTGCGGGTCGGGATGTTCGCGACCGTGAATTTCGCACCGGTGGAGACCGCCGACGCTCTGACAATTCCATCGCAGGCGGTGATCCGCTCGGGCACACGAAACATCGCCGTCGTCGATCTCGGAATGGGGAGATTCGCGCCCCGCGAGGTCGTTCTCGGCGCCGAAGCGGACGGGTTTGTCGAGATCGTCGACGGGCTTTCCGACGGCGACCGAATTGTGGTCTCGTCCCAGTTCCTCATCGACTCCGAGTCCAATCTGCGCGCCGCCATCGGTTCGCTGCTCGCCAACCGCGGCGAGCACCAACACTGAGGATGAGGCCATGATTGCCAAGCTCATCGAGTGGTCGCTCAGAAATCGGGTCTTGGTGGTCATTGCCACCCTCCTCGCCGTCATGGGTGGGATCTGGTCGGTCCTGACGATCCAGGTCGATGCCATCCCGGATCTCTCGGACGTCCAGGTCATCGTCTACACCGAGTATCCCGGTCAGGCGCCCCGGGTGGTCGAGGATCAGGTCAGCTATCCGATCACGACGACCATGTTGTCGGTTCCGCACGCCAAGACCGTCCGCGGCTACTCCTATTTCGGCTTCAGCTTTGTCTATGTCATCTTCGAAGACGGCACCGATCTCTACTGGGCGCGATCTCGGGTTCTCGAGTATCTCAACGGGCTCGGCAACGCCCTCCCGGATGGGGTCACCCCGAGACTGGGACCCGATGCCACCGGGGTCGGTTGGGCCTTCATGTATGTCCTCAACTCCACCACCCGCCCGCTCGACGAGCTGCGTTCCCTGCAGGACTGGTATCTCCGATACGGTCTGATGTCGGTGGAGGGGGTGTCGGAGGTGGCGTCGCTGGGCGGCTTTGTCCGCCAGTATCAGATCGAGGTCGACCCCATCAAAATGCGCGCCCATTCGATCACCCTCGGCAGGATCAAGACCGCGGTTCAAAGATCCAACAGCGAGGTCGGCGGCCGGCTTGTCGAAACCGGAGAACGCGAGTTCATGATCCGTGGCCTGGGCTACCTCCGCGGCATTCGAGATCTCGAAGTGGTTCCACTCGGGCTCGGCCCCGGCGGGACGCCGATTCTGCTCCGCGATGTCGCCCGCATCAACATCGGCCCCGAGATCCGGCGCGGCCTCGCCGACTGGAACGGCGAGGGCGAGACCGTCGGCGGGATCATCGTGGTGCGGTCGGGGGCCGACACCCGTTCCACCATTCTTCGAGTCAAGCAGCGTCTGGCCGAGCTGAAGGAGGGTCTTCCCGATGACGTCAGCGTCGAGATTGCCTACGACCGGACCGGTCTCATCGACCGTGCGGTCGACACCCTCAAGCGAACCCTGATCGAGGAGTCGCTCATCGTCGCGCTGGTGTGCGCCATCTTCCTCTTCCACTTCCGCTCGGCCTTTGTCGCGGTGGTGTCGATCCCGGCCGCCATTCTGCTGGCATTCATCGTCATGCGGATCCAGGGCCTCGGCGCCAACATCATGTCGCTCGGTGGAATCGCCATCTCCATCGGCGTCCTCGTCGACGCCTCGGTGGTGATGGTTGAAAACGCCCACAAGCACCTCGAGGAAGACGATGGCAAATCGTCGCGATTCGACATCATTCTGGCCTCGGCCCAGGAGGTCGGCCCGACGCTCTTTTTCAGCCTGCTTGTGATCACCGTCTCCTTCCTGCCGATCTTCACCCTCGGGGCTCAGGAGGGACGGCTCTTTCGCCCCCTGGCTTTCACAAAGACCTATGCCGTTGCCATGGCGTCGCTGGTCGCCGTGACCCTGATCCCGGTTCTCATGTTCTGGTTGGTCCGCGGCCGGATCCGCAGCGAGAAGGCCAACCCGATCTCACGCCTCCTCAAGGCGGTTTACAACCCGGTGCTGGATCTCGCCCTGCGCGGGCGCTGGCTCGTCCTCATCATCGCGATTCTGCTCATCGCGTCGATCTGGATTCCGCTTCAGCACATGGGCTCGGAATTCATGCCGCCCCTGTGGGAGGGCGATCTGCTTTACATGCCGACGACTTTTCCGGGAATCTCCATCGCCAAGGCGAGGGAGCTGCTGCAGCAGACCGATCGGATCATCGCCTCCTTTCCGGAGGTCGAGTCGGTTCTCGGCAAGGTCGGGAGGGCGGAGACCGCGACCGATCCCGCACCGCTCTCGATGATCGAAACCACCATCGTTCTCAAGGACCCGGCCGAGTGGCGGCCGGGGATCACCCGCGAAAAGCTCATCCGCGAACTCGACAGCGCAATCCAGTTCCCGGGGCTGACCAACTCCTGGACGATGCCCATCCGGACCCGTATCGACATGCTCTCGACGGGGATCAAGACCCCGGTCGGAATCAAGGTCGCCGGTCCCGACCTTGAGACCCTCGAGGAAATCGCAAAGCAGATCGAGGCCGCGGTCACCCCCCTGGAGGGCACGCTCTCGGCCTACGCCGAACGGGTGATGGGTGGGTCGTACCTCGACATCGAGGTCGATCGGGAGTCGGCGGCGAGGTACGGCCTCACGGTCGGTGACGTCCAGGACGTCATCGCCACGGCGATCGGTGGGATGAACATCACCTCCACCGTCGAGGGCCTCGAGCGCTATCCCGTCAACATTCGCTATCCAAGAGAGTTGCGCGACGATGTCATGGCCCTGGCCGAGGTCCTGGTACCGACGCCGTCCGGCGCCCAGATTCCCCTGGGCCAGATCGCATCGCTGCGCATGCATCAGGGCCCGCCGGCGATCAAGACCGAGAACGCACGCCCCAACGCCTGGGTCTATGTCGATCTCAGAGACATGGACGTGGGCACGTGGATCAAAACGGCGCGCGAGACCGTCGCGCGCGAGGTCGAGATTCCAGATGGCTATTCGGTCTTTTGGTCGGGCCAGTTCGAGTACATGGAACGGGCGTCCAAGCGTCTGGCAATCGTTATCCCGGTCACCCTGATCCTGATCGTCCTCATCCTCTATCTCAACACCGGGTCGCTGATCAAAACCGGCATTGTCCTGCTCGCGGTGCCGTTCTCAGCCGTCGGCGCGATCTGGCTGGTCTATCTCCTCGGCTTCAACTGGTCGATTGCGGTCTGGGTCGGGCTCATCGCGCTCGCCGGTCTCGACGCCGAGACCGGGGCGGTCATGCTGCTCTACCTCGATCTCGCCTACGAGAAGTGGAGCAAAGAGGGCAAGCTGGTTGACCTTGTCGCGCTTCGTGGAGCGGTGGAGCACGGTGCGGTGCAGCGGATCCGGCCCAAGGCGATGACCGTGGTGACGACCTTCTGCGCCCTGCTGCCGATTCTCTGGGCGACGGGCACCGGCGCCGATGTGATGCGGCGCATCGCCGCTCCCATGGTCGGCGGGGTCCTCTCCTCGTTTATCGGCGAGCTGCTGGTCTATCCATCGATCTACTTCATCTGGCGATCGGTCAACCTCCGCCGCACGCCGCTCTCCAGCGGCGGGCTCCACAACCACGACGAGCTCCGAGGTCAGGAGGCGGAATCATGAACGAAGGCACGGTTTCAGATTCGGTCTGCGGGATGGATGTGAGCCCGACAACAGCGCGCCACTCGTCCGAGCACGACGGCACGACTTACTGGTTCTGTTCGGACGGATGCCGCAGACGCTTCGACTCGGATCCCGAACGCTTTGTCGGCCACGGCGCGGCCGACAAAATCCACCACCGTCAGCACCACGAACAACCCCCGGCTCCAGGGGACGAAAAGGAAGCGGGACGACAACACACCTGTCCGATGCACCCGGAGGTTCGCCGGGATGGGCCGGGCGACTGCCCGGAGTGCGGGATGGCCCTCGAACCGTCGACGCCGCCTCAGGCCGTCTCCCGCACCGAGTACACCTGTCCGATGCACCCCGAAGTGGTGCAGGACCACCCCGGCGGCTGCCCGAAGTGCGGCATGGCGCTGGAGCCCCGGACGGTCACGGTGGACGAAGAGGAGAGCCACGAGCTCGTCGACATGCGGCGGCGCCTGTGGATCAGCGCCGCGCTCGCTCTCCCGTTGCTCGTGCTCTCCATGGGGGAACTGATCCCCGGCGTGAGCTTCGCTGGGCTGGCGTCCGCGCGCACCCTCGATCTCGTGGAGCTCGGCCTGGCTACCCCGGTCGTGTTGTGGGGCGCGTGGCCGTTCTTCGTCCGCGCCTGGCGGTCGGTTGTGAGCTGGAACCTCAACATGTTCACGCTTATCGGTCTCGGTGTCGGGGTGGCCTATGTCTACAGCGTCATCGCGGCGTTGTTCCCAGACCTGTTCCCCGCGTCGTTCCACGACGCCGACGGCCAGGTAGCGGTGTACTTCGAGGCCGCGGCGGTGATCACCACCCTGGTCCTGCTCGGCCAGGTGCTCGAACTCAAGGCACGCAGCCGGACCAACGCCGCCATCAAAACGCTGCTCGGTCTGGCGCCGAAGACGGCGCGACGGGTCAACCAGGACGGCTCGGAGGAAGACGTCCCTCTCGAAATCGTGCAGGTGGGCGACCACCTGCGGGTGCGTCCCGGAGAGAAGATTCCGGTGGACGGGAGCGTGGTCTCCGGTTCGAGCTCGGTGGACGAGTCGATGGTGAGCGGCGAGCCGATCCCGGTCCGCAAGACCGAGGGCGACCGGATCATCGGCGCGACCGTCAACGGCACGGGTTCGATGGTGATGGAGGCGGACAAGGTGGGATCGGACACCCTTCTCGCCCAGATCGTCCAAATGGTCGCCGAGGCGCAGCGCAGCCGCGCGCCGATCCAGAAGCTAGCCGACCTGGTGGCCGCCTTCTTCGTCCCCGCGGTGGTCCTGAGCGCGATGGTGACGTTTGTCGTCTGGGCTATCTGGGGTCCCGATCCGGCGATGAGCTACGCCCTGATCAATGCCGTCGCGGTGCTCATCGTCGCCTGCCCATGTGCCCTCGGGCTCGCGACACCGATGTCCATCATGGTCGCGTCCGGCAGAGGCGCCTCGTCCGGCGTGCTGTTCAAGAACGCCGAAGCGATCGAGGTGATGCGCGACGTCGACACCCTGGTCGTCGACAAGACCGGCACGCTCACCGAGGGTCGGCCGCGGCTGGTCAGCGTGATACCACTCGACGACGGTGATGACGACGAGTTTATGCGACTGGCGGCATCGCTCGAGCGTGGCAGCGAGCACCCGTTGGCGGCGGCCATCGTCGATGGGGCCGCCGATCGCGGCCTCGAGCTCGGTGACGCCGAAGCCTTCGAGTCGGTGACCGGCAAGGGGATCACGGGAACCATCGACGGCCGGGCCGTCGCCGTCGGCAACCGTGCGCTGATGGAGGACCACGCGACCCTCCCCGAGTCCGCGATCAGTGAGGCCGAGAGACTCCGTAGCGACGGCCAGACTGTCATGTTCGTGGCGGTGGAAGGGTCGGTCGCGGGTCTGCTCGGGGTTGCCGATCCGATCAAAGAGAGCACCGCCGAGGCGATCCGCCAGCTCCAAGACTACGGCATCGAGCTCGTGATGCTGACCGGCGACAGCCGCACCACCGCCGAAGCGGTGGCCCGGAAGCTCGGCATCGACCGCGTCGTCGCCGAGGTGCTGCCCGACCAGAAGGCGGAGGCCGTCAAACAGTTCCAGAGTGAGGGCCGGACGGTGGCGATGGCCGGCGACGGCATCAACGACGCCCCGGCTCTCGCTCAGGCTCAGGTCGGCATCGCCATGGGCACCGGGACCGACGTGGCCATGGAGTCGGCCGGCGTGACCCTCGTCAAGGGCGACCTGCGCGGCATCGTCCGCGCCCGCAAGCTGAGCCGCGCCACCATGCGCAACATCAAACAGAACCTCTTTTTCGCGTTCGTCTACAACTCGCTCGGCGTGCCGATCGCGGCCGGGGCGCTGTATCCGTTCTTTGGTGTGCTCCTGTCGCCGATGATCGCGGCCGCGGCCATGAGCTTCAGCTCGGTGTCGGTGATCGGCAACGCGCTCCGGCTCCGCCGGGTCGATCTCGGAGCCGCGGAGGCTGGCCGACCATGAATAGCGGGACCAACCGAAGGCGGGATCCGCCGGCGCAAGCTCCGGTTTGACCTCAACTCCGCCGGTGCGGTGCGGCTACCGGGAAGATGTTACGGAAATATTTGTTGAAACAAAGGGGAGTCTATGAGATTAGGAATCAAGTTTGCCGTGATGTTCGTCGCGGCCTTCACCATCGTGTCAGATGCTTCCGAAGAGACCGTGTTCGCTGATGTCTTCAGCCATTACGAGGCGATTCGCCTGGTGTTGATTGAAGACTCGACCGACGGGGTTGCGGCGCACGCGGCTTCCATCGCGGCGGCGGCCGAAGGACTCGAACAGAGCTTTTCCGCTGCGTCGGCAGGGGTGGGCCCGGAGGACGCCGCTGCCGTCGAAGCGCTCCTCCCCGAGGTCGTAGAGGGAGCCAAGGCCGTCTCGGCAGCAAAGGACCTCGACAGCACCAGAGACGCACTCGCCGAACTGACAAAGCCCCTGGTTCGTTGGCAGGACCTCATCGAGGGGCCACGACCGGTCGTGGCCTACTGTCCGATGGTCAAAAAGGCCTGGCTGCAACCGGACGAGGCCATCGGCAACCCCTATGCGCCCTCCATGCTGCGTTGCGGTGAGGTGGTGCAGCGATGAGTCGATTCCGGTCGATACCGAGCGCATTCCCGAATCGTCCGAACCGGGAACGGGGACGGGAACGGGAACGGGATAGAAGTGTACCTGCGACGAATCTGAACGATTCCGAATAATACAGTCACATCCGGTTCAAACGAGCCGGAGATGGGAGATCGAGATGAAGAAGATCATGTTTATGCTGCTTCTCAGCGCTGGAGTCGCCGGCCTCGCTGCCGCCCACGGCGGCGGCATGGGCGGCGGACAGATGGGCGGCGGTGCCGGAATGCTGACAGTGGCCGACGACGGCAGCCTGCTGGTGACCGAAATGTCGTCCATGATGGGCGGCGGTCCTGGCGGTGGAATGATGGGCGACGATCGAGCCATCGTCAACATCGGGGCCGACGGCAGCGAGCGCTGGCGCACCACCTTTGACGAGGGCTGGCCGATGATGCCGGTCAACGACGGAAACCTGGTAATCCTGGTGCTTCGAGAGGATTGGTGGAACGGTTCCGGCGCTGGCGGCGACGGCGACTGGACCCACGGCGGCAACCATGGCGGCGGGCACGGTGGAGGCGGTGGTGGTGGCGGCGGTGGCGGAGGCGGGCCGCACGCCGATTCGGCTGTTCTGGTCGGTCTCGATCTCACCACCGGCAACGAACTCTGGCGTACGGTGGTCGACGGCGACATGGTCTCGGCGCCCCAGTTTGCACCCGACGGCACCCAGTTCTACGTCACCGTCCGCGAACTCAATGGCACCGGTGGCGGTCTCGGCGGCGGTCCCATGCACCAGGGCGATGCTCCCGGCGAACACGAACTCATGAACACATCGGTGGTCGCCGTTGGTCGCAACGGGGTGGTCCTTTGGACGAGGGACCTGAGCGACGACGGGCAGAAGCGCGGAGGCGTGCGATGAGATCCCGCACCATCCTCGTGATCAGTCTGTGCCTGGCCGCCGCGGTCGCGGTCCAGGCATCCGTCCCGGGACATCTCGAAGGATACGTACCCTCGGCGGCCAACGCCGCAGGTCGGTTCGGCTCCGATTGGACCACCGATCTCTGGATCTACCACCAGGGGGCGAGCACCATTCACCTCTGGTTCAACCCGTCCGGAAGCGACAACATCCAGGTCGAAAGTGTCGTCGTGACCCTCGATCAACCGGTGACCGTGCTCACCGATGTCGTCGGCACCACATTCGGCGCCGAGGGCGTGGGCAGCATCCACTATCTGGCGGACGGTCCGGTGACCGTCACCAGCCGGACCTGGACCGCAACCGAGCCCGCGGGCAGCTATGGTCAGACCATCACCGGGGTACCGGTCAGCGGCGCGGCTGTGCCCGACACCGGTCAGGCAGGAACCCTGCGGATGGTCGTTGATCAGAACCGAGGCTTTCGGAGCAATCTCGGTCTGACCAACGTCAGCGGCGTATCGGTGACCGTCGCAGTTGAGATCTTCACCGCCGATGGGGCGGCAGCGCCGGGGAACTCCGCCTTCACGGTAGAGCTCCCGGCCTACGGAATGACCCAGATCAACGACCTGCTGGCGCGGCTGTCACCGGGAAACCGTAACGGCCTGATCATCCGTGCGGGCGTGAGCTCGGGCGAGGGAGCGATACTGGCCTATGTTTCGACGGTGGACAACGCCACCAACGACGCGTCGTACCAGGAGGGATTCAGATTCGGATACTGACGTCTTCGCGTCTTGCAGTCTTCAAGGATGGACGGAGACCGTCAGTATCGAGCACCGCCGTCCGGGCGCTCTCCCTCCGACGTTTCAAAGATGCGCCTGCGGCTGGCTCGTTCCTCGAGGAGCAGGGCCTCGACCCGATCGAGGTTCGCCTGGAAGATCGACAGGCTCCGGTCGCCCGATGCTTGGCCCTTCGCCACCGCCTTGCGATAACTCCGCATGGCGCCGGGGAGCCTGCCCGCTCGTTCGAGAGCTTCGCCGAGGCTGTCGTCGACGTTTGCCGAGTCAGGGTAAAGGTCGGTGTTGTATTCGAAGACCTCGATGGCCTCTTTACCTCTGCCCTCGCCAAGCAAGCGGTAGCCGAGGAGATTGACCATCAGCTCAGGGGGTCGAATCTCGTAGCCGAGTCGTTCGGACAACCCGTCGAAGCGGGCGACGAGCTCGGCGAGTGTCCCGTTGCGAACAAGACCGGTCGTGTCCCAATCGCTGTTGATGAAACGAAGCCCCAGGTATGTGCTGCCGTGCACGGTGGTGCCGTGATCCTCACCCTCCATCCGCCGGAACTCCCATTCAAAGCTAGAGGAGGCGTTGGTTTTGAGAACGTCGATGACCGTCTCGAGATCGGTCTCCCAACGAGCGTCCTCTCCGTCGCTCATCGTGATGAAGAGCGAAAAAGTCTGAGATTTCCGATTCTCGAGGGAGTCCGCCAGTCGCTCGGAGACCGAAGGCAAACCCTCTCCCCTCTCGTCGTTGTTCACGGCGGGGCTGATCGCTATGGCCGCGTCGAAGAGATCGGGACGTTCCACCAGGACATGCACGACGAACGAGCCTCCGAGCGAGTGCCCGATCAGTGTTCGGTGCGGCGCCGTGCGGAAGTTGCCGTCGACAAAAGGAATCAACTCCGACTCGATGAACTCGAGAAAGAGATCTGCGCCGCCTGAGGAGCGGCCCTCGGTCACCACCGCCGTGAAGTCGCGACTACGGTCGGTGTTGTCGATTCCCACAACTATCGAGCGTGGCATCCTGGCGTTGACTCCCAGCAGATCCACCGTCGCCGTGGTGTGGTTGAAGTGGGCGCGCCCGTCGAGGAGATAGATCACCGGCAGTGGTTGTTCGGTGGTCTCGTAGTCGGCCGGGAGGTGGATCAGGAGTCTCCGATCTTCGTCGAGAACCGACGAGTGGAGCGTCAAAGCGTGGCCGATGACCAAAGGAGTCGCCGAATCGAGCACCGATGGTCCCGGAATTCCCCCGGCCCTTGTCACCGCGGCGACCAAGAGAAACGCAGCCAGAGCCGGACAGGAAAGTCCGCTGAAACGTGCTGTGTCTCTCACATAAATCGAGCGATTCTCACCGGTGATCTGCACCAACTCCCTGCGCTCCGGGCGTTTGCTAAAAGCCTCGACATACAACCAGTATTCCTGCGTTTTTTCCAAACACCAGAGCATCAAGGACTTGGCGCAGCTCATCCGGCAGAATCGCTCAGTCTTGGTTTCATCAAGAAGATCTACGAGGCGCCGGCGTGTCGGTTGCAGCCGAAGGGTGATTCGGTTCAACACGATCCCGAGGCCGGGCTGCCGAGGAATCGCCCGGCACCGAGGCGTCGCACAATGACAAAAGATGGCGCCCCGTTCGAGTATTCGGCGTAGAATGCCCCCTCGTGAAGTTGAACGACCTCAAACGCGCCCTGTTGGCCACCATGTTCTTCGGCGCCGCCAGCGGCATCATCGTGGCCACCTTCAACAACTATCTCGCCGAGGTCCACCATCTCGGGGCCGAGGCGCGTGGCTGGATCGAGTTCCCTCGCGAGTTGCCGGGGTTCTTCCTCGTCTTCATCGCCGGCGCCATGCTCATTTACCTCCGGGAAACTCAGATGGCCGCCGTGGCCATGCTCATGACCGCCCTCGGCGCCATGGGTCTCGGCTTTCTCTCCCCTTCCATGACCTGGCTCGTGCTCTTCATCGTGATCTGGTCGTTGGGCGACCACATCATCTTTGCCGTCGAGGGCCCCATCGGGCTCAAGCTGTCCAAGGGGGGCAAAGAGGGCCGGCGTCTCGGCCAGTTCGGCGGGGCGCGCAACCTCGGCACCATTCTCGGCGTCGGCGTGGTCTTCCTCCTGGCTCACTTCCTCGGTGATCGTTTCGGTCTCTTCTTCGCCATCGCCGCGGGCTGCGCCCTCGTCGCCGGCATCTTCTACGCCGGCCTCCGGATCGGCTCCGCCGACTCACCGTCCCGACGTCTTGTCTTCAAACGCCGATACACGATCTTCTACGCCATCTCGGCCCTTTTCGGCATCCGCAAACAGATCTTCCTCGCCTTCGGCGTCTGGGTCCTGGTGGAGATCCACGACGTGCCCGTCAGTACCGTCGCCCTGCTCTACTTCATTGCCGCCACTCTGGGAGTCGTCTTTCGTCCGCTGCTGGGCGAGGTCGTCGACTGGCTGGGAGAGCGCACGGTGCTGGCGGCGGACGAGTTGCTCCTCCTCGTCATATGTCTCGCCTATGCCTTTGCGAGCGTCCTGCTTCCGCAGCCCTACGATCTCTGGCTTCTCTACGGCGCCTACATCTTCGATAGCGTGCTCTTCGCGCTCCGGATCGCCCGCACCACCTATCTCAAGAAGATTGCCGAAGATCCCACCGACATCACCCCGACCATCTCCACCGGGATCACCATCGACCACGCGGTGGCGACGACCCTGCCGATCCTGTCCGGCTATATCTGGGAAGCCTATGGTTTCCAGTGGGTGTTCATCCTGGCGGGAGCCATCGCGTTGGTTGGTTTCTTCGTCTGTCTGCGGATTCGGGTTCCGTATCCGGGCGATGAGGTCGAGGAGCCTTTGCAGGGTTGAACCGCGAAGGCGCAAAGAACGCAAAGACATCGCAATATTGCTAGAATCACGGTTCGGAGGTCCTTCATGCGCTCAACTCTCGTTCGGTTCACCATCGTGTGCTCGGTGCTGGCCCTGGTTCTGACCGACATTCCAACGGACGCCTGTACGTCGTTTCTGGTCAAGGTCTCGAGCGGACCGCTCATGGCCAAGAACTACGACTGGGATGTGGCCGACGGGTTGCTCGTGGTCAACCCACGCGGTCTGGCCAAGACCGCTCTGGTCGCAGATGGTGAGAAACCCGTGCGCTGGACCTCACGCTACGGCAGCCTGACGTTCAATCAATACGGGCGCGAGTTTCCCACGGGAGGCATGAATGAGGCCGGGTTGGCCATGGAGGTGCTGTGGCTCTCCGAGACCGACTATCCGGAACCCGGCGATCGCCAGTCCATCCGCACCCTACAGTGGGTTCAGTACTGCCTCGACTCCTTCCGCTCGGTGTCCGGCGTGGTCGCCAGCGCGTCCGAGCTCGCCGTCGGCGGCACCGCGACCCTCCACTTTCTCGCCTGCGATCCCACCGGCAATTGCGCCGTCATCGAGTTCTTGGAGGGCAAGCTGGTATCGCGGAGCGAGCGAACCCTCCCCCTGCCGGCGCTCACCAACAACACCTACAACGAATCCCTCGACTATCTCAACCGGACCCTCGGATACGGCGGCGATCCGGTGTCGCCCGAAGGGCCGGGTTCTCTCGCACGCTACGCCAGGGCGGCGAACGGCGCCCATGCCGTGCGTTCGGGCGGCGGCGATCAACCTGTCGACAAGACTTTCGCCGTCCTCGCGGATGTGGCCCAGCCCGATCGGACGCAGTGGAGCATCATCTACGAGCTCCAGGAAGGCCGGGTCCACTTCCGGACCTCCGGGAACAAGGAAGTTCGAACCGTCGATCTCTCCAAGCTCGATCTCGACTGCACCGCCGAACCGCTGATCCTCGACCTCATGTCCGAAGGCTCGGGTGACATGACGTCGAAGCTCGAGCCCTACAACGCCGAGGCCAATCTCAGGACCATCCGCGCAGGGTACTCCGCCAAGAAGGTCACGACTCCGTCCACCGAGACCATCGAAACCATGGCCGGCTATCCCGACGGCCTCCTCTGCACCTTCGCCACAAACGAGAACTAGGAGCCTGTAGCGCAAAAATGGTGGCGCCTTTCGGGTGTCGTTTGGCCCATTTTCCGGCGTATTCTTGGCCCATACCCCCAGTAT
>Ga0316187_10001221_pt1 | contig 21885 bp, 17 predicted proteins | sample CroRivburrow1_MG_FD_204927 | JGI IMG/M metagenome (GOLD analysis project Ga0316187, IMG submission 204927) | Coastal sediment microbial communities from Maine, United States - Cross River worm burrow 1 | ecosystem: Environmental > Aquatic > Marine > Coastal > Sediment | place: USA: Maine...
GCCTTGTTGACCGCGGCATTGACCACATCAATCATTACGGGACTGATATCAACGCCGATACCGTCGCCCTCGATGTAGGGAATGATAGGATTGTCCGGGACGTTCAGGCTGAAATCTTCATTGACGGTGATCTTGTCACCTTCGGAAGGAACCTGAATATGTTTGTAGCCCATAATGTACTCCGTAGCTGCTGGGTTCTTGGAATGTCAGGGTTGGTACAGGTGATACCGCCCCGAAGTGAAGCGCTCGATAGTGTAGCATGATTGCACAGACAAGCACTCGCGCTGACGCGGAAAATTGCACCGAAACGGAATGTCGATGGCGAAAATCATCTTGCTGAACAAACCTTTCCAGGTACTGAGCCAGTTTACCGACAGCGAGGGCCGCGCCACGCTGGCCGACTACCTCTCGGCACCCGGTTTCCGCGTGGCGGGACGACTGGATTATGACTCGGAGGGACTGCTGTTGCTCACTGACGATGGTCGCTTGCAGCAACAGATTGCCAACCCGCGGCACAAGCTAACGAAAACCTACCTGGTGCAGGTGGAAGGTGACATCACCGACGCGGCACTGGAGCAACTCAGTAGCGGACTGCAGCTTAAGGATGGTCCCACCCTGCCCGCCCGGGCCAAGAAAGTGGCGCCGCCGCAACTATGGCCGCGCGTGCCGCCGGTACGGGAACGCAAATCCGTAGCGGACAGTTGGTTGGAGTTGAGTATTCGCGAGGGGCGCAACCGGCAGGTCAGGCGCATGACCGCCGCGGCAGGATTCCCCACCCTGCGGCTGATACGCGTGGCGATTGGCGAGTGGCGACTGCAGGATCTGCAACCCGGTCAGTATTGCCACAAGACCGTCAATTTGCACCGGGAGTTTCGCCAAACACAAAATTCGGCGCGCAGGAAACGCTGACACAGGCGCGAATCCAGAAGTGCTAATAGCTGCATTATATCAATATGTTACAGAATTATCCTTACAATCAAGTGCAGGTGATTTGTCGCAGCATTTCTACACTGTTAGACTGCGCACCCCGCCGATGTGCCCTGCGAGTGGCGCGCATTACCGGGGACTCAGTCAACCTCTGGACCTGATATACACATGAGCTTGAACAGCGCCAGTAAAGTCATCGTCGGCATGTCCGGTGGCGTCGACTCTTCCGTGTCTGCCCTGCTGTTACAACAGCAGGGCTATCGCGTGGAAGGCCTGTTCATGAAGAACTGGGAAGAGGACGATGGCACCGAATATTGCACCGCCAGGGAAGACTTTGCCGATGCACAGGCCGTCGCCGACAAGCTGGGTATCACACTGCACGGTGCCAATTTTGCCGCGGAGTATTGGGATAACGTGTTCGAGCATTTCCTGGCGGAATACCGCGCGGGCCGCACCCCCAACCCTGACATACTGTGTAACCGGGAAATCAAGTTCAAGGCCTTCCTGGAATACGCACTGACACTGGGCGCAGACTATATCGCCACGGGCCATTACACGCGCTGTGGCGAAGAACAGGGCAAAGGCACCCTGCTCAAGGGCCTGGATCACAACAAGGACCAGAGCTACTTCCTGCACGCGGTTGGACATGCGGAGCTGGAAAAAACATTATTCCCCGTGGGTGAGATTGAAAAACCTCGCGTGCGAGAACTGGCAGCACAGCACGGGCTGGCCACAGCAAAGAAAAAGGATTCCACAGGCATCTGCTTTATTGGCGAGCGCCGTTTCAAGGATTTCCTGCAACAATACCTGCCGGCACAGCCGGGCGAGATCCGCAGCCTGGAGGGTGAATACCTGGGGCAACACCACGGACTGATGTACCACACCATAGGCCAACGCCAGGGCCTGGGCATTGGTGGACTTGCCAACCACAGCGAAGCCCCCTGGTACGTAGTGGGCAAGGACCTGGATAACAATATCTTACTGGTGGCCCAGGGCAATGAGCACCCCGCCCTGTTTTCAAGCTATCTCAGAACCAGTGAAATATACTGGGTCGCCGGTGCAGCCCCCGAACTACCTCTGCAATGCAGCGCCAAAGTGCGTTACCGGCAGGCGGATCAGCAATGTACAGTGAGTGCATCGGGCGACGCATTCGATGTGGTATTCGAGCAACCGCAGCGGGCCGTGACCCCGGGACAATCCGTGGTATTTTATCTCGGCGAGCGCTGCCTCGGCGGCGGCGTAATCGAAAGTACAGGTACACGATGAGTGAGAGCAAGCTGTCCGTGCTGGAACAACAAACGGTGGCTCTGGCCGGCGTTGCCCAGGCTGCGCGCCTGGTAGATCAACTGTCCAGGACCGGCAGCTACCCGATCGAATTCCTCGAACCGAGCATACACAGCCTGTTTGCCTTTGATGCGGACAGCGTAGAGGACATTTTCGGCGGCCTGGCCGGGGTCAAACTGGGCCTGCATAACCTCAGTAGCCTGCTGGCCAGCCGCCAGTCCCAGGAAAATCGCGAGATCGTGCGTTACGTATTCAGCATACTCTACCTGGAGCGCCGCTTTGCCGCAGATTCGCAGATGATGGCCGTGGTGCACTCGCGGCTGGAGCACACCAGTTTCCGCGCTGAGCATTTCGCCAGTCATGTTAATGACCTTTGTCACAGCGTGTCCGGCATTTACCAGGACACACTGAGCAACCTGAAATTCCGCATCAAGGTCAACGGCAGTGCCCAGCACCTGCAAAATCCGCAAACTGCGGATATTATCCGCGCGGTCTTGCTTGCAGGCCTGCGCGCCGCTTTCCTGTGGCGCCAACTCGGTGGCCGGCGCTGGAAGCTCGTCATGCAGCGCAAACGGATGCTGGAGGCGTCCCAGAAACTGTCACGCGGCCTCGGGGTGGTGTAAAATCGCGGCTGTCTATTCCTCGGAGAAATACATGGAACTCTCGGCACTAAGCGCTGTTTCCCCTATTGATGGTCGCTATGGCAGTAAGACAGCGCCCCTGCGCGAGGTGTTCAGTGAGTTCGGACTGATCAAGCGGCGGGTGCTGGTCGAAATACGCTGGCTGCAGTGTCTCGCCGCTCACAGTGGCATCGAGGAAGTTCCCAGCCTGTCTGCACCAGCGAACAAGCTGCTGGAGGAGATCCTTGATGAATTCAGCGAGGTGGACGCGCGGCGCATCAAGGATATCGAGGCGACCACCAACCACGATGTCAAGGCAGTGGAGTATTTCATCAAGGAGCGCTTCGCAGGCAACGCCGAACTGCGTGCCATCTCGGAGTTCGTGCACTTTGCCTGCACCTCTGAGGATATCAATAACCTGGCCCACGCGCTGATGCTGCGGGACGGTTTACAGCAGGTGCTGCTGCCAGCCATGACCGATATTTGCAATCAGCTGGCGCAGTTGGCCCGGGATACGGCGGATGCATCAATGCTCTCGCGCACCCATGGCCAGACGGCCAGCCCAACGACCATGGGCAAGGAAATAGCCAACGTTGTGGCACGCCTGCGGCGGCAGCTGAGCGCGCTGCAGCAGGTTGCATTCCTGGGCAAAATCAACGGTGCGGTAGGTAACTACAACGCGCATTTATCCGCCTATCCCACTGTAGACTGGCAGGCCAACGCCGAAACGTTCGTCACTTCACTGGGCCTGGACTGGAACCCCTATACCACGCAGATTGAGCCGCATGACTATATGGCAGAGTTGTTCGATGCGATGGCGCGCTTCAATACCATTTTGATCGACTTCAATCGCGACATCTGGGGCTATATCTCCCTGGGCTACTTCAAGCAGAAGACCGTGGCCGGGGAAGTGGGTTCCTCCACCATGCCGCACAAGGTCAACCCCATCGATTTCGAAAATGCCGAGGGTAACCTCGGTCTGGCCAACGCCGTATTGCAACACCTGTCTGCCAAACTCCCGATTTCCCGTTGGCAGCGCGACCTGACCGACAGCACCGTGCTGCGCAATATGGGCGTGGGCGCCGCCTATAGCCTGATCGCCTACCAGTCGGGCCTCAAGGGCATCGGTAAACTGGAACTGAATGCCCAGCGCCTGGCGCAGGACCTGGACAACAGCTGGGAAGTGCTGGCGGAACCGATACAGACCGTCATGCGCCGCTACGGTATTGAGCAGCCCTATGAAAAGCTCAAGGAGCTGACTCGCGGGCAGGACATGAGCAGGGAGGTCATCCAGGCTTTCGTGGAGAAACTGGAACTACCGGCCCAGGCTCGCGAAGAACTGCTGGCGCTAACTCCCGCCAGTTACATTGGCAACGCCGTGGCGCAGGCCAGGGCGATCGACTAGGTTGCGCTAGTGCCATCCCCTGGCGAGCTGAACCTGGACCGGGAGCAATTCCTGGCGCGTTACTGGCAACGCCAGCCGCTGCTGATTCCAAACGCTGTAGAAAACTTCAGGGTGCCGCTAAGCAAACACCAGCTGGCTGGGCTGGCCCTGGAGGAACAGGTCGAGTCGCGCATTATCGAATGCCGCGATAATACCTGGACCCTGCAGCACGGACCTTTTCAGAACAAGGACTTCCAGCGCGACACGCCATGGACGCTGCTGGTTCAGGCGGTGGACCACTATATCCCCGAGGTCGCCCAGTTGCGCAAACTGGTGAACTTTATTCCCCAGTGGCGCGTGGACGATGTCATGGTGAGCTATGCCGTGGATGGCGGCAGCGTGGGACCCCATTACGATAATTATGATGTGTTTCTGCTCCAGGGTGAGGGTGAGCGATTGTGGAAACTGGGGCAGTTTTGTGACCGCGATACACCGCTGCAGCCACACGACGAGCTTCGACTATTGAGCCTGTTCGAATGCGAACAGGAGTATTTACTCGGTACCGGCGACATGCTTTACGTACCGCCCGGCGTCGCCCACTGGGGCATCGCCCAGGGCGAATGCACCACCTTCTCCATTGGTTTTCGCGCGCCACGGATCAACGATATGGTCTCGCGCTTTGCAGACCAGTTATTGGAACAACTGGACCCGGACCAGTTCTACCACGACGCGATGCAAACACCGGCAAGTCGCGCCGGGGAAATACGTCCCAGGGACCTGGAGCGCGCCATGGCGCAACTGCAGGGCGCACTGGACCAGGCCAGCGGCAACCACTGGTTTGGTGAGCTGGTCACCGAGCCCCGTTATGAAAACCTGTCGGATGATGATGACCTGGCAGAAGCGCGCGAAATACTGGCCACAGGCGCTACGGTAGTGTCACTCTCGCCCCGGGCAAAGCTGGCCTGGCAACAGGAAAGTGACGGCATATTGGTATTTGCCAATGGCTCCAGTATGCTGTTCCCAGAGAGCGTAATGCCGGCGCTGGTCTGCCTGTGTGAACACTGGCGCTTGGCCGCACAGGACCTGGCGGCCGCGCAGGGCGATCCGGCCAGCGCGGACCTGCTAGACTACCTATTAGAGGGCGGGTGTATTTATGTCGAATGATGAGTTTCTCAGCGGGGTAGACTACCCGCACCCCTTTGACGAATTAGCGGCCCAATTGTGTGCCGGCGCGTCGCGCTACGTCTGTATTCTCAGCCCGGCACTGGACCACGAGGCTTTTGATAATGAGCCACTGGCCAAGGCCCTCAGCGCCCTGGCGCGTGACTCCCGCCAGACCCAGGTCCGCATCCTCATCAGCGATGCCAGCAAACTGGTGGGCCGCGGACATCGCTTGTTACAGCTGGCCCGACGCCTGCCCAGTACCGTGCTCATCCGCAGACTGGCAGAGCATCCTGACTGGCATGGTGAAACCATAGTGATTCGAGACCGCGATGGCGTTTTATACAAACCCGGGGGCAGCGATCACGAAGGTTTTTATGAGCCGAACTCGCGGGCCTCGACGCAAAAGCACCTGGAGTTATTTGAGGAGCTGTGGCGCTACAGCGTACAGGACGCAGAACTGCGCTCCCTCAGCCTCTAGAAGTGCTCCAGGTGCTGTGACCCAATTCATCCAGCATCACCCCGACCTCGTTACCTTCATAGATCACCTCGTAGGTGCGCAATCCGCGGCAGACGTCTTCTGTCGAGTGCAACAGCCGTCCGCCGTCAATGGCGAACTGGTACTGGTGCAGCGGACACTGGATGATGCCGTTATCGATACTGGCCGTATCCAGCGGATGGTTGCGGTGGGGGCAGTGCGCCTCGATCAGGAACAGCTCGCCCCGGCGCTGCATTAGCAGCAGCTGCAGATTATCTATCTTGAATTGACGCGTGTAGGCATCGTGCAGGTTGATCAATTTTTCCAGCGGATAAAAGCGCATAAAGCTCAAGCGCTCACAGTTCGTCCATGATCTGTTTAGCCGCGGCATAGGCCGTCGTACTCTGGTTCTCCACCTTGCGCTCCAATTCCGGAAGCAGTGCCTTGACGCCCGGGTTCTGCCGCAATTTCAATTGCAGCATTTCATTTACCAGTTGGTGCATCCAGTCGCGATTCTGCTTCGCACGTTTGGTCTGGAACATCGAGCCCTCCAGCGCCTGGAAATAGTAATCGATAATCATGCCCCACACGGCGTCGATATTAACCATTTTTAACGCGGAACAGGTCATCACCCGCGGTGTCCAGAAACTCGTGTGACGCAACAGGTTCATAGCGCTGGTGTACTGCTGTTGCGCAAGCCTGGCCAGATTTTCGCTATCGCCGTCGGCCTTGTTGATCACTAATGCATCCGCGAGTTCCATGATGCCTTTCTTGATACCCTGCAACTCGTCGCCACCGCCGGGCAGCATCAGCACCATAAAAAAGTCCACCATACCCGCTACCTGGTATTCGGACTGCCCTACCCCGACTGTTTCCACCAGGATCACATCGTATCCGGCTGCCTCACATAGCAGCATGGTTTCCCGGGTCTTCTGTGCCACACCACCCAGCGCACCCTCGGCAGGTGACGGCCGGATAAAGGCCTCCTCCGCGCGAGACAGCTGCTCCATGCGCGTCTTGTCGCCCAGTATGGAACCCCCGGCAATGGGGGAGCTGGGGTCCACCGCCAGCACCGCCACGCGTTTGCCCTGGGCGATAAGATACAGGCCAAAGGCCTCGATAAAGGTGGACTTTCCGACTCCGGGAACACCAGTGATACCAATGCGTATACTGTTGCCGGTATCGGGCAGTACCTGCTCCAGGATCTCCTGCGCCTGGACGCGGTCACGGTCCAGTTTGCTCTCGACCAGGGTAATGGCCTTGGCCAGGGCCCGGCGATCACCAGCACGCAGTGCCTCGAGATTGACGTTACTCATGAATATTACTTTGCGCTTTAACTGACCGCCCCGACGGCGGACGTCCAGCGCTCGGGACACGCCGTGAACCCGTCCATGGGGGCTCGGCTGCGGCCGTCCTGACCGCAGACGGTGCCGAACGCTGGCGGTCCGCCACCGAAGCTAGTCTGGTCGTTGAAACAGGCATCTACTTCTGTGAGGCATTCACTGCATCCAGCACTTCACGGGCACACACGGGTATAGGAGAGCCAGGACCAAAGATGCATTTGACGCCAACCTTGTAGAGGAAATCATAATCCTGCTTGGGGATGACGCCACCGACGATCACCACAATATCGTCAGCGCCCTGCTTTTGCAGTTCGCGGACCAGTTCAGGTACCAGTGTCTTGTGGCCAGCGGCCAGGGAAGAGGCGCCCACCACGTGCACATCATTCTCGATGGCCTGGCGCGCAACTTCTTGAGGCGTGGAGAACATAGGCGACAGGTCGATATCGAAGCCCACGTCGGCGAAAGCGGTAGCAACGACCTTGGCGCCGCGATCGTGGCCGTCCTGACCCATTTTGCACACCAGCATGCGCGGGCGGCGGCCGTGTTGTTCCACAAAGGCGTCGATATCCTTGCTGATGCCCTGCCACTCCTCATCTTCCTGGAAAGCCGAGCCATAGACACCGGATACTGTCTGGGCCTGGGCATTAAAACGCCCGAACTCGCGTTCCATGGCGAAAGAAATCTCCCCAACGGTAGCACGCCTGCGGGTGGCCTCGATAGCCAGTGCCAGCAGGTTACCCTCACCACTCACCGCGCTCTGGTAGATATCCTCCAGTATAGCCTCTACCGCGGCTTCGTCACGCTGCTCACGCACAGCGGCGAGGCGCGCCAGCTGTGATTCACGCACTGCATTATCATCAATTTCCAGCACTTCCACGTCGTCCTGCTCATCGATGGTGTATTTGTTCACGCCAACAATGACGTCCTCACCCCGGTCGATTCGCGCCTGTTTACGCGCGGCGGCCTCCTCGATTCGCAGTTTCGGCATGCCGGTCTCGATGGCCTTTGCCATACCGCCCGCTTCCTCGATCTCCTCTATCAGTTCCCAGGCCTTGTCGGCGATATCCTGGGTCAGGCTCTCCATCATGTAGGAACCACCCCAGGGGTCCACCACCTTGGTGATGCCGGTCTCTTCCTGGATGACCAGTTGGGTGTTACGGGCAATGCGAGAGGAAAACGCGGTGGGCAAGGCGATGGCCTCGTCCAGGGCATTGGTGTGCAGTGACTGGGTGCCGCCGAATACCGCGGCCATTGCTTCGATAGTGGTGCGTACCACGTTGTTGTAGGGGTCCTGCTCGGTCAACGACCAGCCGGATGTCTGGCAGTGGGTGCGCAGCATCGAACTTTTGGGGTTGACGGGATTGAACTCCCCCACGATGCGCGTCCACAGCAGGCGCGCCGCGCGCATCTTGGCAATCTCCATGTAAAAGTTCATACCGATGCCCCAGAAGAAGGACAGCCGGGGGGCAAAATCGTCGATACCCAGGCCGGCGGCGATAGCCGTGCGGATATACTCCTTGCCGTCGGCCAGGGTATAGGCCAGCTCCAGGGCGGCGTTGGCCCCCGCTTCCTGGATATGGTATCCGGAGATAGAAATAGTATTGAACCGCGGCATGTGGCCAGAACAATAGGCGATGATATCGCCGATGATTTTCATGCTCGGCGCGGGCGGATAAATATAGGTGTTGCGCACCATGAACTCTTTCAGGATGTCGTTCTGTATGGTGCCGGCGAGTTGGTCCTGGGCAACGCCCTGCTCTTCCGCTGCGACGATATACCCTGCCAGCACCGGCAATACCGCGCCATTCATGGTCATGGATACGGAAACCTTGTCCAGCGGAATACCGTCAAACAGGATTTTCATATCCTCGACGGAATCGATAGCGACGCCCGCCTTGCCCACATCACCGGACACACGCGGGTGATCTGAATCATAACCCCGGTGCGTCGCCAGATCGAATGCGACCGATACGCCCTGCCCACCGGCTGCCAGCGCCTTGCGGTAGAATGCGTTGGATTCTTCGGCAGTGGAGAAGCCGGCATACTGGCGTATAGTCCAGGGGCGCCCGGCATACATGGTCGCCTGGGGTCCCCGCAGGTAAGGGGCCATTCCCGGCATGGTATCTGTGTATTCCAGGTCGGCAATATCGGCGCTGGTATACAGTGGTTTGACCGGTATATCTTCCGCGGTGTGCCACACCAGGTCGTCCGGGCTCTTGCCCTTCATCTGCTTGCTGGCCAGTTCTCGCCAGGCCTCAGGGGTGGCCGCGGACTTGTCGTAAATCTTGTCACTCATGACCAATAAACTCCTGTATTTGTGTGGCGCGCATTGCCTACCACTGTATTTTTTTCAGTTGATGCCCGGGCGGTCTTTACACCACAGCGGATGTCTAGTGCTCATCACCCGGCTGGTTAATTTCAATCAACACACCGTCACAACTCTTGGGGTGGATGAAGATAACACGGGAGCCGTGGGCACCCGGCGTGGGCGCGTCGCCCAGGAACTGGTAGCCCTTCTCCTTCAGGCGCGCCACATCCTCCTCGATATTATCCGAGCGAAAACACAGGTGATGCAGGCCGCCGCCTCTCTTTTTCAGATAGCCCGCAATGGGTCCCTCGCCGTTCAGCGGATGCACCAGTTCAATATTTGTCGGGGGCAAGGGAAAGAACGCTGTGGATGTCCTGGCGGCTACCACATCCTCGGTACCGTCAAAGTCCAGGCCGAAATCCTCCATGAAACGCTTGATCGCCTTGTCAAAATCGGGCACAGCGATAGCAATGTGATCCAGTGCAGTAATCATGTCTCAAACCCCCGTGAGTTGCTGCAGGAATTGTCCGGTAGCCTCACGCCGTCTCGCGGCGATAGCCTCCGGTGATTCCACGACAATTTTCTCGTGCGGCGTGATTTTAAATATGGGCTGTCCCTTACTGATGATCACGCCATCGGTATCCACCAGTACCTCGTCCACCGTTCCGGCAAAAGGGGCATAGACCTTGTTGAACATCTTCATGACTTCCACAATAAACAATGGATCACCCGCTTCGAAATGATCGCCTTTATTTACGTAGGCATCATGGACGGGTGTTTCCCTGGAATAGAACATACCGCCACTCTCAGCCAGGATTTCATTTGACTTGGCCATAGGCGGGGGCGCCAGGGTCTTGGCCATGGTGTCCTGCAAGGCGCGATCATGGAGCCTTTCCGGTATATGAATGCTCAGGTCGGGGTTAACCGTCAATTCAAAATAGTGCGTGGCTTCGGCAATACTGGGCAACACAGCCAGTATATCAACGCCGGCCTGATAGCCCTTGTGCGCCGAGCGCACCTGCAGCCACATTTGCGCGCCAAAGCCCTCTGGCGGTGTGTCTTCATCGAGTTGTGACTGCATCTCAATCCAGTCACCCGCCTGCAGGCGGTTATTCAACTCGTTGTAAAAATCCAGGGCCTGCTGCAGGATTTCGCTGTCGTGGTGCCAGATCATGTTGGTCGCGGGAGCGCCGTCCACGTAGTCCATATTGAGAAAGTGGTAGGTATCTGCCAGCAGTTCAATAGGGTTTTCATTCCAGCTTATTTTGCCGTCGATTACTGTATAACAGTCGCGATTCACACTGAGCCAACCGCTGAGTACATGGGGTTGCGCCAGCAGGACCTCCAGCGGGCGCAGCAATAACGTCTGCTTTAATTCAAGGGTATCTCTCAACGCCGTTTGCGCATCACCTTCGTGGCCCGCCAGCTCGGCAGCACAAAGCTGCTTCCACGCATAATTCAAATCCATGTTGTTGGCTTGCTGCTTCAACTCTCCCACCGCGGTCAGGTAAGGCACAATGAATCGCGTGGTAGGTCGTGCGTTGATATTCTGACCAATAAACCAGTTGACCAGGCCATAGTGAAACTCGAGATTGGTAGCCAGGTCCTTGCCGCGCATGCTGGTCTGGCGAATAACCTCGGCCATCTGTTCATAGGTATCAAGACGGCTATCGCCGACCGTCAACAGCAGGGCTATATTGGAATCATAGGCGCCGGCAAGGGTGTATTTCATGAATACATCGGTATCCGGGTTGTGCAGACTGATGCCCTGGTCATCGCGAATCTCGCCGGGTATGGCATCACTCCAGTAGGCGATCACGCCCCCGGCACTGGGTTGCAGGGCCTGGTTAGTGGCATTGAGGCGCGCCTCAACGCTGTCGTTGTGCCGCAGAATGCGTCGCGGCTTGGGTAGCAGCGGACCGTGCGCCGCCAGCAACACCATGGCCTCCACCAGAGACTCAACCACAAAGGACTCTTCACTGTTTTCCGGATTGGAAAATTCCAGGGCGTAACACAATTCGGTAACCCGGTGCTCTACCTGGATACGCGTGTTCATTTCCATAAAGAAGTGCTTGTCGCGATCCACGATACATTCAAACGTAGAGACCGAGTCAAGGCCGACCGCTTCACCGAAACGCGCCGCCTGATCCTCCATTGACTGCAGTATCTCCAGATCCTGCTGCAGGATTCGGGCCTCCTCAGACAGGCCGCTGGCCTGGGCCTGGGCAATTGCCTTTTCCAGTGACTCCACCGTAATGGACACTTCCAGCAGCTTCTGTTCATGCATCTGCAGCGAGCAGTCGCGTCCACCCATGGACATGCTCCACTGGCCGTTACCAATCACCTGAATTTCATTGTGCCGGGTGGTTTCGATGTTTAACTCCACCAGTACGTTCTTGTTATCCCCCACGCCGGTGGTTTTTACCTCGTTGAGAATTTCGCGCACTTTCTCCGGTGTGCGTTGGGCATCGCCGGGAGCGAGAATCCGCTGCCCCTTGCCGCCGCCGCCACTGATCGCCTTGAGGCGCACGCGATTTTCCGGATAGTCTTTGGCCATGCGCTGCACCGCTTCGGTGAGCGTCTCGCACAGTTCGTCCACGGTGTACAGGTCGACGCCCTTGGTGTAAGAGGCGGCGAGCACCAGGTCAGCCTTGTCCACCAGCTCAATTTTGTCGTCTTCCAGGACAACTGCATCCACCTGCAACTGGTGTTCCGCTACCACCGCCTGCAATGCAGCCACGTCGGGATGTTTTTTTAGCAAAGTCAGGGCGGTGCCATTGTCGATACCCGGTGTCACAGAGACTCCGACACGCAACGCGGTACGCTTGGCCTCGTCCTTCAAGCCGGCATCGTGCACAGTGCGGGAACAGGGGCCTATAAAGTTAAGCCCGGCCTGCTCCATGGCGGCAACCATGGTCTCATCTTCCGCCATGAAGCCGTAACCGGCGAAGATTGAGTTATAGCCGTTGTCCTTCGCAATACTGATTATCTGCTGAATGCGCTGATCGCGTTCCTCCTTGTTGGCGCCCGTATAATCCGGCACACGGTGTACACGACTGGGGTCAGTGAGAGAGCGCAACTCGGGTGCCAGTGCGTCCTGGTAGACAATAGAATCCTTCTCCGACAATAAAATACCGAAGTGGCTGATACCCATTTCCGCAAAAACATCCATCGCCTCTTTGCGGATGGGTCCACGACAAATAATCAGCGGGCACATATGCGTGCAGTCGAACTGGTTAACCCAGGCCACATGCCGGCGCCCCAGGCGGCGGTCACGGTGGATCAACGGATTTTTCAGATAGTGTTCGTTGGACACGTAGTTTTCCTCTATCGTAGTTCGGTTGCTATGGGCCTTTAATGGAATTCGCGCTGCACAGACTGCATCGGGGTGGGCTCATAATGACGCAGACAAAAGTCCATATGCTCTGCCAGTACCTGACGCAGGTCGGATGGCATGACAATCTGTGAAATCGAGCCAAGACTCAGGGCTTCATTGGGATTCATCAGTTCCCGTTCATAGCGCTGGGCCAACAATTGCTCCTCGGCTTTGCCCCAGTCGTTGGCCAACTGCTGCGCGGTCTCTGCGGCCTGCTCCGGGCTCAGTCCCGCGGCAATTTGCGCCTCGGTCTCTTTTACTACCCGACTCTTGACCGTAGCGCGGATATTGCGCAACTCGTCCTTATAGACATATTCGACGCCCGCGGGCCCCATTACTGCCACCCGGGTGGTAGGCAGGGCAACGACGAAGTCTGCGCCGGTGGGGTAGTTGTTGTAGGAAGCGTAGGCGCCGCCAAAGGCGTTGCGCACCAGTACCAGGAAGCGCGGCGTGCGCAAGTCGACTATCGCATCCAGCATTGCCCTGCCCGCCTGTACAATACCCCTGCTTTCCTGCTCTCGCCCGGGAAGAAAGCCCGTCGTATCCTCAAGGAAAATAATGGGGATGTTGTACAGGTTGCAGAAACGGATAAAGCGCGCGTTCTTGTAGGCGGCATCGATGTCGATTTGCCCCGAGGAGACCGAGGAGTTGTTGGCCACGAAGCCGACCACGTTACCGCCCATACGTCCCAGGGCAGTCACCGTATTACGTGCGCGCCCAGCCTGGATTTCCAGGAAGTCGCCATGATCACACAGTTGCTGTATCAGAATGCTGATGTTAAATGGCGTATTAAAGCCGGTGGGGGAGTTAAAGGCCTTCTTCAACAGAATATCGATATCCCAGGTTTTGCGACTGACCGGATCAGAGGAAGCCTGAAAAGGGGCCAGCTCGCCGTTGTAACTGGGCAGGTAGTTAAGAAGTGCGCGAACCTGGCGCAAGGCTGCCACTTCATCATCCACCACAAAATCGGTGACACCGCTCTGGCTGTGCACGCCGGGGCCACCGAGTTCATCCGGCGTCACATCCTCACCTAACACTGACTTGACCACGCCGGGGCCGGTCAGGCCAAAGAAAGTTTCATTGGGCTGGATCAGGAAACTGCCCTGGCGTGGCAGGTAGGAACCACCGCCGGCGTTAAAGCCAAACATGCACATGATACTGGGTACCACGCCGCTGATTTTGCGCAGCGCGGTAAAGGCGTCCGCGTAGCCATCGAGGCCACCCACCCCGGCGGGGATATAAGCGCCAGCGGAATCATTCAGTCCCACCAGCGGTATTTTCCTTTTCGCCGCCAGTTCAAACAGGCGTGCCAGCTTCTTGCCGTTGGTGGCATCCATAGACCCGGCGCGCACGGTAAAGTCATGGCCATAAATGGCGACATCACGCCCGTTGACGCTGATCAACGCGGTTACCAGGGAGGCGCCATCCAGGTTGGGACCCCAATTCTGGAACAGTACCGTGGGCTCGTCGTCCGCCAGGCAGTCGATACGCTCCCAGATCGTCATGCGATGCTTCTGGTGCTGGCGTTGGGTATTCTTTACGCCCGCTGCGTTATAGGGTCGCTGCTGTAATTCCCAGCCCTGCTTCAGCGCCTGTTCGTAGAGACCCGGCTCTGACGACACCTGCCCCGGCACCTTGAATTCCTGCTCATCGCGCTCGGCAAAAGGGTTGTCCAGTGTGGCACTCAGGGTGTCGCTGCTGTTTAATGTCATAGTCCTTGATCCAGGTAGTAGCCCAGCGGGTATTGTGGGGGCTGCAGCGCCTTATCAGAGTGGCGATCGCTGCAGCTTCTCAGGGCCGGTATTGTGTCGCCATACCGGGCCTGAATACGGCGAATCACATTAGTTCCATTGCCCTTTAAAGTCAATTCACAGCGGGTCAGATACTTGTCATTTCACTGCATTTACTAGTCTTTTCAACGCAGATGCGGGCAGAAATTTACAGCAACCCCCTCACTGCTGTAAGCTCAGGTTCTCTCCCAAACATATACTCAGTGTCAACTTTGTGCGGCGCACAAAGCGGCGCGAGCAACAGGCCGACGGCATGACAAAAACGGTTGCCCTGAACGAGGTTCCCTACAGTCCCGACGGCTGCGAAATGTTCCAGCGCATACGCGACATGCCCGACGCCATCTTCCTCGATAGCAGCCACCCGCATGCGCGCGGCGGGCGTTACGACATCATGGCGGCACAACCGGTCACAGATAGTGTGCCTACCCTGGCCCCGCGGGCCAGTGAGGGGCAGAGCCGTGAATTTTTCAGTGCGCTGGGCGAATTGCACGGCGAATACTACGGGGGCATGCAACCGGCGTCCCAGGACATTCCGTTTTGCGGAGGCCTGCTGGGCTACCTTGGCTACGAACTGGGCAATAGCTTGCATGGGGTGAAAAATTCCGGGGACTCGCAGCCGCTTCCCGTCGCACGATTACTGCCCTATGACTGGTGCATAGTGCAGGATCACCTGCTGCGCCGCGCGGTACTGGTGACCCAGCCGCGGGTGAGCGCATCGCAGCGCGAACAACTACTGGCACAGGTACGTCAGCCGCTTACCGGGCGCGCAGGAGATTTTCAATTACTCCAGCGCTTTGGCGCAAATATGGACCAGACGGAATACCGACAGGCATTCGAACACATCCAGGCTTACATCCAGGCCGGAGACTGTTACCAGGTCAACCTGGCCCAGCGCTTTAATGCGCCCTACTCCGGAGATCCATGGCATGCCTACCGGCGACTGCGAGCGCTGGCGGCCGCGCCGTTCGCCGCCTACATCGCGACGGGGTCGCAGGAGGCCCTGCTGTGTCTCTCCCCGGAGCGCTTCCTATCCTTGCATGGCAACCACGTGGAAACGTCGCCAATCAAAGGCACACGACCGCGCTACGAGGATAAAGCAGCGGACCAACTGGCCGCCGCAGAACTGCGCAGCTCGGACAAGGACCGCGCCGAAAACCTGATGATAGTTGACCTGCTGCGCAATGACCTGGGCCGCAGTTGCGTGCCTGGCAGCATTCACGTTGACCGGCTGTTTGAAGTGCAGAGCTTCCCCACAGTGCACCACCTGGTCAGTACCATCAGCGGGGAACTGCAACCCCAGCGCAGCGCCATTGAACTGCTGCGCGACAGTTTCCCCGGGGGGTCCATTACCGGCGCGCCCAAGCGTCGCGCTATGGAGATCATCGCCGAGTTGGAGCCCCACGCACGCCAGGCCTATTGTGGTTCAGTACTGTATATAAGTGCCGACGGGCGTATGGATAGCAATATCGCTATTCGTTCGCTGCTGTGCGCCCAGGGGGAGGTCCTGTGCTGGGGCGGTGGCGGCATTGTCGCCGACTCCCAGTGGCAGATGGAGTACCAGGAAACATTCGACAAGGTCGGGAGGTTTCTCAGCGCCCTGGAAAACGACTTCTGTCATTAAGCGCCGGCGGCGCACTCAGATACTCAGCGGGCGATCACTGGCCTGGGCAAAGGCCAGCTTCAGTTCTTCCAGGTTATCGACAGCCTGGAATTGCGGGAATTCCTCGATGACGTTCTGCGGTGCGTGAATCAGGAAACCCACATCGGCTTCACCCAGCATGCTGGTATCGTTGTAGGAGTCTCCCGCGGCAATCACCCGGTAATTGAGGCTGTGAAAAGCCTGCACGGAAGCGCGCTTCGGGTCTTTCTGGCGCAGCTTGTAGTCCACCACACGGCCGGCATCATCGGTAATCAGGCGGTGACAGAGCAAGGTCGGCCAGCGCAGCTGACGCATCAGGGGTTGCGAAAACTCGTAAAACGTGTCGGAGAGAATAACCACCTGGAAACGCTCTCGCAGCCAGTCGACAAACTCAATGGCGCCAGGCAGTGGCTCTAACTCAGCGATAACCGCCTGGATGTCATCCATCTTCAGGTTGTGCTGATCCAGCAGCGCGAGGCGCTGCTTCATCAGCACATCGTAATCGGGTATGTCCCGGGTGGTAGCTCGCAACTCCTGAATGCCGGTACGCTCGGCAAATGCGATCCAGATTTCCGGGACCAGAACCCCTTCCAGGTCCAGGCAGGCCATTTCCACGTGTCAGTCTCCTTTGATCGGTGCGCTCAAGGCGCCACAATCTAACCAGATGTGGCCGCCAAGTCTACTCACTCCCCGGGCCCGAACCCAACCCACCTTGCGCCGACAATTTTACGGCCCGGTGAAAGCGGTGAGAAATAATTTATAAATAACCTTAGGATACCATCTCAAGCTATTGTTTTTATTGTCTTTATGTTGATTATAAAGGTGGGGTATCGACTGCGTCAGTCGCATCAGTAAACCGGTAGCTCCAGATGGGAAAACAGTTCCTCGATATCCGCTTTACTGTGCCTCTGGAACGCCTCATCAACCACTTCCCGGGTCAGGTGCGGGGCGAAGTTTTGAATGAATTCATACATGTATCCGCGCAGGAAGGTACCGCGTCGGCAGCCGATGCGGGTGACGCTGCTGGCGAACAGGTGGCTGGCATCCAATGCCACCAGGTCCTTGTCGGTGTCTGCGTCATAGGCCATGCCGGCGACAATACCGATGCCCAGGCCCAGGCGCACATAGGTCTTGATGACATCCGCATCAGCCGCGGTAAATACCACCTTGGGCACCAGGCCCTGCTCCACGAACGCTTCGTCCAGCTTGGAGCGGCCGGTAAAACCGAATACGTAGGTCACAATGGGGTGCCGGGCCACGTCTGCCAGGCTTATCCGGGAAATCTGTGTCAGCGGGTGATCCCTGGGAACCAGGATACAGCGGTTCCAGCGGTAGCAGGGCATCATGATAAGGTCGGAAAACAACTCCAGGGCCTCGGTGGCGATAGCGAAATCCACCGTGCCATCGGCAGCCAATTCCGATATCTGCATCGGCGTGCCCTGGTGCATGTGCAAAGAGACATCCGGATAACTGGCAATAAACGCGCTGATGGTATCGGGCAACGCATAACGCGCCTGGGTGTGGGTGGTGGCGATGGAGAGAGAGCCCTTCTTCTCGTTGGAATACTCCTGGGCAACCTGCTTGATACTCTCTACCTTGCGCAGCACCTCCCCCGCGGCCTGCAAAATCGCTTCCCCCGCCGGCGTGACATGGGTCAGGTGTTTGCCGCTGCGGGCGAAAACTTCTACCCCCAGTTCATCTTCCAACAGGCGGATCTGCTTGCTAATACCGGGTTGCGAGGTGAACAGGCTCTGGGCAGTCGCGGAAACATTGAGATCGTGGTGAGCCACCTCCCAGATGTAGCGCAACTGTTGAAGCTTCATGCCAACCTCCGCGTCAGCGTTGCGAAACGCAAAATAGCGCCTGCAAGTGCTTATAAAGAATAGCCATTAACCCGGGAAATTGCCAAATAAAAAGTAATATGGCCCCCGACCTCGCCAACTCAGGAATTTGCCACCCCGTGGGGCACATGACCAGTGGCAATATGGGGGCTGGCGGACTCACAGTGGGACTGCTGGTCATCGAAAAAAACATCTGCCTGGTAGGCTCTGAGAAACTCTGTCTTGTTCATACCACCCAGGAAGATGGACTCATCAATACGGATATCCCAGGCCCTCAAGGTACGAATCACCCGCTCATGGGCCGGTGCGGACCGAGCCGTCACCAGTGCGGTGCGGATGGGCGCCTCGCTGGCGGGGAAGGCTTGCTGCAGCCGGTGCAGCGCCGCCAGAAACGGTTTGAATGGCCCACCGGCGAGGGGCTCCCGGGCGGCGGCCTGCTCACTGGCGGTAAACGCCTCCAGCCCTTCGGACTTGAACACGCGCTCCGCCTCGTCGGAAAACAGTACCGCGTCGCCGTCAAAGGCAAAGCGCAGCTGGTCATTGCCGGTGGTGCCGGCTTTGCTGGAGACCAGGGTGGCGGCAGCCACGCCGCAATCAAGTGCGTAGCGCACGTCTTCCGCCTCGTTGGACAGGAACAAATGACAACCAAACGCATTGATATAGCGCCAGGGGCTCTCCCCGCCACAAAAAGCGGCGCGGCTTATCGCCAGGTCGTAGTGCTGTATGGAATTGAATACCCGCAGTCCGGTATCTGCGCTGTTGCGCGATAACAGCACCACCTCCACTCGAGACTCCGGGCCCAGACGCTCATTCAGGCGCAGCAGCTTGTGTACCAGGGGAAAGGCCTCACCGGGTTGCAGGGGCTCTTCTTCCCTGGCCACCTGGTATTCGGAATAGGCTTGTAACCCCTGCTGCTCGTACACCTGGTGACTTTCGTCCAGGTTGAACAGGGCCCGCGAGGAGATCGCTATAACCAGTTTATCGTCGTGTTGCTGCGGCATGCCTCAAGCATACCGCCAGCGTTCAGTGGACACCAGCGCTTTGCAGGCAGCGCTAGCTGGCCTTGAGTAAACCGCGCTCTTCCAGTTCCAGCAACAACAGTTGCTGAATAAGAAAATCCTTGGTGGTCTCGGGGTGTTCCAGGTGAATGCGTTCCAGGAAGGGCCTGGCGGCCTCCTCGTCGCCCTTGTGTAACAGCGCCTTGAAGGCGGTGGCGAGGAAGTGTGCGGGCTCATTGCTGAGCGCCTTGATTTTGCGCAAGCTGGCACCCAGGGCAATTTCCTGCGGGGTTAGATCGGTGCCGAAAGGGTAAGCCGGCAGCAGTTCCTGCTCCTGATAGGGTGAGAGCAACTCCTGCAGGCGTTCCGGGGTGTTGTTTCGCGCGGAAAATGGCACGCGATAATCTCGCTGCAACTTACCGTGGTTCTTGGCAAACTCCAACAGGCCCTGCTGAAAACGGGAGTCGGCAATATTGATCAGCCGCTTGATGACCTCCGCATCGCTCTGGCCGCGCAGGTCAGCAACGCCGTACTCGGTGACCACCACGTCCCGCAGGTGTTTGGGTATAGTGGTGTAACCGTAAAACGGCACAATATTGGATTGCAGCTGATTGCCCTGCCCCCGGGTGCTGCGGATACAGATAATGGAACGGGCACCGGGCAGGTCCTGAGCCATGGCGACGAAGTTGTACTGCCCGCCCACTCCGCTGATCACGGTACCGTCCTCAAGGGCATCAGAGGCCACACTGCCATTGAGCGAGACTATCATGCCGGTGTTGATGAAACGCGCTTTCAGGCGCTGCGCACAGTACAGGTGATAATCCAGCAGCAGCTGGTTGGTGCGTCGTACGCCAGTCATGCACAAACGCTCCTGACCCGCGGCATCCAGGTTGGAGAGCTTCTGGTAGAAATCGCGCGGCCCCAGAAAGAAGCCGCCGTGCAGTATCCGTCCGTTGCGCAGCTGGCTGCCCTCTACCTGCTGTAACAGCGCGGCGCGGGTTTGCGGATTGTCGCTATCATTGACATGCACCTCTCCGGCAATATCGAGCCCCTGCTCAGTCAGGGCGACGTCACCCGCGACAATCCCCCAGTACTGCAACTGCAGCAGTGAGCTCTCATCGAGCTGGCGCGGCAGTAACTGGCAAGTCCTGGCAAAGTCGTACATGCGCGCATCAACCGTCGCCGATATATCACCCCGATTCAATCCGCGCTGCAGTGCCAGGTGATCGTAGACCTTGCGCTTGACCACGCCCTGCTCGATCAGATGCATCATGCCATTGACGAACATCTCGGTGGACACGTAGAGGCCTTCTTCAAATAGACCGGGGTCCGGCGCTATCGATACGGCTCTATCCGTCAGTTTACCGAGCATCTCGCGATAGCTGTCATTGTGTGTATGGCGCAGGATGCACGCGTGAGCAACAGCATCACCCAGAGAGCCGATACCGATCTGCAATGTACCGCCATCGTCGATCAGGCTACTGGCATGCAGGGCCGTGGCGTAGTCCAGCAGGGGTACCGCCGCGTTGGGCACGGCGAACAAGGTTTTGTTGTACTGCGGGTTACGCACTATCAGGTTGAAGGCATCTGGCGCCACCTCGGCATCCTGCTCCATGAAGGGCAAATCGTCATGGATTTGCGCCAGCATCATGAAATCCTGATTCGTCGAATCCCGCGCATCCAGCATTTCCAGGGTGATATCCGGATTACAGGACAGGCTCAGGGACAAGCCCTGTTCACTGTCCCTGGCAGCCACTAATTGCGCCATAATATTGACACCCCTGCTGCGCATATCCCGCATGATATGAGTGTAGTTACTGGAGATATAATTCTGTTGCGCGCTGGGCAGGTTCTTCATGGAACCGGCTTTGAAATAAAGCTCGCTAACCTGGATATTCTCCGGCAGCTCACCCTTGCGCATGGGTTGCATGAACGCCAGTTCCTCGTAATCCCCAAACAGGCGCTCCATGATAGGCCCCGCCAGACTGGCCTCGATATGACTGCCGGATTGCGGACGCTCCAGACACAGGGCGGTATAGAAATGCAGGGAAATAGTGGGGTCTGCCTCCGCTCGCCGGTAAAAAGCATTCAACAGCTGCACCGGCTTGCCAAGCCCCAGTGGTGCGCCGATTATCAGCTGCTTACCCACTCTGGCTATGGTCTGCTCAACACATTGTTCAACCGTATCGAGTATTTCGCCCACGTTATTTCCTCTCTATTCCCGGGCAGCGCTTATGCCGCCAACTTTGTCGTGCCGGGGCATTGCCCCAGGATAACTTCCTAGTGCCCTATCAAGGGGTTCGCCCAATACTCACGCGTCAGGCGAAATACCAACGGTGCTAGCAGTATGAGCGCAATCAGGTTGGGCACCGCCATAAACGCGTTGAGCGTATCGGCGATCAACCAGATCAGGTTCAACTCCACTACAGTGCCAACTGGAATCGCCAGCACCCAAGCCAGTCTGAAAGGCATTATCGCACGGGCCCCGAACAGGAAAACCACGCAGCGCTCACCATAGAATGACCAGCCTATCATGGTGGTAAAAGCGAACAGGCACAGGCCCAGGGTGACCACGTATTCACCTCCTGGAAACGCCTGAGCAAACGCCATAGAGGTCAGGCTGGCGCCGGTTGTTCCCGTGGGAATGACGTCCATTATCACGATAACCAGTCCGGTAATGGTACACACCACCAGGGTGTCTATAAAGGTGCCCAGCATAGCGATCATACCCTGCTG
>Ga0316187_10001226_pt1 | contig 21864 bp, 19 predicted proteins | sample CroRivburrow1_MG_FD_204927 | JGI IMG/M metagenome (GOLD analysis project Ga0316187, IMG submission 204927) | Coastal sediment microbial communities from Maine, United States - Cross River worm burrow 1 | ecosystem: Environmental > Aquatic > Marine > Coastal > Sediment | place: USA: Maine...
ACGCTTTCATATTCATCTCTCTACTCCAGGTTGGCCTGATAATTTTAATAGTAATATCTGCTAATGAAGTTTTACCGCGCATGTTTTCATCTGCTTTTTTAATGACTGCTGTAGCTGAAAGTTCTTGTTGAATGGTCATTGCAAAAAGAGGAAAAATTAGTAATGCCATTCCTAATACATATTTTGACGCTCTTATTTCTTTCATAATGTTAAAATTAATTGACTTTTAGGAAAATAAAAATGATTCTTATCATACGAGGATAATAATAATGAAGTGTAACTGAATAACCATAGAAATAATAATTGAGCACTTCATCACTTTTTAAAATAAGACATTTCGTCATCCTTATAGATCAAACAAGAATTTAGAAGAATTTATTTTTCATAACTGATATTCATCATTGCGCATTAATTTTTATAATTATAGCTTTAATAGATTAATTAAATTATTTATTAACCTTAAAAATTAATGTTATGACAAACAATAGTGGAAATGTACTATTAGCCTTACTAGCAGGGGCGGTAGTTGGCACTGGAGTTGGGATTTTATATGCTCCTGATAAAGGTACCACAACAAGAAAAAAAATTAAAGAAAAAGCTGTAAAAGCCAAAAAAGAAATTTCTGAAAAAGTCTTGCATGCCAAAGAAGATATTTCCAAAACGGTTGATTCTAAAAAGAAAGATTTTGAAAAAAAATTAGAAGATACCCTCTCAAAAGCAAGCTTGAAGGCTGATGCTATGATTGTCAACTTGGAACATAAATTAGAAGACCTCAGAAAGAAAAATGCTCATCTTCAAAAGAATTAGAATCAAATGGCTTTTGACAATTTAAAAGAGAATCTAAAAGATGTAGACACCAACGTTCGCTCGTTCATAGTAAATAATCAGGAATACTATCATCTTAAAACTTTCAAAATTTTGATGAAGGGCATCACTTCCCTATCTAAAATGTTTTTGATTGGTGCTATCGTATTTCTAACCTTGTTCATGTTAGCCTTAGCGGTATCCTTTGCTATCGGACAAGCCCTTGATAATATGGTTTATGGATTTGCTATCGTTGGTGTTTTTTTTATTGTAATCGGTATTATTGTTTATCTGTTGAAAGACAGGTTGGACAAGCCATTATTAAAAATGTTTTCTAATTATTATTTCGACAACAATGGCAACGAGTAATTATAGTTCTTTTGAAGAAATAGATCAACGACTCAAAATTTTATGGCTCCAAAAAAAGATAGACCATGAAAATATTAAATTGGGTATTCACAGGTCTAAAGAGAACCTTTATCCTAGCAACCTAATGAAGGCAATTGACATTCCTGGTGGTTTTGGTGGTTTTATACAAAATATTATTATAACTTTTATTGCAAATAAGTTGTATAAAAAGTTTGTAAAAAAAGATCGAATTAAGGAAAAAATCAATTACAATTAATCCCGAACGATCGGCATTAAATATTTTTTTGTTACTAACTTTCTTTAAGAGCTTGCTCGATATCATGTAAGATATCTTCTTTATTCTCTATGCCCACTGAGAATCGTAAAAGATTATCAGAAATACCAATAGCTTCTCTTTGCGCTGAAGTAAGTAAAGCGTGTGAAGTTTTTGACGGTAGGAGTATGGTTGACTCTACACCCGCTAAACTCATGGAGGGTTTAATAAGATTTAGTCTTTTTTGAAACCTTACAGAATCAAATTTCTTATCAAGTTCGAATGATAACATTCCTCCAAACCCGCTCATTTGTTTTTGCGCTATATGATGATTTGGATGACTTTTTAATCCAGGATAGTATACCTTATAAATTGCACTATGATCTTCTAAATACTGGGCAATGAATTGTGCATTACTATTATGTCTTTCAACCCGAACTCCTAATGTCTTTATACTTCTTTCTAATAAATAACACATAAAATCGCTCATATTACCGCCCAAATTTTTGGCTTTATTCCAAATTTTATCCATATGATCTTCAGAACATGCCACTACCCCGGCACAGATATCGCTATGACCTCCTAAATATTTTGTGGCAGAGTGAATAGAGATATCAATTCCTAAATCAATGGGTGTTTGATTAATTGGTGACGCGAAGGTGTTGTCAATCATAGACACTAAACCATGTTTTTTAGCAAGATCAGCGATAGTCTTTATATCTGTAATTGTCAATAATGGGTTGGAAGGAGTTTCAATATAAATAACCTTGGTATTCGATTTAATTTTAGACTCAAAATCACTTGCAGCTACTCCGTCAGTAAAAGAATATTCAATACCCATTTTATCAAATTCTTCCACCACCAAATTAAATGCACCTCCATAGATCTCATTTTGAAGCACAACATGGTCTCCATGTTTTAAAAAGGTAAAAAAGACAGTACTAATTGCCGCCATACCTGATGCAAAAGGCATTCCCATTTCGGCATGTTCTAAAGCTGCCATTTTAACTCCAACAGCTTGCTGATTTGGTGTATTAAAATACCTTGGATACCGTTTTATGTCAACATCCATAAAAGGGTAAGAGGTGGCCATGAATATAGGTGAAATTGCACCTCCAAACTGGTTATCTTTAATTTCACCCAAATGCGTACATATCGTATTTATACCCAGTTTGTTTTTGGTCATTTTTATTATTTTTTAATTTTAAGAAGTAGTAAATGTCTAAAAAATAATCGAATTAAACTGAAACATAACTGAACAATCATAAGCTGAATAATATGAAAAAATAATATTAAAACACAATAATATTTAGAAATTTAACTTTTAATCCAGTTAATTAGAGATTCATCAGTTGGTAATGTTTTCGGAGGAATTACTTTAAATAAATGTCCCTTTTCATCAATTAGATATTTTTGAAAATTCCAAGAAACTTCAGAATCTTCAAATCCATTTTTTGATTTTTGTGTCAAAAACTGATACAATGGGTGTATATCTTCACCCTTGACTGAAATTTTTGACATCATAGGGAAAGTAACCCCATAATTTAATTTACAAAATTCGGCAATTTCTGTGTTAGTGCCAGGCTCTTGTTTACCAAAATTATTTGCTGGAAATCCAACAATTACAAAGTCATTATCTTTATAAGTATCATATATCTCCTGTAAATCTTTGTACTGAGGTGTATTACCGCATTTTGAAGCTGTATTGACGATCATTATTTTTTTACCCTTTAAAGATGAAAAATCAAATTCTTCATCTGATAATGTTTTAACTTTAAATTGATAAATGTCCTCCGCTTGCTGTTGAGAAGCTATTTTAGTCGTCGCCATATCTTTATCTAGTTTCTCTTCTTTTTTAGAATTTTCCTTACAAGACATAATACTTATAATTAGAATAAGTAATATTATGTTTTTCATGATTTTTATTTTTTATAATATTTTTTGTACTTCCAGTATGCTAAGACACTGATCAATGCCGAAACAATCAACCAACCCCAAATTTCATTCGGTATAGGAGCCGCCTCACCTGTAGCATAAGAGTGCAATCCTGATAGTAAATGATTCACGCCTAAATAGGTCATTAAAATTGTTGCGAATGAAAATAACGACGCAATATTAAAGGTTAATCTACCTCTTAAGCCTGGGACTAATCGCATATGTAACACAAAAGCATACACCATAATGCTCACCAAGGCCCAGGTTTCCTTAGGGTCCCAACCCCAATAACGACCCCAACTTTCGTTAGCCCAGATGCCACCTAAAAAATTCCCAATAATTAACATAACCAACCCTACCGTTAGAGACATTTCGTTAATAGTAGTAATTTCTTTAATCACTAAACTTAATTTCTTTTTATTTTTAGATGTAGTAAAACCATACATTAATAATGCAATAAATCCTAAGATCATACTTAAGGTAAATGGACCATAACTTGCTACGATAATTGCCACATGAATCATTAACCAGTAAGAATCTAAAACAGGTACCAAATTACCAATAGTGGGATCCATCCAATTCCAATGAGCGATCATTAAGATCATTGAAGTTACAAATGTAGTTGCGGCAATAGTTAATGCTGATTTACGTCCAAAAAGTAATCCAAATAGCATCGTTGCCCAAGATACATAAATCATAGATTCGTAACCATTACTCCAAGGTGCGTGACCAGAAATATATCCTCGAATGGCTAAGCCAATAGTATGATAAATAAATAAGGCAACAATTATATAAGTACCAGTTTTAACTAATATGTTAACTAACTTTGAGCTATTAAAAATCTGCACAATTACGAACACAAATAATATAACTCCAGCAAGCATATATTGCCAAAACAGGCCTTTAAAAATATCATACTTATTATAAAATAACTCTAGATTAACTTTTTTATCCGATGGCATTACTTCACTTCCAAACTTAAGTTGGTATTTATGAATGCTTTCTAAATATTCATTGGCCTTTTCATAATTACCATCTTTTACAGCGGTTTGTAAAGCCCCCGAATATAAAGGCAAAATATTCGCTACGTATAGCGAATCTGTACCTTTAAAATTAGCACTTTGATGCTCTAAATAAGAAAACCATTTATTATTTTTATCCCCTTGCAAAGGGAAAAATTTAAAAATACTACCTCCGATGGCTTGATACAGAATATTGGTTCTTCCATCAATATTTAAGACACTTTCTTCAAATTTATTTTTAATTTTCTTTTTATGGGCTTTAGCAACTTCTTCTCGTAGTTTATACTCACCTTTATCGTTAAATAAATCAGATAATCGTGCATATTTTTGATCTTTTGGGATATCCAGTAGATCTCTAACTTTTGAATTATCCTTTTTCATATATATAAATGGAACAGAATACCAAACTCTTGAATTAGTAACCATAGAAACTGCAACCTGATTAGCATCCAATTCATTATATGAATCTTTTTTACTCACTTTACGCAATAGCTCTGAGGCGAACGTATTTACCGGTTTCATTCTACCTCCGGCATCTTGAATAACTAATTTTCCGAAATTCTCAGCATGTTCGGATGAAACTTTATTGGCAATCAAAATAGAATCAATTTGGCTATCTAAAAGAACATGCTGATGTCCTTCTTGAGCAAACGAACCCATCGATATTAACAGAGCGAGAATAGATAACTTTGCTTTTTTCTTTTTTATTTTATTTAATAAACCTCGTAAATCTGCAAAATGTGAAGTTTTCGAAAGTAACATCATAATTAGCCCACCAAATAATAAGAAATATCCAATATATGTCGTCCATGTACCAACCTTATCATGATTTACAGATAAATGACTTTCTTCAACTGCTCCTTTATCATTGTAACTGGATTGAAAAAAACGAAATCCTTTATGATCTAAAACATTATTCATAAAAATTCTAAAATCAAAATTTTCACCATTATCAAAAACTGTAATTTCACTAGCATAAGATTTTGGACTCATTGAACCGGGGTATCGTTCTAACTGAAAATCACGTAATTTTATAGAGAATGGTAATTGCAGTTGTTTAGAGCCATAACTTAATCTAAAATTAAGACCATTTAAAGTGAAATTTTTAGAGGGTCGAATTGAGTATTTACTCCCAAAAAGAGTGATGTTTTTTTTATCACTTCCTGAAATAACCTCTACCTCCAACATATCCGACGGATACTGATCTTTATCTCCTGAAATTAACGCAAGTTTGCCTTTTACTGCGGGTTCAGGAACTATAAACTGCATATTACCAATATTATATAATGATCTTATATTAAATGTCTGTAAAGTGTCTTTATATACTGGCTCTGTTTTTCGTGTGGTCATTATCATATAATCCCCTTCAGAGGGTGATTTTATTCTTAAAGTGTCATTGACGGTGAAAATATTAATTGCTCCTGCTATCGGTTTTTCAAAAGAAAAAAGTGTATTATGAATATTGGCTATTTCTCCTTTTTTAATATAGTGCTCATGCCTTCCACCACCTCCGGATTCAACTAAAAATAAAAACTCTTCTCCAGATTCATCTTTTTGAAATTCTTCGTAGGCATTCGGAACATAATTTACATAATTTACCCCTACAGGTTTTCCTTTAAAATCAGTTCCGATGGAAAACTCATTTCCTCCCCTAACAAAATTCAAAAACCTTGAAATTAGTGGAGTAAAACGAGCTTCAGAAGTAGGTTTATGGCTAAACAAGTATACTTTATCTATTGTTTTTTGAACTTCACCATCATCAATTTGTACATTGAGATAGGTTTTTTCAGAAAGCATTAAATTTGTGGTTTCGCCCTCCCTAATTGGCATAAGTGCTTCATAACTAATATAACGAGTTATGGCTGCGCCAATTAATATTAAAATAAATGCAAGGTGAAATACTAATACTGATATTTTTTCTTTTCTGAGGAGCCTATATCGAAATATATTTCCTATAAAATTTAGTACAAAAATTAGCATTATTAGTTCAAACCACCAGCTATTATAAACTAGTGCTTTAGCCGATTGTGTTCCATAATCATTTTCAATAAAAGTTGCAATACCCATCGAGGCACCAAAAATTATAAATAAAATTGCGGTAAGACGAGTTGAAAACAGAAGATTATAAATTTTTTTCATTCTTAAATTTTATGTGACAAAAGTGGCAAAGTTAGTTAAATTTGTCATAATTCCGAACACAAAAATCAGTTTATTAAAAATCATCAAAACTTCCGTAACTTCGCTATATGATTTCAGTAATTGTACTTGGTACAGGTAATGTTGGAACGCATTTAATTAATGCTTTTTTAGGGAATTCTGCTGTTGAACTTGTACAAGTTTATAGCCGAAGAAAATCATCTTTGAAATTTATTGAAAATAAGGTTGAAACGACTACCACAGTAAGCTCTTTAAAATCTGCAGATATTTATATAATTGCCATTTCTGATGACGCCATACCAGAATTTTCGTCACAACTGAACCTAAAAAACAAGTTGGTGGTGCATACTTCTGGAGGATCATCTATCAAGGCTTTAAAAACTAATGGAAACAAAGGTGTTTTTTATCCATTACAGACATTTTCAAAAGAACAAAGTATTGATTTTAAATCAATTCCAATTTGCATAGAAACTGAAAATAAAGAAGACTTGATATTATTGAAAAAGCTGGCGAATTTAATTTCTAACACTGTTTTTATAATTGATTCTGAGCAAAGAAAATATCTACATATAGCTGCTGTTTTTACTAATAATTTTGTTAATCATTTATACAAAATAGGATTTGATATTTGTAGAGAAAATAATATCCCTTATGAAGCTCTTTATCCATTAATTCAAGAAACAGCACAAAAAATTATGCATACCAAACCTGATAATGTTCAGACAGGACCTGCGCTGAGAAATGATAAATTCATTATTGAAACACATCTAAATTTATTGTCAGGAGAAAAAAATAAAATATATCAATTATTAACGGAATCTATTCAAGCAACCTATGGAAAAAAGCTATAAAGAGCATATGACTCAAATAACAACCTTCGTTTTTGACGTCGACGGTGTTTTAACCAATGGGGTAGTAACTATTTTTCCTGATGGCCATCTAATTAGAACCATGAATATGAAAGATGGTTACGCTCTTAAAACCGCTATTGATTCTGGCTATAATATTTGTATAATTTCGGGCGGAACTAATGAGGCAGTTAAAGAAAGATTAGGTAATTTAGGTATTTCTGACATTTATCTTGGAGTAAATGACAAGGTTGCACAATTAGAAGAATATTTAGGAATTAATAATATAAATCAAACGAATGTCTTGTATATGGGTGATGATATTCCAGATTATCATGCTATGAAAACGGTTGGTCTACCTGCTTGCCCTAAGGATGCAGTGCAAGAAATTCAAGATATTTCGTTGTATATTTCACAAAAAAAAGGTGGAAATGGGTGTGTTAGAGATGTTATTGAACAAGTACTAAAAGTTCAAGATAAATGGCAAATTAAATAATGGCGCTAACTTATTCTAGCATATAGTTATGACTACAGAAGAACGACTCTTAAAAATACCGATAATTGGCTGGGGTGTTAGAATTTTAAAAAGAATAAAAGTTCCAGGTTTAGAAGGCATGTCTTTGTACAATGTCATTGAAATGTATATAATTGGTATTGTTCAGGGCGCAGTAACAACAAGGGCAAGTAGTGTAGCTTTTAGTTTTTTTATGGCGCTATTCCCTTTTGCTTTATTTATTTTAACGCTGATACCTTTTATTGAAATTACCGGATTTCAAGAGGGCTTTATTCAATTTATTGGTGAGGCATTACCTCCTCAAACCTTTGAAGCCGTTGATGCAGTACTTAATGATATCATTAATAATAAATATAGTGGACTATTATCTTTCGGGTTTATTTTATCGATTTTCTTAATGACAAACGGTATTAATTCACTCTTTGGTGGTTTTGAATATAGTTATCATCAATTAAAAACAAGATCTATAATCAGACTTTATTTAGTGTCAATGATTATATCAATTATATTGGCATTATTGTTGTGCATTACAGTAGCAGTAATTATTTACTTTCAATTTGCTATTGTTGACTTGAAACAAAAAGGATACGTATCTGATGATCTATTTTGGATTGAACTCGGCAGGTATATAATTATTTTATTCATGTTGTTCACAATTGTTGGATTGTTTTTTTATTTTGGAACAAAAGAAGGGAGAGAGGTTTCATTCTTTTCCCCAGGAGCAATTTTGACAACATTATTGATCATTGTAAATTTTAGAATATTTGGTATATATGTTAAAAAATTTGCTCAATACAACGAATTGTATGGTTCTATTGGGACTTTACTTGTATTGATGCTTTTTATATGGTTAAATTCTATTATATTGTTGCTTGGCTTTGAACTTAATGCTGCAATTATTGGTTTAAAAAGAAATGCCAAAAGGAGAGAGATAAGATGAAAAAATTTAAGTACATACTATTGTTAATCATAATTATTGCCAATAATAATGTGATAGCTCAAAAATCCATTGATCTTAATTGGCAAACAGATTTTGAAGAAGCCAAACAATTAGCAGATTCCCAAAATAAATTGATTCTTATCTATTTTACAGGTTCTGACTGGAGTCAGTCATGTAAAAGGCTCAATACTGATTTCTTTTATACTGAAGATTTTCAGGAACTTGCACAAAAATATTTAATACTGGTTCGAATTAATTCTCCAAGAAGATCCGGACTAATATCAGGTTTTCAGGAAAGTAAAAATTTAGAGTTAAAAAAACGTTACAACCAAAAAGTATTTCCTACGGTGATAGTAACGGATGCGGAAGGTAAACAATTAGGCATGTTAGAAAGTTATAATTATCTACATGATACCAGTAAACATTATGAGCTTATAGAGAGAGCTTTAAAACTTTAATTTCAACCCTACTTTATAATTTCTACCTCTTGTAGAGAATCCAGCTATTTCCTGATAATCTTCATTAAACAAATTTGTAACTGAACCAAATACCGTTAATCTATTTTCTATTAACATATGATTTAAAAACAAATTAACTAAACGATAAGATGGCAATGCCACATCTCCAAAATCACGTGTTGCATCAACAAATTTACTATTAAGTGATAATTGTGTATTCGTGTTTAATTTATAGGCTACATTTAAACCTACTTTGTGTTTAGGGATTTTCAATAATAAACTCTCATCCCTATGAATATGACCATAGTTTATTGTTAGGGAGAGCGCATTAAATGGTGAGTAAATTGCCTCGGTCTCAATACCTCTGGCAATGAATGTGCCCTCATCATTTATTGTTTGAAAGGTTGTGAAATCAAAACCAATCTTATCCGTTTCTTCTCGATAGAAATACAGCGCATTTATTGATAACTTATTTGAAAGTGACCATTCAAAACCTCCTTCGAACATAACATCTTTTTCAGGATTTAATTGATCAATAGTGGGTAATTTGTTGAAAATTTCTTGAAGTGTTGGTGTTACAAAAGCCGTATTATATGATGCTAATAATTTCAAATTTGACTTTTCAGAAATATCAAAATTAAAAGAAGGATTAATGTTGTAAACTACTTGACTACCATATTCATTATGGATATTGATACGTCCTCCGATGTTTAAATTGAAACCAGCATTGCTATTCAAATTGAACGATACATAAGGGTCATAAAAATGCTGCTTAGCACTACCCTCTTCAATACTTGAATAAGCCGTTTTTTGATACATATCCTGGTATTGAGCAGAGAGGCCTGTTAATAATGAGAATACATCAGAAATTTTATAGTTATTATAAATGTCAAAACCAAAAACTTCCCCTTTAAAGCGATCAGAAGAAGGATCAATATTGCGATCAATTATAGTATAAAAAGCGTTTAATTTTATTTCTCCTTTATTATAATTATAATTTGGTGTAAAGCCAACTCTTTTCTGAACACTTTTAATTGAATTATCTCCATCTACATAACTGTTACTTGTAAAATCGAAATCATCATAGGCAGACATAAAATCATCATAGCTACCAAAAACCCCTATCCTTAAGTTATCATTTACCCTGTATCCAAATTTCAGCATAGTATTTAAACGAGTAAACGGGTCTTCTTGTAAGGTAATATCCGCATTGACACCCTCAACAGCAGAAAGGCCTTTTGATTGTACCCCATTAAGACTTATGAGGTAATCAATTTTCTGTATAGTTCCATTAAAATTAAAATTGGTGTTTAAATCATGGAGATCTAAACCCTGATCTTCTTGTGAATTATTTGTGCCAATATATGAACTAAAAGAACCCTCAATAAGTTTTTCGCTTGCCTTTTTAAGGATTATATTAATAACCCCTGTTGCTGCACCCGTACCATATAAGGTGCTAGCCCCTCCCTTAAGAACTTCTATAGAAGCCACTTGATCCAGTGCAATTTGTCTTAAGTCAAAATCGCTATTAAAAGAAGACGGGTCGTTTACATTTATACCGTCAATTAATATCGCTACTTGTCGATTTCTGCCCCCCCGTAAATAATAACCTAAGTTTTGGCCTCTAGTGCTATAATTACCATTTATTTCAACACCTGGAATATCGTTTAAAAGATCTACAACCGATTTACCTTGGTTGTTAGCAATAACTGCCGACGAAATTTGATACACAATTTTACCCAAGTTCTTTTTTTCGATGGGAAACTTGGTAGCCGTAACAATAACTTCATTTAATTTCTCAACTTTTATTGAATCTTGTTTTTGTTGTTGTGCCTTTATCGTTAAAGTTGACATTAATAAAAATACATAAAATAACCTATTTTTCATCTTTTAAGTATAGAACGATTAAAAATGGCTATCAGTAAAAAATAGGGAGCATGAATAAATTCATAAACCTGTACTTTTCCTCCGAAAGCTTAATGATTTGTGTTTTGGCAGGTCTTCTGGCTTGTTTTATGTTATGATACCTTCCCAGCGATTAGCCAGTGGTTATAGAGTTTATAACATCTCAAATTGAGCTGTCGAAAAAATTCGACATAAACTTACAGTTGCGGGGACAGCTTGGGCATTAATGAGTCAAAAGTGATAGGATATGAATTCTGAGTTTACCAGCAATTCGTATTAAAAATCAACATTTGTACATCATTTCACCTAATTCCCTATTATCACGAAAATGTCGTGACCAAAATCAGAGCAAAAGTAATCAGTAAATATTTAATGACAACCTAATATGAATTATTTTTTGAAGAAATATTTACAGAAAGCATTAAACAAAAATTGATACATTTGTCCAACTATTTTTACTTTATGAAATTGTCAAAAATAATTACACTTTTATTTGTTTTTCTATTTTTAATGGCTTGCAAAACCGAAAATAAAAAATCAATTATAAATAAATCTAAATCTCCAGTAAAGTATGCCATAGGTTTTGATATTCAATATTTTAATGGTTTCAAAAAAATTATAATTAAATCACCGTATCCTGAAGCTAGCGAACAATTTGAGTATATCTTGATCCCAAAAGGAAAAGAAATTCCAGTTGAATTAAATGAATTTAAAATAATCAAAACTCCTATAAATAAAATTGTAGTAACCTCTACAACACACATCCCAATGTTAGAATTATTACAAGAAGAAAATAGCTTAGTAGGATTTCCCAATTTACAATATATCTCATCAGCAAAAACAAGGAAATTAATTTCTAACGATGCTATACAAGAACTCGGGAACGATCAAAATTTAAATACGGAAGTGTTGCTTGATCTACAACCTGAAGTTGTTATTGGTTTTTCAATGAGTAGCAATAATAAAATGTTCAAAAATATTGAAAAAGCAGGTATTCCAGTGCTCTTGAACGGCGACTGGTTGGAAGAATCTCCATTAGGCCGAGCAGAATGGTTAAAGTTCTTTGCTGCTTTATTTGAAAAAGAACAAGAGGCCGACAGTATTTTTAAAAATATCGAAGTGCAATACTTAACAGCCATTTCTATCGCCAAAAATGCTGTATCTAAACCAACAATAGTATCAGGTGTGCTTTTTAATGATTTATGGAATTTACCAGCTGGAGAAAGTTTTGTAGCTCAATTTTTAAAAGATGCCAATACTACTTATCTTTGGTCAGATTCAAAAGGAAAGGGAAGTCTTTCTTTAAATTTTGAAAGTGTATTTGCAAAAGGTCAACATGCAGATTTTTGGATAGCCCCGGGTCATTATAGTAGCTTAGAACAATTGGAAAATGCAAATCAACATTATACTCAATTTGATCCGTTTAAATATAAAAAAATATATTCATTCTCAAATAAAAAAGGCGAAACTGGGGGTGCTTTATATTATGAACTAGCCCCAATGCAGCCACATATTGTGTTGAAAGATCTTATCAAAATTACACATCCGGAATTACTAACTGAATACGAACCTTTTTTTTTAGAACAATTAAATTGATCTTTTGAACAACTATTCTAAATACTCGGTAAAATTTCTACTTTTTGTATTGTTATTGATAATTTTTATTCTCATAAACCTTAGTTTAGGGTCTGTAGATATTCCTCTTAAATCCATTTTGTATACTTTAACCGGAAACGATATTGCCAAGGAATCCTGGCAATATATCATTTTGCAGTACAGGGTTCCCAAAGCCATTACAGCAGTTTTAGTAGGCTCTGGCTTGTCAATTTGTGGCTTACTAATGCAAACTTTGTTCAGAAACCCATTAGCAGGTCCTTTTGTGTTAGGGATTAGTTCTGGCGCAAGTTTAGGAGTAGCCATATTAGTTTTAGGAATTTCAATTTTTTCGGGGAGTGTTGCCGGTATGGCATTTTCTAATTTGGGTCTGGCCTTAGCAGCAAGTTTAGGTGCCTTTTTTGTACTTGGGGCAGTTATGATTGTTGCAAAAAAAGTAAAAAATACCATGTCAATTCTAATTATAGGATTGATGTTTGGTAGTTTTACTGCTGCCATTATTAGTGTGTTGGCATATTTTAGCAGCGCAGAAAACTTACAACAATATGTTTTTTGGACCTTTGGAAGTTTAGGTAATCTGGGCTGGGATGAAATCTTAATTTTATCAATTATATATATACTATCTATTTCAATACTTTTAACCATTATTAAGCCACTCAATAGTCTGTTGTTAGGAGAAAATTATGCCGTTAGTCTAGGAGTAAATTTGAAGAAAACACGAAATATAACCTTATTAGTTACAGGGTTATTAACTGGAGTCATTACTGCATTTTCTGGTCCAATTGCTTTTATAGGCCTTGCAGTACCACATTTAACTAAATTATTGATCAAAACATCCAATCATAGAGTTTTACTGCCATCAGTTGCTGTTGCCGGTGCTATTGTAATGCTTATAAGTGATACTATTGCTCAACTACCTAATAGTGAATATTCTTTACCGATCAATGCGGTAACTTCTCTATTTGGTGCACCCATAGTAATTTGGTTATTAGTTAGAAAACGTAAAATAAGTTATTGAGATGGAAAAAAAAACATCAAATATAATTTTACAAGTAAATGACCTCTCTATTGGTTACAGAAATAAAAAAAATATTACTTGTGTTGCAGATAAGATTAATCTTTCATTGCCAAAAGGAAGTATGGTTTGCATACTTGGAAAAAATGGAATAGGTAAATCAACTTTATTAAGGACATTATGTAAAGTTCAACCTAAATTATCCGGTGAGATTAAAATTGGCCAGCAGAAAATTGAAGGAATATCCAATGCCGAATTAGCCAAAAAAATGAGTCTGGTTCTAACAGAAAGAATTCCTGAAAATAACCTTACTGTTTTTGAATTAATTGCATTAGGAAGACAGCCCTATACCAATTGGGTTGGCAGCTTAACTGATGATGATCACATATATATTCAACAAGCCATACAAAAGACTAATATAGAAGAGATCATTCATAAAAAGCATTTTGAACTGAGTGATGGTCAATTGCAAAAAGTGATGATAGCTAGAGCTTTATCACAAAATACTGAAATAATAACTTTAGACGAACCTACTGCTCATTTAGATATTCATAATAAGATAGAAATCTTTACTTTACTTAAAAACCTGAGCAAAGAATTACACAAAACTGTACTTATTTCAACACACGAAATTCACTTAGCATTACAATTAGCCGATGAACTATGGCTAATGAAAGAAAACGGTATCACTGCAGGCAAAACGGAAGATCTAATTGCCGACAAAAGTGTGGCACAATTGTTCACTTCAGATTTAGTTAAATTTGATTTAAAGTCTAAACAATTCATTATTCATAGTCATTAATTTTTTACTTTTGGATTTTTACATAATACAACGACAATGAAAAGATACTTCACACTAATTATAACACTTTTATTTATTTCTTGCGGAGCCACGAAATCAAGTTCTCAAATTCAAACAGTTTCTAACACAACGTCAAGTTCAACTTCCAAAAGGGTTCAATCAGATCTTCTTGTTAATAAATTAATCGACAAAAAAGATGTAAAACTTCCTGAAGATCTAGTTAAAGAATATGCTGAGAGCATGTCTGAAGACGATTTAAAAAAATTGGTATATACCTTGGCGGATGATAAATATGAAGGAAGAAAAACGGGTGAAAAAGGTCAAAAAATAGCGGCAGAATTCATTGTCGATTATTATAAAAACTTAGGTATTAGTGCGGCTAATGATGATGGAAATTATTTACAACACATTCCAGTTGAGTACTTTAGAGGACTTTCTGCCGATGATTCTGAAAATGTGGTTGCCTATATAAAAGGAAGCGAAATACCGGAAGAATACATTGTTATTTCTGCACATTATGATCATCTTGGTGTACAAGGTGAAAAAATTTACAATGGTGCAGATGATGACGCATCAGGTACTTCGGCTGTTTTATTAATTGCTAAAGCATTTAAAAACGCTGTTGAGTCAGGAAACGGACCCAAACGATCTATTGTTTTTTTGCACGTTACCGGGGAAGAAGAAGGATTGTATGGTTCTAGATACTACACTGAAAATCCAATTTTTCCGTTAGAGAATACAGTTACAAATTTAAATATTGATATGATAGGCAGGTATGATATACAACATAAAGACAACCCTGAATTTGTATATTTGATTGGTTCAGATAAATTAAGTTCAGAGCTTCATGAATTATCAGAAGAGATCAATAAAAAGTACACCAATTTAATGCTGGATTATACCTATAATGATGAAAACGATCCTAATAGATTTTATTACAGATCAGATCATTATAATTTTGCTAAGAATAATATTCCTGTCATCTTTTATTTTACAGGTGTTCATAAAGATTATCATAGAGAAACCGACACTGCAGATAAAATTCAATACGATTTACTTCAGAAAAGGACTCATTTAGTTTTTTATACCGCCTGGGAAATTGCAAATAAAGAAAACCGCTTAGTGGTTGATAAAAAATAATTGTATGCTATCCTTGACATAGAGACCACAGGCGGAAAGTATAATGAAGAAGGCATTACCGAGATAGCTATTCATAAGTATGATGGCCATCAAGTTGTTGATACCTTCATCAGTTTATTAAATCCTGAACGTAGTATTCAACCATTTGTAGTTAACCTTACGGGGATTAGTAATCAAATGCTTAGAAATGCCCCTAAATTCTATGAAGTAGCCAAGCGGATCATTGAAATTACTTCTGACTGTATTTTAGTTGCTCATAACGCCAAATTCGATTATCGTATTTTGCGTACTGAGTTTAATCGTTTGGGTTATGGTTATGAAAGGCAAACATTATGTACGGTTGAATTAAGTAAAAAACTGATACCACATTTGGAGTCTTATAAACTTGGCAGACTTTGCAGGTCATTAGGAATTCCGGTTACAGACAGGCATAGGGCAAATGGGGATGCCATAGCAACAACCAAACTTTTTAAGTTATTAGTTGATAAAGACGTTCAAAAATCAATCATTAGCAATACAATCCGTTTAGAACCTAAATACCAATTAGATCCTAAACTTATAGATATCGTTGAAAACCTACCAACAAGTACGGGTGTTTATTATATGCATAGATCAGATGGTGAAATTATTTACATTGGCAAAAGCAACAATATAAAGAAACGGATCAATCAGCATTTCACAAGTACAAGCCCCAAGGCAAAAAAACTTCAATTACAGGTTGCCACGGTAACTTATGAAACAACAGGAAGTGAACTTGTTGCATTATTGAAAGAAAGTGAAGAAATTAAGAGAAATAAACCTATTTATAACAGAGCTTTAAGACGAACTATTTTCACACATGCTTTATATAGCTTTACAGATGATGATGGTTATACCAATTTAAAGATCGATAAGGTAGACGGAAGAAAGAAACCCATTACAACATTTACGAATAGACAAAGTGCGAAAAGTTTTATGTTTAATGCGGTTGAAAAATATATGCTTTGTCAAAAATTAACAGGTTTACATAGGGTCAGAAAAAACTGCTTTAATTATACTATTGATGCATGTAATGGGGCTTGCGTTCAAAAAGAACCAACTGAATTATATAATCTAAGAGCTCATCAATTAATTACCAAGAACAGTTTTGAAAATAGTAATTTAGTAATAATAGATAGGGGCCGAGAGATTGATGAACGCAGTGCCATTTATATAGAAAATGGTGTTTTTAAGGGTCTTGGATTCTATAACTTAAATCATCAAATTAATAAAATTGAAATTCTACAATCCATCATTACGCCCATGGATAATAATAGAGATGTACAACACATATTGAAAAGTTATTTACGTAAGAATAAAAAGTTGAAAATAATAAACTTACATACTAAGGATAATGATTAATGTTTTTATTATTTTTGAGAAAAGGCAAAATCATTGAATCAAGAATCTAACAAATCGTCTAAATGGAAATCGAAACTTCATGAAATAATATATGAAGCTGACACGCCTGCAGGCAAGTTATTTGATATAATTCTATTATTCTTTATCTTGGCCAGTGTTATTTTAGTAATGCTGGAAAGCGTTGAGAATTACGACAAAGATTACCACGAATTCTTTAACATAGCAGAATGGGTAATTACAATCTTATTTACAATTGAATATTTTGGTCGCATCATTTCAATAAAAAAACCTTCTCAATATATTTTTAGTTTCTACGGTATTGTAGACCTCCTATCAACCCTTCCAAAATATCTTTCTTTATTATTTATAGGAACACATTATATCGTTGCTTTTCGGGCATTGCGATTACTTCGAGTATTTAGAATTCTGAAATTAGCTCGTTATATTGGTGCCTCAAATAATTTAATGCATGCCTTAAAAGCAAGTAAAGCCAAAATAGCTGTATTTTTATTTTTCATCTTTATTTTATCTATTATCTTAGGGACTGTAATGTATTTGGTAGAAGGAGATCAGGGAAGTGGTTTTACAAGTATTCCCAGAAGTGTTTATTGGGCTATTGTTACACTAACTACTGTTGGGTATGGAGATATTGCTCCAGTAACCCCTATAGGACAGTCTATCGCTGCGTTAATTATGATAATGGGTTATGGCATCATTGTTATACCAACAGGTATTGTAACGGCAGAATTTGTAACTAGTGAAAAGATACATACAAATACTCAGTCTTGTGAGTTTTGTGGTGCTGAAGGACATAAAGATGATGCTGAATATTGTAGGAAATGTGGTCACAAAATACACCGATGAATAACTTTTTAATTACTATAGTTGGACCAACAGCTATAGGTAAAACCTCTTTAAGTATTGAAATTGCAAAACATTTTAATACAGAGATCATTTCTTCCGACTCCCGTCAATTCTATAAAGAAATGCATATCGGTACGGCAGTGCCTAGTTCAGAAGAATTAAATCAGGTAAAGCATCATTTTATTCAAAACTTATCAATTCATGATGACTATAATGTTGGTCAATTTGAAAAAGATGCCATTACAACTTTAAAAAAACTTTTCAAAAAACAAAACATTGTTGTGATTGTTGGGGGTAGTGGTTTATATCTTGATGCTGTTTTAAAAGGGTTGGATAATTTTCCAGCCGTTGACCCATCGGTTAGAAAAAATTTAAAATTGCAATTAGAAAAAAAAGGTATCAAAAGACTGCAAGAGCAATTAAAAATATTAGATCTCGAAACTTTTCAAAAAATTGATATTGAAAATCATCAACGAGTTGTCAGAGCATTGGAAATTTGTATAGGCAGCGGCAGACCTTTTTCATCATTTTTAACCGATAAAACTATTCAAAGAAATTTTATACCAATAAAAATAGGTTTGACCGCTGATAGAAATATTATTTACGATAGAATTAATGAACGCGTTGATATAATGATCGCATCTGGTTTACTAAATGAAGTGAAAGGCTTATTAAAATATAAACATCTAAATGCTTTACAAACAGTTGGTTACAAAGAGTTTTTTCGCTATTTAGAAAATGAAATATCAATAGAGTTTGCTATTGAAGAAATTAAAAAAAATACGCGCCGGTTTGCCAAACGACAATTGACCTGGTATAGAAAAGACAATGAGATCACCTGGTTTGATTTTACAGAGAACACACAAAATATTATCGGCTTTATAAATGCTAAAATTAACAAAGAATGAAAAATGAATATGTAGATATTGATACCTTAAAATTTTTATTATTTAATGTTCATCAAGTTGAAAATTTATTGAACAAAGATCGTTTTAAGGAATATGATAAAACATCAATTGATATTTTTATCGACTCTGTTAAGTCTTTTTCTGACAATTCATTATATCCATATATTAAAGATATGGACGAAAAGCCATCCTATTTTAAAGATGGTAATATTCATGTTCATCCACAATTTGAAAATATTCTAAAAAAAGCCGGTGAAATGGGTCTCGTTGGTGCTATGTATGATTTTGAAGATGGAGGAATGCAATTACCATCCACTATTTTTCATGCTGCGTATTTCATCATGGAAGCCGCTAATAATCATGTGCCAGGGTATTTAGGTTTAACAGCTGGTTCAGCTAATTTGATCCTGTCTTTTGGCAATCAGAAACTAAAGGAAACTTATGTGCCAAACATGATAGATCTATCTTGGGGAGGTACTATGTGTTTGACAGAGCCACAAGCCGGTAGTTCTCTTTCTGATATTACTACTTTAGCTGCACCAACGGATGACAATTACTATCTAATAAAAGGTCAAAAAATATTTATATCAGCCGGGGATCACCAGTTTTCAAACAATTTTGTCCATTTAGTACTAGCTCGAATAAAAGGAGCCCCTTCAGGAACAAAAGGAGTTTCTTTATTTGTTGTTCCAAAAAATAGACCCAATGAACAGGGTGGTTTTGTTCATAATGATGCTGTAGTTGCAGGTGAATTCGAAAAAATGGGACAAAAAGGATATTGCACTACACATTTGGTATTTGGTGATCATGACGATTGTAGAGGATGGATCGTTGGCGAACCTAACCAAGGTTTATTTTACATGTTCCAAATGATGAATGAAGCCCGTATTGCTACAGGGCGTATGGGAACAGCTATTGCCTCCGCCGCCTATTTTTCATCGTTGAAATATGCAAATGAACGCCCTCAAGGAAGAAAACTAAATAATTCCGGTCAAAAAAACATAGAAGAAGAACAAACGCTGATCATTAATCACCCTGATATTAAGAGATTATTATTTTCTCAAAAAGCCATTATTGAAGGCTCACTAAGTTTGATTTTAGAAACAGCAAATTATGTAGATAAAGAAATGACAAGTGATGATAGCAAAGAAAAATCCGATTATAATTTGTTATTAGAACTCCTTACACCTATCGCAAAAACATATCCTGCCGAGCAGGGTATCAAGTCAACCAGTCATGCCATTCAAATTTTAGGTGGTTATGGTTTCTGTTCTGATTTTATGCCACAGCAATATTATAGAGATATTAGGATAATTGCCATTTATGAAGGAACCACAGGAATTCAATCGCTAGATCTATTAGGTAGAAAAATTACCCAAAAAAATGGTAAAGCACTTGAATTATTAGCCACTGAAATTCAACAAACAATTGCAAGTGCCAATTGCCATGATAAATTACAACCATTTGCCGATATTTTATTAGAAAATTTAGGACTTATAAAAAAAGTTATGAGCGTTTTAATACCTCATGCAATAAAAGGGAACTACGAGCGCTTTCTGGCGGATGCCAGCGTATTTATGGATTTCTTTGGTACTATTGTGATTGGATGGCAATGGCTGAAAATTGCTACTAATGCCTCAACTCTGTTGAAAAATAGTAATGGAAATCAACCTAAAGAATTTTATAACAGTAAAATACATACCATGAAATTTTTCTATACTTATGAACTAGTAAAAACTAAGGGGCTGGCAAAAACCCTTATGAATAATGAAAAATTGACCATTACAGCTTCTAAGGATCTTTTTTAATAAAATAAATTTCCTTAGCTTACATTAATTAGATCCTTATATTCCCAATTAATTAGGAATTAAACTCAATTTAGTTTTTTTTGTTAACTTGGTCTTGCTATAAATCTTAATATTTCCATATGTTAAATTTCGACTCGCCGATTGCTGCTTTTGAGAATTGGGAAAAAAACAGCCCATCTAAACCATTTTTAATACAACATTTCAATAACAAGGTTCTCAGTTATTCTTTCAAAGAAAGTGGAGATGAAATTAGACGAATGGCAAGTGCTTTAATCGCTTTTGATTTACCTCCCCAAAGTAAAATAGCGCTGCTATCAAAAAATTGCGCCCATTGGATCATGGCAGATATTGCAATCATGATGGCGGGTCATATTTCTATCCCTATTTACCCTACTTTACAAGCTGATTCAATTCAACAAATATTAGAACATAGTGAATCCAAAGCCATTATTATAGGAAAACTTGACAATTACGAATCGCAGAAAGATGGAATTCCTGACATTCATAAAATTAGTGTTGAGCTATATGGTATCAATGAGAACTATACTTGGGAAGGTCTTTTAATGCAACATAAACCCATTCAAAATGTTTTAAAACCAGACCCTTCAAACCTTATCACCATTATTTACACTTCGGGTACAACTGGCAATCCAAAAGGTGTCATGCACTCGGTTGCTAATTTCACTTATGCTTCTAATACTATCTTAGATATTCTGATTCTTCCGGAACATCCTAAATTTTTTTCATATCTACCACTCTCACATATTGCTGAAAGGGTTGGTATTGAAATGAGTGGTATTTTTAGAGGTGCCTCAATAACATTTGCTGAGTCTTTAGAAACCTTTGCTCATAATTTGGAAGCAACACAACCTCAATTGTTTTTTGCAGTGCCTAGAATTTGGGCAAAATTTCAAGAAAAATTATTGGAAAATTTACCGCAAAAAAAATTAAACAATTTATTAAGCATACCAATAATTAATAGTATCATAAAGAAAAAAATCAAAAAAAAATTAGGCTTATCTGAAGCTGTTTTAATGATTTCCGGTGCTGCCCCACTTGCTGTAAGTCTAATGGACTGGTATAAAAAAATTGGTATCACTATTTTACAAGGTTATGGCATGACAGAAG
>Ga0316187_10001228_pt1 | contig 21840 bp, 15 predicted proteins | sample CroRivburrow1_MG_FD_204927 | JGI IMG/M metagenome (GOLD analysis project Ga0316187, IMG submission 204927) | Coastal sediment microbial communities from Maine, United States - Cross River worm burrow 1 | ecosystem: Environmental > Aquatic > Marine > Coastal > Sediment | place: USA: Maine...
ACGAACCACGAACCACGAACCACGAATCACGAACCACGAACCACGAACCACGAACCACGAACCACGAACCACGAACCACGAACCACGAACCACGAACCACGAACCACGAACCACGAACCACGAACCACGAACCACGAACCACGAACCACGAACCAGGTATCCACGTCAGGAAATGGGGCAATATTCTTCAATTGCGCTGATGTAGCGTTCCAGGATATCCGTATTTTGTGACACCAACTTTTTGGCGTTTTCACCTAATTCAATTAAAGCATCGGGCGAACTCAACAAGTAAGTGAGGGTGTTTTTTAATTCAATTTCATTATTAAATTGCAAGGCAGCCTTGTTTGCCAAAAACTGTTTACATTCCTCGGCAAAGTTTTCCATATGAGGGCCAAAAATAATCGCCTTACCTAGCATAGCTGGCTCAAGGATATTGTGGCCACCGACGGGAACCAGTGATCCTCCCATTACAACGAATTTGGCATAGGCCATAAAGGGCATGAGTTCTCCCACGGTGTCTGCCAAGTAGATTTCCGTGTCTTCATCGATGCTTTCATTGTTACTACGGACGCTAATCTTGTCCGTCAGCTGGCGCAGTTGCTCCATAATTTTGGTAGTGCGGTAGGGGTGACGTGGCACGATGACTAATAATAGCTTGCCGGTATGCAGGGATTTCCAAATGTTGGTGATGCGCTTTTCTTCATTATTATGCGTGGAGGCCGCCAGGACGTAGGGGCGTTGTAGTAAACGTTGCGGGGCATCGGTTTGCAATGACTGCAAGGCGCCATACTTAATATTTCCAATTTCACGTGTTGTTTCCGGGCTTGCTCCTAATGCGATATAGTGTTTTTTATCCTGCGAGGAGCGAGCTAGAATTGCTTGCGGGTAAGATAGTGTGGTTCGATAGAGTCTTTTAATCCAGGGCTTGGTGTTTAAGGTCCTTTTTGATAATCGTCCGTTTATAATAAACAAAGGAATGCTCAGTTTGTTTGCCATTTTAAATAGGTTTGGCCATAGCTCAGTTTCCATAATTAGGCCGCATTGCGGATTTAAAGCTTTATAAAAGCGTTTTAAGGGGCCATTATTATCTATGGGTAGATAGATGTGTTGGACGGAATCAGGCAGGCGCTTTTGAGCAACCTGTTTTCCAGTGGGGGTAAAGGTTGTTATTACAATTGGCAATGAAGGGTGCTTTTCCATTATGGCCAATATGAGAGGTATGGCGGCGCTCACTTCACCCACCGACGCGGCGTGTAACCATAATGGTTGTTTGCCTTGCTGTTTCTCTAGTCTATAACCAAATCTTTGCCAATAACACAATGGATCTTTATAACGAAATGCCTGCCATAAACTAAACAGCGCGACGGGAAGACTGGCCAGTTTTATGAGAACTTGGTATCTCAAATCACTGCTGTCCCGTTAGCCATGCGATTGGTTTTAAATGTTTTTGTAGCCCGGATGAAGCTTGCGGAATCCGGGATAAACGTTCGCATTTTACCCGGATTCCGCAAAGCTTCATCCAGGCTACTGTTCTGGCAGTGCTGTTTGTTAGTCGTAGACACTGGGCTCGCCTTCAGGTCTCGATTTAAAGCGCCGGTGCAGCCATAGGTATTGATCCGGTACCTTGCGTACATGGTCGGCAATCAAGGCATTAATGCGTGTTGCGTTCTCGACTTCATCATCTGTTGGAAAGTCTTTCATTGCCGGTAAAATAGTGAGTTTATAACCTCTTCGACCCGGTAAACGTTCGGGGAAATACGGTACGACCTTGGCGCCAGTCATCTTCGCAAATTTCGACAGTGCGACAATAGTCGCAGTTTGAACCCCCATAAAAGGCGCAAATACGCTACGATTAATACCCAGGTCTTGATCGGGTGCATACCAAACCGCCTTGTTTTGTTTCAATACCTTTAACATGCCACGGATGTCGTCTTGTTTTAGCCCCTCTTTACAATAACGAGTACGATGTTTTTGTACGATGTATTCCATGAATTCATTGCGGTGCCGTTTATACATAAAGGCATAGGTGGTGTGAAGCAAAAACAAACGACTACCCATTTCCAAACAACTCATATGTGCCGTTAACAACATGACACCCTTGCCGGCCTCATGGGCCTTTTGCACATGTTCCAAGCCTTCAATTTGACACAGCCGTCGTAATTCGGATTCGGGTTTCCACCAGGCCATTAAGATCTCAAAAAAACTCGCACCCGCAGACTTAAAGGTGTCATGCAACAGTTTTTGTTGTTGTGCTGGTGATTTTTCGGGGAAGCAAAGCTTGATATTCACCTCAGCTATTCGGCGTCGACGGCGCATTAATAAATAGAGTAGATTACCCAGGCCTTTTCCCAATAGTATTAGGACATGGTAGGGGAGCAATGCGACTAGCAGTTTAAAAAAGCCATAAACCAGCCAAAGAGGCCAATGTTTAGGATATAAAAGGCGCACAGGGAACGTTATGGACGTTTCCTGTGCTGTAGCATTTTGTGATGTCATGGATTGTAAGGTGGCCATTGAAATGGCCATTTAGCGTTTTGTTAAGCTAAGAGTCTAGTTTAACCAATTGTTGATTTCGATGACTTCTTCTTCGTCCAGTTTGCCAACAGCTTGTTGCAGTCTTATTCGGTCTAAAATGTAATTGTAACGAGCATCTGAAAGATCAACAGCTGCTCGGAGTAAAAATTGTCGAGCATTTAAAACGTCCACCGTAGTTCGTGTGCCCACTTCAAAACCGGCTTCGGTCGCTTGTAAGGCGCTTTCGTTTGACACCACGGCCTGTTGTAAGGCTTTTACCAGGCTTACATCTGCCACTACACTTAAATACGCACTGCGGACATTGGTTTGCGCCAATCGGTTACGAGCTTCAAGATCTTGTAAGGCTTGCGTATATCTATATTTAGCCTGTCTTGTCGCGGCGCTTATGGAGCCACCCCTATAGAAATTAAGGTTGAAATTAAGCGTTACAAAAGTTGTTTCATATGCTGATGTATGGATATTAACATCTTGATAAATTGGCGGATTGGCAGGAGCAGGGGGTATTGTTGGTTCGCTGATATCGATAGTTTGTGTTTCATCACCATAATCTGAACTATAACCTGCAGCAAGGCCAAGTGTAGGATAATGGCCAGCACTCTGTAACTTGATGGATTGTTGTGCGACTTCTAATGCGTATTTGGTGGATTGAATGGAGATATTGTTTTCAAGCGCTAATGTGGTCCATTCGTCAATATTATTGGGCTTTGGCGGGACCAAGGGTGTTTCTTTGTTTAAAACCGCCAGGTTTTCGTGGTAGGTTCCGGTAATTGCACGTAAACGTTCATAAGCGTTGTCCACTTCGTTTTTTGCCACAATACTGCGCGCCGTGGCGGAGTCGAATCGAGCCTGGGCTTCGTGTACATCGGTAATAGCGACCAGGCCCACTTCGAAGCGTTGTTTGGTTTGTTCTAATTGGCGGCCAATGGCCTCGACATCGGCATCGGAAAAGTTTTGGGTATCGATGGCGGCTAACACGTCAAAGTATCGTTCAGAAACTCGTATAATGAGCCCTTGTAAGGCGTCTTGAAAATCTGCTGCGGCCTGGTCGATTGAGGCTTTAGCTTGTTTATTGAGAGCAAAATAGGACTTATTAAAGATTGTCTGGTTAAGATTCGCAAAATAGTTTTGATTTGTGTCACCTTCTTTATCTATATTTGCTGAAGCGCCGCCATCCACCCAGGGTAAGAAGTTCGCGTTCGCAATTTTTAGGCTTTCTTGAACAGCCTTTAGATTGGCCTCTGAACTGAGGTAAACCGGATCACTCTTCAAGGCTTCGATATAAACATCCATCAGATTGTCACTGTACACTAACGATGCCTGCAACAAACAAAGGGCAGTCACTCCTATTTTCAAAATTCTTTTCATTTTAATGCTAACTCCTGCAACTGGGTGCGATTAATTTTTCTTGATTGTAACAATTAATTAATACGTTGCCATGGTGTGGTCAACGTCCATTGCCCAGGCGTGCACACCGCCTTCCAAATTGCTGACGTTTTGAAAGCCTTCGCGTTCTAAAAACATACACACAGAACGACTGCGCACTCCGGTGTGACAAACCACGACAATGGCTTGTTCACGGTTATAGTCGTTTATGGCATTGGTTATTTTTGACATGGGTACTAGTGAAGAGCCCTCGATTTTACACAAGGCGAATTCCCACGGTTCTCTAACGTCTAACAAAAACAGCTGTTCTTTGTTTTCATCTAGCCGCTGTTTTAGATCGATTGCGCTGAGCTGATACATAAGGCGTTTAAAATACAAATTGTTGTGGTTTTTGAGTATTTTTTAGTGCTGATACTACGGTTTCAAACAATACTTCTTCACTCCACTGGTCTTCACCGATGCGGGTAATTAGTAATACCGACATGGCGGGTTCAATCCCGACAATAGCCAACAATCTACCACCAATGCTTAACTGGGTCTGCAGTGAGTCACTTAGAATGGGCATAGAACCCGTTACGGCAATCACATCATAAGGTGCACGTTCTGCCCAGCCTTCGGCGGCGTCACCGACCACAACGGTAATGTTATCCGTTAAATTATGTTGCGCAAGTTTTGCCTCTGCGGCCTGGCTGAGTTCTGGTACGATTTCTATGGTGATGACCTCTTTGGCTAATTTGGCCAATAATGCGGTGAAATAACCACTGCCAGTGCCAATTTCGAGCACTTTGTCGGTTTTTTGAATACTCAAGGCTTGCAGCACTCTCGCCTCGAGTATGGGTTTTAGCATTTCCTGATCATTGGATAATGGGATACAGGTGTCACAGAATGCGAGAGACCGATAGTCTTCAGGCACAAAGTCCTCTCTATGGGTGTTAGAAATGACGTCCAACACCCTGGGATCCAGCACTTCCGCTGGCCTGATTTGTTGTTCGATCATATTGAAGCGGGCTTGTTCTATATTGGTGTAATTCATTATTGTTTTATCCTGTCATTGCGCTAGGCCCTTAAGATAAGCGGTTTGGCTTTGGCTGGCAAGTCCGAGGTACTCGGACCAAGCTGGTTTGCCTATGGGCTTGCTGTGTATGTGGATACGGGATTACCTTAAATAGGCCCATCTGTTCTTTATAAGTTGTTGTTAATAAAAGAATAATACAGGAATTTTGAGGCGGAACTTGTGTTCCTAACTGCTTGTCCAATATTACTCAGCGATTATGTGGGTGTTTCAGCCGCAATTTTAAAAGTTAGGGAATGAAATTATCATAGCTTGGGGTTCGCGCGCTCGCCTACACGGACGTAGGCGAGGGGCGTTAGCAGGAGCGGCAGCTTCACCCCAACCTACGGTTTGTGGTAAAATCGCGGCCCAGAGAATGTTGAGTTTGTTATTAGAATGGATTGAACAAGTAGTGTATTTATTCGGTTGAATATCAACCACTTAGTTAACGTAAACAACAAATGTGGTGATATGTCCTTAAGTAAAATTCCGAAATTAGTCCGCTTCTTGTTTATTGTATTCATCGTCAACCTTTGCGCCTTCACCCTGTGGCGCATGGCGTTTTGGAAGTATTTTGCCAATCCCAATGATCCCATACCTAGCGATGAATTGCTGCGAGCGTTTTATTTAGGTTTTAAATACGATGTGCGTCTTTCATTACTTATGGTCTTACCTGTGTATTTGATAGGCTGGTACAAACCCATTAATTTGTTTGAGAATATCCTTTCTCGCCGGCTCTGGTTAGGCTATTTTGGTTTGGTAATGGCATTGGCATTATTGTTTTACAGTGTCAATTTTGCCTATTTTGCTTATTTACACTTACCTCTAGACGCGACGGCGCTACGTTTTCTGGAAAACATGGATACCTCCATGCTCATGGTCTGGCAAACCTATCCCATTATTAGGATTGCTCTTGGTATCGTCTTGCTAATTGCGCTCTATTTATGGGGTCTTAATCGATTGGTCTTGCGCATAGGGCAGCTAGCTAAACCGCAAGTGTCCCGGCGTCGACATGTGACCACGGTGACCGCGGTGACATTTCTTATGCTTTTTGGCATGTATGGTAAGGTATCATGGTATCCCCTGCGGTGGAGTGATGCTTTTGCCACAACCCATCCATTTGCTTCTTCGGTAACGATTAATCCGATTTTGTATTCATTAAATACGCTCAAGAACCGCGATGTGGATATTGACCTGGAAGCGACTAAAGCGGCTTATTCGGATATTGTCGATTTTTTGCACATTGATGAGCCCAATCCCGAAAGCCTTAACTATAAACGCGTAGCAGGTCCTAATGCGCTTAAGCTTAAACAACCCAATGTGGTCATGGTGATTCTTGAGTCATTTGCAAGCTATAAAAGCGGTTTGGGTGGTAATCCCTTAAATCCAACACCCGTTGTGGATGCGCTTGCAAAAGATGGCATTTATTTTAAAAATTTCTTTACCCCTCACACGGGTACAGCACGATCGGTGTTTGCCGCCATGACTGGCTTACCCGATATAGAAATGGTAAGGACCTCAACGCGTAATCCCTTGGCCGTTAATCAGAATGTTATAATGAATGCCTTTAAAGGCTATGAAAAATATTATTTTCTGGGCGGTAGTGCGAGTTGGGGCAATATTCGTGGCTTACTGCAAAGAAATATCCCTGGACTTAATCTATATGAAGAGGGAAGTTACAATTCATCAGATGTTGATGTCTGGGGAATTTCAGACTTGGACTTATTTAAAGAAGCCAATGGGGTCTTGAAGACTCACACCGATGCGCCTTTTTTCGCGGTTATTCAGACCTCAGGAAACCATCGACCCTACACAATACCCGATGACAATGAGGGATTTAAGCTTAATGTGCGGGACGAAGATGAAATAGTACAATTCGGATTCCATTCGTCGGAGGAATATAATTCCTATCGTTTTATGGACCACAGTGTGGGTTATTTTATGCGGATCGCGCGTCAGGAAAAATATTTTGAAAACACCATTTTTGTTTTCTTCGGCGATCATGGGATATACGCAGATACTGGAAAGCATACGCCTAAATCCGAGGCGCAATTAGGCTTACATAGTTATAGGGTGCCATTAATATTTTATGCGCCAAAGCTATTGCCTCAGGGTAAGGTTTATTCGAAAGTCGCCAGTGAGGTTGATGTTTTGCCAAGTTTGGCGGGTTTGGGTACAGATCAATACATTAATACAACCATTGGGCGTGATTTGTTCGATGAGCAGTTTGATGACAAACGCTATGCCTTTATTGCAGTGCATGGAAATAATACCGTGCGTATCAGTTTGGTCGGTAATGAGTTTTATTTTTCAATGCAACCCGATGGGTCGGGCCAGGCATTACAAAAAATTCAATCAGAAGATGCACGCAGCAACGTTGCGGAACAACATGCGGATGTCACACAAGCTATGCAGCGAATAACTCGGGCGATTTACGAATCTACCCGCTATATGCGATATAATAATGCTACACCCCAATAATTACGCGTGTAATTTATGGCAACAAAGAGCCTAGGTATGTCTCCATTATTTCTATGAAATATTTATTACGGCTTTGTTTATCTTGCGTGCTGGTTATCCTTATGTTCGCGTATGTACTATTGCCGGTACAATTCTCTATTGTGACTCCCCGCATAGGCCAACCTGCTATTGTTACGCCGGGTGAATCCCTTTCTATTAGACTAAAAACCAATATTCCGTATTGGCGACCTGGTATGGAACTCATGCTGGTTTCCGGTCAGGCTCAGCAAGCATTGACTGTTTCCAAACAAAGCAATTCCACCAATGAAATTTTCATTAGCACGACTATCCCTCTGAACCTAACGCCCGGGAGTTATGACTTAAATATAAAGATGGGCGATGAAAACCTTGTCCGGGAAAAAGCGGTATATGTTCTGGCGCAATATCCACAGGAATTGTCCATTATTCAGCTTGCCGATTTACCCACACTGGGTGGAGATGGTAGTGGAGACAAAATGTTGGCTAAATTGATTGCTGAAATTAATCTGATTAATCCATCAGCCGTTTTGTTTACTGGGGATCTGGCCTATGGTGGAGGTAATTGGTATCAATATGAGCTTTTATTGGAGGCCATGGCAACTATTGACGCACCGGTAATTGCAGCGCCGGGTAATCATGAATACGAAGGTTGGAGTGGTTTTCTTACCATGCTGGGAAATCCTTACCATTCTGTCACATTAGGTGATTATCACTTCATCAGTCTCAATAGTGGGCATGGTCGTGATCAGTTGACCCTAAGTCAGTTTAACTGGTTAACGGCTATGTTGCAGCAAAACGAGGATAAGACTCAAATCGTTCAGCTTCACCATCCGGTGAAGCATCGTGAGGAACTACGTGGTTATTTACACCAATACACGGATCAATTTTCGACTCTGGTAGAAAAGTATGCTGTGCCAATCGTTTTGTCCGGCCATTGGCACGGAGATGCGGTTTACGATCAAAATGGAAAAGAGTATGCAGATACCTGGGAATTCCCCGGTACACCTTATGTTGTCACCACTGCTGCTGGTGCCGATTTACGGGAAAAATATTCCAGCTCGCCCTTGCATCATGGCTATCGTTTAATCCGTTTTAAAGGTTCTAAATTAGAATCTTACACCTACGATTACGATGAAGATGGTCAGCGAGACGCCAGCAGTTCAATACCTGTAGGAAAGCTGAGTGTAGTGTATAAGTCTTCCACGAATGCAAGTGTAAAAAATGAACTGGCTGAGACCTTTAAAAAGGTTAAAGTTAAGCTATACGCACCGGTTTCGATGGGAAATTTGTTGCCAAATCGGGGGCATATTTTACGTAAATATCAAAAAAACGAAGATTATTATTATGATATCAGTTTTACCTTACCTGCAAATAGTGTGGTTAATATAAGGTTACAATGATTCATTATCTATTATTATTTCAATTCTCTTTTCTCTATTGTTTGAGCGTAGTTATAGGTTTAGTGGTCTATGGCTCCAATTTTGATGGTATAACAGGTTGGTTATACCTTTTCCCTTTAATTGTGTTACCCATAATTCATAAGTCGATTTACCCTTTTATTGCACGTGGATTAGCGCCGAAATGGCGATCTCTAATCTTGGCAATGGGTGCCATTATAGGGTTAGTGGCGTATAAATCCATGCATTTTGCCTATTGGGATGAGCATTCAAGTTTGCAGGCCACAATGGTTAGTTTGCTTGGTGTGTTTTCCTATGTTGCGAGTGTTTATGGTGCCACTCGAGTTAGACAATGGCAGGGTAAGCATTCAATGGCAGGTGTCGCTGCTTTATTGATTATTGCGCTGATTTGGTGGTACAGCTCTATTTTTCCAATGTTACCTTTGTTTGCAGTCAGTTCAATTTTGGCCGTTGCCATACTATGGCCACTGGGAAGAACCACTACGGCCTTGCAGTACCAGCTTGCTGGAAAATTGCCCACTATTATTCGTCCGGGTTATTTGCTGTTTATATTAATGTTGGATTTGAGTTTGGTGGTGTGGGATTTTCAGGTCAATAGCCAATGGGCAACACATATCGCCTGTGCTTTTTTAATGGCAAGCGTGGGCTACTACGTCGTTTCTAAACTTATTACAAACAGCAATCGAATATGGATTTATGGTCTGACATTCGTGTTTCTAATGAATATCATTGCGGGGGTTATTTGGCCATTCTGGCTACTGATGTTACCACATGCTGCCATTGATGGCCTGCTCTTAGGTGTATTGTGTCGCTATTCTATTATTTCACACTCTGGTGAATTTCAGCCACACAGGGTGTTAGCGGCTTCTTTTATTGTGGTTTGGGCTATGGTTTTTGGTTATTTGTTTTATGCAAATCTGGATTATGTTCAGTGGCGCGTAGTGTTTATATTACCCTATCTATTGTTCTTGTTTTTCTTAAAAGGCAGGCAGAGCAGTCTCTGAAGCCAGGGGCGAATACTGTTTAGCGCAAAAAAAATTTTCTCTGCCTATAAAAACTTATAACAATGTAGCAGCAGTAGTGAAAAAAGGGATCGTCGGCTCTCTTTTTTATTGTGCATCTAACTCTTTTAAATCAAGGACGTAGGTCAAACGCATGGGTCATGCAGATCGTAACCGCCTTAACACGATCAGCAAGGCTCAAAAGTTGTAAATAACCCGTATAGCTGCGATACTTAGCTCCTTAAGCATGCAAATTCTATTTATTTTGTAAAAGCGCTAGGGGTGCCTTGCTGTTGTATTCAATAGCTAAGCGCTGAGAAAGACCCTTTGAACCTGAACCGGACAATACCGGCGTAGGGAAGCGGTACACTACCGAATCAACAATGTTGTCCAGTGTTTCCTCTTGCCAGGGCTGTCTCTGAAAATCCTAGTTTCATCCTTTTTTTGATTAAGGACAACTTTTCATGAGTGCAATTCCAGAAGAGTTTTTAAGTAAGACCGCTAAGGTCAATGACGCATCAATTCAAGCGTTTCCCAATTCCAAAAAAATTACCATCAAAGGCAGCCGTGATGATATACGGGTACCGATGCGAGAAATTACACTAACCGAGTTATCAGCCACAGAAGACGCTGATGGCCAGCAGCGCTCTGTAATAGTCTACGATACCTCGGGACCCTATACTGATCCCGATGTGACCATTGATATACGCGCTGGACTAAAAGAAATTCGTAAAGAATGGATAAAAGAGCGTAGCGACACAGAAAAGCTTGAGGAACAAACGTCTCTTTATGGGAAAAAGCGCGCGGCTGACTTGAATCTGGACCACCTACGATTTTCACACATTCGTACACCCAGGCGTGCAAAGTCAGGCATGAACGTCACTCAAATGCATTATGCCAAAAAGGGCGTGATTACGCCTGAGATGGAGTTTGTGGCCATTCGCGAAAACCTTCGCTTGGAGCAGGCCTCAGAATTATTGGCACAGCAACATCCTGGAGAGTCATTTGGCGCAGCAATCCCGAAAGTAATTACTCCTGAGTTTGTACGTGACGAAGTAGCACGTGGCCGCGCAGTTATTCCGGCTAATATTAATCACACCGAACTTGAACCCATGATTATCGGGCGAAATTTCCTGGTGAAAATTAATGGTAATTTGGGTAACTCGGCGGTAACTTCTTCCATAGAGGAAGAAGTCGACAAAATGACCTGGGGTATTCGTTGGGGTTCAGATACCATTATGGATTTATCTACCGGGAAAAATATTCACGAAACACGTGAATGGATCATCCGTAACTCACCCGTACCCATCGGTACTGTACCCATATATCAAGCCTTGGAAAAAGTGAATGGCAAGGCCGAAGATTTAAGCTGGGAGATTTTCCGCGACACTCTAATCGAACAAGCAGAGCAAGGTGTGGATTATTTTACCATCCATGCGGGCGTGCTGTTACGCTACGTTCCCTTAACGGCTAAACGCTTGACGGGTATTGTTTCACGAGGCGGTTCTATCATGGCGAAGTGGTGCTTGGCTCACCACCAAGAAAATTTTTTATACACACATTTCGAAGATATCTGCGAAATAATGAAGGCCTATGATGTTTCATTTTCTCTAGGTGATGGTTTACGTCCAGGCAGTATTGCTGATGCCAACGATGCCGCGCAATTCGGTGAGTTGGAAACCTTGGGTGAACTAACAAAAATCGCTTGGCAGCACGATGTGCAAACAATAATTGAAGGTCCCGGTCATGTGCCTATGCATATGATAAAAGAAAATATGGATAAACAATTAGCCGTATGTGGTGAAGCCCCGTTCTATACACTTGGGCCTCTGACCACGGATATCGCCCCTGGTTATGACCACATAACCTCCGGTATTGGTGCGGCAATGATAGGTTGGTTTGGTACGGCCATGCTATGTTATGTCACTCCTAAAGAACATCTTGGCTTACCCAATAGAGACGACGTAAAAGAAGGGATTATTACCTACAAAATTGCGGCCCATGCGGCTGATCTGGCGAAAGGACATCCCGGTGCACAAATAAGAGACAATGCCTTATCACAGGCGCGTTTTGAGTTTCGGTGGGAAGATCAGTTTAACCTGAGTCTTGACCCTGATCGTGCGCGATCATTCCATGACGAAACAATGCCCAAACAGGCTCACAAGGTGGCACACTTTTGTTCCATGTGTGGACCCAATTTCTGCTCCATGAAAATTACCCAGGATGTTAGGGATTATGCCAAAGACCAAGGTATTCAGGATGCCAGTGTGGCCCTAGAGAAAGGTTTGGAAGAAAAGGCTAAACAATTTAAAGACCTGGGAAGCGAAATATATAGCAAGAATTAGAAGCCAAAGAATCGGTTTGTCTGCAAGGAGATCGAATGTCAACCATTGGCGTGATATCAGATACTCACGGGCTATTACGTCCAGAAGCGCTTCATACACTTAAGGGAAGTGATATTATCATCCATGCCGGTGATATTGGGACAATCCAAGTTATTGACGAATTAAGCTCCATTGCGCCAGTTTACGCGGTTCGTGGTAACGTAGACACTGGCTCTTGTTTCTCCAAATTCCCTGCTATCGAATACGTAAAATATGCCGATGTAAATCTGTATGTTTTGCATAATATTGATGATCTGGATCTTGATCCCCCATCGGCAGACATTGCTGTGGTGATATACGGACATTCGCATCAGCCGCTAATGGAAAAACGGCACGATGTATTGTATTTTAATCCTGGTAGTGCTGGCCCAAAACGATTTAAGTTACCTGTTGCGGTGGGGCGCTTAAAGATAGGCTCCAGTGGGATCGAGGGTGAAATAATTTCCTTGCCGGGGTAAAAATTATTAAGCTTATGATTTTAATATAAATTATGCCTGCGACTTGATTTCCATTGCTGGGTGTGTAAGGCTGTTTTGGGCGTTTTAAAAGCAAATTTGGCGCAAACTTACAAGTTTTGCGTTGAAATGCAGCCAATAATATGTCAATCAAGGGTTATGGGACGGTTGTTTTTCTCGCCTAATTTCGAGTAAACTCATTATAAATAATAATTGATGTATATAGAACACTCCAATATAAATTTGTTTTAATTTTGCGCGGTGGTGATAGGGGAAAATGTGGTAATCACCACTGTGTATCGTAAATAATTTACAACAAAAGGGTTAGGTCATGATCAAAATTACTCAAATCATCTTTTCTTGTAGTTTTTTGTTTTTCGTCTCTGTGGGAGGAGCGCAAGCAGCACAACAACCCATTGCTGGTGGAATGAATGCAGCCGAAGGTAGCGCCAAGGCTGGAAAAGCCAAATCAGAACTGTGCCAGGGTTGTCATGGGGTTAACGGCATCAGTATCGATCCTACAACGTTTCCCAATCTTGCCGGGCAATATGCCGGTTATATTTTCAAGCAAGTTCAAGATTTTCAATTGGGTAACCGAAACGACGACACCATGAGTGCCATGGCGGCGACGGTGACCAGTCTTAATGATTTACGCGATATTGCGCTTTATTACGCCTCGCAAAAAACCATGAAAGGCAAAGCCACGGGTTCAAAACTCGAAAAACAGGGCAAACAACTTTTCGAAAAAGGCAATCCCAAGAAAGGCGTTTATGGCTGCATTAACTGCCATGGAAAAGAGGGTAAAGGTAAAAGCAAAGACAATGCACTATTCCCCATTATTGGTGGCCAAACCAAGGCGTATATCACCAAACAACTTAAAGACTTAAAGACAGGCAAGCGCACCAATGACCCGGCGGGTATGATGGCTGCTATTGCTAAAAATTTATCAGATAAAGATATAGAAGCTGTGGCGGAGTATTTGGCCGGACGTTAACATCAAGCGAACTCTTTAGAACACTTAAAGTTTGTTTTTGAATTAACAGCAGGCTTGTTGTATAAAGATCGTGATTTTGTATAGATATGTGAGGTCGGATGGACAAATTTTATCAGTGTTCAAAGGTATAGATGATTTCAGCACCACGATGGGTGGCGGAAGATTCCGTGTACAGTTCCCAATGTTTGTCCAATTCAAAACGAACACGTAGTACCGATGTAGTGTCCATCAGGCCGACAACATAATCAACGTAACGCCCTGGATTGAGGGCATCACCGAGGTTTACCCCCCCCGAACTGCCCGTTCCACCGCCAATAGTATCAAAACTGTCGCTACCAAAGGATGTGTCGTCAACGATTTTGCCAAATAGTAAGTAGGATATGGCTTCACTCTCTGGCATAGTCGGAATAGAAAACACATTGACTTCCGGTGAGGTGAGATGGCCGGTTATGCGCACGCCGGCGGTAATATCTCCAGAACGCTTCGAGGCACGGGCATTTATAGCGGGATTATTGACGGGATCATTGTTAAAGATTAAACGACCGAGATCCATGTTCAAGGAAACACCAAAGGCATTAAACCTTCCTTCTTTAATGTGAAACGCACCTTGGCCGGTTGTGACTTTTCCTGGTTCACCTTTAACATCAACACTGCCGACTAATCTACCGTTGAGACCATAACCGTCAAAGTGAACATCATCGCTTAAGATGAATTTGACTTTACTGTGTATGCCCCAGCGACTTTGTTTAGCTTGGCCCTTTTCTTCCGATAAGGCTGTGTCATCGATAAACACCACATCCTTAGAAATCGTGACAGACTTCGGTAGGGCTTCTACAGATTTTATATCGGCCTTGGTAATCTCGATGCTACCACTAACGTCGACCCGTTCTCCCGTTTTGTGTAATTGAAGCTTGGGTGAAATTTCGACTTCTGATTCTTCGGCATTGAAAACCTGGACATGGTCTCCCAATATACTAAGTTGAATTGGCCAGCCTTTCTGAGGGTCGGCACTCAAGTGGCCTTCTATGTTTATGGAGCCATCACCTGAAATAAATCCACCCGTAATTTCAAAATTATTATCACCAACGGAATTAATGTTTAAATTTATATCCTTTAGCGCCAGTCCTGCAGTAGGAATGGTGATTAGCGGGCCGCTAACAGTGGAATAACCTGAAATGATAGGTTTGTTCAAGGTACCATGCAGCTGCAAATCCGAGCGCCAGAGCCCAGAAATATCTTCAATAGCAGTGTAAAATAGACGAATAAAATCGGGGTGCCGGGTATTGGTTTTTAGGGAGCCGACTACGGGCCAATCTTTTACAGCTAAAGATTTGTCATCAGGGGATGTGAGTTTAAATGTCGCGTTTAGAGCTTCATTGTCGGTAAATTCGAGAGCAATATTAGCGTTTATTTGACTCTTAGTCTGATTAAATTTTAGTGTTCCGGTTTGAAATTTAGAAATCTGGGTTAATTTTTCTCCCAAAATCATATCGACGGAACCTTGGCTTAGGTCAAGCGCAATATCTGCATTCTGAATGGTTTGGCCCTCGGCGTTCAACATTGCAGTGCCATTGAGATGGCCGTTAAAATGAAACTGGTTATTAAAAAGCGGTTGAAACAAGGACAGTGGAACATCTTCAAACTTAAATTTTGATTCGAGGCTTTGATCTTTGTGCCACTGCGTATTTGCGCACCAACGAGCCTTATTACTTATCCAGCAAGCTTCGGTTAATCCCAATAAATTTTGCGAAATAACTAATGGTGTGCTCGATAGCAGTCGCCAGTCACCGGCCATTTCTGTGTGCAAGTTACCTTTAGTAATCTTGCCTACCCATTGTTTATTGTCAAAAACTCCGGCCATGTCTAAGTTTAGGGTATCTTTCTCGGATTGCGCCATAGCACTTATTTGGTTGTTTGCTTGGTTACCGGTTGCGCGTAATTCGATTGTGTCCAACCGATAGTCCTGGTATTGAAGATTGCGGGCATAAAGCACGAGCTTGGATTCATTTTTTCCATTTTGATCCATATTGACATCCACAGTTAAAGTTTCCACTTTTTGCTGTTTGTTGTATTCGATATTGGTGGCATCAAGTTGGGCCTTAATTATGGGTTGGTCAAGAGTACCTGCCAAATGGCCTTTACTATTAAACCTACCCGTAGAGCCAGGGGAAAACATAGCGATATCTGCTTGAGTTATATCCCAGTTGATATTCCAACGATTACCAATGCTACCGGATGCCTTTAAAGCGGTGTCACCCATCACAATTTTTAAACCGCTGGAGGAGAATGCGTCATCCTTTAACTGAATGTTACCTTGACCACTAAAGGGCTTAGCTCTCAATATTCCCTCGCTGTGGGAGATCTGGAGCTGGGCATCGACCCTATTGTCAATGGCTTTGCCTGTACTACTAAGAGTTATGGACAATGTACCAGGCCATTGTGTGTGAAAGTAGCCGGGATTGATATCACTGCCCTGCAGCGAGGTATTCCAGCTAAGATTGGATTCCCAGTTTACGTTGCCCGATCCGGTAATGGTACCGTCAAAGGCCCTTGTGTTAAGTTGAGTAAACTCCAAGCCTTTAAAATCTCCTGTCAGTGTGGTGCTAAGATTGTTGAGTACGTGGTTGTCGTATTGGACAAAGGTTTTTTTTACTGCCAAATCATAAGAATATTCCGAAATTGTTCCCGCAATTTCACCGGCCAGACTAGTTAGTTTAGGGGGACCGGACAGTGGCCATTGAATATCTTGCCATTGCGATTGTCCATCGAATATCCAGGTATCATTGGCGAGTGATAAGTGCCCCTGTACCTGTATTTTCGCCGTAGAGTCTGGTTGCGTAATGCTTGCTTGTCTGATGTGAATTGAATTGTCGGCCAATTTTAGATCCAATTGTGACTGAATTTTGCCAATATTTGGCAGAGTAGTACTAAATTGGCCATTTACATAAACAGATTCTAAATCACCATGTAATTTCCCTTCGCCATTGAGAAATCCAGGTGTTGCAGTATCAAATCCTAAGGTTTCAAAATTGGATGCGTAGTCAAAATTATATACTGTAAGTTTACCCTGCCATTTAGGATCCGTGTTTAGATTGTCTAATGTACCGATAAATTGTAGCTTGCTTGGCTGTGCGATTGCTGCGTCCACTGTGAGCCTAGTCATATTGCCTAGCAATTTTGCTTTACCTTGAAAATTTTGAGTATCTGGATCATGCCAGTCCCAATCCACATCAATATCAAGTGCTAAATTGCGTTGTGGTGAAATTTTACCGCTTGCAGACACCGTGTAAGTGGCTGCAATGACATGCAAGGCATCAATATATATAGTATTTATTCGCGCTTTACTACTAAGTTTAATTTCGCTAATTAGGCTTGGTTTAGCTGATTGCATGTGAGTAATGCTAATATTTCGAATAACTCCCGACTTAATGTCAATAGGGAATGGGGCTTGTAAGTTAGTTAAAGTATCAATGGTGGTGTGTAAATCATCAGTGGCCGCATCCCCTGGTAAGGTGATTTTAGTATTCTTGATAACAAATGATTCTATATCAATCCTGCCATAAAGCAGTGAGCTTGGGTGCCACTGAATTTCTATTTTCGCTGCTTGTAACTGTATGTCTTCGGCATCGAAACGAAGTTCGTTCAGATTGATTGGTCCAAATAAGCGACCTTGTATTTTTCCGATTTCCAATGTCCCTGGTAAGCTAGTTGATACCTGGGATATTACCCAACGCAACATGGCGTTAGTGTTTGCAATGTAGATCAATGCAGACACGCCAAGTACAAAAAATGCCAATAGGAAAATTGTACGTTTAAGACGCATTACAAATCCGGTCCTATGGAAAGGTGGACTCGCCAAGGATTGTCAGGCTCACTAATAGCACTGGCGCCGTCTAATCGAATCTGGCCGATGAGAGTTTTCCAGCGCACACCTATTCCAGCTCCGTGAGCAACATCAATGGTATCTAAACTGTTAAAGGCATTACCAGCATCGTAAAATACAGCGATACTCCAATCACCTTTTATACGATAGTCATATTCAACACTACCTACTAGCACATGTTTACCACCGATTACTTCTCCGGCCGAATTTTTAGGGCCCAAACTGGCGTATGAATAACCGCGTATGCTTTGATCACCACCAGCAAAAAATCGAAACGATGCTGGTAGGTCGAATACTTCATCTACAGCACTATATCCTAAGCTGCCCCTGGTCAATAGGCGGCCTTTCTGTGATAGAGGAAATATCCATTTCGTATCGGCATTTGCTTGCAAAAAGCTGGCACTTGATAACAATTTTTCACTCGATGCGCGCGCCGTAACCGACAACATATGACCCTTTCTTGTGTATAAGCTACCTCTAGGAACCACCCATAACCAATTGGCGCCGGGTAATAAAAGGTTGGCGCTATCATCTTGCAGGCCAACTGAATATAATTCGCGTTGAATATCTAAAGACAGTGTCTCGCGCCAATTACCGCGTAATACGGAGCGCGCTAATCCTAGCTGTACAATCCGGCTTTCACTGGTGTCCGTATCTTGGTAAATTACGTTGGTGGTGACGACATATTCATCATAACGGGGATTGCGAAATGGTATACGATAACGAATGCCTACGGTCGCCCCAATATTTGACGCCAGTGCACCAAGATAGAGGCGGTGTCCTTTGTAATTGAGTCGTCGTTTTGACCAGGCCAAGCTACCGCGGATTCCTGTGTCCGTGGAGTAACCCAAACCTATGGAATACTTTGACGGCTTGCGTAACTCGGTAGTGATTTCAATGGGTACTTTGTTGTCTTCAGTTAAGTCACGGCGTGGCGTAACATAAATTTCGCTGTAATAGTCGCTGTCGCCCAAAGCATTTTGTTGCTCTAAAATTTTTACACTGGAATAAGGCTCACCTTTGTTTAGAATAATAAATTTCTGGATTAAGGCCGGATCAATGTTGTTTTCCATCACACTAATGGGACCAAAGAAATAGCGTTCACCTGTAGTCATGGTAAAAAACACATCTGCAGTGTGTTGTTTTCGATCTACGGCAATTTCATGTCGTGTGAGTTTGGCATCCAGGTAACCGTTTTGGGTGACTAGTTTTAGTAGTCGGCCTTTGACATTTTCATAATTGAAATGCACAAAGCGATCACCAATTATTATTGGAAATTCATCGAGAAATTTTTGTAATGGGAGATAATTTTTCCCTGGTCCAATTATTTCGACCTTTACGCGATTGACAATTATTGGTGGACCAGGATTTATGTTGTATAAGGCATGCCAAGTATTATGTTTATTAACCAGGCTGCTTTCTATTTTGGTTTCATAAAATCCCTGTGAATGCATGTAAGTGTTTAGGGTCTTCACAGACTCATTGTACGCGGTTTGAATTTCTTGCAAACTACGATCAGTGTTGTTTTTGAATTCCTTTAGGCGCAACAAAGAAATAACATTTTTCTTAAAGGTTTTGTCCAAACCATCAATTTTGAAATTGAAAAATATAGGGTCGGGTTTATCGATTAAGTCAGGATCATATTCTTCATGAGCAAAGCACAGCATAGGCGCAGTTATGCAACACAAGAAAAAATAGAGAGGTTTATTCATCTTCCCAATAATCAACACCCGAATCTAGTTTTCCAAGAATCATAAAACTCAATTCTTCTTCATTAACAAGGTGTGCATGATACGGCCAGGCCTTTTTACCAGGGGGAACTACCGTCATTCGATATCCAAGCTTTTTTGCCCCGATCAAATTCGCAATTGCTGCCATTTTCGCCTCGAACTTTTTTCGTAACATATTCGAGATCACTTTGGTGTATAAAAGGTTTATCACTCATGATGATATTCAAAAATAGGGTTATAATATAACTAGATACATGAATTTAATAGCATAGTTTACTTAATTTCATCACTATTATACATATGTCTAAAATCAATGTATTTAATTCTTTTAACCGGTTAAGAATTTTGAAAAAACAATTTAGGGTTATTTCTTTAGCTATTTTAGCCCTTGGCTCCGTAATCTTTTTTTACTATCCCCTCAGTAGCAGTTTCCTATCCTTTGTTTCTATTTATGCATGAAATGAAATTACAGACACTTTATATGAATGCTCAGTGTCAAATTCTCCCTAGCAATAATCTCAGTATTGTTGCAGCAAAATAGTGGAAGCTTAATCCTTAGCCTACACACTTATTTAACAGCTATGGGCTATAATTACATTAGTTAGTTGTTAATAAATTTTTGCTAAATTTGTGAGGTTTGAGCGATGAGAAAAGATCTTGTGAAAGAGGCTAGGACGGTGTTATTGGGTAAAAGTGGTCGTCTCGATGATGAAGAGCTTGAGTTTCTTGCCAGGGAAATTACGAAAATTGGTTTCAAATTGGGGTTTGCCCGAGCTTATGCTGTTGGTCCAAGCCTCCTGGAGAAAATGGCAGAAGAGCTTGATCGAAAAGAGAAACAAATCAATCAGCTTCGCTCGATTATCGGCTAACCTGGTTTTTCCCTTAGTTGCTGGCACTCTCTGGAGGGCTATAATGGTAGCGCCTCTTCCCTCGGAATACCTATATCTTACCAAAAATCGAAGCTTAGCCTAATGAGTATTGTGCCAGTATTTGGCAAATTTGTTGCAGTATTCTTGTTAAGGTAATGACAGTGAACTTCGCTGCATAAATCTCGTTATCAAGGAAATTACTCTGTCAGCTATATTCCGCTAAGACTAAGCCAAATCACCGCGCACGACCATAGCCTACCTAACTTAGTGAACTCAATGTTTTACATTATCGAAATAAATTTACTGCTCCAACTGCCGATTTAAGTCTATGGAAACACAGCTTGCAGGAAAGAAATATAAAGTTTACAAAGTTACTGAAATCATCAATTAGAATTTTTAAAGCTAAAGGATTAGTGTTATGAATTTAACGCTTAGCAACAACTCTGAATTTAAAACTGGTATTGTGATGCAATTCACGGTATTGGAAATACCCTTATAAACCAATCAATTACATACAAATAGTAAGGTGTATGGAAGCAATCTATATAGTTGTGCTATTTAGCAATTATTGAAACCGCCGATTAAGAAATAATGAAAAACTCAAATATCTACATGGTATTTACTTATTTTATACTCAGTGTTGTGGTACTGAGTGTTTTTGCGTTTCGAAGTTATGCCTATGTTGAGGAGACACATGGTTATCGAGTTGTTCTGGGTATTATTATTCCATTTATTGTTGCAGCGATTTTACGTCAGTTCTTACAGAAGTTATTGATACTTAATGCTCATCCCCTTTACCAACCTAGAAGACAGTTAATTCTGGATATTAGTTTTTATTCATTGGTGGCATCGGCAATGCTTTTTCAAGAGTTGCTGCTTTACCATCATGAATGGTTTGTCGCACTACAAATGTTTGCTTGGACAATGATGGTAGGTTATTTCGCCAGTCTCGACAGCGCCATGGATAGAGAAAGGACGTGTTTCCAAAATGCACAGAAAAACAATACTGTATCAGAAGGCGTCAATGGTTCCGTTGCTCATCGTCTAAATTTGTTTTTCAGTCTTACCGTTTTAATTGCCATATTGGCTTGTGCGCTGTCTGCTTATGGGTATCTAGGTATAGAAGGTGGTGTAGCAGAAGCTAAAGAGGCATTTATTGTTGATATCCTATTTATTATCAGTATTATTGTTAGTTTAACCGTCCGCTTAATATACTCCTATTCGTTGAATTTGCAGCATTTATTTGACACCCAGGTCAACGGTCTACTCAGTATTCAACGCGGCGAACTGGAAAACTTTGTTCCCGTTCTGAGTCGCGATGAATTTGGTGTTATTGCCCAGCAAACCAATAATATAATTGAAGAGTTAAGGGAAAAACAAAAAATTCAGAAAACATTGGAACAGATTGTTAGCCCAGACATTATGCAAAAATTATTGCAGGGCAATGAACGCGACTTAAAACAAGGTCAAGAATTTGAAATCGCTATTTTGTTTTGTGATTTGCGCAAATTTACCACCTACGCGGAAAATACTCCTGCTGATGAAGTGATTTATTTTCTAAATGCGTATTTCACCAAAATCGCCGATATTGTTGCCGAGCACAATGGCATTATTAACAAGTTTATGGGCGATGCCATA
>Ga0316187_10001229_pt1 | contig 21838 bp, 14 predicted proteins | sample CroRivburrow1_MG_FD_204927 | JGI IMG/M metagenome (GOLD analysis project Ga0316187, IMG submission 204927) | Coastal sediment microbial communities from Maine, United States - Cross River worm burrow 1 | ecosystem: Environmental > Aquatic > Marine > Coastal > Sediment | place: USA: Maine...
TCAAGACGGTTCAGGCCATGGCCGGTCGCCTGCTGCCATGGAACTGATGTCGGCCAGGGTCCAGTATTCGAGTTGACGCCTGATCTCGGCACCAACGGTGTGCCAGATGGAAAGCAGAACACACTGGCCTTCGTGGTCGCAGGCACCGTCGGTGTGGGGTTGACCGAAGTCCCCCAGTGCGATCGGTCCATCGACGGCGCGGATGATCTCGGCCAGGTTGATCTCGTCGGGTGGGCGGGCCAGCACATAGCCTCCGCCGACGCCGCGCTTGGAACGCACGAGACCCGCTCCCTTCAGCGCCAGCAGGATCTGTTCGAGGTACGGCTGGGGGAGGCCGGTGCGGTCGGCGATATCGCGCACCGTCGTCGGTCCCGCGGTTGATCCGTGAAGGGCCAACGAGAGTAGGGCACGGCTGGCATAGTCACCTCGGGTCGAGACCTTCACGCCGTGAAGGGTAGCCCAGCCCCTGGTCGGGCCGCATCGCCAGAGACAATCGAGGTCACGGCCGATTATTCGAACAAAACAGGAGTTGGAGCCGGGAACCCCACCTAGGATTGCAGCCCTCCAATGGAACAACCGACGCTACCGTCCTTCGGCAACGGCTGTGTGACCGATCTCCTGCCCGCTCTGTTGGGCCTGGATTCGGGCACTGTCCTTCCTGCCCGCTTCGCTCAAACAGGTCCTCGTGTCCTGTTGGTTTTGGATGGCTTGGGCTGGGAACAGCTCCAGGACCGGGCCGCTCTGGCCCCGACCCTGACGGCCATGTCCGGTGGTCCGATCACCACCGTCGCTCCATCGACCACGGCGACGGCGCTGACTTCGATCACGACCGGGCTGGCACCCGCCGAGCACGGCCTCGTCGGTTATCGGATCATGGTCGACGATGACATCTTGAACTGTCTGCGGTGGGGGACCGACACGGTCTCCGACGCCAGGGCGATCATCCCGCCGCCGGTACTGCAGCCTCTGCCACCGTTCATGGGGCAGCGGGTTTCACTGGTCACCAAGGCCGAGTTCCGACGCACCGGTTTCACCGAAGCCCATCTTCGGGGCGCCCACATGGTTGGCTACCGGACCCCTGCGGTGCTGGTCCACGAGGTGGCCCGCCTGGCCTCGGAGGGAGAGCCGGTGGTCTACGCCTACTACGACGGGGTCGACAAGGTCTCCCACGAGTACGGATTTGGTTCGACCTTCGACGCCGAGGTCGCTTTTGCTGATCGTTTGGTGGCCGACGTGCTGGCCGCCGTTCCGGCCGGAACCACCGTCATGGTCACCGCTGACCACGGCCAAGTCGATTGTCGTAACGGCATGGTGACCATTGCCAGGGAGATCCTGGCGAACACTAACCGCCTGTCGGGGGAGGGTCGTTTTCGTTGGCTTCATGCCGTTCCTGGTCGAGCGGATGCCGTGTTGGAGGCGGCGGTCGACCTCTACGGGGGCGACTCGTGGGTGGTGTCGATTGAGCAGATCATCGACGAGCGCTGGTTTGGTCGAACCATGAGTGACGAGGTCCGGTCACGATTGGGTGATGTCGCCCTGTTGCCGATTGGCCCCCACGCCTTCCACGACCCGGCTGACAGCGGCCCGTTCGAACTGATCGGCCGTCACGGCTCGTTGACAACCGCCGAGATGTTGGTCCCCTGCCTCAGCACAACGGTCTGAGGCTTCGCTTCACCGGGGCCCGGCGATGGGTATCGGCGGCGGGATCGGGACAGCGACGCTGACAAACTTCGGTTGTCAGGTCATCGACTTGGGTCGAGCCCGGGGAGCCCGCCGGAATCGGGGTAATACTGGTGGCCATGAGCGACCAGCAGCCAGAGACTCCCGAGATCGTAGACGGTCCGACCGAGACCACACCCGACGGAGCCGAGGAGCAGGCGGAGATGGTTGTCTCCGAGCCGGCCAAGGTCATGCGGATCGGGACCATGATCAAGCAGTTGCTGGAAGAGGTGCGAACCCTCGAACTCGGTGAGCCGGGAAGGATGCGCCTGCGCGAGATCTACGAGACGTCGATCGAAGAGCTCTCGGGGGCGCTGTCGACGGATCTGCGTGACGAACTGCAGCGCCTCACGACCCCGTTCGACGATGGGGAGGTCCCCTCCGAGGGGGAGCTGCGCATCGCCCAGGCCCAGCTGGTGGGATGGTTGGAGGGCCTGTTCCACGGGATCCAGGCCACCCTGTTCGCTCAACAGACCGCCGCCCGACAGCAACTGGAGATGATGCAGCGCTCACAGTCGCTGCCGCCGGGCCAGGGCCGCAAGGACGGCCAGGCTAGCGGTGTCTACCTCTGAGCGCCCTCCGATGCCGTGTGACAATCGTCCCTCTCGGGCCGCCTGGGCGATCAGTTTGCGCTTGGCGGCCCCCCGCTGGGACAATTGATGACACGGATTGAGGAATCAAGGGGGATTCGCGAGCGTGGCGATCGAAGTTCTAACAACGGATTGTACGGCTCTCAGTGACAGCGACTATGAGGCCATGGCCGATCTCGCCACTGAGAGCATTGGCTGGGAAGTCGGGATACTGAGCAAGCAGGCGGAGGAATGGGTCCTCGCCAGTCAGGTTTTCGACAACGGTGGCCTTGCTGGTTTCATGCTGACGACATTGGAGCGCATCGGTGGCACCCCAGCGCTGGTGATCGGTGTTGCCTCGGTGGCGCGGACTCCAGATCGTGCAGCGGTGCTTGAGGCACTGATGCACGAGTGTTACCACAAGGCCCTGATGGCGTTTCCCGACGAGGACGTGATCGTGGCCACCCGCCTGGTATCTACCGGGCCTCTGGAGGTCATGGTTGAGTTGGCCGACGTCCGGCCCTGGCCCGAAACCCGGGCCAACGGTGAGGAGCGGGCCTGGGGCCGACGCCTCTCCAAGCGATTTGGGGCCGTCGAGTTCAACGACCGCACCATGATCGCCCGTGGCGACGGTGAGCACTTCGTGTTCGACCACGAGTCAGCCGTCGACCTGGACGGTGCAGCCATCCTCGAAGGCTGCGACCCGGCTCAAGGTCAGTACGTCATTGGTTGGGGCTGGGCCATGGCCGAGTTCCTGGAGGGCTTTCAGAAGCCGAGTTCCTGACCGCGCCGGGGTCCGGGTCGGTCGTCGGAGAATTCGGGGGAATCTCTGGTCAACCGTGGCTGGTTGCTCGTAGTATCGAGATGAATCACACGGCTGTGATTCATCCACAGGCTGTGGGCAACAAGTGTGGGTCGGCTGGGAGTAGCCCAGTCGCCCCCGGGTCGACGAGGAGAGCGCATAGTGGGGTCGTCGTTCACCCACCTTCATGTCCACACCGAGTACTCGATGCTCGATGGAGCCTCCCGGCTCGATGACCTGGTGGCCAAGGCCGCAGCGGAGGGAATGCCCGCCCTGGGCATCACCGACCACGGCAACATGTACGGAGTGCTCGACTTCTATCGGGCCTGCAAAGATCACGGCATCAACCCCGTCATCGGCACCGAGCTCTACCAGGCTGAGGACTCACGCTTCGAGCGGCCCAGCCGTCGGGGCAAGATGGACGACTCCGGTGGCAACACCGACGGGGGCAAGAAGCTCTACTACCACCTCACCGCCCTGGCCGAGAACAACACCGGCTACAAGAACCTGATCCAGCTGGCGTCGCGGGCCTTCATGGAGGGCTACTACTACAAGCCCCGGGTTGACTGGGAGGTGCTATCCGACCACGCCGAGGGGGTGATGGCAACCACCGGTTGTCTCGGCGGCCAGGTTCTGCAGTCGTTGATGAACGGCAATGAGCAGGGAGCGCTGGAGAAGGCGGCCCGGCTCCAGGACATCTTTGGCAAGGACAACCTCTTCGTCGAACTCCAGGACCACGGCATTCCGGCCCAGGCCGAGACGAATCCCCAACTGATCGAGATCGCCCGCAAGATCGGCGCTCCGTTGGTGGTCACGAACGACTCGCACTACACCGAACAGGGCGACAGCGTTGCCCACGACGCGTTGTTGTGCGTGCAGACCGGCTCGCTGATGAGCGACCCTGACCGCTTCAAGTTCCACGGCAACCAGCACTACCTGAAGACCGCCCGGGAGATGCGGGCCGAATGGGCCGAGATCCCCGAAGCGTGTGACAACACGCTGTGGATCGCCGAGCGGGCCGATGTTGAGATCGAGTTCGGCCAACCCCAGCTGCCGGACTTCCCCATCCCCGAGGGTTTTGAGGGGGCCGACGACTACCTCCGTCACCTCACGATGGAGGGGGCCAAGAAGCGTTGGGGCTCATCGATGACCGACGATCACGTCGATCGCCTCGTGTTCGAGCTCGACGTGATCAAGAACATGGGCTTCAGCTCGTACTTCCTGATCACCTGGGACCTGATCAGCCACGCCCGCGATGCCAATATCAGGGTCGGCCCGGGTCGTGGTTCGGCTGCTGGCTGCGCGGTGGCCTACACCCTCTGGATCACCGATCTCGACCCCATCGAGTACGACCTGCTGTTCGAGCGGTTCCTGAACCCCTCCCGGGTCTCGATGCCCGACATCGACATGGACTTCGACTCCCGCTACCGGGACGAGATGATCCGCTACGCCGCCGAGCGCTACGGTCGCGATCACGTCGCCCAGATCGTGACCTTCTCCCAGATCAAGGCCCGGGCCGCCGTTCGTGATGCGGCCCGGGTACTCGGCTACCCCTACGCCGTTGGCGACAAGGTGGCCAAGGCCATGCCGCCCCTGGTGATGGGTCGCGACACCCCCCTCAAGTACTGTTTCGAGCAGAGCGACAAGTACGCCGACGGTTACAAAGCCGCAGCCGAGCTGCGGACGATGGTCGACACCGAACCTGATGTGGCCAAGGTGGTCGAGGTGGCCAGGGGCCTCGAAGGGTTGCGTCGCCAGGACGGCATCCACGCCGCCGCGGTGGTGATCACCAAGGACCCGCTCACCGACTACCTGCCAATCCAACGCAAGCCGGAATTGGGCAAGCCCATCGAAGAGGCACCCGTCGTCACCCAGTACGAGATGCACGGGGTCGAAGAGCTCGGTCTGCTGAAGATGGACTTCCTGGGGTTGCGCAACCTCGATGTCATCTCCGATGCCCTGGAGCTGATCGAGCAGGTGCACGGCCACGTGCCCGACATCGACAATGTGCAGCTCGACGACGAGCCGACCTACAAACTCCTGCGTGAAGGTCGCTCGATTGGCGTGTTCCAGCTGGAGTCGGCGCCCATGCGGGCCTTGATGCGGTCGATGGCCCCGACCGAGTTCGAAGACGTCGCCGCGTTGGTTGCCCTGTACCGGCCGGGCCCGATGGCGGCCAACATGCACAACGACTACGCCGACCGCAAGAATGGTCGCCAGGAATCGGTGCCCTTCCATCCCGACGCAGGCGAGATCCTTGGTGGCACCTACAACCTCTGTATCTACCAGGAAGAGTTGATGCAGCTGGCCCAGAAGTTTGCCGGCTACGACCTCGCCCAGGCCGACAACCTGCGCAAGGCCATGGGAAAGAAGATCCGGGAGAAGATCCAGGCCGAACGCAAGGGCTTCGTCAACGGCTGCGAGGCCGAGGGCTACGGCCGCGAACTGGGCGAAGAACTCTTCGACACCATGGAGCCCTTCGCCGACTACGCCTTCAACAAGAGCCACTCCTACGGCTACGGGTTCGTCAGCTACCAGACCGCCTATCTGAAGGCCAACTACCCCGTCGAGTACCTGGCCTCGCTGCTCACCAGTGTCAAGGGCAACCTTGACAAGGCCGCCATCTACCTCAACGAGTGCCGTCAGATGGGGATCAACGTCCTTGTCCCCGACGTCAACGTCTCCCAACTCGACTTTGCCTCCATCCCCGACCCCGAGGGGGGCGAACTCAACGCCATCCCCTTCGGCCTCTCGGCCGTGCGCAACGTCGGTGAGGGCCTCATGCACTTGGTGCTGGATGAACGGGCGGCCAACGGGCCGTTCAACAGCTTCATCGACTTCTGCGAACGGGTCGATTATCAGGTGCTCAACAAGCGCACTCTGGAGTCATTGATCAAGGCCGGTGCGTTCGATTCGCTCGGTCACCCCCGCCAGGGTCTGCTGCTCGCCTTCGAGGACATCATCGACAAGACGGTCAGTTCCCGGCGTGAACGTGACATGGGCGTCATGACCCTGTTCGGGGCGATCGAAGAGGACGAAGGCGGCGCCGAAGCGGCCTTTGACGATCGTTCGGCCATCCCTGATCAGGAGTTCGACAAGTCTCAGCGACTGGCGTTCGAAAAAGAGATGCTTGGGCTCTACGTGTCGGACCATCCCCTGATGGGTCTGGAGTCGGCGTTGTCCCGCAAGGTCGATATCCCCCTCGCCGACCTTGAAGGTCTGGAGGACGGCAGGCTTGTCGTGGTCGGCGGCGTAGTCACCGGTCTGCAGCGAAAGTGGACGAGGAAGGGCGACCTCATGGCCGTCTTTGTCCTTGAGGACCTGACCCACGGGGTTGAGGCCATGGTGTTCCCCCGTACGTTCTCCGACTACGGGCACCTGCTTGAGGATGACCGTATCGTCGTCGTCCGGGCCAGGGTCGACAACCGTGATGACCAGCCAAAACTCATGGCCCAGTCGATCGAGGTGTTTGACGCCGAGCGGGCCGGAAACGCGGCCCCGCTCCGTCTCGACGTGCGGCCCGACCAGCTGTCCGATGAGTTGGTGGGTAGGTTGAAGATGGTTCTGCTCGAACATCACGGCCAATCTCCGGTCTACATCCATCTGAGTTCGGGCACCGTGGTCAGGCTGGCCGATGGCTTCTGCGCCGACACCTCGAATGGGTTGATTCCTGAGCTACGGGTGCTTCTGGGCGCCGACTCTGTAATCCTCTAGGTAGAGGTTCGTTGCTGGTCGCTCGGTCCTGGACGAGAACGCGGGTACCTGACCGGAGACCATCGGGATGTCGCGACGCGGTCACCGGTCACGGCGTCAGCCACTGAGTACTCGAACCCGACTTTCCCGGAGCCCTTCTTGCCTCACGACAGCGGATCGAATACCGACAGCGAGGTTGTGGCCGGGGTCGTGACCTCGATCGCGGTCTACGTCTGTACTCATAAGCGCAACGAGCCCCTGCGCACGATGCTCGACTCCCTGGCCGTTGCTGCCCGTCGGGTTCAGCCCGAGGTGGAGATCGCGGTGGTTGTCGTCGATGACAACCCTGATGGACGGGCCAGGGTCGTCGTCGATGAATTTGACAGTCCCTTCACCCGGGGGCTGCACTACCGTCAATCCGGGGCCCAGAACATCTCGTCGGCCCGCAACGTTGGCCTCGAAGCGGCGGGCCGGTTGGCCGAATGGGTGGCAATGACCGACGATGACCAGATCGTGGTCGAAAACTGGTTTGTGTCGTTGCTCGATGTCCAGCAAAGAACGGGGGCTGACGCCGTGACCGGCCCGGTTCTGCTTCGCTACCGCGAGGACGCCCCCGATTGGATAACCGACCAGCCTTTCGTCGAGATCCTGGAGGCTGAGATGAAGCCCGACGCCGTCCAGGTGCCCGTGTGCTCCACCGGGAACTCCATGCTCCGGAGCTCGTTCCTGGCTGACAACCCCGAGATCCGCTTCCGCCCCGACCTTGGGGTTGTCGGTGGCGAGGACATGGTCTTCTATCGGGCGGCAGTGGCCGCCGGGCTTGACGCCCGGTACTCCGCAGGCGCGCTGAGCTACGGCCTCCAGCCACCAGAACGAGAGTCTTACCGCTACCAGATTCGCAGTTCCTACTGGATGGGAAACACCGAGTTTCTCACCAACTACGAGAGCGGCGAGGCCGGGCGATTCCGTTTGGCCCTCCGTGGTGGTCGGCGGTTGGTCGAGGCCACGATCAGGCCTTTTGCGCGACGGGTCCGGGGCCTGGAACCGCAATGGCGCTTCAGTGGCGCGCTCGTCGCCCGCTCTCTTGGCATCCTGGTAGGTGTGTTTGGTATCAAGGTCGCTCATCGGTGACGACCACGACTCACTGTCGACCGTCAAGCCATCAGGTTGGCCTTGGCTACAGCGACGGCGATCGTCTTGGCGCGCTGGCCACGTTCGGGGCCCAGGGGTTCATCTTCTTCGCTCTGATCTTCGTGTTCAACGTCACCGGGTTCGAGGTGTTTCCCGGTCTCACGCCAATGGCGTTGTTCGTGGGGAGTCTCGGCGTCGTCGTTCTGGCCCCACGCCGGGTGCTGATGCGTCTTCCGGTATCGATAGTGCTGGTCCTGCTGATTGTCTGGATACTGGCGTCGCGCATGTGGACCGACAGCCCCGCCGGCACATCGTTCGCCACCCTGCGACTCATGCCCATCGTGGGCGGCGTGGCCATTGTCAGTGGTCTCATCTCACTGGTCGACCTGGTGAAGGCCCTGCTGTGGTCGATTCGCTTCAGTGTCGTGTTGACCCTGGCCATCGTTGCCATCTTCCCCGAGACCCGGTTGCACATCGACCCGACCGGGCTGGCGCCACCCCTCGACGGCTGGCACGGCTGGTTCCCCCACAAGAACATCATGACCCCCTTCCTGGTCTTCGGCGCGGTGACCGTGCTGACCTTCGACCGGAACCGGCTCGTCAGGTGGACGACGTTGGCCGCTATCACCGTCCTCATTATTGGATCCGATTCGGTGACCGGCATTTCGAGCCTGATGTTGGCGGTCAGCGTCTGGGTGTGGATCCAGCTGTACCAGAACCTCGATCTCCGCAACAGCAGTGTCTTTGTTATATCATCGGGGGCGATCGGCATCTTCGGCCTCCTTGGTTTGGCCGCCTCGCTGACCACCCTGACCAGTGCATCGGGGCGGGATGTGACCTTCACCGGGCGCACCTTCATCTGGCAGGCGACCTTCGACGCGCTGACCGAGCGTCCATTCCTCGGCTACGGCCTGGGTGGCATTCTTTTTGACAACCCCATCACCCCCAAAACCGCCGAGGTGTGGCGGGCCATCGGATTTCGGGCGCCGCACGCCCACAGCGGGGCCCTCGACCTCGCTCTGCAACTCGGCGTCATCGGATTGGCCATCTTCTTGGTGTTGTTCGCCCTGACGATGCTCGACGCTCTGCGGATCGTTCGTGATCGGCCAACCATCGCCGCCTGGATCATCTCCACCATGGTGGTGCAGTTGTACATGTCGCTGTCGGAGAACGTCTTCATGGGCAGCGGCTGGTTGCCGCTCCTGGTCATGTTCCGGGTCCTGTTGATGCGGCGCTCGGGTATGGAGCTGGCGACCGGAGCCGACCTCGCTGACCGCCTTCGCCGCAGCAGGGTCCCAGCCGGTGCCGGTGCCGGTGCCGGTGCCGGTGCCGGTGCCGGGGTCGGGGTCGGGGTCGGGGCCGGGGTGTGATGGCCACGCTGCCCCCCAGTCCCGAACAGCAGCGACCACCGCGATCACGGTGGTCGAAGGTCTGGCATTCCTTCGACGGTCTGGCCGGGGACACTCTGTGGAGCGGTCTGCACGACTTCGCCCAACTGGTCACGGCGCTGTTGTCGTTCTATTTCCTGCTTGAGGTGTTGACCACGGAACAGTACGGGGCCTACCTCGGCCTCTATGGTCTGCTCGGCGCCTTCGGTGCCGTCTCCTACGCCGGGGTTGGTCTGGCCCTGCTGCAACGCCTGTTGGGGGAGGGGGATGAACCAAACGAGGCTCTTCGGTCCTTCTTGTCCCTTGCGCTGTTGATCGGGGTCGCTGCGTCGGCCATTGCCATCGTCGTCGGCCGATCGACGTTGTCCCTCACCACGGTCGAGGTCGTTTTCATCGTCCTCGCCGAGTTGGTTACGGTGGCCGTGGTGTTCATGACGGCCATGTTGGTTCAGGCCGCGACTGGCTTCCCTGCCGCCAGCAGGGTCAAGCTGGGCGTAATCGTGCTGCGTTTGTCGGTCCTGCTGTTGTTGGTGGCCACCGACAACCTGACCATCAGGAACCTGTCCGGAGGTTTCCTGATCCTGTTTACGGTCTATGCCGCCTTTCTTGTGGCGGTGCATCTGCCCCGCCACGGTTACAATTTCTCCCTGGGCTGGCCCTCGACCCGCTCGATGCGGGCCAGCATCATGTTCTCCGCCCCCATGGGTGCCTCGAAGCTGCAGACCGATGGCGACAAGTATCTTCTGAACGTTTTTGGCTTTGCCGCTGATGCCGGGCTTTACGGTGCCGCCTACCGTGTGGTGCTGTTGGGGACGTTGCCCCTGCTGGCGCTGGACACGGCTGCATTCCAGCGCTTCCTGCCCAAGGGTGACGGTCGCCCCGGGCTGCACTGGCGCCGCTCCACCCGATTGGGCGTCCTCATGCTCGTCGCCAGTCTTGTGGTGACCGCTGTGTTGTTCGCGGCGTTGCCATTGCTCGATTTCCTTTTTGTCGACGATTTTGTCGAAGCGCGCGACATCGTGCCCTGGTTGTTGTTGTTGATTCCACTGATCGCAACCAGCAACACGCCGCTGAACGGCCTGCTGGGGTTGGGACGCAGCGACCGGAGGATGCTGGTGTACCTCGTCACCGCCATCGTCAGTGTGGTCCTGTATCTGGTTCTGATCCCGCCCTATGGCTGGCAGGGGGCGTTGGTGGCCACGGTTGTCAGCGAGGTGTTCCTGTCCGTCGCCGGTTGGTCGACCTTGTGGTACTACCAACGGGCTGCCGATCGCACGCGACTTCTGGAGTCGCCCGACTCGGTCTTGAGCGAGGTGTGAGCCCGGGTGGCGTTGTGCTCCCGGGTGGTGTCGGGAGTCCGGGTGGCGCGGTGGGCCGGGGTTGAGGCGCCTGGTTGTTGCGGCCGGTGTCGCCGTCGTCGGGTTGCTCCTGGTGGTTGCCGGTCTGGGCGTCGTTGCCGGCCGCCGGCCGGGTAGGCCCAACCTGCCTCAGGGTGCGATCCAACGGTCGGCCCCTGCGCTGAGCGCGGTTGAGGACGACACCCGGGGAGCCATTGCCGTTACCTCCTCCGAACCGGTGGTCGCAGGGCCCGACGTTGTGGTTTCGATTGAACCAGCCGTCGGTGCGGTCGAGATGCAGATCGGGTTCGATCCGACGTTCAGGACGACGGCCTGGGTTCCGGTCACTGATTCGGCCGTGCTGAGCAGCAACCACGTCGGCCACCAGATGATCTTTGCCCGGTTCCGGTCGGGGCCCGACCGTCCTGCGTCGCCGGTCAGCGTCGATGGCATCGTCATCGACCCCACCTACGACGCCGCGGTGTCGGCCGACGTCGGAGTTCAGCAGTCGAGCTGGGCTCGACCCTTGTCGCCAAGCGTGATCGTGGTGCGGATCGAGGCGGGCAGACTGCAACGAGGTGCTCAGGAGACCTACGACTTCGACCATCCTCCACCCGGTGACCGGGTGAGGTCGGGTTTGCTCGGGTTCGGCGAGGTCAGGGTGGAGCGTGATGGGGTGCCCTTCGGTGAGCCGGTCGACGGGGTCGACGGGGTCCTGAAGGGCTATGACCGGCTGGTCGGCCGGGCGGCACCGACCGACATGATCGACAAGGCGTCGTGGTCGGTTTCCTCCTCCGATGACGCGGCCTACGCCAGGCCTCTTGAACCACTCGGTGTCACTCGGGTGTCGAGGCCCGGGGGAGGAGGTAGAGACGTCAACGGTGACCGCATCACACCGCTGATCCACGACGTGGTGCTGAGGTTGCCTGCCGAACTCGCCGAGGGAGCGACATATGAGATTCGTCCTCCGGGGGTGGTGGCAGCTCCGGTGAGGATGACCTTCGACCCGTCATCCACCATCAGTCCGGCGGTGCACGTCAACCAGAACGGCTACGGCGTTGATGATCCGCTGAAGGTCGGCTATCTCTCCGCCTTCGTGCCCGCCCAGGGTGCGATCGACCACCCTGAAGGTCTCAGCTTTTTTGTCGTCGAGTTTGCGTCGCGCTCGATTGCTGCCGAGGGTCGGGCCGAGCGTCGCCCCGACGATGGGGCGTTTGGCCACGGGGACCTGACCGGATCGACGGTCGACGAACTTGACTTCTCGACCCTTGACCGGCCCGGTCGCTACCAACTCTGTGTGCAAACGGTCGGCTGTTCAATGCCGTTTACCGTGGACGACGAGGTGTGGACCGATTTGGCGGTTCGGGTGGCCAGGGCCATGTACCACCAGCGATCAGGGGTCGCCCTTGGTCCTCCTTACAGCGCCATCGGCCGCCCCCGGCCTTACCACCCCGACGACGGAATGGTGGTGCAGCACAGCGACTTCCGCCTCATCGACGGCTTTGAGGTCGACCTCGGCCAGCGGTTCGAGCGCCTCGTTGCCGCAGGCACGGGGGCCGAGGTGGCCGGGGCGTGGGGTGGTCACTTCGATGCGGGTGATTGGGATCGCCGCATCCAGCACCTCTACTACACCCGGGCGGTTGCCGAACTGGTCGAACTGCACCCCGAACGCTTCGAAGGCCTCGATCTCTCGATACCCGAGAGCGGCGACAACGTCCCTGATCTGCTCGATGAGGGCCTGTGGTCGCTCGACCTCTACCGCAGACTGCAGGGCGACGATGGCTCGATCAGGGGTGGGATTGAGGCGGCCGAACATCCTCAAGGCAATCAGACCTCCTGGACCGACACCCTGGCCGTTCACGCCTTCGCCCCCGACCCCTGGTCGAGCTACCTCTACGCCGGGGTGGCGGCCCAGGTGGCCGTGGTCCTGGAGCGCTATGACCCGGCCCGGGCCGCGGCCTACGCCGATTCTGCCCTGGCCGCCGCGTCATGGGCCGAGGCCCAACCAACCGAGTCCAACCCGGCCCTAGCCGCCCGCATCGTTGAGCAGCGGTCGGTGGCCGCCGCCGCCTTGTTGAAGCTCACCGGTGAGCTTCAATGGCACGACGTGTTCGTTGAAGCATCGACCCTTGATGATGGGATCGACGGGTTTCTCTCCTGTCACGAGCACGGCCGCTGTGATGCCGGTTGGATCTACCTTTCCATCGATCCCAGTAGGACCGAATCTGCCCTTCGCTCCCTGATCGAGGAGAGCTTCATCGCCTCGGCCGAGGAGATCGTGACCGCAGGCGAGCAGACCTCGTTCGGCTGGGTCACCGAGAACCGCTCCGTCCCCCTGGTCTGGGGTCTGGGACCGGGAGGTTCCCCCAGCAGCATCGGGCTGCTGCGGGCCTACGAGTTGAGCGGCGACGAGCGGTTCCGGGCCGCCGCTTTGCGCTCGGCCGCTGTGTCGTTGGGCGCCAACCCCACCAATACCGTGTTCGTCACCGGTGTCGGTCGACAGCCCGTGCGTCATCCCCTGATTGTCGATGTGCTGAACGGAGGTCTGGCGACCTGGGCCGGAACCCCCGTGTACGGCCCCCACCAACTGAACGCCCTGAGCGATGATTCCTGGGTCGACGATGACGTACTCGGCCCGGCCGGGGTCACACCTTTGGCCTCGGAGGTTCCGTTCCTGTGGCAGTGGTTCGATGTCCCGTCAGTGGCCATGTTCAACGAGTTCACCGTGTTTCAGAGCCACGCCGAAGCCGTTCACGCCTATGGACTGCTCGGCGCTTTCGGGAGCTGAACGGCCGCGGCGCGACCAGGGCGGGACCCCCTCCCGCCTGCGGACTTTGCTAGGTGATACTGCTTGTCGGCCGCGAGTCTGGTGGGCCCCAGGTCCGCTAACGTAATCGGTATCCATCCTCTACCGACCACCGATCGACTGGCCCGTCAGCCCCTCTTTGGGCTCAGGATGGTTAACGATGACGGCCTTGACCCCGTTCTGGAGACGATGCTCAACGTTGCCCCCAGCAACGAGGAGGCCATGCTGCCGGTGGTCGTCACGCCGAACGTCGACATCGTGGTCGAGCTGCACCGCGCCCCGGATTCGATCGAAGCCGACGTCTTTCGTCGGGCCCAGTACGTGCTCCCCGACGGCATGCCGATCGTGGCCGCCTCTCGTCTGCTGCGTTCGCCCCTGCAATCCCGACTGACCGGGAGCGGGCTGTTCGAACTGCTCTGGCCCCGCTTGGCGGCCGAGGCTCGGCCGGTCACGGTGGTATGTGCCGACGCCGAGATTGCCGAACGACTGGCTCGGGAACACCCCGGTGGCCGCTACGTCATTCCCCCCATCTTCGACGTCAACGATGCGTCTCAGCTGGCAGCGGTGGTCGATCAGGTCGCACAGGCGGTCGACTTTGGCCGAACCGAGTTCGTGCTCTTCGGCCTGGGCCACCCCAAGGACGCCATCCTGGCCTACAAATTGTGGTTACGCAGGCCGGCGTCGATGGGCCAGGGCCCGCTCTGCCTGGGTCTCGGCGGCTCCTTTGCCATGTATACCGGGCTGAAGCGCCGAGCTCCCCAATTCGTGCAACGGGCAGGTCTGGAGTGGTTCTACCGCTTCTGTCAGGAACCTCGTCGGTTGTTCCACCGCTACTTCGTTCGCGACCTGGCCTTCTTTGCCATCGTCGCCCGGGAGGCACGAGCCTCGGTCGTGTCCCGCTTCACCCGCTCGGCGTGAATCGCAGCCACCGCTCGGTTTCAGTATCGGTGGTGATGCCGGTCGGCGAGGTCGACGGTTTCCTACCGCGCCAACTCGACGCCCTCGCCAACCAGGACAGCACCGAGGATTGGGAGTTGGTTGTTTCGCTGAACACCAGCGATCCCGTCGCCCGTGAGCGCCTGGTCGGTCTCCTTGATGCCCGCTCCCAACTGAGGTCACGCATTGTTGACTCATCGGAGCTGCGCAGCGCCTCCCACGCCCGCAACGTGGGGGCCCGGGAGGCCGCTGGCCGGCGATTGCTGTTCTGCGACGGTGACGATGTGGCCGATCCGGGGTGGATAGCGGCCATGGTCGAAGCGCTCAACCGGGGGGGTGCGGTCGGAGGTCATCTGGAGGAGAACCTCCTGGCCATTGCCGGCCAGGAACATTGGCGCCCTCCCGCCACGCCCGAGGATCTGCCCCGGTTGCTGGGCTCGCCCTATCTGGTGACGGCGAACATGGGTCTGGACCGGGCGACGTTTGAGGCCGGCGGTGGTTTTGATGTCTCCCTGCTGAGGGGGGAGGACATTGCGTTCTCCTGGGACCTCCTTGACCGGGAGGTCGAACTGCACTATGCCCCTGGCGCCGTGATGCACTATCGCCACCGCCAGGGTCTGATGGCGATGATGCACCAGCACTACCTTTATGGTCGGGGAATGAGTCAGATCCTGGCTCGCCGTGGCGTACCCGGTCAGGCCGGGCCTGCGGCGCGGTTGGCGGCCATGCGACCCAACGCCCAGCCGGTGAGCCACAAGGGCGTGCCGTACTATCTCCGCCGTGGCTCCATCGCCGTCGGACGTCTGGTCGGCCTGGTCGGCGCCTACCGACCGACGAGGCGTGGCGGGCGTCACCGGGAGCAACCTGCCGCCCCGACCCCTGCCCAACCGGGTAGCCAGTAGAATCATCGCTTGACCCGTCGTCGTAGCCGGCGCGGGCTGCTCGGTCGGATCCGAAGGGCCACCCATTCCAATGGAACTCTCATTCGTCATCTCCGCACTACGCCGCCGGTTCTGGGTTGTGACCCTGCTGGCCCTACTCGGCTCACTACCGGGTCTGCTGGCTGATCCGCCGACGAGCAGCGTCTTCGAGTCGATCTCGGTGTTGGAGGTGCGGCCGCCGACCAGGGCGACGGTCAACTACTTCAATACCGACCCCGATCGCTACGTGACCAGCCAGATGGCGGTACTGACGAGCGACTCACTGGCCAGCGATGTTGCCCAGCGGGCATCGGCCGAACTCGGGGAGAACCTGGGCCTGGTGGAGGTGAAGCGTCTGGTCGAGATCGAGCAGGTTCCCGAGACCGACATCGTGGAGATCACGACCAAGGCCGGATCGGCCGAGGCGGCCCGTGTGGTGTCCCAGGCATTCGCCGACCTCTACGTGCAGGGTTTGGCCACCACCGACGAGGACCAGGTGCAGTTGGTCGACCTCGACCGTCAGATTGACACCCTGGAAAACCGGCTGGCCATGCTCGATGATCGGTTGCGGGAGGCAATGGCCCCCTACCTGCCCCGCCGCAACGACGCAACGCCCGACCCGATCCCGCCGGCCGAGAACGTCGACCCCTACGCCGTATCGCAGCGCCAACTCGTCCAGTCGGAGCTGTCGCAGCTGAGGTCGGCCAGAAACGACCTTGAACTGCAGTCCCGGGTCCGGGTCAACAGCGCCGTCATCTCCAACGCCCCACTGCCGCTGCAGGCCAACCCTCCCGGCGGCAATCTGCTACTCGCAGGCGGGCTGCTGGCCGGGGTGGTGCTTGGCGTTGTGGTTGCCCTGATGTGGGGGCGGTTCTCGGCCAAGGTGCTCGACGAGATGACCGCCGGTGAGATCATCGGGGCGCCTGTGGTTTCGGAGATTTCCCACTATCGATCCCTGGCCCGCAGTCCAATCAGTGCCTTCCAGTCGCTTCCCCGCTCTGCGGTGCCGACCATCGATCAACTGTGCGTGAGGGCGGAGGCGCTGGCCCCCATCGATGCCCCCCTGACAGTGGTGGTGACCGGAACGATGCGCAGCGCCGGTTCCACGACTCTGGCCCTGGCCATGGCCGAGCGCTTCGCCGCCGGAGGGGCTTCGGTCGTCCTCGTTGACGCCGATGTACGTGATCCACGGGTGACCGCGCTGTTCAACGCCACTGGTGATGGTGGGGTCCCGGCCGTGATCGCCAGCCGTGCCGGCACCCCCGGCCCCTTGTCGCATTCGATTTTCACCCGAACCATGGATCCCGCCGTCAGCGTGCTCGGTCTTGGGCCGAACCGGGGTTCCGCCGCGCTGCGCCGCGACACGGTGTTCGCTGTGCTGGAAGCGGCCCGTAGTAAAGCTGGGATCGTTGTGGTTGACGGCGGCCCCGTGCTCGATCTGGCCTCGACCATTCAGTTCGCTGCCTTCGCCGATGCCGTTGTGTTGGCCGTTCCCCTCGCCCGTCAGAAGGCTGACTCTCTTACCGACATGGCCCGCCAGCTCGAATCGGTGCGGGGGAAGTTGCTGCCAGTTGTGACCTCACCGTCCCGTCGCCAGGTGAAGGGCGATGTGGTTCGTGCCGACGGGGCCATTGCGATGCCAGGTGCCGCCCCCGTCAGGCGACCGGCTCCGACCGATCAGATCAGGGCCGTGCCCCCTGGCGTCGGCGGTGTTGGCTCATCGCCACCTGCCCACAACGTTCCCTCCACCCACCCGGGGGGGCAGGCACCGGTCGGGGCTCCGTCCCAGGCGGGACGGACGGCTCAACCGAACGTGGGGACACCACTTGCAACCGACGCTTCCCTCAGCCCAAGAGGCCAGCCGGTTCAGACCGCCACCCATGGGGCACTCCCCGGCTCGCTGCTCGGCTCGGCTGCCGAGGAACCTCGATGAGGGCAATCGTCCCACGGACTTGACCCTGCGTCGTGAGCTTTGGCTTTCGACCGAACCTATGGTGAAGTCATGACTCGGCCGGATCCTGCTGATATCCCTGTCGTTGTCCTGTGCGGAGGGCAGGGGACCAGAATCCGAGAGGCTTCGGAGAAGCTTCCGAAACCGATGATAGGTATCGGTAGCCAGCCGATCCTGTGGCACATCATGAAGCTCTACGGCTCTCATGGCTATCGCCGGTTCATTCTGTGCCTTGGCTACAAGGCGTGGGATATCAAGCAGTACTTCCTGCAGTACGACGTGATGATGTCGGACTTGACCGTTGGTGTTCGCGGGAGAGAGACCCGGTACCTCCAGCATGAGTCGCTCGATGATTGGGAGGTCTCACTGATTGACACTGGCATGGATACCGGAACTGGTGGTCGTCTGGCCAACGTCGGTCACCTCATCGACACCGACTACTTCATGGTCACCTATGGTGACGGCCTCGGCAACATCGATCTGAGCGGCCAGTTGGCCACCCTGGCCGACTCCGACCTGGTGGGCATGGTCACCGGTGTGCACCCGACGTCCCGCTACGGGGAGCTCGGTGTCGTCGACGATCTTGTCGTCAACTTTGCCGAGAAGCCTCCGTCAGAGGGGTGGGTGTCCGGCGGCTTCTTCGCCTTTCGGCGGGAGTTCCTCAACTATCTCCCCGACGACGAGCCCGGCCACTTCTTCGAGCGTGCTCCCATGCAGACCCTCACCCATGAGAAGAAACTGGGCCTGTTCCGCCACAGCGGCTTTTGGATGGGGATGGATACGTTCCGCGAGTACACCGCGCTCAATGAGCTCTGGGCCAAGGGCGATGCCCCCTGGAAACTCTGGTGAGTTAGCGCTTGTAGCGGTGGTGCCGGGCGCTGCGCTCAGCCCTGGTGGGACCTGGTCACTGGATCAGGGGCGTGGGCTGTAGCTCCGTTTGCACTCTGTTGCTCGCGTAGGTCGAGCAACGCCTCTTCGGCCCGGCGGAGGTCGAGGCCATGATCGCCGTTGCCGTTGCCGTTGCCGTTGCCGTTGCTCCCGTTGGTTACCAGGTGACGACTTCTGGCTGCTGGAGCCATGGTGGCGGGATCGGGTTCGCGGGCCATGACCTGCTCCGTCCGGACCGCGGTTAGAAGGTCCTCGTCGTCGCCCCGGCCTCGGCGCTCTCGTCCTGCAGCAGGGGTGATGCCATCGGTTTGCACCCTGCTTCTGATCAGCCCGAGCGGCAGCAGCAGGAGGGCCAGGGAGACAACGATCTGCTCTCCAGTGGCCAACAGGATGCGCAGGTCGAGGGCCAGATTCCAGTTTTCGACATAGTGGAGATCGAGGCGGCGGTAGGCATTGAAGGCGGCGTTGGAACGGGCCTCGACCTGCCACAGACCGGTGATTCCTGGTCGAACCTCGAAGCGGTCCCGCAGCTCGTCGTCGAAGGCCGCTTCTTCCTCGGGCAGGGCCGGCCGGGGGCCGACCAGACTCATCTCGCCTCGGAGAACGTTCAGAAGCTGGGGTAGCTCATCGATGGAACTCTCCCGGATGAACCGGCCGACCCGGGTGATCCGGGGATCGTCCGAGATCTTGAACAGGGGGCCCGTGCGCTCGTTCTTCTTACGCATGGACTGCTTCTGCGCCTCGGCGTCGGTCACCATGGAGCGGAACTTGTACATGGAAAAGAACTCGCCGTCCCGGCCGGCCCTGGGCGCGGTGTAGAAAAGCGGTCCTCGGTCTTCGATCCAGATCAGCAGCGCCGTCAGGATCATGATTGGTGAGGCCAGGACCAGAACCACGGTGGCACCGACCAGGTCGATCACCCGCTTCAGCCTGCGGTGGTGGCGGTGTATCGAGTTGCGTTCCATGACGACCAGTGGCTCATGGGCCAACGACCGGACATCGAAACGACCCTCGCCCATCCGGCTGATACCGGTACTGATGTGGACGTCGTGTCCCGCCTGGAACAATTCCTTGGAGATGGAGCGGAACTGATCACCTCGAAACCCCGTTGCGGTAACGATTGCGCCGGAAGCTCCCTGCTGGTGCATCAGTTCGATCATGCGCTCGGTCGGACCGATCCAGAGGTCGAGCAGCCCGTTCTTCTCCGCCACCGACAGGTTGCCGATCACGCCTGCCACCACGAACTGCGACTCGGGGTGGTCAGCGATGAGTTCAGCCAGTTCGCGGGCCTCGTCGCCGGTGCCAACGATGACGATGCTTTCGGGCATGGCCGCGCCGGGGATCTCCGCCATCAGGGCCCGGGCCATGCCCCGCACCAGCATCCGGCCTGCGAAGACCAGAAACCACCCCAGAACGATCTCCCAGGCACCGATATGCCAGTCGAGGAAGGCGGCCGCGACGGCAACGGCGGAGGCGCCGGCCAGGGCTGAGGTGAAGACCCTCGAGATCTCCTCGGTGCGGGGCAGTGTCGGTCGCCCGGCGTAGAGGCCCCTGCGCTGCATGATGACCAACGTCGTCAACAGGGCGATAACGGCCATGACCAGGGATCGGTTGTTGGAGCGCTTGAATTCGTCGGTGATGTTGGTCAGGACCAACGCCGTGGTCCAACCGGTGGCCACGACCGTGGCGTCAACCAGAGCCTGGCTGACACGTGGATTCAGTACTCGGGTCAAGGCGCTCCTCGATCAAATGACCAGCGGCCCCTGGCATGGTAAGTCCGGGTCAACCATCTGTTCTATCACCCAGGCGCCGCCAATCTTGCTGTTGCCTGTGGTTCGGGGTGAGGTTGCTCATGGCATGCCGTACACGTTTGGCCACCCCCGCAGCTGTTGGCGAGGATCTACCAATTCGGTTGTTGATGGCCGGTGTTCCGGCCCTCGGGAGTTCCCCGCTCAGTCGTGAAGGGTTTGGTGGGATCGTCGGAGATCATGGCAGCCGGCTCAACGGTTGCCTCGTCGCGCACCTCGAGTACCTGCTTGCGGCGTCGGCTTCGCCTTTCGTCCGGCGCGTAGCCGTATGTCGTCGACGACGATCGAAGACCCATCACACAAACGCCGATGACGTCGGCCCCCACGCCTTTGAGGTCGTCAAGGGTGTTGATCAGCTGATCACGGGTGGTGGAACCGGCCTTCACCACCACGATCACGGCGTCGACTTGACGGCCGATTGAAGCGGCGTCGGATACCGGCAGGACCGGGGGCGCGTCGAGAACCACGAGATCGGCCTCGGCCTCGATCTTCTTGATCAGCGATGAGAAGGCGGGAGAGGCGACAAAATCCGCAGGGCTTGGAGGCTGGGTGCCTGCGGGCAGAACGATGAGATTTCGGCTGCCGTGCTCGTCGACCCGCAGGGCCAGTTGGGGCAGGGGTATCCCGGTCAATAGATTGTCGGACAAACCGGGGAACGCCGAGCAGTCGAAGACCTTATGCACCCGGGGGTGACGGAAGTCAACATCGACCAGGGCCACCCGGTGATCGACCGCGCTCATGGCCCACGCCAGATTGACAGCCAGGGTCGTTTTGCCTTCGGACTGGTTGGGGCTGGTGATCAGCAGGGAATTGATCTCCCGCCCCAGCAGGGCGAACTCCACCGCCGTCCTGGTCTTCTGGTAGGCCTCGGCCATCGGCGTACCGGTGTAGCGCATGGTGGCCAGGGCCAACTCGGACTCGGGAATGGAGCGACCAGGCAGGGGGATACCGCCAAGCACGGGAACACCCAGCGAGGCGACATCGTCGGTGGTCTTAATGGTGCGATCGAGGTTGTCGACAATCAGGGCCACCACGGCCCCCAGAATCAGACCCACGATGGTGGCCAGAACCAGGGTGCGGGCCGGCGAGCTGTTGGTGGCCGACTGGGGTGGGGCCGCAACCTGGACGATGCTGGCGGTGCCTGTGCCTGCCAACCGGCTGCTCAACTGCAGGTTGGTGATGTCAACGGCCAGTGACGACGCCTGGGAGTCGAGGATCTCAAACTCCAGACTGAGATCGGCGGCCATGCGGTCGCGACTGCGCTGAAGTGCTGCCTGGCTCGCCTCGTCAGCGGCGGCCGCAATCTGATCGTCGATCCTGTCAAGGGGTTGCTGCAGTGTCTGGCGTTCGGCCCGCAGCGAGGTCAGGTCGGTCTTGAAGTCCTCGATGGCGGCCTCGATACTGTCGGTGGCCTGCTTGCGTTTTGTCTCAACGTAGACCTCGGCCCAGGTGTTGGCGTGGAGCGCGGCGTTGTCGGCGGTTGCGGCCACTGAGGTGAACGTCAGGGCGTCGGAGTTCTCCGCAGGTTCGATGGCAACGTCCGGTATAAGGCCAAGTTGTTCCTCGACGTTGTCCGTCACGGCATCACTGACCGCCAAGTTGACCTCGTTCGACAACTCGCGGATGGCGGCATAGGCGTTGTTGGAGTTGCCGGTCCGAATCGCCTCCTGGGCCGCTGAATTGCCCAAGGCCACCTGGGCCGTAGCCGTATAGCTGGGAGTGCTGAACGCCGTGATGGCAACGGCCCCACTCAGTACGGCTGCAGTGCTGAGGAGCACCCAGACCCAGCGGCGACGCAGGATGGTCAGGTAGTCGGTGAGCTGGAGCTCCTCTTCGACTCTGGCGTCACCGGTCATGAAGCCCTGAAGGGGACGCTTGGGGTAGGGGAGT
>Ga0316187_10001231_pt1 | contig 21819 bp, 18 predicted proteins | sample CroRivburrow1_MG_FD_204927 | JGI IMG/M metagenome (GOLD analysis project Ga0316187, IMG submission 204927) | Coastal sediment microbial communities from Maine, United States - Cross River worm burrow 1 | ecosystem: Environmental > Aquatic > Marine > Coastal > Sediment | place: USA: Maine...
GGCCCGTGCCGCCCGGCGATTTCAGCGGTCGCAGGGTGGGGGGTGGGTGTGCTGCGAACCGGACCGACCGAGGTCGTGGCTGGGTGGGGGTGGCTGGGTGGGTGGGTGTGCCTAGTGGCTGAGCTCTCCGGACTTGAGGGCGTTCAGGAGTCGGTCTACTACTTTTCGGTAGGTTTGACGGAATTGTTCCGCGTCGGGGCCGAAACGCTCGGTCCGGTACAGGATGACCAGTCCGTGGACCGTGGCCCACAGCATGATGGAGGTCTCGATGGGATCGTCCTTGCGGAAGACGCCCTGCTCCATGCACATGGAGACCTGCTCGACCGCCATCCCGAAGGTCGTCCAGTTGTGACGCTGAATCTCCTCGGGGATGTCGGACATGTTCCTGCTGGGAACGAGGAAGGCGAAGTCGAAGTACTTCGGTTGCTCGATGGCGAAGTCGAGGTAACGGTCGATGAGCAGGTGGAGGCGCTCATAGGGACCGTCCGCCTTGAGCGCGGGCTTGAGGTAATCCTCGAGGATCTCCAGGCCGGACCGGATGATCTCGTTGAGTAGCTCATCCTTGTCACGAAAGTAACGGTAGATGGCCGGAGCGGTGACGCCCACCTTCTCCGCGACCTTCCGCATCGAGACGCCGTCGATGCCGTCGCGCAGGAAAAGGTCCTGGGTCGCTTCCGAGATCTTGGTGCGAATATCTTCCATCGCTAACGGTGTTAACCCCTCTCCTCGCTCGACGATCATTATCGACTATTGAAACGAGGAATCAAGGGGTATCCAGAATCGCGTGTTCCGATCGCACAAGACACGCGAACAGCGTTGACGTAATAAGTCGAAAATTTACGGTGTTCACCGCCACGCTTTGGATTTAAGATCCGCGGCACTTCGGATCGTCGCGATCGTTTCGGCGCACAGATTCGTTGCTGGGAGGCGCTCGAGTTGAGTGGTTCGGAAGCGTTACCGACGCAGAGTTTCGGGGTGGATGTCGAGTTCGACGATGACGTGCGGCGCAGCATCGATCGCGCGCAACGTTACTTGCTGTCCGTGCAATGCGACGACGGTCACTGGTGCGGCGAGCTGGAAGGCGACACGATTCTGGAGTCCGAGTACATCCTCACGATGCACTATCTCGGACGTACCTCCGATCCCAGGGTGCGCAAGGCCGCGACTTACATTCGCGAGAAGCAGTCGCGCGAGGGTGCCTGGGCGTTGTTTCCCGGCGGTCCGCCGGACGTCAGCGCGTCGGTCAAGGCGTACTTCGTGCTCAAGCTGCTCGGCGACGACCCTGACGCGGCGCACATGAGCTGCGCGCGTAGCGTGATCCTGGACCTGGGTGGAATCGAAGCGTGCAACTCGTTCACCAAGATCTACCTGGCGATCTTCGGGCAGTACGCCTGGTCGAAATGCCCGGCGGTCCCTCCCGAGCTGATCCTGTTCCCGCGCTGGTTCTACATCAACGTCTACGAGATGTCGTCGTGGTCCAGGGCGATCCTCATTCCTCTCAGCATCATTCGCGCCCTGCAGCCCTCCTGTCACGTGCCGGACTCGGCAGGCATCTCCGAGCTGATCTCGACCTCCTATCGGGCGCCGACGCCGACCTTCTGGTCCGCTCTGTTCAGGGCGCTCGATATCGGACTCAAGGTCGCGGAGAAGCTCCCGTTCAAGCCTTCCCGCGCCATCGCCCTGCAGCGAGCGGAGCGCTGGATTCTCGAGCGACTGGAGGGGAGCGACGGGCTGGGAGCGATCTTCCCGCCGATCATCAACACCATCATCGCGTTGCACGGTCTCGGGTACCCGCTGGATCACCCGACGGTGGAGCAACAGATCGGTGAGCTCGAGAAGCTGGAGATCGAAGAGGACGACACGCTCCGGGTGCAGCCCTGCTTCTCCCCGGTATGGGACACCGCGCTGGCCGTCAATTCCCTGGTGGAATCGGGGCTGCCCGCAGATCACCCGGTTCTTCTCCGCGCGGCCCGTTGGCTGCTGGACAAGCGAGGTCACAGCGAGGGGGACTGGACGATCAAGAACGGCGAGTCGCCTCACGCCGGGTGGTACTTCGAGTACGCCAATCCGTACTATCCCGATTGCGACACCACCGCCCAGACCATCACCACGCTCAGCAAGATCGAGCTTCCCGCCGACGAGATCGGGCGTGGACAGCGGGCGGTCTTCGAGGCGCATCACTGGCACCTCAGCATGCAGAACAAGGACGGTGGGTGGGGTGCCTTCGACAAGGGTTGCGACAAGGAGATCCTGACCCACGTCCCGTTCGCCGATCACAACGCCATGATCGACCCCAGCACCGCCGACCTCACCGCGCGCGCCCTTGAAGCGCTCGCCTGTATCGGGTTCGATCACAGCCATCCGTCCGCGCGACGGGCCGTGGAGTTCCTCCGTCGAGAACAGGAAGCGGACGGCTCGTGGTTCGGCCGCTGGGGTTGCAACTACCTGTACGGGACGTGGCTGGCCCTGTGGGGGCTGCACGCGATCGGCGAGGACATGACCGCGCCGTGGATACGGCGGGGCGCCCGCTGGCTCCACGACTCGCAAAACGACGACGGAGGGTGGGGCGAGCTTCCGCAGTCCTACGACGACGTGACCCACAAGGGCAAGGGGCCCAGCACGGCCTCCCAGACGGCCTGGGCCCTGCTCGGATTGATGGCGGCCGGTGACGGCCACACCGACACGGTCCGCCGCGGAGTCCGTTACCTCACCGACCACCAGCGCGACGACGGATCCTGGGGCGAGGAGCTGTGGACCGGCACCGGCTTCCCGAGTGTGTTCTACCTTCGATATCACCTCTACCCGATCTACTTTCCGCTTCTGGCGCTGGCGCAATGCCGCCGATCTCAGGAACCACCCCGTCGGGATCTGCCCGCCGTGGCACTTCCGCACGTCGCGCGGTCCCAGGCGGAGATCCACCCCGCATGAGATTTCCAGCGCACATCACCCTCGACATGGTTCGTCATCAGACGAAGCACGCCCTGCGCGGGTCTCGGCGGTACCCGTACGTCCTGATGCTGGAACCTCTGTACACGTGCAACCTGGCGTGCCTGGGGTGCTCCGTCGAACGGTACACGGGCAAGCTGAAGGACCGTCTACCCCTCGAGTCGTGCCTCAAGGCGGTCGACGATTCGGGAGCCCCGTCGGTCTCTCTGTGCGGCGGCGAGCCCACGCTGTACCCCGAGCTCGCCGACCTGATCGGCGGCATCATTGCCCGGCGACGTCACATCTACCTGTGCACCAACGCCCTGCGTCTGGACGAGAAGGTCTTCGACGTGATCCCGCCGCATCGACGGCTGACCATCAACATCCACCTTGACGGCATGCGTAAGACCCATGACCGGGTGTGTAACCGCGAGGGCGTGTTCGACACGGCCGTGGCGATGATCAAGGAGAGCAAACGCCGGGGCTACCACGTGATGACCAATACGACGGTGTTCAAGGAGACCGACGTCGGTGAGGTCAAGGCCCTGTGTGAGCTCGCCGCGGGCCTGAGGGTCGACGGCATGCTGGTCGCTCCGGGCTACCAGTACGAATCGGTGGCGCGCGACATGTTCCTCACGCGACAGGAAACTCACAGGAAGTTCGAGGAGATCCTGAGCTTCTCGCGCCGCTACCGGCTGAGCTCGACGCCGATGTTCCTCGAGTTTGCAGCGGGGCTGCGCGAGTACGCCTGCTCGCCTTGGAGCACCGTGACATTCACCCCGAAAGGGTGGAAGGGACCGTGTTACCTGATCGGCGAGCGCTACTCGTCGTCGTGGGACGAATTCTGGAACGGCACCGACTGGGATTACTGGGAGTCCCGCCAGGACGATCGCTGCCAGAACTGCGCGATGCACTCGGGCTTCGAGGCCTCCGTGGTGCGGGAGGTCCGCCGCAATCCGGGCGACATGGTGCGATTGCTGGCCTGGAACCTGTTCAGTTGAACGTCACGACCGCAGCGAGAGGGTTCGAATGAAGGCGTTCCTCACGGGCGCGACCGGATTCGTCGGGTGGCACGTGCTGCAGGCGCTGCTGGCCCGTGGCGATCGGGTTCGTTGCCTCGTGCGCCCCTCGAGCCAGTCTCTGCTCGACCCCGAGCCTGTCGAACGAGTGATCGGCGATCTGGTCGATCCGGAAGTGCTGGCGCGCGGAATCGACGGCTGCGAGGTCGTCTACCACTGCGCCGCCGACTACCGCCTGTTTGTTCCGGACCCCGAGGCGATGTACGCCTCCAACGTCGACGGTACCCGCAACGTGCTCTCCGCCGCATCCCGCTGCGGTGTGCGCCGGGTAGTCTATACGAGCACGGTCGGGGCGCTGGGACTCCGGTCTGACGGTGGGGCCGCCGACGAGACCGTGCCCGTGGGTATCGACGACATGACCGGACACTACAAGCGCAGCAAGTTCCTCGCCGAGCGCGTCGCGGTCGAGCATGCGGCGAACGGCCTCCCGGTGGTCATCGTCAACCCGTCGGCCCCGGTGGGCGACCGCGACATCAAGCCCACCGCCACAGGCAAGCTGATCCTCGACTTCCTGGAACGTCGGATGAAGGCTTACGTCGATACGGGCCTGAACCTCGTGGACGTCCGGGACGTCGCGGCCGGTCATCTCCTGGCGGCGGATCGAGGTCGCGTCGGCGAGCGGTACATCCTGGGACACTGCAATCTGACGCTCAAGGAGATCCTGCACCGTCTCGCGGGAATTGCGGGCCTGCCCGCGCCGCGGGTCCGTCTGCCGCACTGGGTGCCGCTGACCGCGGCCGCGCTCGACACGGGATTCGCCCGTCTTCGAGGTCGCGAGCCGCGCTTGCACCTCGACGCGGTCAAGCTCTCGAGGTACCGGATGTTCTTCGACGCGGGCAAGGCCGTGCGCGAGCTCGGCATGCCCCAGACTCCCGTGGACGAGCCGCTCGAAAGAGCGGTGGATTGGTTCCGGCGTCACGGGTACGTCAAGGGGCAAGCGGCATGATCCCCTCGCCCGTGGTGGACGCCTCCCGGGAAACGGTCGTCGAGCCTCATCGATCGGATCGTCCCGTCGCCGTGGTGGCGGCTATGGCCGAGGAGCTCGCGGGCATCAGGAAGCGGTCGACCGGACCACGGCGCAGGCTCGAGGTCGGCGGGGCTCACACGGTCACCTTCGGCGAGAGGCGAGTGGTGCTGTCCGTCATCGGGGAAGGCCCGCAAAACGCCGCGCGGGCAACCGAGGCTCTCCTCGGAACGGTCGCCCTCTCCGGTGTCGTGGTCGTGGGTGTGGCCGGGGGGCTGACGTCCGACCTGCAACCCGGGGCGTTGCTGGTGGGTCAGGAGGTGTTCGCCGACGGTGCGACGGCGCCTCCCCCCGACCCCCGGTGGCTCGCACGAATCCCGGATGATCCCGCCACCTATCTGGGTACGATCGTGTCGCGGTCCTCCATGCTGTGCACTCGGGAGTCGAAAGAGAGTGTCCGCGCCCACCTGAGGCTCGGCGGGGCGGCGGCGGTCGATCTGGAGACCGCCACGGTGGCCGAGGTTGCCGCGAGCCGCGGGGTCTCCTACATTGCGGTGCGCGCCATCAGCGACACCGCGGGGGAGAGCTTGCCCCTTGACTTCAACCGCTTTCGCGACGACTCGGGACGGATCGACCGTTTCAGGGTCGCGCGGCACTCGCTGCTCCGGCCTGGCCTGGTCGCTCCTCTGTGGCGCTTGAGACGTCGGGTATCGTTGTGTGCCGAGAATCTCGCGAGACTGATCGTCCCGTTGCTTCAAGGGGGAAGCCCATGAGCGCGTCGCGGTCGACCGGAACCGGATCGACGGTCAACGCGCCGGGGCTCTCCGGACGCAAGGCGGACCACATCCGGCTCGGCCTGGAGAGGCGCATGCAGTACCGCGGCGACTTCTTCGAGGCGTATCGGTTCGAGCACAACGCCTTGCCCGAAATCGGCTTCGACGAGATCGACACGTCGTGCACCTTTCTCGGCCGGAAGCTCTCGGCACCTCTGCTGATCTCGTGCATGACCGGGGGCACCGGCGAGGCCGAGCGGATCAACCGCAACCTGGCCGCCGGGGCCGAGGCCACGGCGGTCGCCGTCGGAGTGGGCTCCCAACGGGCGGCGCTCGAAGACCCGACGCGGGAGGGGACCTTCCGGATCCGGCCGCTCGCACCCTCGGTTCCGATCCTGGCCAATCTCGGGGCGGTTCAGCTCAACTACGGCTACGGGATCGACGAGTGCCGCCGGGCCGTGGAGATGGTCGATGCCGACGCACTGGTCTTCCACCTCAACCCGCTTCAGGAAGCGCTTCAGCCCGAGGGTCAGCGGGATTTCTCGGGCCTGCTCGAGAAGATCGCGCGCGTGGCCGATCGACTGGACGCTCCGGTGATCGTCAAGGAGATCGGCTGCGGCATCTCTCGCAAGGTCGCCGAGGCACTCCTGAATCGAGGGATCCGGATCGTCGACACGGCCGGCCTGGGGGGGACGAGCTGGGCGAAGATCGAGGCCGCGCGAGCCGAGACGGCCGACGTCGGCGAGCTGTTCGCTGATTGGGGCATCCCGACGCCCCGGGCGATCCGCGAGCTGAGCGACGTGCCGGGGTTGACGGTCATCGGCAGCGGGGGAGTCCGAAACGGCGTCGATTCCGCCAAGGCCCTGGCCCTGGGAGCGGATCTCGTCGGTCTGGCCTATCCTTTCCTCCACGCGGCGGCGGAATCCGCGGAGACGGTCGTCGACAAGGTCCGTCGCACCGTAGAGGAGCTGAAGATCTGCATGTTCTGCGTGGGCGCGCGGACGATCGCGGAGCTGAAGCGAGTCGAGCTGCAGCACGTGAGGTTTCCCGATGAGCCGTAGAGTCGGCCACGCCGAGTTCGAGGGCGTCGTGACCCCCACGCCCATGGACCATCTGCTGGAGCGGAGCAGCCGGACCTTCGCGTTGACCATTCCCGTGCTCCCGGAGCCGACGCGTTGCCAGGTCACCGTCGCCTACCTTCTCTTCCGGGTGGCCGACACGCTGGAAGACGCGACCGTCTGGAGCCGCGAGAAGAAGCTCGCGGAGCTCGCGCGCCTGGCGCGCTTTCTCGAACAGCCCTCCGAGCAGGGTGCCGGTGAGCTGGCCGCCGACTGGCTCCGTGAGTCTCCGTGCCCCCACTCGGGCTACCTGGAGCTCCTGGAGGAGTTGCCGGCGGTCATGCGGACCGCCGGGTCGCTTTCGGATCGAGCCATGGAGACAATCCGGGCTCACACGCTGAGAACGATCGAGGGCATGTCCTCGTTCGTGGCTCGTGAGCGGGGCGGGGTGCTTCAGCTCGACAGCCTCGAGGATCTCCAGGCGTATTGCTATGCGGTGGCCGGCATCGTCGGGGAGATGCTGACCGAGCTGTTCCTCCTCGACCGTCCCGCGCTCCACCCGCTGGCCGCCACGTTGCGGCAGGATGCACCGAAGTTCGGAGAGGCTCTCCAGCTGGTCAACATCCTGAAGGACTCTGCGTCCGACACCACCGAGGGGCGGAGATACCTACCGCGGAACGTCGACCGAGCCGAGGTCTTCGCCCTGGCTCGAGCTGACCTGGAGACCGCCGGACGCTACACCGCGCGTCTCGAGAAAGCCGGCGCGCCGCGGGGGGTGGTAGGTTTCAATGCCCTGCCGATGATGCTCGCGTGGGCCACGCTGGCCCGGGTTCAGGAGCAGGGGCCGGGCTCGAAGCTCTCACGAATCGAGGTCGGAGAGATCGTCACTCGGCTCGAGAGAGCCCTCGACCGGCAAACGGTGACCGAGCTTTGGACGGAGATGCGGTCACCGGCCTGAGTCGGAGGACGCGGGCCGGTTTCACCGCACGGGAGTCACGATGAGCGAACCGTCGTTGCTGCAGCAGATCTCGAAGCCTTCCGACCTGCGCGCGCTATCGGTGGATCAGCTCGGCCGACTGGCTGCCGAGATTCGCGATGCGATCTGCGAGCAGGTTTCCCGGGGAGGGGGCCACCTGGCCCCGAACCTGGGCGTGGTCGAGCTGACCCTCGCTCTTCATCACGTCTTCGACTTCAGTCACGATCGCCTCCTGTTCGACGTCGGCCATCAGTGCTACACGCACAAGCTGGTCACGGGTCGGCTTCCGCTCCTCGACCGCCTCCGCCAGCGCGACGGCATGGCCGGCTTCCCCGAGCCGAGCGAGAGCCTGTACGATCTGTTCAGCGTGGGGCACGCCGGCACGGGAATCTCGACCGCCGTCGGCATGGCGCGCGGCGACAGCCTCAACGGCGAGGAGGATCGCAAGGCCGTCGCCCTGATCGGCGACTCGTCGATCGTCAACGGCCTGGCCATGGAGGGGCTCAACAACGCCGGCACGTTGAAGCGGCAGTTCCTGGTGGTGCTCAACGACAACGGCATGTCGATCGGCAAGCCGCAGGGCGCGCTGGCGAGCTACTTTGACCGCATCCGGGTCGATCACCGCTTCACCGGTCTCAAGGGCAGGGCCCACCAGGTGCTCAAGCGCCTGCCGGCGGGCCACGCCATCGAGCAGATCTACCACCGTCTGGGCGAAATGACCAAGGCGGCGCTCGATCACGCCCATCCGTTCGACGGCTTCGGGTTGCTGTGCGTCGGCCCGATCGACGGCCACGACGTAGGCGGCCTGATCGAGATGCTCAAAGAGGTCAAGGAGATCGACCGTCCGGTGCTCCTTCACGTCAAGACGATCAAGGGCAAGGGGTTCGATTTCAGCTCGGACGATCCGACCACGTTTCACTCGCCCAAGCCGTTCACCGTCAACGGCTGTCGGGTCGAGATTCACTCCAGCGGCCGCTCGTTCACCGCGGCCTATTCCGATGCCCTGACCGATTTGATGCGGCGCGACCGTAAGGTCACGACCGTCACGGCGGGGATGCCCGACGGTACGGGGCTGGCCAAGGTCATCTCGGAGTTTCCCGATCGGGCGTTCGACGTCGGCATCGCGGAAGAACACGCCGTCGACATGTGCGCGGGGATGGCCAAGACGGGTCTGAAGCCTTTCGTGACGATCTACTCGACCTTCATGCAGCGGGCCGTCGACCAGATTTTCCAGGAGGTTGCGCTCCAGGGGCTCCCGGTTCGCTTCTGCATGGACCGCGCGGGCCTGGTCGGTGGCGACGGGGCGGTCCATCACGGTTTCATGGACGTCGCCGCCTTGCGAGCCATGCCCGGGATGGCCCTGATGGCGGCCATCGACGAATCGACCCTGCGAGGGGCGTTGGAGTTCATGAGGAATCGGAACGACGGCCCGTCCGCCCTGCGCTACCCGCGCGACAATGTTCCCGAGCCGGTGCCGGGCGCCGAGCCCCCGGTGTTCGAGCTGGGCAAGGCCGTTCTTCTGGCAGGGGGCGAAGACCTCGCCATCCTGGCCTACGGCTTTCCGGCGAATCACGCACTGAAGGCCAGAGACGCGCTGGCACCGGAGGGAATCTCCGCCGCGGTCTACGACGCGAGGTTCGCCAAACCGGTGGACATCGAGTTGGTGGGTGGCCTGATCGAGTCCGGGGTTCCGATCCTGACGGTGGAAGATCACCACGTCATCGGAGGGTTCGGGTCGGGCGTTCTCGACGCCTGCAACGAGCGCGGGCTCCCCACCCGCGACGTTCATCGTCTGGGCCTCCCCGATCGCTGGATCGGTCACGGCTCCCGCGCCGAGCAGCAGGCCGAGGCCGGAATCGACGCCGAGGGGATCGTCGCCAGGGCCCGCGAGATCGTCGCCGCGCGGAGGGACAGATCGCTACGGCGTTATGCCGTATCTCAAGGGAGCGATCGTCTTTCTTCGAAGCACCGGCGCTCGCTGCGGCTCACCAAGAGCTGAGGCCCGAGCGCGCCGGACGACACGATTTCGACCCAAAAAACCGTGGACGCTCGACCGGAGGATCCGTACCGTTCCGGATAGGGGGTGAGCCGCGAAGACCGGTCTCCTTTGCGGGCTGGATCTCGCGCGCGGCCGCAACGGAAGGAGGTCCGAGATGCCGAACGTCCGAGTCCGTTTCACGAAGCCGGAGGTCGTTTCCGAGGCCAAACCCACGGGGCCCATCCCGCCACCTCGAATCGACATCTCTCACGAGGTGGTTCGGGTGCAGAGCGAAGGGTTCATCGTGTGGGAGATCGAGTCCACGGACCCCCGCGTCAAGGGCGTCAAGATTCAGGCTGAGGGGATGAAGGTCGGAAGGAAGAAGCTCAAGCCACTCGAGCTGTTCCGAAAAAGCGTCATGAAGCCGCCGAACTCGAAGACGCAACGCGTGAAGAGCCTGACCTACGTTGGCAAGAAGAACAGCCCGCGGGGATATGCGTTGATCTGGGGAATGGCCCCGCAGGTCTTCGGCAAGGGCCAAAGGAAAGTGCACAAGTACGGGATCTACGGGCTGGACGGAGCCGGAAATCCCGTCGTGGGGCGCGATCCGGAGATCATCACCGACCCACCGCCGATTCCGGGCGTGGAGGTTCCCGACTAGCAGTCCGTTCGTACCGGAGATGGCGGCGGTCTCACCGTGCGAGGTCGAGCACGTCGCGGAACCCGGGACGATCCGCGAGACGCTCCAGCTCCGGCTGCGCTTCGATCTGCGAGCGGGTCGTGCCTAGCTTGACCGCCCGTTCGAGCCACTCCAGACACGGTCCGTCGAGACGGAGCACGCATCGGACGATGGCGTTGCTGAACGCCGCCTTCGCGCCCTGAGGCTGGAGCTCCACCGCGGCCTTCGCTGCGTCCAGGGCGCAGGTCTCGTCGCCGGCCTTCGCACAATAGAGCGCGAGACTGCTCTGTACGTCGGGGTTCAGCGGCTCTCGCTGGGCTCGGGCAAGGGCGAGGTCCGCCGCCTCGCGGTAGGCGATTCGAGCTTCCTCGTTCCTCTGCAGCTTGAACAGGGCGTCGCCGAGATTGGCCCGGTGAATCGCGTGGTCGGGCTGTAGCTCGATGGCGAGTCGGTAGTGCTCCACCGATTCCTCGTAACGACCCAGGTAGTAGAGGGCCGTCCCGAGATTCGAGCGCGTCGAGGCGCCGTCGTTGATCTCGAGGGACCGCTCGAATATGGGCACGGACTCCTCGAAGCGGCCGGTGTAAAGGTAAGCCGCACCGAGGTTGCTCCACGATCGAGAGCTGTCGGGTTTGAGCTGGGTGGCCTCCCGGTAGTACGAGGCTGCCTCGCCGTACTCTCCCAGGGCCTGGTGGTACAACCCCAGATAGAGCTGGGGCGCGTAGCTTTCGGGGCGCAGCTCCTCGGCCCTGAGGTAGGCCTGGAGAGCGCCCGCGAACTCGCCGCGCGCCTGGCGAACCGCGCCCACCAGCAACCACGTTGCCGCGGATTCGGGTTCCGTCTTGACGGATTTCTCTAGCTCTCGCGTGGCGGCCTCGAACTGGCCTTGCTCGAGGAACCCCAGCGCGCGGAGGTTGAGAACCTGAGGCAGCGTGGGATCGAGCTCGTAAGCCCGGTGTGCGGCGCGCTCCGCCTCCTCGCGGTGCACCGTCGCCCCGGTCAACCGGTAATGGAACCAATGGGCGCGACCGAGAGCGGCCCAGATCCGCGCCGCGTCCGGCTCGTATTCGAGCGCTCGGTTGAGCTGCACGATTGCAGAAGCGAGTCCTTCCTTCGTCTCCCCTTGCTCCTCGATGTAGAGAATCCCGCGCTCGTAGAATCTCGCCGCCTCGGGGTGGAGCTCCGGCGGGGTTGGCTTCAGTACGACCCATAGCGTTACCGCGAGGGCCACGGCCGCGACCCCCAGAATTCCGTAGAGCATCCGTTGGCGCGTCCGTCTCATCGAGGGCGCTTTTTCAAGGGTGGCCACGGTGGAGATCGCGGGGTTGTCCAGGAGCGCGCGCAGCTGTTTCCGGGCCTCGGCCGCCGACGGGCAGCGGTCCTCGGGTCGTTCCGCCAGAAGGCTCTCGAGGATCGGCACGACCAGGGGATTGAGCGCCGAGCGGATTGCAGGTGTCAGGCCGGGCACCGGGTCGAGCCTCGTTCCCGTCAGCATTTCGCGCAAGATCAGGCCCAGCGCGTAGAGGTCGGTGCGTTGATCGAGGGTCGCGAGCCGTTTCTGCTCTGGAGACATGTAGGCCGGCGTGCCCATCGCGACCCCGGTCTCCGTGATCTCGTCGGCGTCTCGTTCGAGCGCCAGGCCGAAATCGAGCACGAGGACGTTGCCGCGCCGGTCGACCATGACGTTGGCGGGCTTGAGGTCGCGGTGGATGATGCTCTTGACGTGCGCCGCTTCGAGTGCGAGCGCGATCTTCTCGGCGATCTCGAGGGCACGCCCCTCGCGGAGCATGCCGGTCTTCCCGAGAAGCTCGCGGAGCGTCTCGCCCTCGATCCACTCCATGGAGACGTAGAAGATGCCCTGGTCGTTACCGATGTCGTGGAAGCGGCAGATGTTCGGGTGCGTGATCTGTCGGGTGACCCGGACCTCGCGGCGAAAGCGCTCGATGAATCCGGGCACTTCGGCCAGAGCGGGCTGGATCACCTTCAGGGCTACCTCGGCGTCGAGCATCGTGTCGATCGCCTTGTAGACGATGCCCATCCCGCCCGCACCGATCCGCTCGATGATCGTGTACCGATCGGCGAAGGAGGCGCCGGTCGGGAACTCGAGGTGGCTTCCCGAGATCGCGGGCGCCTCGAAGTCGCCGTCGAGGAAGGTGGCGGACAGATCGATACCGCACCGCGAGCAGAGGTGACCTTCCCGCGCCACGAAGTCGGAACAGTTCGGACAGAAGACCGTGGCCATTCAGGGGAATTATAACTAGGCCGGATCTCCTTCACCGAAAACCTCGGCCTGGAAGGTCTCCAGGTCCGCCTCCCGCCACTCGTCCCGCTGCAACCCGGCCTTCAGAGCGAGGTTCTCGAGTAGCTCCCGGACGTCCCAGTCCTGTTCGGTGGCGACCTGGGGAAGGAAGACCGCAGAACGCGCACCGCGCCGGAGGACCACCCCATCGCGACCCGGCACCACCGCGTCGGGCCCTTCCACCGCCCGGAGCGGGGTGAGGGCCGAGATCTCGACGCTCAGGAACGGGAGCTCACCGTCTGCCAGGGGCGAGAAGCGAGGATCGTCGAAGGCCGCGTGGACCGCATTGTGGATGACGTTGAGGTGCAGGGCCTCCCGCGGCGTGATCGAGCCGATGCAGCCGCGAAGCCGGCTTGCTCCGCCCTTCGCGAGGACGTGGAGCGTGACGAACGCGCCCCGCCGTTGTTCGAGCACCGGGGTCAGGGGGGCGTTGTCTCGGAACCGCTCCAGGGCGCCGTCGCCTTTCAGGCGATCGACGATCGCCGCCCGGGCCAGCCCCAGCAGGGTTCGCTTTTCATCCGGGGTCAGCGGCTCGTCCATCGGGATCAGTCCGTGCCCGGACGCTGGAAGGTGACCGCCGCGTACGACACCGAGTGTTCCCAGTCCCCGGTGAGGCTTCCCGAAGTTTCGTAGGCCGTCAGCCGCCCCTCGACCTCGGCCGGCAGCAGGCGCAGCAGAACGTCGATGGCGTCGCGCCCGCAGATCGTGGCACCGGTCTCCTGGAGGTAGTCCTCGAATCCCGACAGGTCTCGCCGCTCGATCCGCTCGACGGCACCCATATCCAGGTCCCGGATCCGTTCCTGGACGTCGTCGTGGAACGGAACGTAGCCGAAGCGCGGTCCGTAGTGGGTGAAATCGGACGACACCACCACCAGCGTGGTCTCGTCGAGCAGGGGGCGAAGGCCGTCCGCGATCTCCTGCGCCATCGCTCCCGATGCGCCGGACCCGAGGAGGAGCGGCACGAGCCGCCACCCCGGCGACAGCACGCGCTGCAGGAACGGAATCTCCGACTCCAGGCTGTGCTCGGGCTCGAAGGGACGGTTCGACGTTGCGATCCGAGGATGGCCTGCCAGCTCCTCGATCGCATCGCGGTCGAGCTCGACGTCGCCGAGGGGTGTTCGATAGACCTCGACGTCGGGAACGACCGCGCCGTGGAAGACCTCGTAGTGGCTCGGGCCGATCAGGATCACCCGGCTGACCTTCTTTCCTCGGATCTTCCCGAAACCCCGTCCCGCAACACGGCCCGAGTAGACGTAGCCCGCGTGAGGTCCGATCAGCGCCACGATGCGGCCCGGATCGCCATTCCGGTCGCTCCCTGCGGTATCGAGCAGGTCATCGACCGTTCGCGCGAGGCTCTCCTCGTCGCCCGGATACCAGGAGCCGGCCACCGCCGGGCCGAGCGACCGCGGTCGTTTCCCCGACCCGATCCAGCCGAGTCCCGGTACCAGCATGCACCCCCACGCGAGCCAACCGATCCAGTCGCTCATCGCGTTCGGCCCTCCTCCGTTTTCGTCGCCGCCGATCCCTCGCGGGAGTCGCCGTCGTCGTTGCGCAGCCTGCGCTCGACCTCCTGCGCCACGTCCTCCGGCGTACGGCCGGTCGTGTCGACCACGAGATGTGAGAGAGCGTAGCTGGGTTCGCGGGCGGCCAGCATGGCGCGAAGCTCCGCCATGGCGTCGGGATTGTCGGCCATCGGGCGCCGGTCGCCTTGCGCCACCACGCGGTTCCAGTGATCCTCGGCACACGCCTTGAGCCACACGACCCTGGCCTCGCGACGCAAGACGTGCCACGTGGCCGGCTCGTTGATAACGCCGCCCGCCGCCGCGACCAGAGCCGGCGCGCGGTGCGCGAGGATTCGCGCGAGGATCTCCCGCTCCAGGCGCCGGTAGTAGCGCTCGCCGTGGAGCTCGAAGATCTGGTCCACCGGCAGTCCGCTCGACTCCTGGATCCGGGCGTCCATCTCGATGAACGGCATCGAGAGCCGCTCGGCGAGAATCGGCCCGACCGTGCTCTTGCCGGCGCCACGCATCCCCACGAGGATCACGACGGGGCGGTCACCGTCGAGGGGGCGGATCAGCTCGTCGGCGGTCGTGTCGAGAGCGTGGGCCAGGGAGGTCAGACGGAGCAGGGAGATGTTGCCGTCGCCGGCCTCGACCCGGGCGAGGAAGCGGATCGAAAGGCCGGAGCGCTCGGCGAGGGTAGCTCGCGACCAGCCCCGGGCACGGCGTAGGCGGCGGAGCCTAGCCGAAAGGGTATGGAGGACTCCGTTTTTTGGGGTGTCGGGTGGGCCGGCCATTGTTAGTGCACTATAGTGCATTGAATTTAGGACTACAAGGACAAAAATAATGCCCTATAATACTTGGCCGGCGTTGGAGCCGACGAGCTTCGCTCGCGGCTCATCGCCTGGGTTGCTTGAGCTGCCCGGCCCTGGGACGTCCTGGGGAGGTTGAATGGGGGCGGGTGGCTTCGCCTGCGGACCGCGGGACGGTTCGTGGGTGCCGGACGGATTCTACCGTTGCTACGAGGAGACTGATGGACACCGATACTCGGGCCGAGCCCATATCTTTCGAGACTCATCCCTCCCGCTACAAGCACTGGAAGCTGGCTGTGGACGGGGCCGTTGCGCGGTTGACCATGGCGGTGGACGAGAACGCGCCGCTGCGGCCGGGCTACCAGTTGAAACTGAACTCCTACGATCTGGGAGTGGACATCGAGCTCCGCGACGTGGTCGAGCGCCTCAGGTTCGAGCATCCCCAGGTGCGTTGCGTGGTGGTGACCGGGGCCCTGGACCGGGTGTTCTGCGCGGGCGCCAACATCCAGATGCTGGCCTCCTCGGGGCATGGCTTCAAGGTCAACTTCTGCAAGTTCACCAACGAGACGCGGATCGGCATCGAGGACGCCTCTTCGGGGAGCGGGCAGAAGTATCTCGCGGCGCTCAACGGAACCTGTGCGGGCGGGGGATACGAGCTCGCCATGGCCTGTGACGAGATCGTCTTGATCGACGACGGCAACTCCGCCGTGAGCCTGCCGGAGACTCCGCTGCTGGCGGTGCTTCCCGGAACCGGGGGGCTGACTCGGCTGGTGGACAAGCGCAAGGTCCGTCGAGATCTCGCGGACGTCTTCTGCACCACCGCCGAGGGCGTGAAGGGCAAACGCGCCACCGAGTGGGGGCTGGTCGACGACGTGGTTCCGAGAAGTCGCTTCGAGGACTCCGTGTCGGAGCGCGCCCGTGGGCTGGCGGAGTCGTCACCGGTTCGGGCCGACAAGGGGATCGAGCTTCCGCCTCTCGACAAGAAGATCGACGGCAACGGCATCGAGTATCGCCACGTCCGCCTCGATCTCGATCGCGAGGGCCGGGTGGCCACGTTGACCGTGAGGGGTCCGTCGGGAGAGCTCCCTTGCGACGCCGAGGGGGTTCGAGCCCTGGGGGCGTCCTGGTGGCCGCTCCAGGCGTTTCGTGAGCTCGACGACGCGCTGTTGCACCTGCGGACCAACGAGGACTCGATCGGACTCGTCCTGCTCAAGACCGAGGGAGATCTCGAAGGGATCGAGGCCGTCGACGCGGTTCTCGATAGCCTCCGGGACGATTGGCTGGTCAACGAGGTGCGGCTGATGATCGCGCGCACCCTCCGTCGTCTCGATCTGACCGCGAAGTCCCTGTTCGCGCTCATCGAGCCGGGTTCGTGCTTCGGCGGCACGCTGCTGGAGGTGGCGCTGGCCGCCGACCGGTCCTACATGCTCGACGATCCGGACCGCGAGGTTCAGATGGCGGTCACGGCGCTCAACGCCGGAGCCTACCCGATGAGCCACGGCATTTCACGCCTCGCCGCCCGCTTTCTGGGCGATCCGGGGCGGGCCGAGCGGATCGCCGCCGAGCCTCGGCGCTACGATCCCGGGCAAGCGCTCGAGGCGGGACTCGTCACCGTCGTGGCCGACGACATCGACTACGACGACGAGGTGCGCGTGGCGGTCGAGGAGCGGAGTAGCCTCTCCCCGGACGCCCTGACCGGGATGGAGGCGAACCTGCGGTTTCCCGGCGCGGAGAATTGCGACAGCAAGATCTTCGGCCGTCTGACCGCCTGGCAGAACTGGATCTTCCAGCGCCCCAACGCCGTCGGCGACCGGGGGGCGCTGTCCCTGTACGGCAAGCCGGAACGACCCGCGTTCGACTGGAGGAGGACCTGATGCAGCTCTACGAGAAGATTCCCAACAACGTCAACCTCTCCCAGAATCGGCGCCTGCAACGCGCCCTGGAGAAGTGGCAGCCCAACTACCTGAACTGGTGGAGGGAGGCCGGTCCCGTCGATTTTCAAGAGGACCTCATCTACCTTCGGACGGCGATCTCCGTCGATGCCAAGGGGTGGGCGAACTTCGACTACGTCAAGATGCCCGACTACAAGTGGGGGATCTTCCTGGCCGAGCCGGAAGCGGATCGCACGATCCCGTGCGGGGACTCGTACGGGAAACCGGTCTGGCAGGAGGTTCCGGGGGAGTTCCGCAACCACCTCCGACGCCTGATCGTGACCCAGGGCGACACCGAGCCGGCCAGCGTCGAGCAGCAGCGAAAGCTGTGCGCCTCGGCTCCGAGCCTCTACGACTGCCGCAACCTCTTCCAGGTCAACGTCGAGGAGGGCCGCCACCTGTGGGCGATGGTCTACATCCTGCACGCCCACTTCGGCCGCGACGGCCGCGAGGAGGCCGAGGAGCTGCTCGAGCGCCGCTCCGGGGACTTCGACAAGCCGCGAATCCTCTCGACCTTCAACGAGCCCATCGACGACTGGCTGTCGTTCTTCATGTTCACGATGTTCACCGACCGTGACGGGAAGTACCAGCTCCTCGCCCTGGCCGAGAGCGGCTTCGATCCCCTGTCCCGAACGACCAAGTTCATGCTCACCGAAGAGGCGCATCACATGTTCGTGGGCGAGACCGGCGTCATGCGGGTTGTCCAGCGGGCGTGCGATCTGATGAAGAAAGATCCGAACGAGGACGTCCGGGCCCAGGGCGGCGTCGACCTGCCGACGATCCAGAGGTACATCAACTTCTGGTACTCCTCGAGCCTCGACCTGTTCGGCGGCGAGATCTCCTCCAACGCGGCCGACTTCTTCGGCGCCGGCCTCAAGGGCCGCGCGTTCGAGACGAAGAAGTTCGACGACCACGTCGCCCTCGAGGGGAGCTACGAGATCGACGTTCTCGAGAACGGCCACATCGAGTCCAAGCATGTTCCGGTACGCACCGCCATGAACGAGGTCCTGCGCGACCAGTACGTCGAGGACAACGCGCGCGGCGTGGCCCGCTGGAACAAGTGCATCCGGGAAAACGGCATCGACTTCGAGCTGAAGCTCCCGCACCGCCGCTTCAACCGCAAGATGGGGATCTACCGGGATCGACACTTCGACCCCGAAGGCAGGCCGGTGTCCGAGGAAGGGTTCGAGGCCCGGCGCGACGAATGGTTGCCCAACGACAAGGACCGAGCCTATATCCGAACTCTCATGCAGCCGGTGATCGAGCCCGGGAAGATGGCCAACTGGGTGGCGGCCCCGGCCCGTGGGATCAACGGCAAGCCGCTGGACTTCGAGTACGTCCGGAGGGCCTGAGCGGCACGGTCACGGTCGACGTGAGGCGTTCAAGACCGCCTCGAGGATCGGGCGGCCCTCGCCCTCCGCCAGGAACCGGTGAACTGCCGAGGCTGCCTCGTGGTGGCCCCGGGGTGTGAAGTGCCCGTAGCCGCGAAAGTACAGGTGCTCGTCCGGCGGCGTGTCGGCGGCCGGGCGGCCCCCGGCGGCATGCCGGAACTCCTCGGTCATCGTCACGACCGGGATCTCGTGTGTCTCGGCAATCTGTACCAGACGCCGCTCGGGGTGCTCGCGGTCGAAGTCGGTCGCGGTATCGCCGGCGCCCCGTAGAGCGGCTTCCCAGCGGTCGTCGTGGACCTGCGCCGAATCGGGGTAGAGCACGAGCACGAACCGTCCGCCGTCCCTCTCGACCTCCTCGGCCAGGGTGACGATCAGGCGCTCGTTCAGCTCCCAGGCTTCGTCGAGCACGGCGGAGGACTCCGTCGAGAACGCGAAGTAGCCCTGGTTGGTGCGATTCCGGATGATGTTGTTGGCCCGTTTCTGCCACACGTAGAACCGGCTGTGGAGGTTCAACCAGTTGGAGAGCTTCCGGCGGGTCAACGAGCTGGGAACCTGTACCGGCTCCCCCTGATCGTCCAGCTCGAAGTAGATCCGGGGATTACCCCCGCTCAGCGTCGTCGAGTTGTCCGCGAAGTCGTTGCCCATGTAGTAGGCGCAAAGGACGATCTCCGGCCGGTAACGGGCCACGATCTGCCGGTAGAGCGCGAGCTCCTGTCCGGTGCTCGAGCCGCTCACACCGAAGTTCATGACCTCCCAGCCGACCTCGGGGTGCGATCGGTCGAGCAGTCGTTTCAGCTGGTCGACCGCCGTGTCCTCCTCGTCGCAGGCGACGGCCGCCACGAACGAATCGCCGAGCACGGCGATCCGGTGGGTCCCCGGCTTCGCGTCGTACGGCAAGTCGGCGCCACGGAAGCCCTCGCGGTTGAATCGCAGGAAGATTTCTCGGCCGGCTTCCTCGACGAAGACGTGGTCCGCGAAACCCGGGCGATGTCTCTTGCCGACCACCGTGTCCCGGACGCCGATCGCGGGGGGGGTGTTCGTGAAGAGCCGTGCGCCGACCTCGAGGCATCCGGCGAGCACCGCCAGCGTGACCAGCAGCACGGCGAGGTTCTTTGCGATACCCGCGAGACGCGAGCCGAGCCCGTTCCGGGGGGCGGCCTGTGCCGGGGACGGATCGAAGATTGACAGTACCACACGGACACTGTACCTATTGGCGGCGTATGAGCAAGAGAATCCTCGGGATATCGGCCTACTATCACGACAGCGCGGCCTGTCTGGTCGACGACGGCGTGATCGTGGCGGCGGCGCAGGAAGAGCGCTTCACGCGCAAGAAGCACGACTTCAATTTCCCGTCCCATGCCGTGGACTACTGTCTGAAAGCCGCGGGTCTGGACAAGGCCGACGACGTCGATTACGTCGTCTTCTACGACAAGCCGATCGTCAAGTTCGAGCGTCTCCTCGAGACCTACACCCGCTACGTCCCCCACGGCCTCAAGTCGTTCATGATGGCCATCCCGCTGTGGGTGAAGAAAAAGCTCTGGATGCGCGAGAACATTCGCGACGAGCTGGACTACGACGGGCCGGTGCTGTTCACCGAGCACCATGAGGCCCACGCCGCGAGCGCCTTCTTCCCGTCTCCTTTCGAGAGCGCCGCGATCCTGACGGTCGACGGGGTGGGGGAATGGGCGACGGCGAGCCTGGGGATCGGCGAGGGCAACCGGATCCGGATCCTCAAGGAGATCCACTTCCCGCACTCGTTGGGGCTGCTGTACTCGGCGTTCACCTACTTCACAGGGTTCAAGGTCAACAGCGGGGAGTACAAGCTGATGGGTCTGGCGCCGTACGGTGAGCCGACCTACGTCGATCTGATCCTGGACGAGCTGGTGGACGTCCGGGAGGACGGCTCGTTCAAGCTGAACATGAAGCACTTCGACTACTGCGCCGGGCTTCGGATGACCAACCGGCGGTTCGCCAAGCTGTTCGGCGGTCCGGCGCGCCGTCCCGAGACCCCGCTGACCCAGCGAGAGATGGACATGGCCGCCTCGGTGCAGGTCGTCACCGAGAAGATCATGCTCAACATGGCCCGCTTCGCCCGCCGGGAAACCGGGTGCAGGTATCTGGTGCTGGCCGGCGGTGTGGCCTTGAACTGCGTCGCCAACGGGAAGGTGCTTCGTGAGGGGATCTTCGACGACCTCTGGATCCAGCCGGCGGCCGGGGATGCCGGCGGTGCGCTGGGTGCAGCGCTGTTCGTGAACCACCAGTTGCTGGACGGCGGGCGGGAGGTCGACAACCGTCGCGACCTGCAGCAGGCGACGCTGCTGGGTCCGGCGTTTTCCCCCGGGGAGATCGAGGCATTCATCGCTCGCGAGGGCATCGTGGCGACCCGCTTCGACGACGACGACGCGCTGGTGGATCGGGTGGCGGAGATCCTGGGGTCCGAGAACGTGGTCGGATGGTTCCAGGGGCGCATGGAATACGGCCCGCGCGCTCTGGGGGCCCGGTCGATTCTGGGAGACGCCCGCAGCCGCGACATGCAGACGAAGATGAACCTGAAGATCAAGTTCCGGGAGTCGTTCCGCCCGTTTGCGCCCTCGGTGATGATCGATCACGTGGGCGATTTCTTCGAGCTGGATCGCGGGAGCCCCTACATGTTGCTGGTGGCCGGTGTCGCCCCCGACAAACGGGTTGCGGCGCAATCCGACGGCTTCAAGGGGCTCGACAAGCTGAAGACCGTGCGGTCGGAGGTCCCGGCGATCACCCACGTGGACTACTCGGCCCGGGTGCAGACGGTGGCTCCCGACGACAATCCCCTGTACTACGGCTTGCTGAAGAGCTTTCACGAGAAGACCGGGTGCCCGGTCATCGTCAACACGTCGTTCAACGTTCGCGGGGAGCCGATCGTCTGCACCCCGGAGGACGCGTTTCGGTGCTTTGCGCGGACCAACATGGACTTCCTGGTGCTTGGGCCGTTCGTGATCGACAAGAAAGACCAGGACCTGCCGCCGCTGGACGACAGCTGGCAGCAGGAATTCGAGCTGGACTGAGCGATGCCCAGAAAGACACGATCGGAGACGAAAGAGGCGCGGCGCTTCGGCGTCATCCTGACCTTTCTGCTGCTGGCCCTGGCGGGGTTCTCCTTCTGGAGAGACCACACGGTGCGCGCGGCGCTCGTGGCCTCCGGGGCGGGGGCGGTGCTGGTGTGCACGTTCGCCTTCTTCCCGCTGTGGCTCGAGGCGTTCAGGTGGTGGATGAAGTTCGCCGAGGTGCTGTCGTGGGTGATGACCCGCGTACTGCTCTCGATCTTTTTCTTTCTGGTCCTGACCCCGATCGGATTGGTCATGCGCCTGTTCGGCAGGGCGCCTCTCGACCTGGCGTGGAAGGACGGTAAGCCGACCTACTGGATCGACAAACCGGAAACCGAATACACCGTCGAGCGATACGAGAAACAGTTCTAG
>Ga0316187_10001232_pt1 | contig 21818 bp, 25 predicted proteins | sample CroRivburrow1_MG_FD_204927 | JGI IMG/M metagenome (GOLD analysis project Ga0316187, IMG submission 204927) | Coastal sediment microbial communities from Maine, United States - Cross River worm burrow 1 | ecosystem: Environmental > Aquatic > Marine > Coastal > Sediment | place: USA: Maine...
CCTCGTCTCTTCTTTTACTGCGAAAGATTTTCTGTTTCTTGTTTATAGGGTTGGCTTAACGAAACAGAATGTAAATTTAATAAAGCCAGTAATCTAAAGATATCAGATTACTGGCTTTATGTCTAATTTGTTTATTTTTTTATTTTTTCTTGTTTTTTAGAACCTCGTCAATAATTCCATATTTTTTGGCCTCTTCTGCATTCATAAAGAAATCTCTATCAGTATCTTTTTCTATTTTAGATAAAGGCTGCCCTGTGTGTTTAGCCATAAGTTTATTTAAAATTTCTTTACTCTTTAGGATATGTTTAGCTGATATTTCAATATCAGAAGCTTGCCCCTCAGCCCCTCCTAATGGTTGGTGAATCATGACTTCGGAGTAGGGAAGAATAAATCGTTTACCTTTAGACCCTGCTGACAAAAGAAATGACCCCATGGAAGCAGCCATACCAACACAAATAGTAGAAACATCAGGTTTAACATGGTTCATAGCGTCATATATAGCTAATCCAGAATGAATATATCCTCCAGGAGAATTAATGTATATATAGATATCTTTTTTAGGGTCTTCTGATTCTAAGAATAATAACTGAGCAATGATTGTATTCGCAACATGGTCATCAATAGGACCACTTAAGAATATAATCCTCTCTCTAAGTAAGCGAGAATATATATCGTAAGCCCTTTCTCCGAATTGTGATTTTTCAATAACTGTTGGTATTAACATGTTTATAGTTAGAAATTATGAATAATGATGTTAAAAAGTATAGCAAAAAAGACGAACATGACAACGAGGTCAAAATTATTACTATTTTAAAAAAGCCTCGCAATAACGAGGCTTTTTCTTTTGGTATCTTTTCCGTATTTGTTATTTTTGTTTTTCAAGAAATTCAAAAACTTTTTTGTTAGCTAAAGCAGAAACAACATAAATTTTAACGTTTTCTGGATTAGCATCTTTGTATTGTTCTAATATTTTTTTTGATTCTTCCTCAATTTCTTTTTTATTTGGTTCTAGTTTTTCCTCTTCAGCAATTTTATTCAAGATTAATTGCCATTTTCCTCTTTTTTCTGCATCGGTGACCCATTCTTTTCTTAAATCTTCCTCAGTTTTTTTAATGTGTTTTAAATATTCATCAAACTTTAATCCCATTTTCGCAATATCTCCTTGGAATTGCTGCATCATTTTTTCTAGTTCTGAATTAAGGACTATTTCAGGAAGCTCTAATTTAGATTGGCTAATAATTTTTTCTACCATGGTCATTTTCTTAGCTTCTTTAGCTTTGTGTTCTTTTTCTAGTCCGATATTTTCTTTTAGTTTAGCCTTAAAGTCTTCAACATTTTTAAAATCACCTATTTTTTTAACAAATTCATCATTTAGTTCAGGTAAGTCTTCTTCTTTTGGAGTTTCTTTTTTTACCTTTTCCTTATCACCCTCAACTTCAGGTATTTGTTGATTATTTGTTATTTGGGATTGTTTTCTTATTTCCAGAATAAGATCCTCAACTTCTTTCTCTGTTGCTTCTATTTTTTCTTCTCCCATTAATTCTTCTTTAGCAATCTTTTTATAATCAGCAAGAGATATTTCAGGCATAACAGTAGTGACAATTTTAAAGCCTAAGGGATTATCAGCTGCTAATTTGGTAATAGTGACAGCTGGGTAACCAATAGCTTCTATTTTATTTTCTTCGACAATTTTTGGATAAAATTCTTCAAGGGTTTTTTGAGCCATTTCTTCTAAAAGAACAGTTTCTCCTACTTTTTTAATAAGCATGTCTTCAGGAACATGACCTTTTCTAAAACCAGCTATTTCAATATTAGCAGATACTTTTTTTAAAGCTGCTGCTCTATATTTCTCTAAAGCTTCTGGAGAAATTTCTCCAGTAATCTCCACTTCAGATTTTTCTAATTTTTTTATTTCTAAATTCTTTAAGTTTTTCATAATGTTACCTAGTCTATATTTATTAGTTGTTTTTGTCAAAAAAATACCCCACCTTGGTGGAGTATTTTTTTTAAATTTAGAATTAATTTAGAAAGTTAATTCAGCTTCTATTTGTTGAAGTTCAGCATCTAAATTACCTAAATCGGTAGCATTTAGATCAGCTTCAATATCTACAATAGCATCAGAAGTTCCTTGTTGATTCAAAGCTTCTAAAGAAGTATCTGTTTCAGCAATAATCTCTTCTGGAGTTAAGTTTTCATCCACTGTAGTAGAAATTCTTTGTCCCCAGAAGTATAAACCTCCGATAATTAAAATTACAAGAATAATAATAATCCCAACAATTGGACCCACAGGAGATTTTTCTTCTACCACAGGAGCTTCTTGAGTAGGGGTTGGGGTATCAAAATTGATTTCTGGTACCTGGTTTGATTCTAGGTTTTGATTTTCTTGATCCATATAATTTATTTTAATGTTAATAATTTTTAATTTGTTGTAGTAGAGGTTTCATTTGTTTCACTTTCAGGAGTTTCTTGGTCTCTAGGTTCAGTATTTTGTGGAATGGAAGCCTTTAGGGCTTTAATAGCTTCAACTAAAGATTTATGTGCTTCTTTTACACTAGTGACAACATTTTTAATGAGATCCCTTACTTCATTGTAGGATTCCTTAGGATTGTCAGAAGTTAAGGCTTGTTCAACAGAGTTTCTAGCTGTATTAATATCATCTCGAGCAATAAGAATTCTTTCTTTAGCCTCAGTTATTAACAGACTCATTTTAGTAGTGTCCACTCCAGCTTCTTCAAGTTTAGCTAAACGAGATTCTATTCGATCACCTAAAGTATCTAATCTATCTAAAGCGGCACTTAATCGTTCTAGCATTTTATCAGTGTAAGCTTTGGTTCTTTCAATTCTTCGATCTTTTAATTCTTGAGTTAGTTCCGTTCTCTTTTCTTGTAACTCAGTTCTTTTTTCCCCAGCCTCTTCTTTAATCCGAGCTCTTTCTTCTCCAGAAGTAGCATTTCTAAATCTTTCTTCTAAATCTGCTCTTTCTTCGCCTATTTTGTTTTTAAATTCAACTCTTTTACCTTCCAGTTCTTTCTTTATATCTTCTTTTTCATTTATGTAATTTTCGCGGACTTCCCGACCCTCATTTTTTGCTTCTTGATTAACAGCTCTCAATTCTTTATTTTCTACAGTTTGTCTGTTATATAAAGTAGGAACTATTTTTGTTGAGGGGACTCCTTCTCTAACCTCTTCTTTCTCCCTTGTATTATATAAGGTAGTGGCAGGAGCTACTGTAGGGGCAGGAGCTATTTTTGTAGGGGTGATGCTTGTAGCTCTTACTTCTCCAGCCTCCAATTTTTCTCCAGAGATACCCACAACTGCTTCAGCGGTGGAAATACCAACAAGAAGAGTTAAAACAAGGATAAGAAGTATCGATAATTTATTCTTCATATTTTTTTTTAAATTATTTTTAAATTGTTAACAAAACCTAGTAAACCTAATAGATTTACTTATATATTTATTATACAAGAAAAAAAGGAGACAACAATCAAAAATACCCACATAATTTATGTGGGTATTTTCAGTAGATTTAAGGGTTTTTACTTCCCATATTTTTCATTGTACAGAACTATAGATTTTTCCACAGCTTTAACAGCTTCTCCTTTGTCTTTCCATTCTCCAACCTCAACTTTTTTCTTTTGCAGGTCTTTATAAACAGTAAAAAAATGTTTAATTTCATCAAGTAGGTGTGGTTCTAAGTCTTTAATACTTTGAGTATTGTTGAAACGAGGGTCTTTTTCTGGAACAGCTAGTATTTTAACGTCATCTTCTCCTCCATCAATCATTTCTAGCATACCAATGGGTCTACTTTTTACTAAAACGCCAGGATGCAGAGGTTCGTAAGCAATAACCAATACATCTAATGGGTCATTGTCATCCCAAAGAGTTTGAGGAACAAAACCATAATTTGCTGGATAGTGCATTGGAGAATACAAAACTCTATCAAATTTTATTAGGCTTGTTTCTTTGTCTAATTCGTATTTAACTCTAGACAATTTAGGAACCTCAATAATAACATTTAAGCCATCGACTTCTCCGGGTTTAATATCGTGCCATAAATTCATATTTTTTATTTATTTAAAATTGTTAATATTATTTCTTTTCTTCAGTCTTTTTCTCCTCTTTGGCTTCCTCAACTGGAGTTTCTTCTTTTACTTCCTCATTTTTTATTTCTGTATTTTTTACCTCAGGAGTTTCTACTACCTTTTCTTTTTCATCTTTAACCTCTGCTTCTTCTGAAGTTCCTGTTTCACTTGTTTTAGATACTTTTTGTCCGTCTAGTCCTTCAATATCAATTTTCCATCCAGTCAATTTGGCTGCTAGTCTTACATTTTGACCACCTTTACCAATAGCTAGAGACAATTGATCTTCAGCAACTTCAACACTTGCTCTTTTTTCTTCCTCATTAATTTCAACACTAACAATATTTGCTGGTGATAAAGAATCAGCAATGAATTGAATTGGATCTTCTGACCATTCAATAATATCAATTTTTTCCCCACCTAATTCATTCATAATGGTGGAAACTCTGATACCTCTTTGTCCAACACAAGCTCCGATAGGATCAACTTGCTCGTCACTAGAAAGAACAGCAATTTTTGATCTTGAGCCGGCTTCTCTAGCAACTATCTTAATTTCTACAATCCCATTGGCTATTTCCGGAGCTTCAATAGCGAAAAGTTTTTCTATAAATTTAGGGTGTGATCTAGATAGACGCAGGTTAATTCCTTTAGGTGTTTCTTCTACAGAATAAAGATAAGCTTTTATTCGCTCTCCTTGTTTATAGTATTCACCAGGAATTTGTTCCTCGTAGGGTAGAAGCCCTGTTACTCTTCCAAGGTCAACAAAAACATTACCTCTTTCCATTCTTTGAATAGTTCCATTTACTATATCTCCTTCTTTGTCTTCATATTCTGAAAGAACCGATGTTTTTTCAGCTTCTCTAATTCTTTGAATGATTACTTGTTTGGCTGTTTGAGCAGCAATTCTTCCATAGTCACCTTTATCTTCTAAAGGAAAAATCATTTCTTCTTCTAATTCAACATCTTTTTTTATTTTTTTAGCGTCTTCTAATAAAATATGATGTTCTGGGTTAAATCTTGCTCTGGTGTCACCATCGCCTTCTTCTGGAACTTCTATTTCTTCTTCTCCTTCTTCCAATTCTTCCATTTTAACAATTGATTCATCTACTGCTATTTTAACTTGAAAAAAATTAGTCTTTCCAGATTCAAGGTCAAATTCTGCTTTAACAATCTGCCCTTTTTTGCCATAGTCTTTTTTATAGGCAGCAGCCAAGGCCATCTCTATGGCTTCTAGAACTTTTTCTTTGGGGATACCCCTGTCTTGTTCTAGTTGGTCAAGAGCTGAACGCATTACTTTTAAATCAAACATAAAATATTTCTTTTATTAGTTAGTATTTGTTAATTATTTAAAAAAATAAATCCGTTTAATAACGGACCTTTTCTCTAGTATACCTTTTCTTTTATAAACGTCAATATTAAATAAAAAGAAAAAGGGCTACCGAAGTAGCCCTTTCTTTATGTCGCATGTATATAAAAGTCAGACTTCCGGCATGGGGCCAGCATAGGCCAGTACCGAATACGCAGAGTTCAGAGCAACAACTGATTTCAGAGAAATAGCTCCAACGTGAGTGCCAGGATAACCGGCCACGCTTTTCATATTTGAAGCAGTGACCAAAGTAAATGAATCAGCACTATGGCTGAAAATACTTACTGTCGGCCCGTGGTTATGCAAAGTGGACAAAGTAGAACCAACGAACGGTTGGTTATTTGCCCAGCCAGCAGAAGCTTCAGCAGTGTTTGGTATTGCAACAACAGCAGCAACGGCAATCACGGCAAAAGCAACAGCAGAGAATATAATTTTTTTCATCTCTTTTGTTTCCTCTTTTCCTTTTAGAATTAGTCATCTGACGATGACTACCTATCTGTGTATTTTTCTACAGACAGGAATAAAAAACAAAATTAAGAGTTTGTTTCTTATTCCCGTCTACAAAAACTAACTTTTATTTTAAGGAACAAAATATTATCTAAGTTAAAGAATAGCTTAAAGATTTTTTATTGTCCATAGTTTAATACTTTTTATTAGTGTTTTTTGTTATAATTTAAAAATACTATGCAGATTAATCAAAAACAATTAAATAAATTTATCAAAGATTCAGGCTTGGTCTCTGTTGGAGAGATTGAAGCTGCTGAAAAAAAATCTCTTAAAAACAAAATGACTATTGGGGAGGTTTTAGTTAATGAGGGGAAAATTTCTGAAGATGATTTATCTAGAATACAAGCCTATGTTTTAGGAATTCCTTTTGTTGACTTAAAAGAAAAAAAATTAGATTTTTCAGTTCTATCTTTAATCCCAGAACCAATTGCTAGAAATCACAATGTTGTGGCTTTCAAAAAGAGTGGCGGTACTCTTGAGGTGGCTATGTTGGACACCGATGACCTTGGAGCTATTGAGTTTGTAAGAAAAACAGTTAATTTAAAAATAGTTCCTCGTTTAACAGACAAGGCCTCAATTAAAAATGCTCTTTTACAATATCAAAAAAGTTTAAAAGAAGAGTTTGGAGATATTATTCAAAAAGAAGCAGGATCTTTAAGTATTGTTCATGAAACTGACAATGAAGATGTTTCCGAAAAAAAATTAAAAGAATTAGCTGAGGATTTACCAATCATTAAAATTGTAGACACTTTACTTAATCATGCCATTTTACAAAATGCTTCTGATATACATATAGAAACTCAAGAAAATGCAGTTTTGGTTCGTTATAGAATAGATGGAATTTTGAGGGATGCTATGACTCTTCCTAAGAATGCTGGGCCAGGGATTGTTGCTAGGATTAAAGTTTTAGCTCGTCTTAAATTAGACGAAAAAAGGTTACCCCAAGATGGTCGTTTTAGAATAGATAGTAAGGGTCAGAAAGTTTCTTTCAGGGTCTCTACATTGCCTACTCATTTTGGAGAAAAAACGGTTATGAGGTTGTTAAAAGATTCAGTCGATGGGCTTACCTTAGAAGAAGGTCTTGGTTTTCATGGTGAGGGATTAGAGAGGATACACTGGGCTACTAAACAAAAAACAGGACTAATTTTAGCAACAGGTCCAACGGGGTCTGGAAAAACGACTTCTCTTTATACTATTTTAGATATTTTAAATACTCCTGATGTTAATATTTCAACAATAGAAGACCCTATTGAATACCAAATTCCTAGAATTAACCAAACTCAAGTTAAACCAAAAATTGGTTTTACTTTTGCTTCAGGTTTACGTTCTTTGGTTAGACAAGACCCCGACATTTTAATGGTTGGTGAAATTAGAGACGCAGAAACAGCTGGTTTGGCGGTGAATGCTGCTTTAACAGGACACTTGGTTTTATCAACAATCCACACCAACTCTTCTTCAGGAGCTATTCCTAGATTAATTGATATGGGAGTAGAGCCTTTTTTATTGGTTTCTACTTTTAAAATAGTTATTGCTCAAAGGTTAGTTCGTAATTTATGTTCTTCTAAAGAAAAATATTTTTTGTCTAGTAATGAGATTGAATCATTGTCAAAAACTATTGATATGGATAGAGTTCTTGAAGAATTAAAAAAAGAAAAAATTATCAAAGACAAAGACGTTTGGAAAAAAATCCCTTTTTATAAACCAAAATCAACCCCCTCTTGCGAGAGTGGTTACAGTGGCCGAATTGGTATTCATGAAGTCTTAAAAATATCCCCTACTATTAAAGAAATGATTCTTTCTGGTAGCTCTGATTTTAAGATTGAGGAACAAGCAAAAAAAGAAGGAATGCTTACAATGATAGAAGATGGTCTATTTAAAGCCGTTCAAGGGGTTACTTCCCTAGACGAGGTTCTAAGGGTTGTTAGTGAATAATAAAATGAAGTTTAATTTTAAAGCTGAAGACAAGAAAGGGAGAATATTGGAAGGTGTTGCCGAGGCTCCTGATAAGTTTTCTTTGGCTAGTCAAATAAGGAAAGAGGGTAAAAATGTTATTTTAGTCAAAGAAATTAAAACTAAAAAGTTTTTTGATATTGATGCTTTAAATGAAATACTTGCGAAGGTTAAACTTCATGACAAAATTGTTTTTACTAGAAATTTAAGCGCCATGGTTGAAGCAGGACTTTCTTTGCCTAGGGCATTGAATACTCTACAAAGACAAACTAAAAATCTTAAATTTAAAAAAATATTAAAAATACTTTCTGAGAAAATTAATAAAGGGGAAACTCTTAGTAGTGGAATGGCAGAATTTCCCAAAGTATTTTCTTCTTTGTTTGTATCCATGGTAAAAGCAGGAGAAGAGTCTGGGGGATTATCTGAATCACTGAGAGTTATAGGTTCTCATTTAGAAAAAAGCTATAACCTTAAAAGAAAAGTTCGAGGAGCTTTAATGTATCCAGCAATTATTATTGTTGCTATGTTCATTATTGGAATTTTAATGCTTATCAATGTTGTTCCAACTCTAACCTCTACTTTTTCAGAATTAAATGTTGAGTTACCAACCAGTACTCAGTTTATTATTTCTTTTAGCGACTTTTTAATTGCACACACCCTTCTCTTTCTTTCTATTGTTGTTTCTGTAATCCTTTTTGTTTCATTTACCCTTCAAACAAAGAAAGGTAAACGTTTTTTTGATTTTGTAGCATTACACCTTCCTTTGGTTTCTAACTTAGTAAAAGAATACAACTCTGCATTAACAGCTCGTTCCTTGTCGTCACTTCTTTCTTCTGGTTTAGATATTGTTGAATCCATAGAGATTGTTAGTATGGTTGTCCAGAATTCTTACTATAGAGAAGTTTTAAAAAAAGCTAAAGAAGGTGTTCAAAAAGGAAATCCACTCTCTCGCTCTTTTATGGAAAGAGAAGATTTGTACCCCATCTTGATGGGAGAAATGGTAGAGGTTGGAGAAGAAACAGGTAAAACTCCAGGAATGTTGATGAGAGTAGCAATCTTCTATGAGGGTGAGATTGATAACACAACCAAAAACATGTCTACTATTATAGAACCATTCCTTATGATTATTATTGGAGTTGTTGTCGGCTTTTTCGCTATTTCAATGATTTCCCCTATGTATTCTCTAATGGACAGTATTTAAATAAAAAAATGGAAATATTAAAAACAAAAAATGGCTTTACTCTCCTAGAATTATTAATAGGAATCTCTATCTTATTTATTATTATTTCTATTATTTTTAATTCTTTTAGTACTTTTCGACATAACCAGCTTTTGGGTGGTGAGTCAGGAAAAATCTCGTCCATGTTGCAAGAAGTAAGATCTAAAACAGTTGCTTCAAAAGACGACACAGTCCATGGACTTCATTTGGAGACCTCTAAAATAACTTCATTTAAAGGGGAAACTTTTATTTTAGATGACCTTGATAATAAAGAACTTGTTTTAGACCCCTTAACACAAATATCCTCTATCGACCTGAATGGTGGTGGGGTGGATATTGTTTTTCAAAGATTAACAGGTAAAACAGACCATTATGGTACAATAACCTTAATACTTAATAGTGAACCTTCTAAGAATAAAGTTATCCAAATAGGTAAAACGGGGGTAATAGAAGTTTTATAAGCGACGTACCTGTGCCCTGTGGGTAGAGCAAGAGTGATGAGAAAGTGAAAAGAAATAAAACTTTCACATCACTGAGCCGAGGAGCTTATATCAAAAATAAACATTGAAGATATAGATTAGAGTCCTATGAATTCTAAAAAAATAAAAATTAACAAAGGTTTTAGTTTAGTGGAGATAGTAATTGGAGCCAGTATTATATCCCTTTTTCTTTTTGCTTCAGTTCCCTTATTTCAAAGCTATTTAAAAGCTGGCTCTCAAAATACTAAAATTATTCAAGCCAGTTTTTTACTTGAAGAGGGAATAGAGGCGGTAAAAATGTTAAGAGATAATGGTTGGCAGAACAATATTACAACTCTTGATACAGGAACTGAGTATCATCTATATTTTAATGGGGTGAGCTGGGAGACATCTAATAGTTCTAATCAAATAGACGGAGTTTTTAGAAGAACAGTAACTCTTTCGGATGTTTACAGAGATAATAGTGATAATATTGCGGAGTCTGGAACCATTGACTCTGATACTCAAAAAGTAGATGTCAGTGTCTCTTGGTTGGGAAACAGGGGAACCACCACTAAAACTCTTTCCACTTACATAACCAATATTTTTGACAATTAATAGCTATGAAGCAGATAGATAATAAAAAAAGATCAATTAAAAAAGCAGGAGGATTTTCTTTGTTTGAGACAGTTGTTTATGTCAGTATTTTAGCTATCCTTTCTATTTCTGTTGTTAACACGATTTTAATTACAGCTAAAGCTACTCCTAGTTTAAAAGTTATTCAAAATATAAATTATTCTGGTGGGTTAATTATGGATAGATTAACTAGAGAAATAAGAACAGCTTACGATATAGACTTAGTAAATAGTACTTTTAATGTTAATCCAGGACGTTTAACTTTAGAGACAACTCAGAGTGATGAAACCTTAACAATCATTGAGTTTTACATTACTGATGGAGTTTTAAAAATGAAAGAAGCAGGTATAGAGCAAGGGGCTTTGGTTTCACAGGATGTCATAATAAAGAATTTAACCTTTAGGAAGTTAAATACTAATAATTCTAAAGCGATTAAAATAGAATTAGAAATAGAAAGTAAATTAGGGCAACTTCCTCAAGGAAAACAACAATTAGTTTCTTTTTATAATACAGTTGTTTTAAGGGGAAGTTATTAGATCTATGATAAAAAATTTTGACACAAAAAGAAGAAATTTAAATGAAGGACAAGCTGTCATTATTGTTGTTCTTATTTTACTAACTATTATTTTGGGTCTTACTTCGAGTTTATCTTCTCCTGTCATAAAAGAATTACAAAATGTGAAGAATTTATCAGAATCAAAATCTAGTTATTTTTTAGCTGAAGCTGGAAGCGAAGATATTGTTTATAGAATTAAAAATAATATGCAGGTTCCTTCATATGCAACTTTAAGTTTAAACGGAGGAATAAACACAATTACTGTTACTGATTTGGGCTCAGGAGAGAAGGAGATTATTTCCAGTGGTGATATAAAAAATAATATTAGGAAAATTAAAAATAGAGTTAAAATTTCTGATGGTATTAGTTTTAATTACGGTCTTTTAGTAGGGGAAGGAGGAATTGATTTTGATAATAACTCAAGAATAAATGGTTCTGTTTATTCAAATGGAGGAATTGAAGGAGATTTTAATGTGGTTATCACTGGTGATGTTTATGTGGCTGCTCAAATAGCTTCTTCTACTAACCAAGAATCAATAATTCAAAATGATGATTTTATTTTTGGTAAGTATTTAAATGGGAATAAACAAGTTGATGCTATGCAAAGTTTTATTCCTAGTGGAGATGAGGCAGATTTAACAAAATTAAATCTTTATCTCAAAAAAGTTGGTACTCCTTCCAATTTAGATATCAAGATTACAAAAGATAAAAATGGTGAGCCTGATAAAAATGAAGTTAAAGCTTCGGGCACTATTTCTTCTAGTTTAATTGGAGGAACTTACGATTGGATTAATGTCACTTTAAATGACAATCCAGAAATAGAAGCTGAGCATACTTATTGGATAGTTGCTGATGCTAACAGGGATGATGATAATTATTATGTTTGGGGATTAGATAACACTAGTGGCTATGTTAACGGGGAGGCTAAATACAGTGAAGATTGGGAAGGTAAAAGTCTTAATAATATAAATGGAGATTTAGCCTTTAAAATCTGGTCCAGTAGTGGAGTAGGTATTCTAAAGGAAGTAACCGTTGACGATGGCTTAGGAGGATTTTTCTCAGTCTACGCTAACACTATTATAAACTCCGATGTTAGTGGAAATGTTTTCTCTAATTCTTTTACCAATGGTATTGTCGGGGGAAATATTGTTACAGATACCATGACCAACTGTAGTATTTTAGGAAATGCCAACTATAACGTAAACAATGGTTGTACTGTTGGAGGAACTTCTAATTCTTCAACTACCCCTCCAGATGATGTTCCACCAATTGCTATGCCAATTTCTCAAGCTAATATTGATGATTGGAAAGCCGAGGCCACGGTTGGGGGAACTATTAGTTCTGGTGATTACACACCCCCTGAGGAAATAAATTATATTGGACCAGGGGTTATTTACGGTGATTTAAATATTGATAATAATCAGGAGGTATTTTTACAAGGGACTGTTTATGTAACAGGAAACATTGACGTGGAAAATAATGCCTCTATTAAATTAGATCCTGCCTATGGTACCGCCTCCGGAATTTTACTGTCGGATGGTTGGGCATATATTGCTGAAAATACTGTTTTTGACGGGTCTGGTTCTCCTGGAAGTTACATGATGCTTCTTTCCTTGGCTGTTTGTGATGGGACGGTTGGATTACCACAATGTACAGATCACGAAGCTTCTATAGATGTTAGAAACAATGTTACAGGAGTTATTTTTGCCGCTCCCTATGGAACCATTCGATTACAAAATAACATAACAGCCAAAGGCTTAATTGGTTGGAGGCTTAAACTAGACAACAATTTAGTTCTGGATTATGAACAAGGTCTTAGTAATATAAACTTCTCTTCTGGACCAAGCGGTTCTTGGTCTATGGAAGAGTGGAGAGAAATTGAGTAAAATAAATAGTATGAATAAAAAAATAATTATTGCCAATTGGAAAATGTCACCGGACTCTGTTAAAGAGGCTAAGAAGATTTTTGGTGGCATAAAAAAAGTAGCCAGCAAATTAAGAAATGTTCAGACTGTTGTTTGTCCTCCTTTTATATATTTAATGGAATTACAAAAAATGGTTAGTGGGCATCGTTGTGTCTTGGGAGCCCAAGATTCTTTTTGGGAAAGGAAAGGTTCTTTTACTGGTGAAGTTTCTCCACCTATGATTAATAACCTTAAATCAGAATATGTTATTTTAGGGCATTCTGAAAGAAGAGCTTTGGGGGAAACTGATGAAATTGTAAATAAAAAAATAAAAGCCTGCCTAAAAGAAAATTTAAAAGTAGTTCTGTGTATAGGAGAGAAAGAAAGAGATGACCACGGCGACTACCTTAATGATATAAAAAAACAAATAGAAAATTCTCTTTTGGGTGTTTCAAAAAGTTCTCTGTCAAAAGTTATCATTGCCTATGAACCACTTTGGGCTATTGGTAAAAACTCTCAAAGACCAGCCACCCCAGCTGAATCAATGGAGATGAGTATTTTTATTAAAAGAGTTTTGGCAGATATTTTTGGGAAAAACCATATTTCTAATATAAATATTCTTTACGGAGGATCTGTTGATTTAAAAAATGCTGATAGTTTTTTACAAGAAGGAGGAATAGATGGACTATTAGTTGGCAGAGCGAGTTTAGATCATTTAAAGTTTGGGAAGATTTTAGAAAAAGCTAATTTTTAAAGAAATGACAATACCATCAATAAAAGAAATAGAAAATTTAGAAGGTAAAAAAGTTTTATTACGTCTCGATTTGAACCTACCTATAAAAGATGGGAAAATTTTAGATGATTTTCGTTTGAAAAAGGCTTTACCAACAATTAATTTTTTAATAGAAAAGAAAGCTAAGGTTATTATCCTTAGTCATATTGGTAGAGGAGGAAAAGATTCTTTAGCTCCGGTAGTTTCCCTTTTAAATAAATTGGTAGAAGCTGAATTAATTACTGATTACGATCAAGACTTTACCAAAAAACCAGGACAAGTTTTTGTTTTAGAAAATCTAAGAAAAAACCCAGGGGAAGAGAATAATTATGAGGAATTTGCTAAAAAACTAGCTAGTCTTGGTGACATTTATGTAAATGATGCTTTCGCTGTTTCTCATAGAGAGCACGCTTCAATTGTTGGTTTACCAAAATTACTTCCAAGTTATGTTGGTTTACTTTTTGAAGAAGAAGTTAATGAATTAAGCTTTGCTTTGAACCCACCACAACCATTCCTTTTTATATTAGGGGGAGCAAAGTTTGAAACCAAAATGCCTTTAATTGAGAAATACTTAGATATTGCCAATAATCTTTTTATTGGAGGAGCTTTAGCTAATAATTTTTTTAAAGAAAAAGGATTTGAAGTTGGAATATCTGCTGTTGATGATTCTATTAGTTTAAAAAATATTTTTGGTAATAAGAAAATTATTTTACCAAAAGATGTTATTGTTAAAAACCAAGGTGAAATTATTATTAAAAAGCCAAATAAAGTTAGTGTTGGTGATAAAATATTAGATGCGGGACCAGAATCTCTACTTCAATTAAAAGAAATAATTGCTCAATCAGAATTTGTTTTATGGAATGGACCTCTAGGATATTATGAAGATGGTTTTGATAAAGGAAGTTATGATCTCTTAAAAATTATTGCTTCGAGTAACGTTAAGTCTATCATTGGTGGGGGTGATACTGTTTCCTTGGTGTCTAAAATGGGATTGGAAGACAAAATAAGTTTTGTTTCTACTGGTGGTGGAGCTATGCTTAAGTTTTTGACAGAAGGAACTCTTCCTGGGATTGAGGCTTTAAAAAAAGAAGAAGAATAAAAACATTGTAAAATAAAAACGGCTCATAGTATGAGCCGTTTTTATTTTACTTGGTTTGTAATTTTTTTGGCAGCCCCCATTAGTTTTTCTTGGTCAATTTCTTGACCCCTCCACATTTTTAAACCGTCGTCTGAAAATCTTGGGATGATATGAATATGGGTGTGAAAGATGACTTGCCCAGCAGCAGGTTCATTATTAATATGAATATTAATACCATCAGCCCCCATTCCTTCTTTTACAGCTCTAGCAATTTTTTTAATAAGAGGGGCTAATTCTCTAAAATTATTATCATCAATTTCTAGGATATTGCGAGAGTGCTTTTTGGGAACCAATAGAACGTGCCCTGGGTTTACTGGGGTTATATCTAAGAAAGCCAAAACATTAGCATCTTCATAGACTTTATGGCTTGGTATTTCTCCTTTTATTATTTTGCAAAATAAGCAGTCATCCATGTGGTTTATTATAACATGCTATAATGACTCCCTATGACTAAATATATCCTAAATAAGGAAATATCCCCTGAAATAAAAGAAGAATTAAAAGAATATGGAGTTCTTACTCAAACCCTTCTAGTTAACCGTGGAATAAAGACAAAAGATGAAGCTTTTAAGTTTTTAAACCCCAGCTATGAGAAAGATATATATGACCCATTTTTAATTTTAGGAATGAAAAAGGCTGTAAAGAGAATCCTTCAAGCCATAGATAAAAAAGAGAAAATTGTTATTTATGGGGATTATGATTCCGACGGAATTCCTGGCAGTGTGGTGCTTCATGATTTTTTTAAAAAAATAGGTTATGAAAATTTTGAAAATTATATACCTCATAGAGATAAAGAAGGTTATGGTTTAAATATTGAAGCTGTAGATAAATTTGCCGAGGAGGGTGCAAAACTTTTAATCACAGTAGATTGTGGAATAACAGATATTGACGAAGTTGATAGGGCTAATGATTTAGGGATAGACGTCATTATTACAGATCATCATTTACCTCAAGAAAATATTCCCAAGGCCTATGTAATTTTAAATTCTAAACAAGAAGAAGATAAATATCCTGATGACATGCTTTGTGGGGCAGGAGTTGCTTTTAAGTTAATACAAGCTCTTATTAAGGAAAAAGATTTTGAGTTGGAGGAGGGTTGGGAGAAATGGCTTTTAGATATGGTTGGTATCTCTACTATTGCAGACATGGTTCCCTTAAGAAATGAAAACAGAGCTTTGGCTTATTTTGGGTTAAAAGTTTTAAGAAAAAGTCGCCGCCCAGGAATTAAAACTCTTTTACGAAAAATAAAAGTTAATCAACAGCATCTTAGTGAAACTGATATTAGTTTTATGATTTCTCCTCGCATAAATGCCGCCAGTAGAATGGACGTACCTTTTGAAGCTTTTAGGCTTTTGTCTACAAAAGATGAATCCTTAGCAGAAGAATTATCAAATCATTTAAATAAAATAAATGATCAAAGAAAAGGAGTTGTAGCTTCTATGGTTAAAGAAGCCAAGAAGAAATTAGAAGTAAGAAGCTTTGGAACAGTTATCGTTATAGGTAACCCAGAATGGAAACCAGGAGTACTTGGTCTAGCTGCTAATTCTCTTTCAGAAGAATACCAAAGACCCGCATTTGTCTGGGGAAGAGAAGGTAGTATTCAAATTAAAGGCTCTTGTCGTTCTGATGGCAGCGTTAATCTTGTGGAACTTATGACAAGTGTCAAAGAAGAAATTTTTATCAATGTGGGGGGGCATGCGGAAGCTGGAGGTTTTTCTATCACCCATGAAAAAATTCATCTACTAGAAGAGAATTTAATAGAGGCTTATCAAAGAGTTAAAAAAGATAAGAAAACAGATAATTTGTGTGTGGATGCTAAAATGTCATTGAATGATGTTAATTGGAATAGCTGTAATGAAGTTGAAAAATTAGCTCCTTTTGGAATGGCTAACCCTCAACCAACTTTTCTTTTTGAAAATATTGAAATTTCTGATGTTCAAAAATTTGGTAAAACAAAAAACCATTTAAGATTAAATTTTAAAGATTCAAATAATCGTTTAGTCTCTTCCATTGGGTTTTTTATAGGTGATAAAGATTTTGGTTTTAATTTAGAGCCAGGTAAAAAAATTAACCTGGTGGCTAATTTAGAAAAATCAGTTTTTAGGGGTTTCCCAGAACTTAGATTAAGAATAGTTGATATTCAAGAAGCTTAGTATTCAAGTGAATGGTATAATTAAAATATGAAAGAAGAAGATAAAATTATAATTTTTACAGACGGTAGTTCCATTAATAATCCTGGACCTGGTGGTTGGGGGGCCGTCATTCTTGATGGAGAAAAAGTCACAGAGCTTGGTGGTGGTGAAAATCCAACTACAAATAACCGAATGGAGATGACTGCAATTATTAAAGCTTTGTCTAAACTCAAAAAAACAAATCAACAAATTATTTTATATACAGATTCAAGTTATGTTTTAAATGGAGCTACTTTATGGGTGTCTGGATGGCAGAAAAATGGTTGGGTTACAAAAAATAAAAATGAAGTTTTGAATAAAGATTTATGGGAACAAATTTTAGAACTAACAAATGAATTAAATATTAATTGGCAACATGTTCCTAGTCATGTGGGTATTCCAGGGAATGAAAGAGTTGATGAAATTGCCACTACTTTTGCTGAAGAAGGAAAACAAGATTTATATAAAGGGGGTTACTCAGATTATAAAATAAATCTTTTTGATTTGTCTTTTAGTGATGTAAAAAAGAAGTCAAAATCACGTTCAAAAAAACCGGCCTATTCCTATTTGAGTTTAGTTGATGGGGTAGCCATTAGGCACAGTGATTGGAAAAGTTGTGAGTGTCGAGTTAAGGGAGTAAAGGCTAAGTTTAAAAAGTCATTAAGTCTTGATGACGAAAAAGAAATCCTCAAAGATTGGGGGGTTAATCCTTCTGAATTGCAAAACTAAAGATGTAAATTAAAAATAATGCACAAAATATTTTTCATATCCCTACTAGGTTTTTTAGTAGGGATATTTTTTAGCTCTCTATTTGATTTTGATATTATTTTTGCATTATTTGCTATAGTCCTCTCTTTTTTTGTTTGGTTATACACATATTTAATTAAGTTTCATAGTGATGTTAATAAAAAGAAAATACTTTTTGTTTCTTTATTTATTTTTTCTCTATCTCTAGGTGTTTTACGTTTTGAAATTTCTGAAATCAATCAAGGTTCCGATGTTTTAAATAATCTGATTAATCAAAATGTGGCTTTATTAGGTGTTGTTATTGATGAACCAGACGAAAGAGAAAATAATACCAAGATCGTTGTTAAGGTTAATCAATTTATGAATAACCAAAAACAAACACCAATTGAAAGTAAAGTATTAGTAACAGTTGACCATTATCCAAACTGGAACTATGGTGATGAGTTATTATTAACGGGGATTATTAAGAAACCTCAAAACTTCTCTAATGATAATGGAGGAAGAATCTTTGATTATATTTCTTATTTATCTAAAGACGAAATATTTTATTTAATGTTCTACCCCCAAACAGAATTTGTTTCTTCAGGTAAAGGAAATTTTATTAAAGAAAAATTATTTACTTTTAAAAAAGCTTTTTTGTCTAACATCTCTGAAGTCATCGCTGAACCCGAAGCCTCTCTTTTGGGAGGACTTGTTGTTGGAGCTAAGCAATCTTTAGGAGAAGATTTGTTAGATGATTTTCGTAAGACAGGAATTATTCACATCGTTGTTTTGTCTGGTTATAACGTCACTATTGTAGCTGAAGCTATTATGAGATTTTTTTCCTTTCTTCCTAGAGCTTTTAATATTTCTTTTGGAGCTATAAGTATTATTTTATTTGCCATCATGACAGGAGCCGGGGCCACAATTGTTCGAGCTTCCATTATGGCTTTACTTGTTATTTTAGCTCGAGCCACAGGTAGGGTTTATGAAATTACTTTAGCTTTATTTGTGGCAGGGTTTTTGATGGTTTTTCAAAATCCAAAGATCTTAGTTTTTGATCCCTCCTTCCAATTATCTTTTATGGCAACATTAGGTCTTATTTATTTAGCTCCGGTTTTAGAAAAATATTTCCAATTTGTTCCCACAAGATTTCAAATAAGAGAATTCGCTATGGCTACATTAGCTACTCAAATTTTTGTTCTCCCCCTTCTTCTCTATAAAATTGGTGAATTAAGTTTAGTGTCTTTGCCTGTAAATCTTTTAATTTTGATTCTTATTCCTCTAACAATGTTGGCCGGTTTCTTGGCGGGGATTTTTGGTTTTGTTAGTACAATACTTTCTTTACCTTTTGCTTTTATTGCCTACGCTCTTCTTTTTTATGAATTAAAAATAGTTGAAATTTTCGCTTCCATTCCTTTTGCTTCTGTTTCTTTTCATACTTTTCCTCTATGGTTGATGATTTCTATTTATTTTATTTACGGAATTTTTATTTATAAATTAACAAAACAAAAATATGGAGAAAAAAATATCTAAATTAAATCTTTTCAAAAAGTATTCTCCTTTTCTTCTATTGTTTATCTTTGCTGTTTTAAACTTTTTTATTTGGAATATTGTTCTAGCTCATGAAAAAGATTTTCTAACGGTAGCTTTTTTAGATGTTGGACAAGGTGATGCTATTTTTATTGAAGCTCCTAATGGTAATCAACTTTTAATAGATGGTGGTTCTAATAAAAAAGTTTTAAGAGAGCTTGGGAAAATCATGCCTTTCTATGATCGTTCTATTGATATGGTTTTAGCTACTCATCCAGACAAAGACCACATCGGTGGATTAGTTCCAGTTATTAAGAATTTTAAAATAGATTATATTTTAGAGTCTGGAGCAGTTGGAGAATCGTCAGTCTTTAAAGAATTTGTTGAAGTTGTAAAAAAAGAACAAAGTCAAAATATTTTTGTAAAAAGAGGAAATAAATTTTTTCTAGATAAAGATATTTATTTGGAAATATTATTTCCTGACAGAGAAGTGACGGATTGGAATCCTAATGATGCTTCTGTTATTACAAAATTAGTTTATGGAGAAAAATCTTTTCTTCTAACAGGAGACTCCCCTCAAAAAATGGAGAAGTATTTGATTTCTTTGGGTACAGAAAACTTGAAAAGTAGTATTTTAAAATTAGGTCATCATGGTTCCAAAACTTCCACTATAGAAAGTTTCTTAGGTTTTGTTGACCCAGAGAAGGTTATTATTTCAGCTGGCTTAGATAATAAATATGGACACCCCCATCAAGAGGTCATAGATTTGGTTAATAAATTTAATGTACCTTTTCTAGAAACCTATCGAGAGGGAACTATTATTTTTCAAACAGACGGAGAAAATTTATATTTAAAGTAGTTTAATAAAAAAGCGAGGTTTGAAACCTCGCTTTTTGTTATTTTTCTTTTATTTTTAAGTGTTTTTTGGCTTTCATGCATTTAGTACAGACTTTTAGTCTTTTACCCGAAGTTAAAGTAGCCCACTGGAGATTGGGTTGCCTTCTTGTTTTGCCTGTAGGATTAAATTTAGTCGCACGAACTCTATTACTGTATCCTCCAGCCATTAAAGATGTTTTGTTACAAATTGGACATGATTTAGCCATAATTTTTTATATAATTAGTTTTTCTATGCTATCATATACTTCATATTATGCAAATAGATACAATATTTTTCATACTAATATTGATCATGTCTGTGGTTATTCATGAAATATCTCACGGACATGTTGCTAACATTCTAGGAGACCCCACAGCTAGGTTGGCAGGGCGTTTAACTTTAAATCCTAGAAGACATATTGATTTTATAGGTTCTATTTTAGTTCCTTTTTTTCTTATCATTACCCACTCACCATTTTTGTTTGGATGGGCTAAGCCAGTTCCCTATAATCCATATAATTTGAGAAATCAAAAATGGGGAACAGTTATGGTTGCCTCTGCTGGGGTTATAGCAAACTTTTTTATTGCTATAATTTTTGGCTTAATGATTAAATTCTCTGGTTTAAGTTCTGCAGAGATATTAGAAAATCCTTTAATGAAAATGGCTGTTGTTATTGTCGGTCTTAATTTATTGCTTGGTATTTTCAATCTGTTACCAGTTCCACCTTTAGATGGCTCTAGAATATTATTTTCTTTATTGCCATATAGGTTTCAATATATTCAACATTTCTTAGAAAGATATTGGATAGCTCTTATTTTATTTATTTTCTTTATTGCTGGAGCTATAATTATTCCTCTATTGAGTTTCTTTTTTAGCCTTATAACAAGCCATTCTTTACTGTTATATATACAGGCTATGCCTTTATAGAATTTTTTTAATAAAAAAAACTTGCATTTTTTCCTTTAAAATATTAAAGTATTGCTTACTATGCCAACAATAAATCAGCTAGTCAGACGAAAAAGAAAGAAAGTTGTTAAAAAACCGAAAGCGGTAGCTTTGGGGCGTGGTTTTAATACCTTCACTAATAAGCCAACATATTATTCATCTCCATTTAAAAGAGGTGTTTGTTTGCAGGTCAAAACCAAGACTCCTAAAAAACCAAACTCTGCTATTCGTAAGATTGCCAGAGTTCGTTTAACAAACGGTATGGAAGTAACAGCCTACATTCCTGGAATGGGACATACTCTTCAAGAGCACTCCGTTGTTTTACTTAGAGGAGGTAGGGTTAAAGATATTGGTGTTAGATATACTGTTGTTAGAGGTGTTCTTGATGCTAGTGGAGTAGATAATAGAAAGAAAGGCCGAAGTCGTTACGGTGCTAAAAGATCTAAAAAATCAGAATAATTATGTCACGAGGAAAAGTAAAAAATAGAAATATAGTAGGTCCTGATTTAATTTATAATTCAGTTAAGGTTTCAAAATTTATAAATTATATTATGCAAGACGGTAAGAAAAATCTTGCCAATGATCTTGTTTATAAATCTTTTGAGGTTATCAAAGAAAAAACTAAAAACCCAAACCCTTTAGAGATTTTTGATCTAGCCATAAAAAACGCAGGTCCTTTAATGGAGGTTCGTTCAAGAAGAATTGGTGGTGCTAACTACCAAGTTCCTAGAGAGGTTAGAGCTGAAAGAAGATTATCTCTCGCTATGAGATGGATTCTAGCTAGTGCTAAATCAAAAAAAGGTAAAGCTTTTCATCAATTCTTAGCAGACGAATTAATCGCTGCAAGTCAAAATGAAGGAGAAGCCGTTAGGAAAAGAGAGAATGTTCACAAGATGGCCGAAGCAAACAAAGCCTTTGCTCACTTTGCTTGGTAATAAACTTACTTCAAAACTAAAAAATAAAAAATGCGACCTTGGGTCG
>Ga0316187_10001234_pt1 | contig 21799 bp, 17 predicted proteins | sample CroRivburrow1_MG_FD_204927 | JGI IMG/M metagenome (GOLD analysis project Ga0316187, IMG submission 204927) | Coastal sediment microbial communities from Maine, United States - Cross River worm burrow 1 | ecosystem: Environmental > Aquatic > Marine > Coastal > Sediment | place: USA: Maine...
TCCTGGTCGTCATGCTGCCATCGTCCCTGACATCGCCGCCAGCGCACCACGTCCGACTCCTGGAGGAAACAGACCGGCTTGGCTGTGAAGTCGTGGGGCCGAAACGCACGACGCGCTGGTGGTTCAGTCCAGGACGCAACGGCCTGGACGTCGAGGTCATTTCTTCGAACGGAGAAAGCAATCGATATCCTGTCTGGTCCGGGGGACCTTCACCCGATCAGTGAAACAAGCAGTGAACACAGACAGCGTTATCCAGAAGTCAGGGTGGGGTTTTCTGCTGACCGGTATTGTGTTGCTGGCGCTACCCTCAGCGGCGGCGGCGATTGATGACGGAATGCCGGTGCAGCTTGATGTAATAATCATAACCTCCACTCCTATCGAGGATAAACAGGCGCGACTGCCGATTGCAGTGGGCACTGTCGGCGAGGATAAGATCCAACTGGGCCGGCAGCAGTTAGGCCTGGATGAGTCGCTGGTCAACATACCGGGCCTGTTTTTCCAGAACCGCTATAACTTTGCTCAGGACCTGAGAATTTCCATTCGTGGCTTTGGTGCCCGTGCAAATTTCGGGATACGGGGGATCAGAATCTATGCCGACGGCATCCCGCAAACATTGCCGGACGGCCAAAGCAGTATCGATGCTATCGACCTGGGTTCAACCCGGCGCATCGAAGTCATTCGCGGTCCCTTCTCTTCTGTATACGGCGCGGCCTCCGGTGGCGTCATCAATATCACGACCGAGGAGGGTCCGGAGTTACCTTATGTGTCAGGCCGGACGAATGCGGGTTCCTACGGTTTTGCGCAAGGGCAGGTGAAGGCGGGTGGACAAACGAACAGACTGAACTACCTCGTCAATGGCTCAGGAACAACACTGGACGGATACCGCAAGCATTCCAGCTACCGCAGTGACCTGCTCAACAGCAAGTTCCGTTATGACCTGAATGACAGCTCGGATCTCACCGTGGTGCTGAACGCCGTGGACTCACCCAAGGCCGATGACCCAGGCGCCCTGACAGAAAGCGAGGCCAAAGAGGACCGCAAACAGGCCGCGCCCCGCAACCTGCTGTTTGATGCCGGCGAGGAGCTGGACCAGCAAACGATAGGACTGGCATACAACAAGGCGTTCGACGCGGAGCACCAGGTCATGCTGCGCAACTACTACGTCATGCGTGACTTCAAGAATAAGCTACCTTTCGCTGTCAACAGCAACGGGCAGGGTGGTAGTGTCAAACTCGATCGTTTCTTCACGGGTGCCGGTGGCAACTATAGCTATTCGGGGGGCCTGCTTGATAAAGGCAACCGCCTGGTACTGGGGTTCGACATCGATGCACAGCGGGATCACCGCAAACGTTTTGCCAATAACGAAGGTGTTTTGGGGGACAAGACAACTGACCAGGATGAAGATGTAACCAGTTACGGGGTCTACTTTCAGGATGCGCTGGAGCTGACTGAAAAGATCACCCTGACGCTGGGTACCCGCTATGACGACGTGCGCTACGACGTAGACGATCATACCGCGGCCAATGGCTCCGGCGATATCAGCTTTGATGAAATAAGCCCGATGGCTGGTGTCGTCTGGAGTGTAAACCCGGCGGTAAACCTCTATGGCAATATTGCGCGCTCGTTTGATCCACCAACCACCACCGAACTGGCCAACCCCACTGGCGCCTCGGGATTTAATTCAGACCTGAACCCACAGACGGCCAGCAACTACGAAATCGGTGCAAAGGGTCTGTTACCCGGACGAATCCGCTACGAAATCGCGCTGTTTCACATCAAGGTGGACGACGAACTGGTGCGCTTCGAACTGACTGGCTCAGGTCAGAGCTTTTTTGAAAACGCGGGTAGTTCAACCCACCAGGGGCTGGAAACCGCACTGTCCATGGGGCTGGCCCCGGGCCTGACCGGCACCCTGACGTATACCTGGTCGGATTTTACTTTCGATAGCTTCCGGGATCGCAGCGGCAACAGTTTCGATGGTAACAAGATCCCCGGTGTGCCCGATAATGAATTTCATATCGAGCTGAGCTACCAACATCCCGCCGGTTTCTATGCGAGCTGGGACCTGCTCCATGCAGACAGTTTTTACGCCGATAATGCCAACACGGTAAAATCAGGCGCCTACAACGTGGCCAACCTCCGAGCCGGATTTGTTCAGCAGAGGAATCAATGGGAGATATCCCCGTTTATCGGCGTCAACAATATGTTCGCCGAAGACTATTTCGACAATATCAGACTGAACGCAAGCTTTGGCCGTTATTTCGAACCCGCCCCCAAACGCAATTTTTATGGCGGCATCGGTATACGCTACAACTTCGACTAGGCAGGGTCTTCGCGAACCGTGTCCAGGCTACCGTTTACCCGGCTGATACTGTCAACCCGCCTTTCTTTTCATTATACCGAACAAACCGACCAGACCGGAGCCGAACAGGTAGATGGCGGCAGGGACGGGAACGGCGGACACTCTGCCGTCATGCACAGCCCAGGCAAAGCGATCATTGTTCCCCTTTAACGTGGTCTTGTAAGCGGGTCCATTAATGCCGCCCCACCCCGTAAAGCCCCATTGCCAGTAAAAATCCGTCCTGTCACCAGTATCACCCTCGAGATTACACGGAACACCGTAGGCAGGGTCAATACACGGATCAACCCAATCCCTGTAGGGCGTATCCGTCCAGTATCTTGTCCTGTTGAGCGTATTTTTACCATTCTCATCTTTAAAAAGATCGTTAGTCCAGGGATCCGCCGCCGCAGTCAGAAGCTCCATCTCGCCGCCGAGGCAACCGAGGCGACTCTCGAAGAAAAACCCCCCCCTGACGTCCCCGCCACAGGTTGGGTCATCAAATTGCGTTGTGGTTGGCAGCCGCCAGCCGTCAGCCCCCCCGAACACCAGGTTCGCGGCCCAATCCGTCGCTTCCTGCCAATTCAACGACCCACTCATACTTGCATCTTGCGTCCAGGTAAGGTTCTGATCTTCGTCGTAGATCAATCCCCCACCGAGATCGACCAGGGCTGCATGCGTTGCAGTGGACATGAACGCAAGGGCACTGGCGCACAACACCCCTGATAGAGATGAGACATTCATCAAGCTGGCCTCCAAATCTTTAATTGTTTAGTTGAAAACAAACTCAAGACAGGCATATTTAATGCCAATTCATATTTTTTCTTGATAGATCTGCAGGATAGAAATATCACCAATAGCTTGCCAGCAATCCGGATGCGGAAATGTAAAATTTTGTGACATCAATTAGTAAGCTATTTGTAAGTTTACATTAATTATTCATTGAGTTACGCATAGATATGCAATTTAGCCAATATAGTTTTTTGATTCTTGAGTATTAATAATACTGACACAAATCATTAGGCGGATAACAGTCATTCATACAGTTATACAAGTTAGCCGACATGGGCTTTCAGGAGCTTCAGCCGCATGTGCTCGGCCGTCGAGCATACAGGGACACATTCAAGACACGCTCCCGACGGTTACTTAGGAGCGATCCATGCCGCTGCGCGGCCACAAATCAGAGAATAACAACATCAACCACTTACGGTTATGTTATTCATGAGTCGTCCAGAAATAACGTGCCGATCTTACTTGCCCTGTCGTCCGTCTTCTTCGTTACGGCAAGGGTTACATAGCCGTGCTATGCGCCCCTTGCCGTGCCTTTAATACGAACGACATTGCGGCGCAATATCGGCACGTTATTTCTGGACGACTCCTTATTTGTTTTTTTCAAGCTCCTGAAGCCGCTTGTTGAGCATACGGGACCCCGGTTTTGCTTCCAGCCCCTCACCGAGCACTCTGCGCGCATCGCCGGGCTGGTTGATTTCAATATAAAGATCAGACAGTTTTGCATAGGCCGACGCATATTTTGGTTTTGCCCGGATGACTAACTGGAAGTGCTTGATGGCCTCGGCAGGCTGCCCACTCGCCCCCAAAGCCCACCCCCAACGACTGTGAAGTTCAGGATAGAGTGCACAACGCTCGGAACAGTGTTTGGACACATACCGCATCTCACCCAGAACCGACCTTAACCAACGTTGTCGCTCCTGCTGATTAACCGTACTTCTTGCTTTCTGTTCAGCAAAAATCCCGCCGCAATAGTGGTGAATATGCATAAAGGCGTCGCCAAAGGTTCTTTTCCATCTCTTGAATTCGGCACTCTGAATACCTTTAGCTCTGTCTTTGCAGTATGGCGGAAGCAGTTGCGTATTCTGTCTCCAGTCTGAATCTGCCGCAATCAGAGTATGCCATGGAAAAGAAATGCCAATCACAAAGAACAAGATTATGCGCATCATAGCCCCCCATCGCCTCTGTCGGAAATTTTACGCCGCCACTTGATACTATTCAAAACGAGCCTTGATCAGCCCCTCGAGGAGGACAAGTTCGCGCTGTGACTGTGGCAATTTTTTACATAATCGCATGATCTATAACACGCGTCTATTACTGCAAATACGCTGATCGCACCCGCCAGTCTCTTCCCGGTTTCAGAATTCGGAAGAACGCAAAATGGCGATATTTCCGTTTACACCCAAAAGTCAGTCAAGTAGTATGCAACGCATAAGGATAATAAAAATGCAGGACATGAACCCCCTTGCGATCAAGGACTTACATACTCATAAATTATAAACGTCTAAATACGGTCGGCAGCGGGACATGTTGAAAATAGCAAGAAATCTTTATGAATACCGCGAACTAGTAGCAGAACTGACGCGGAAAGATATCACCGTGCGTTACAAGCAGGCTTATCTGGGAATCGCCTGGGCGGTTCTGAGGCCTCTGGCACTCATGCTCATCTTTACCCTTGTAAAGAGTTTTGTCGGCATTGACAGTGGAACTATTCCCTATCCCATCCTGACTTTCGCAGCGCTCATGCCGTGGGTCTTTTTCCAGGATGCCACTGCAGAGGGAATTGAAAGCGTGGTCAAAAATTCCGCTCTGGTACGAAAAATCTACTTTCCGCGAGAGATCTTTCCGCTGACGGCCGTCACCACCAAGCTGGTCGAATTCGGTATCAGTGCCTTCATCCTTGCCGGGCTCATGGTCTGGTACCAGATGATGCCGACGGCACACATCCTGTGGGTGCCGGTGATCATCCTGTACACGCTGCTGGTGTCCCTGACCATTGCGCTCATGGGCGCAGCGATCAATGTCAGCTACCGCGACGTGGGCGCCGCCCTGCCGATCCTGCTGTCGCTGCTGATGTACGCTTCCCCGGTGATCTACCCGCTGCAGCTGGTGCGCGACAAGCTGCTGGTGCAACAGGCGGCTGGTGAGTGGTCCGACCTGCTGTATACCATCTACACCCTCAACCCGCTGGCCGGCATCATCGACAGTTTCCAGAACGTGGTGCTGCGCGGCCTGCCGCCGGACTTTTCCAGCATGCTGCCGGGCATGGTACTGACGGCCATTCTCCTGCCGCTGAGTTACAGATACTTCAAATGGGAAGAAGCCTATTTTGCCGACGTCATATAATCACCAATGACAACGCACGTACCTGAGCAAAAACAATAACCGCCATGCCCATCATCCAACTCAATCATGTCTCCAAGGACTACCGCCTGGGTACTCTCACCAGCCTGAAGGACTCCGTGCGCAACACGGTGCGCCGCCTGCGCGGCCAGCCGGTGAAGAAACGGGCGCCTTTCAGGGCGCTGGACGACATGGATTTCAGCATCGAGCAGGGCGAGGTCGTCGGTATCATCGGCAATAACGGCGCCGGCAAGAGCACCCTGCTGAAACTGCTGGCGAAGGTCACCACGCCCACCGCCGGCCGCGTCGCCGTGAACGGCAAGGTGGCGCCCCTGATCGAGGTCGGCGCCGGGCTGGTGCCCGACCTCACGGGACGGGAGAACGTCTTCCTGAACGCCACCATCCTCGGTATCACGCGCGCAGACATCGCCGCCAGGTTCGACGAGATCGTCGCCTTCTCGGAACTGGAATCCTTCATCGACACCCCGATCAAGCGTTACAGCTCGGGTATGAAGATACGCCTGGCCTTCGCCATCGCCACCAGCGTGGAAGCCGAGATTCTCATCATCGACGAAGTGCTGGCGGTCGGCGATCTCGCCTTCCAGCGCAAGTGTTTCGAACGCATGGAGGACCTGATCAAGGGCCGCGGCAATACCGTGCTCATCGTCAGTCACAACATCCGCCAGATCGAACGCATGTGCTCGCGGGTACTGCTGCTGGAGCGGGGCCAGGTCGTCGCCGACGGCCTGCCGCTGGAAGTCGCCGACCTGTTCTACCGGCGCAGTAACGAAAAGATCAGCGCTGAACACAAGAAGAGCCTGGAGGGCAAGGTACACAAGTACTCCTCGGGCGAGATCGAACTGGTCTCGGTCGACCTGCTCGACGAGCAGGGAGAGGCCACCGACTCCATCCCCTCCGGCGGCACGCTGCGGGTGCGGGTGAGATTCCAGGTGAACAAGCCGCTGCAAAAACCGGAAATCGTCGTCGGCACGCACACGACCGATTTCTTCTACCTCAGTGCCTCGTCGACCGCGCTGATCGAGGACCGGCCCGATCTCGACGTCGGCGTCCACGAAGTGGAATACATCGTGCCGTCGTTCCCGCTGGTCGCGGGAACCTACTGCGTGCGCTTCGCGGTGTTCGACCAGCACCAGCGCAAGGTCTTCACTGGCGAGACGTTGAAGATCTTCACCGTGCTGCCGACCTCGCTGGAGATCCTGGACGCGCCGATGCGACGGCTGTACCTGCCGACCCGTTGGCGCATCAACGGCGTGGCGCACAACAGCCCGATGCCGGTCCCGGCACAGGCCGCCACCACCTGATCCCGACCCGCGCGATACACGAAACATGACTGTGGACAGAACGCCATGACATTCGAAAAAGAAAAAGGCCGATCACTGATAGTGGGAATCGCCGCAGGCCTGGCAGGCGCCGCAACGGTCGCCCTGTTCGCGACCTTCGGCATAACTTCTGCGGGCGCCGTGGTGCCGCTGTTCGCCAGCCTCGCCATCATCGTCGGGACCGCGCACTACTGGAAGACGCTGCACGCCCAAGGCCTGCACGACGAGTTCAGACAGGTAAAACGGCGACTGTCCGTGCTCGAGGACAGCATTGCCGAGACGCAGGGCCTGGTGCAGCTTTCCGGCCTGAACCAGCCCTTTCCGCTGCCCTTCGGCGGAAGCTGGGCGCTGACGCCCGACGCGGCCGTGGTTCTCGCCCGCGAAGTCGTCATCAGGCGGCCGGAGGTCGTGGTGGAACTCGGTTCCGGAGTCTCTACCCTCCTGGTGGGACGACTGCTGCGCCAGCTGGGACGCGGCCGCCTGATCTCCCTGGACCATGATCCCAGCTGGGCCCGGGAAACCCGCCGGCAGGTGCTGGCCGACGGCCTGCAGGACTATGTCGAGGTGGTGGACGCGCCGATGGTGCGGCAGAAGTTCGACGGCCAGGCGTTCGACTGGTACCGGATTCCCGAACAGCTCAGGGATATCGGAGAGATCGACATGATCACCGTGGACGGCCCGCCGCAGGCGACCGATACCGGAATCCTGTCACGCTATCCGGCCCTGCCAGCCTTCGCCGAACAACTCTCCGAACAGGCTCTCATCTATGTCGACGACGCCAGTCGCGAGACCGAACAGGCGATGGTGAAAAAGTGGCTGCTGCAGTACCCGGGATGGACGTCGAGAATGATCGACACCGTTCCGGGGACCTGTCTTCTCGAACGGCAGAAGTGAAATAATCAGGTACTGTTCCGTTCCGAACCCATGGAAAACAGCACACAACCCCTGATCTCGGTCGTCATGGCCTGCTACAACGCCGCCCCCTTCGTCGAGGAGGCGATCTGCAGCGTGCTGCAACAGAGCTACCCGAACACCGAGGTCATCGTCGTCGACGACGGCTCACAGGATGCATCCCCGGACATCGTTGAACGCCTGGCCGTGGACCATCCGGGCCGCGTCCAGCTGAAACATCTGGAACACTCCGGACCCTATCCGGCGAGGAACCTGGGCCTGCAACATGCGCGCGGCGACTTCATCGCGTTCCTCGACGCCGACGACTGGTGGCAGGAGGATGCGCTGGAGAAACTGCTGGCTGCACTCACGGACAAGGAGGCCGACCTGGCCTACTGCGGCTGGCAGAACGTCGGTGAGCACAAACTGAGCCCCGAGCCCTACATCCCGCCCGCCTACGAGGAGGAAGACCCGGCCACCGCCTTTCTGAAGGGCTGCCCCTGGCCGATTCACGCGGCGCTGGTTCGCCGCTCTGTGGTGGATGCGGTGGAGGGCTTCTCCGAGCGCCTGTTTTCCTCCATGGACTACGACCTCTGGCTGCGCGTCCTGGCGCACACCGGCAACCTGGTACGGGTGCCGGAGGTACTGGCCTTCTACCGCTGGCACGACAAGGGGCAGATCTCCTCGACACGCTGGAAACAGGTGCTGGACGCGGTCCAGGTACGACGCGATTTTGTCGACGCCTGCCCGGAGAAGGTCAGGCACCTGCCGGCCGAGACGCTGCAGGAGCTGGTGGACGGACAGTTGCTGCGCGAGGCCTACCGCACCTACTGGAGCCGCGACCTCGCCAATGCCCAGCCCCTGTTCCGGGCGGCCTTTGCACGCCGGGCCTGGCAGGCAAGAGACCTCAAGTACCTGCTGCCGGCGCTGTTGCCAGCGCGGCTCTTCCAGGGACTCGTCGGGCTGGCCGGCGACTCTCCACGGGGGAACGGCTGATGGCTGAAACGGCACAGCGCATCCCGGTGCTGATGTACCACCGCGTTGGCACCTCGCACAACGACTGGGAAAGCCGTTACTGCATCCCGCCGCAGGAATTTGCCCTGCACATGCATCACCTGGCGAAGCGCGGCATGCGCGCCTGTTCGCTGGACGATTTCTTTGCCTGGCTGGGGCAGGAAGGGGAACTGCCCGAGGGCAGCTTCCTGCTCACCTTTGACGACGGTTTCCTCGGCGTCTATGAGCACGCGGCTCCGGTGCTACAGGAACTCGGCTGGCCGGCGACGGTGTTCCTCGTCAGCCGCCTGATCGGCAAGAACGATGCCTGGTGCCAGTCGCAAAATCCCGACGGCGCCACCTATCCCCTGCTGGCACCGGAACAGATCCGGGACATGCGAGGTTCGGGATTTGCATTTCAGTCGCATACCCGCCTGCACCCCGATCTCACCACTCTGCCGGAAGACAAATTGTTGGAGGAACTCGCCGGTTCGCGTCAGGACCTGGAAGACCTGCTGGGTGAAAAGGTGCCCTATCTGGCCTATCCCTACGGCCGCCTCAACGACCAAGTCATCGACATCACCCGCCGGGCCGGCTACGAAGCTGCCTTCTCCACGCAACCGGGGTTCAACCGCCGCAACGTCGATCCCTATCGCATCCGCCGCCTCGATATCTTCGGCACCGACAGCCCCAGCATGCTCGCCCGCAAGATCCACTTCGGCAGCAATGACGGCTCCTGGCGACAGACGTTCCGCTACTACCGGGGCCGTGTCGCCGACCGGCTGGGGCTGTGACGTCCGATGGCTGAGGAAACGACAGTGGCGGAGAAAGAGGAGCCGATACTCATCAGCGTCGCCCTGTGCACCCACAATCACGCCGACCGGCTGCCGCGAACCCTCAATGATCTGGGCAAGCTGGAACAGCCGACCCGCCCCTGGGAGGTCCTGGTGGTGGACAACGGCTGCACCGACGAGACGCCGAACCTGCTGGCAGACACGGGCTGGTGGCCGCCCGGCGTCCCGGTGCGCATCGTGCGAGAGGAACGCCTTGGTCTCTCCAATGCCCGCAACCGTGCGCTCAGGGAAGCGCTCGGCGAGTACCTGCTGTTCGTCGACGACGACGAGACCCCGGACCGGCGCTGGCTCACGTCCCACGAACGCGACATGCTGGCCTACGCCCCGGATGCCCTCGGCGGACGCATCGATGTCGTATTCGAACACGGTGAGCGCCCGGCGTGGCTGCAGGATGAACTGCTGGGTTTCCTGGGGCACCTGGATCACGGCGAGGGCCGCTGGCTGAGTGATCCGGCCACCCCATTCTACGGCGGCAATTTCGCCGTGCGCAGGGATATATTCCCCCGGATCGGCGACTTCGATACCGAGCTGGGGCGCAAGGGCCAGGTCAACTTCGGTGGCGAGGATACCGAGTTCTACCGCCGCCTCATCGCCGACGACTTCAGGGTGCGCTGGGTTCCGGATGCAATCATCGGGCACCGTATTCGCGTCGACAAGCTGAGGCGCAGCTATTTCCTCGACCTCCACTACCGTCAGGGTCAGGCTGAAGGTTCGCGCAAGCGCGGCGGGCAGTCACGCGTACCGCCGAGATACCTGTTCGGACAACTGGCCCGCGCCGCTAGAATCGCCCTGCGGCGCCGTCTCGACCAGGGCGGAAACCACTCCCTGAGACTGGAAATGAACGCGGTCTATTTCCTGGGCTACATACAGGGATGGGTTGCCAGGTAGGCGGCTGCGCCCGGCACAGACTCCCGCGACAAGAGCAGCAGACCCCATGCAGACAAACATGGCAAAAGTCTTCAACATAGGCCTCTCCAAGACGGGCACCACCAGCCTGGCCCGCGCGCTCGAGATGCTGGGATACAGAACCCGCGACTACCTCGGCGTCAGCGAATATCGCGCCGGCGATCTGTCCTGTATCGATCTTGGGGAAATAGACGAGAACGACGCCTTCACCGACACACCGATACCCAGCTTCTACAGGGAGCTGGACGAGAGATATCCGAACTCGAAGTTCATCCTCACCACCCGCGACATGGATGCCTGGCTGAAGTCGTGCAAGAAGCAGTTCACCGAACGCATAACGGCGCGGCAGAACGAAGCGACCGCGCAGCTGCATACCGATCTCTACGGCTGCTTTGCATTCGATGCCGAGAAATATGCCAGCGGCTATACGCGTTACATCGAGGGTGTGCTCGACTATTTCAGGGACCGGCCGCAGGATCTGCTGGTGATCGACATCTGCGGCGGCGACAACTGGGAGAGGCTATGTGCCTTCCTCGGCAAGTCGGTACCGAACATGCCTTTCCCGGTGACCAACGTGTCCGCCATCCAGTGGATGGACATCCAGAAGATCGTGTCGATCGCGCAGCAGGCAGGCCGCGAGGTCAGCCGCCGATACGGAAAGAGCTTCCCTGCCGGAAACGGCGGATCGAAAGGCGCTCTGACACGGCGGATCAGCGGCCTGTTTTCCGGCATCCTCGGGACCGGCCAGCCGTATGACGCCAGTCGCATGGAAAAAGCCGCCGGCATCTCCCTCAAGTTCATTCTCGAGGGGCTGAACAAAATGAACCCCTCGATTCCCGTGATTTCACCGGAAAGCACAGACATGCCCTTTGCAGACAGGGGAAAACAGCCCTATGTCTGGCTGGTCGATCCGCTTGGCGTCACGGCGGCTTCCCCGGCGGAGAACGGCAGTTTCAGCGTCAGCATCGCCCTCATCGAAGGTGGACAACCGCTTTGGGGGATTGTCTACAATCCGTCGGAAGACACGATCTACTACGCCAAGGGCGCAAGCAGCAGCTACAGGATCAAGGGCAACGAAGAGCCGGTAGAACTCGCCCCCTCGGCGCTGACGGGCGAGAACCGCCATACCGTTTTCATCTCCGGCAGCAGCAAGCTGCCGGATGAAGTCAGGGCGCGTATCGAGACTGAAGTCGGGGACTACAGCCTGGCTCCCGCCAACAGGGCCATTGGACTGTGCCTCCTGGCTGAAGGCAGAGCCTCGATGCTCGTCAGCCTGGGACCGGCCATGGAATGGGAGACGGCGGCAGCGCACGCCATTGCGAGAGCATCGGGCAAACGCGTCGTCGACTACAGGAGCGGGGAGGACTTGCTGTACAATAAGAAGAATCCCAGCAATGAGAGCTATATAGCAAAATAATGAAGGTGGGGGCTTTTGAGGTTGACACAAGGTTTATCCCCGGACTGGAGTTCCTGACAGGCAGTGCCGCAGCGTGACTGCTGCAGCGCCCCCGCGTCGAGCACGGCCTTCAACAAGAATCCATCAGAGATTTCATTATGAACACAGAAGCAAGCCCGCGCACCGTCTTTGCCCGGTTCATGGAAGAAGACATTCTCGATGAAATGGGGCGACTGCTGTATTCGATTCTGAATATCTTTGCCACCAACGGCTACCGGGTCGAACTGTTCGACAATATAAACTTCAGCGCACTGGACAAGTATGGCCAGCAGGTCCCGTCGCTGGACAACCTGACCCTGGTCGACGCGATTCCCGACAATACCGAAGACAGGCTCTATCTATTCGACCGCGCGGACAAGAGCTGTTCGAAACGCCGCTGGCAGAAAAAGATCCAGGTGAAATTCGATATTTTTTCCACCTACAGGCTGACAGACCCGCTGTTCATGCCCTATCCGGTCCACCCCCTGCTCTCCGGAGCAGACCTGCCGCAGCGGCTGGAACAGTTGCGGAAAAACCAGAAGAAACTGCGCATCTTCTTTTCCGGTGACACCAAGGGCTATACCAGGAATCGTATCCATTACCCGAATACTAAATTACCCCGCCTGGAGGTGATAAACACGTTGCTGGAGCAGCGGGCTGACAGGACCATCCATGTAAAAGACGAGGACACCCTCAGGGAACTGCTTGACGGTGACTTTGTCGACAGCTGCATCATCGTGGATACCGGCAGCATGTGGATAGACCCGCAGGAATGGTTACCCGATCTGTCTAAAAGCGATTTTTTCATCTGCCCTCCGGGATACTGCATGCCCATGTGTCACAATGTGATAGAGGCGATGTCCGTCGGGGCGATCCCCATCATCAGCTATCCGGAATGGTTCAACCCGACCCTCAGGCACATGGAAAACTGTATCGTTTTCGATGACAAGGAAGACCTGATCAGAAAAATCGATCATGTTCTCGAAATGGAGCCACACGTGGTGCCCGCCCTGAGAGAGCGGGTAATAGCCTATTATGAGGAGCATCTGAGCCCGCAGAATTTTATCGATGCCATCGAATCCAGGGAAGACAGCAAGATCACCGTGCTCATGATTACGGACAAAAACACGAGAAAAAATGCTGGCAGGCTGAACCGGCGATCGATACTCATTACCGGGAAAGCGACCTTTGCCGGCAGCTGGTGGTACAGAGTTTTGCGCTCTTTCGGGGTCGCAGGATAAGCAGTCGGACATGAGTCACTGGATTCACCGGCTATCCGTAACAGGCTGCGTACTCCGGAACGGCGACGCTCCATGGTTAAGCACTCGCCCGCTGCCTGACGACGCTCCCCGGGGTTACGGCCTTACTGATTCCCATGCCGCGGTGATTTCACAGATAACAGACAATAACCGGATGATATGACAGAACAAGAATTACAGCACGGACATGAAACCGTGTTTTCACTGGACAGTCTCTTTGAACCCCCTGTCAACGGGGAGGAGGCGCTGGTGCTGGAATCCAGCCAGTTCAAACGGATACAGCGTGATCTTGCCGGTGAAGCGGTGCTGCTTCTCGACAGCTTCCCCGATGCCGCAGGCGCGGCCTGCTGCTTTGTACGCGTAGTGCCCGGCAGGGCGCGCTCTGTTCGTTTCCTTGTCAGTGGCGTCCGGGCGATCGAGTCCTGCCCCTCGGGTGGCTGGGTTCTCAAGCCTGCGGAGCCGGCGCTGCCTTCCTACTGGATACCACAGCTGCCGCTAGCGCGTGAACTGGATTCGCAGCAGCGCATATTGTCCGAAAACAGGGTATCGATCGCCGGTTTCAGTATTTCCCCGGAAGAGTTGTCGATCGATATAGAGATCCCCGAAGGCATGAACCTCGACTGGATCCTGTGGCGATTCCCCGCCGAGGCATCCGGCACAGCTGTCGAACTCGATCAGCTGCTGGTCCTGGAAACGCAACCCCTGGCCCTGTGGAACTCGCAAACACCTTACCGCTCGCCAGCTGACCTGTACCTGTACCTCGTCCACGGCCATGTATACGTGGATCGTTTTGTCTGGCCACGCATGTGGAAGATCTGTTCCGAACTCGACGCCTATACTCTCTACGTCGTTATATCCGGACTCGGGCTGGCCAGCGGCAAGATGCTTTACAGCCTGCTGAAACGCCAGCTTCTGTTTTCCGTCATATCGCGTCAGGCCAGCGATGGCGGCTGGTACCACGGTGAATGGACCGACCTGATGGAATCGCATTACCGTTTTCATAATGGCGCCATGTTGCTGCTGGAAGCGGCCCTGGCGGAAAAACCCGATGATGTAGTGAGCAAGGCACTGGAACGCGCCGCGCACTTTATATCACTCCGCACGGACAGGACCGATCTCGGCCTGTGGTTTCTGCATGACTCGCTGGAAGACGATGCTGAAATGATGCGGACCATGTGCCGGGAAATTCCGTCTACATGGATTCCCGCCCGCACCCTTGGAAAATCGCCCACCAACAAGCTCATCCTGAACACGCACCTGGATACCATCGTCGCCCTGGAACGCTACCGTGATATCACCGGCGACAATCGCTACAGCGAAGCTGTCGCGTCAGCGCTGGGCGCGGCACGGGGTGTGCTCGCGCTGCGGCCGGCCGAGGCTGTCTATCGACTCGTGTACCGGGCCATACGACTGACGCTGTTGCCGACACCGGAGGCCGAGCGACTGCCTCTGTACCTGCGTGCCATCAAGCGCCTCACCTGGAAATACCTCACGCCTAACCTGTACAGGCTGAAAAATGCCTTCCCGCGACTGGTCATGCCGGGTGGTCTCATAGAGCGGCACCTGGCCATGCCACACTATGACATCAACTATCATCCGGTAAACATCATGGACCTGGCCAGACTCTGGCGCTGCTTTCCGGATGAAGATCTTGGCGGCCTCCTCGAGGACGCGGTGAAGACAGTCTCCGACAGCAGCCTGCTTGACTACTGGGCGGAGTCGAAACCCCGGCATTTTTCCCTGGTGGTATGGGTCGAGGCCCTGTACCAGCTGTACACCCTGAGACAGGATGCCATGTACCGGCGCCTGCTGGCGGAAGGCATGCTGAAGCTTATTGAAAACGGACTGGGTCTGCCGCCATCCCTGCTCGGAGCCGATCCCGAAGCGGTCCGGGTAGAACAGCGGACCCTCTGTCCTTCTCCCGCCGACACCCGGCTTCGAATCGCAAACCTGAGTTGCGGGGGGCGCAGTGAAATACTGGTGGTCAACGCCACAGACAAAGACCGCGAACTGATATGGGAGGGTGGCGCAAACCCTGCCCTGTCCTGGACGGACGCCGACGACCAGGCCTTCCCCGACAGTGACTCTCTTCCTGCCATCCAGTCGGGCTCTTGGATACGGGGATACCAACCATGAACGTTCCCGCCTGTGCCCGGCATTTTAATCCAGGCGGCAGGACAGCCGCCGGTAAAGTCGTACCATTCGATCGCCGCCACACCACCCTGACAAACTCTGAGTACCGTTTGCGATACAGGTATACCATATGTCCCGTATAAAACTGTTTTTAGTCGTCCTTCCAGTGATTGCGCTGCTGCTTGTTTCCGCCCTGTTTGCCAGCGGGCGTCTGTCGCGGGACGATGTTCAATACTATGTCCCCTGGTCGCTTGCCCGTCTTCTCTACCCCTCGGAGAACAATTTCATCGACTACGACTCTCCCCTGAAACAAAGTCACTGGATATACGACGTCGGCATCGTGGATGCCAACGGCGATGGCCTGCTGGATATTTTCACCTCAAACCACAACTGGAGGCAGCTGTTGTTACTGGCCGACGGACAGGGTGGCTATCAAGACGTTCTCAGCGCCTGGGGACTCGACCAGAGCCGCGAATTTCCGGGCATCGAGATCTCCAATGTGGCGCCCGAAATAGAGAATCCCGGCGTGTATATCTACTGGCACAACCGGCATCTCTATATTCGAACCTATCATACCGATGTTCTCGATCCACCCGGCATTACACTTCATGCCCTCACCGAGTTCAATATCATCAGCAACGAAGGCTTTCATATAGATGAACATGAATCTGAAACCCTGTCTTCACCGCTGGTCATGGATAGCACAATGCGCTTCTCCGCAACGGGTGACGCAATCATGGAGCTCTACCCGCGATCAAGGGGGGTACCGATGAATTTCAAGGTGGACGAATCAGTGCCGCTGACGCATATCTATATCGGAAATCAGCTCGTGACACCGCGCACACACGAGTTCTCGCTGCCACTGCAAGATCGGCACGCCCTGGCATGGTCTGATTTCAACGACGACGGGCAGCTCGATATCTTTATTACCCGCGGTGCTATCGGCGGCACCCTCAGGATATATCCGCCGGTCATCAGCAATACCCTAGACGAGGAATTCTTTGTGAGCCGTCCGGCGAAGGAGTCCCCCGCTCCACGCTTCGATAATATCGTATGGAGCTCGGGCATCAGGAAAAACGGGTGCTCTGCGCGACATGCAAACTGGGTCGACTTTAACAGGGATGGCCTCCTGGATCTGTTCATCAATTGTGAGGACGTCGGACACGTTGAGGGAGAGTACCCAAACAAGCTGTATCGACAGAACTCCGGGCACCACTTTGCAGACGTATCCAGACAGAGTGGTCTGGAGATACTGGATAACAATATCATCGACTACGAGTGGTTCGATGCCGACGACGACGGTGACATGGATTTTTTCACCCACCAGGACAACGGATTCTATCTCTACCGTAACGATGCGGGCCGTTTCAATCCCGAATTCATCTACCGGGGTAAATTCGCCCGGATCGACAACCCGAAACTGAAAGGTGCGTCCGGAGCCTACTGGGCATTTGACGGCAAGCTGTCTGTCTCCGATTATGACGGAGATGGTGATCTCGACGTATTTGCCGCCTCGAAGAAGGGGAATGACCTGCTAATCAACGAGGGGAGCGAGTTCGTGTCGCTCGATCCGTTGACAATCGGCCTGCCAGCCAATAGCGTATCGGCATCGTGGGTCGATTTCGACAACGATGGAAAGCCCGATCTTCATACCGTACCGGCGGGGATATTCAGGCAACGCGAGGACCATACATTTGAACGGACGAACCTCCTTGTCCTGCCTTCAGATATCTACATGGCCTCAATAATCAACTGGTACGATATGAATAACGACGGGGCACGCGATGTGCTGATCGCGCTCAACCAGAACCAGACCCTGCATCGCTGGTGGGAACCAGCTACAAAAGACATCTTCCTGTGGGAGTTCCAGACTTACCTCAATCGAGCTACCGGAAACCACTGGCTGCAACTGAAGCTCGTTGGCCCCCCGGGAAATCGCGAGGCAATCGGCGCGCGCGTCACACTGAGCACACCCGACGGCCATCAGATACAGGAAGTCGGGATCAACGACGGGGCATTCTACTCCCAGGGACACTATCAGATGTATTTCGGCCTCGGGCCGTATGACAAGGCAGATGCAATAAGAATTCGCTGGCCTGACGGGGAGACGCAGGAACTGAAAAATGTCACCACCGACACGATGCTCGTAATCGAACAGGGCAACTGAGTGCAAGCCCGACATTCTGCCACCAGACTAATTATTTTCAGCTTACATACCTCATGATTATTTCACATTCACACAAGTTTATTTTCATAAAGTCGGAAAAGACCGCCGGCACCAGCATCGAGTCGGCTCTGTCACAATACTGCGGAGGTGATGACATCGTCGTCCCCATCAATGACTTCCGCTACAACCGCAACGAGAAAGGCGAATTCGTACACAAGTCAATGAATGCCGACGAGGAATACCGCAGAATTGGACAGCATGTGGATGCGAACACCATCCGAAGAAAGGTGACGCCGGAGGTATGGAACGATTACCTGAAGATCAGCCTTATACGAAATCCGTGGGACAGAACCATTTCTTACTTCTTCTGGATTCGACGGCAGGACCCGGCGCTCAAACCTCGAAAGCGCTTCTATCACCATCTTGGTATTCCGTTCGATGAACTTGCACAGCCAAGGAAAGCGTTCAGCGAGTTCCTGAAAAGTGATGACTTTGTGAACAACGACCGTTTCTACATCGTCGATGATCAGTTATGTGTTGATTTTGTCATCCGCTATGAACATCTTTCAGAAGACCTCGCGGAAGTCTGCAGAAGGATCGGATTGCCACCTTTTGATCTGCCGCATCTGAAAACAGGCTTCAGGCAAAGGCGCCACCACTATTCCGAATACTATGACGACGAGAGCAAGGCCGTTGTCGCCGAAAAACACAGGAATGACATACGATTGTTCGGTTATGAGTTTGAGCAAGCGTAATCCACACAGCGGATTCAACATTATGCTCGCCGATTAAACAACCCTGACTGTCAAATCAGTATCCAAGAGTACGCAAAAGACCTTACCGACATTTTGACAAAGCATCTTTTGTATGTCGAAACAAGCCAACCCACTTATCCGTGTCAAGGGACTCGCCGCGCGTATACGAGCAGCTCGTCGCCCCACCCCCGTCGTTCCAACGGCTCAAGCAGCGGCCGCGTACCTCGCGCCAACGCATTAGTGACAGGCTGCGCGCGTGTCAGGAGATGCAGTCATCGATCAAGCATCCCGCTCGGCGAAGGCGTTTTTGATCCCGGCGGCCCCGATCGGGATTCTGTTGACGTCGTTGGCTGCTCTTCCTGGTGAGTTTGGATCGGTTGTGCACCCGGACGAAAAAGCTGACGCAATTTATTCAGCTGTCTTCCAGCCCAAATCAATGCATACTGGTAGAAGTTGTTTCCATCACCGCGCAATGTTCTCACTTCCAGCACTTCGAAACCACAGTCAATCAGAAGACGCGGTAACGTATTGGAGGAAAAAAACCACAAGTGGGTAGGTGGACACATCCAGGGCCACCACTCACCCGTCACCCTCGCGCCAAAACTGGCGATATTGGGCACGCGTATACCCAACACCCCGTCAGGTTTAAGGAGTGCAGCCGCACTTAAAAGTTGTTCTTTAGGATTGCGAGCGTGCTCTAGCACGTGCCACATAATCACCGCGTCGAAGTCACCGCTGGACAGTGGCGCTTCGGTCAGGTCGCAGTCGAATACTGTTAGTCCGAATTTCTCGCGCGCGTAGGCGGCAGCAGCCGATGAGAGTTCCACACCTGCCACCTCCCAACCTCTTTTGCGCGCCAGATCCAGTGAGTGGCCATAGGCGGCACCAACTTCGAGAAGACGACCACGCCCCGGGCGTCATCGCTCGAGCTCGACAATCCGCGAAACATTACGGTCACTCCCAGCAGCATATTTTTCGAGTGACACGGCGTAGTTGAGTTCATAATGCCTGGCCAATTGCGCTGCACTGGGTGTGGGCCACACGTACTCGAGGCCGCAGTCGGGGCAACACAGCACGGAATAGCCGTTATGCACGAAACGTAGCTGTGAATGCACGCCTCCACATACTATGCAATTTTCGTTATGGTTAACCGCTGCAACAGTATTATTCATTTTAATCTCTTCGGTGCTGGGTTGGATTTTTATACATTATCGTGGATGGGCAAGGTAGAGCCTCGACAAGTCAACCCCCCTTCCGGAGCAACAAAAAGTCAGCCATTGCATTGATCGAACCGAGATTATCGATGTTGATCTCTTCCTGCTTGAGGGGAAAGTCATAGGCCCCCTCAAACCAGACGATCAGCGCAAGAATAGCAGCAGAATCCAAGGCGCCGGTGGCGGGGATGATATCCTCATCGCTGATGTCGCTCGCATCCTCTCCCAGCTCATTGGCCAGTTCGATCACCTTTTGGCGGATGGCGGTTTTTATGGCGTTTCGTTCCAGTGTCATTTTGTGTTCCTAATTCAACATGGGTATACATCAACCGGTGGCTGAGACAGACTCTGCAGCACCTGGGCCACATCGAATCCGGTCAACAAGCGGTGGTCATAGCTTGCGCCCAGCACTGCCCTGCCCGATCCCCTGGGTGCCGCGTGAGCCACCATGAGCCCGGTGTAGGGTGGCAGGATGGGGATGTGGCGGCTGACCCTCCACCTCGCCATGCTGGAGAAAGTGATTGTTGCACCCGTAACCTCATTGGGCCTGAGCTTGTGTGCGATAGCGTGACGCTGCACCTCGCCCAGGGCCTCGATATATTCAGATGCACTCATGGACTGCGCTTCGCGCACCACGGTCAGGTACAGCGTCTTGTCTGCCTGAACCGTAAAGCCCAGGTTGATCGGTGTATAGAGGTAGTGGCGGTCATTGACGACGGTGGCGTTGATGTTTGGACTCTGCTTCGTCAGCTCCACCAGCCTGTAGGCCAGCAGGGGCAACAGCGGCGACAGCATGAGCTTGTTCTGCTGAGCGTATTCCGCGGCGTACTCCTCCCAGGGCGTGGGGTCGTACTCCACCTCCAGATAGCCGGCCGCCACCTGGTCACGGTGCCATTGCACTGTCACAAGCATACCGTGAGCCTCCTCGGAAAGCTCCTGATACTCGCCAGGCACATCCGGCGTCTGCTCCCTCGTCTGGACAGGCATGGGGGCAGGCGCTGTTGGCGTGGACGTACCCTGTTCAGCCAGGTATGCCTCGATATCGGTCACCGTCAGTCGCTCGCCGCTGGTCGGGATCTGATTCTCATCCAGTCCAAGTTTTTTCAGCATCACGCGGGCTTTTGCCGTAGGGCGCGCCGCACCAGCAGAGGCTGACTGGACAGGTGTCGTGGTCTCCTCCGGTACGGCTTCGTCGGGGGACTCACCCAGCCAGATCATAACCGAGCCGACGGCCACCTTCTGGTCCAGTTCGGGCAGGATCTTGAGCACATAACCATCGCGCTCGGCTTCCACCTCGACGATGGCCTTGTCCGTCTCCACCGCGGCGACCAAATCACCGCCTTTGACGAAATCACCCTCGTTGACACTGAGCTCGACGACTTGCACGATATCATCATTGTTGTTCACGCGGGGGGCATGCAGGGGATAAGGCATAGCTCAGGTCCTTCTACTGAATCCAATCCAGGATCCGTTCGATGAGCGTCTCCTCATCGGGGAGTATCTGCCGCTCCAGGCTGCGTGCCGAAGCGATGGGAACCGGCGGCGTACCGATGCGCAGGAACCGGCCCGTATACCCGCCGTCGAGCAGGGAAGCGCCAATCTCGGCACTAACGCCGAAGTCGTGATGGCTCTCTTCCACTATCACTACCCCCGGGCGGCCTAGCAGGTGGCCGATCAAGCCGGTTTTAGACAGAGGGGATAATAGCGACGGCACCAGGATCTCTACATCCAGTTCCTCTTCTTCTTCCAGGATTCTGGCCACTGCCTCCACCACCGGTAACATGCCGCCGTAGGTCACCAGAGTTACATCCGGTTCATCCCCGCCCCGCACCAGCGTCGGGAACAGGTGGGCCGCCACATCCTCCGCCCTTGCCGGCAATTCGCGGTAGTCGGCGCGATCCTGCTTCTCGCCGTAAAGCAGCTTGTGTTCCAGGAAAAGCACGGGATACGGCCAGCGCAGTGTCGCATCCACCAGCAGCCGGCTCATGTCATGTCGATGGCTTCCATAGACGACGGTGAGCCCGGGGACCGACGTCAACAGGTGCTCCGGACTCTGGCTGTGGGTTGGACCATAGCCACGACGCCCGCCGCAGGGGGCGCGGATAACCAGCGGCACCGCCATATCCTGAAACATCCCGGGAAACTTCACCGCATGGTTGTACAATTGATCCAGACAGAGGGTCAGGAAGTCGGCGAACATCACCTCCAGCACCGGTCTGAAACCATCCAGGGCCAGGCCAATGGCGGCACCGGTGATACCCGCCTCGCTGATGGGCGTGGAGATCACCCGCTTACTGAAGGCTGTGGAGAGCCCCTGGGTGACCTTGAACGCCCCGCCGTAAGGATCGTGCAGATCCTCACCAATAATCAGTGATTCAGGCG
>Ga0316187_10001235_pt1 | contig 21799 bp, 21 predicted proteins | sample CroRivburrow1_MG_FD_204927 | JGI IMG/M metagenome (GOLD analysis project Ga0316187, IMG submission 204927) | Coastal sediment microbial communities from Maine, United States - Cross River worm burrow 1 | ecosystem: Environmental > Aquatic > Marine > Coastal > Sediment | place: USA: Maine...
TTGGAAACACTGATGTAATGTTAAACAACTATAATTTACTGGGAGTGAATATGAAAATTAAAGCAATCTTGGCAACAGCACTTATGGTTACATCTTTTTCAGCAATGGCCTGGACACCAGGATATGGTAACGGCTACAACAATGGTAATGGCAACTTCTTTGGTGACGGAAACTTCGGTTTCAACATGAACGCCAATGCAAATGGTAACGGTAATGGTCAGGGCAACCATGGAAATGGTTGGGGCAACAATGGAAATGGTTGGAGTAACGGCAACGGCAACGGCAACTTCGGTTTCAACATGAACGCCAATGCAAATGGTAACGGTAATGGTAACAGTAATGGTTGGGGTAACAATAACGCTGGTTACAACCCATATTACGGACCAGCTTATGGGTCTGCCTATGGACGACCTGTCATGACGCAAGAACAGATCGAAGCACAACAAAAAGCACAGGCTGAATACTACAAAAAAATGGAAGAACAGCGTGTTGCTTACTATGAAGCTCAAAAGAAAGCATATGATGACTATGTAGCCGTTATGGAAAGTCGTTTTGCTAAGAAGTAAGTAATAACAAATTTTACAGAAAAAGCCTGTACAGCAATGTGCAGGCTTTTTTTTTGGAATGTATTCGGATCGACGTTATGGCCACAACACAGATTGGTAATGACAATCTTTACCTCGGTCTCACCTTGATTGCACTTGCTCACTAACTAATTTATGCTATTGATATCATATTGGCTTAAACTACGAAACATCACGTTACATATTAATTCAACCGCTTATGGTTAATAACATGAAAAATGATAACGCTAGGATGCCGTTTTATTATGTTATTTTATTGCTGTTTATTGGGCTTACAGCATGTGAGCAAAAAACCGATACTGCAATAGCCAAAGAAAAAGACAGATTGACGCTATGGGCCCATGCTGGTCAAGCTGCTGAGCGTCAGATCTTAAATCAACAAATTACCACCTACAACCAAAAACACAAAATAAAAATAAAAGCCAACTTCATTCCAGAGCGAACCTATAATGCCCAGGTTCAAGCCGCAGCCGTTGCGGGAGACTTGCCCTGTGTTCTAGAACTCGACGGCCCATATCTGTTTAATTATATCTGGCAAGGTCATTTACAAGCCATCGACGCACTCGTTTCAAAAGAAATCCTAGACGATCTTTTACCATCAATATTAGAACAAGGTCGCTACAATGATAAACTTTTTGGTGTGGGTGTTTTTGATTCGGGGCTGGGCATTTTTACACGATCCAGTGTTTTAAAAAAGCATGGCATTAGAGTACCCGACGGTCCTGCTGATGCCTGGGATGATCAAGAATTTGAAAATATTTTAAAAACCTTATCCACCCAAGATAAAGATGGGGCGGTGTTGGACTTAAAGCTTAATTATCCATCAGAATGGTTTACTTACGCCTTTTCACCTGCTGTTAGATCTGCTGGTGGTGATTTAATTGATCGCACTAGCTATCAAAGCGCGAAAAATTTTCTTAATGGCGCACCAGCTATTGAGCTAATGAGTATATTTCAAAATTGGTTTAGACAGGGCTATATTGATTCTAACGTCGATGACAACGCCTTTCTTAGTGGTAAGGCGGTTTTATCTTGGGCCGGTCATTGGGAGTTTGAGCGTTATTCAAAAACGTTTGGTGATGATTTAATTGTCGTTCCTCTGCCTGATTTTGGTCATGGCACTAAAACCGGTCAGGGTTCCTGGTTATGGAGTATGACCCGCCAATGCCAACAAGTGGACGCCGTAAAATCCTTTTTCGAATTTATATTAAGCCCTGAACAAGTCTTAGCCATGGCCAATGCTAATGGTGCGGTACCCGCACGTAAACAAGCCATTGCAAAGTCAACTCATTACCAAACAAGCGGTGCACTAAACTTATTTGTTCAACAATTAACTTATGGTTATGCCATACCTAGACCCAAAACACCTGCCTATCCGGTAATAACCACCTCTTTTAGCCAAGCCTTTCAAGATATTCGTAATGGCGCCAAGGTAAAACAGGCCTTAGATAAAGCCGTTGCTGACATCGATAATGACATTAAACAAAACAAAGGCTACCAAACGAATGTATTAACGAACAAATGATTCAAACGCTGCTACCCAAGCATTTGGTAAAAACGCGTACCAGCGTGCTCATGATGATCCCTGCCATCCTGTTGTTAATAGTATTTGTTGGTGAACCCTTTATATTATCCATTATCCTTTCGCTGACAAATTTGCGCCTGGGTAGTCCTCTTCCCATGGAGTTTGTGGGTTTGCAACAGTATTACGAAATCTTTAGCGATCAGGCCTTTCAAAGGGCCATTGTCAATAACGGGATTTTTGCCTTGTGTGTGGTCCCCATTCAAACGGTGCTAGCATTGAGTCTGGCCTTATTATTGAATCAGAAGATGTATGGTCGTGCAATGTTTCGCATGTTATTTTTTATGCCGGTCATTTTTCCCCTATCTCTGGTTGCCGTAATATGGATTATTATTTTTGCGCCGAATCCCGAAGGGCTATTTAACGACAGTTTAAACGCATTAACGCTAGGACACTGGCAAGCACGAGATTTTTTACATAATGAATATTTCGCATTACCGGCCATTATGCTCACTTCGATATGGCAGGGCGTCGGATTTCAAATGATTGTGTTTCTAGCCGCCTTACAAGCCATACCGCATCAACTTTATGAAGCCGCCAGTATTGACGGTGCTAAGACTTGGCAACAATTTTGGCATATTACCTTGCCACAATTACGTTATACCGTAGCATACGTGGTGATATTAACGACTATCTTGGCCTTTCGCTTATTTGACCAAGTACAAATTATGACCCAAGGTGGTCCCAGCAATGCCTCAACGACGATTATGTTTGAAACGGTGAAAAGTGCTTTTGCGCAACAACAAGTCGCTAAAGCGGCCGCCATGACGGTGGTTTTATTCGTGATCGTATTGTCTCTGACGGGTCTACAACAAAAGATAAGCAAAAAGGTGCGCATATAATGCCGCTCAATTTTAAAAGCAATGTAATTAAATTTGTCCGTTACAGTCTTATTATTAGTGCGACAGCAATTTATTTAGTGCCGATATTATATATGCTGCTCGGCAGTTTTAAACCGGACGATCATGTCCTGTCAGGAATTTTTAATAAACTACAATATGTCGCTGAACATTATAGCTTACAGAACTTTAGAGATGTTTTTGAACGGGTAGACTTCAAAAGATATTTAGCGAATAGTCTCATTATTACCGGCTGCGTGGTGTTTTTCGGTTTGGTGGTAAATGCCATGGCCGGTTATGCGTTGGCAAGATTTCATTGGCAGGGTCGTAAATTGACTTTAACCATTATACTAGCAATTATGATTATTCCCATGGAAGCCACGGCAGTCCCTTTGTTTTATCAGTTGTCAATTTTAGGCTTACGTAACACTTATGTGGTACAAATTATTCCATTTATAGCCAATGCTTTTTTTATCGTTTTGTTTTACACCTATTTTTTATCCTTACCAAAAGAGCTGGAGGAAGCTGCTTATATGGATGGAGCCAGTCCTTGGCGCACTTTTCTGTTTATCGTATTACCCAACAGCAAACCCGTATTGGCTTCTGTGGCAATATTAAGCTTTTTATTGCAATGGGGAAATTATTTGTGGCCATTGCTTATGGTGAGTGATGAAAATGTGCGGCCGCTGTCTTTGGCGATTTCCACCTTTTATACCCTTCCGCCCTTGCAGTGGGGTGATTTGTTCGCCTTTGGTGTGCTTATGGTATTACCCGTGCTAATCGTGTTTATTGTTTTTCAAAAATGGTTTGTCCAAGGTGTAGTGGCCAGTAGCCACAAGGCTTAAGTTTAGGTTACTTTCATGCCTATAGAACTTCGCGACATATGCAAAACTTTTGATAACGGCCTTAAAGCGCTAAATCACATCAATCTGACCATATATCAAGGTGAATTACTTGTCTTGGTGGGCCCTTCGGGCTGTGGTAAATCGACCTTGCTAAGACTACTGGCTGGGTTGGACAAACCGAGCAGTGGTGACATTGTGTTTGCCGGTGAAGGTGTGCTTAATCAAGCACCCCAGCAACGTAATGTCGCCATGGTGTTTCAAAACTACGCTTTATATCCCCATAAAAGCGTACGCGAAAATTTGTTGTTTCCTTTAGTTATGCAAAAACTCGACAAACAGGCCCAACAACAGCGTTTAAATACGGTAGTGCAGTTGTTAAGTTTACAATCCTTTTTAGATCAACGCCCTCATCAACTATCCGGTGGTCAAAAACAGCGTGTCGCCATGGGCCGTGCATTGGTCAGGGAACCCCGTTTATTCTTATTAGATGAACCCTTGTCGAATTTGGACGCCAAATTACGAACCCAAATCCGCACAGAAATTACCGCCTTACAAAAAAAGATCAATATCACTACCGTCTACGTCACACATGACCAAGTGGAAGCCATGACCCTGGGTCAACGAGTAGCGGTACTAAAAGACGGGGAGTTGCAACAGCTGGATGAACCCAGTGTATTATATGACAAACCCGCCACTAGCTTTGTCGCTAATTTTATCGGTAATCCAGGCATGAATCTTATACACGCCACCTATAATGATCAGGATATGACTGCTAAAATAGGCCAGCAATACTTGAGTTTAAAGCCATGTGAAATGGAATATGGCGAGTCGCTGCATACATCTCCAGGTCAAGAATTAATATTGGGAATACGGCCCGAAGCGCTTAATCTTAACAGTAAAAAAGCAGGTTTAGCTGTAAAGGTTATTGCTCAGGAGAACTTGGGTCATGAGAATCTAATTTATATTCAGTTCAACGATACCGGAATTCAGATCGAGAGTGGCGACACCATTGTCGCTCGGGTGAAACACGAAGTTCAATTTGAGGTGGGTACTGACGTGCACGTTACTGTAGACGCAACAAAACTGCATTTATTTAGTAAAAATGGTCGACGTTTAAGTAAGCTATAGTAAAATTCAGTTGTAATCGGAGAATACCATGTTTGAAAAACTTGACATTACACAGATATTGAATACTTATGTAATACCTTGGGGTATTAATATTTCTATGGCGATAATAATATTTGTCGTCGGTAAATTAGTTGTAAAACTTGTGGTCTCTATAATACGCAAGTTGCTGGTGCGGTCAAAGATCGATAATATTTTGGTAAATTTTATATCCTCAATCGCATCGGCAGTTCTTTTATTGTTTGTTGTGATCGCAGCTCTGGATCAACTTGGCGTTAATACGACATCACTTATTGCACTTATTGGTGCCGCCGGCTTAGCGATTGGTTTATCGTTACAAGGTTCATTACAAAATTTTGCAGCCGGCGTCATGCTTGTTGTGTTTCGACCTTTTAACGCCGGTGATTTTATTGATGCAGGAGGGGTTATGGGTGTTGTAGAAACCATTGGTATATTCAGTACGACTCTGCGTACCGGGGACAACAAGCAGGTTATTATGCCTAATGGGGCAATCTACGGTGGCGCAATAACCAATTATTCGGCCAAACCCACGCGTCGTATTGATATGGTATTTGGTATCGGCTATAACGATGATATTAGAAAAGCTCGGGATATTATGCAGGGCATTATCGATGCCGATGAGCGCATACTCAAGGAGCCTGAAACATTGATTGCAGTCGCAGAATTGGCGGATAGTAGTGTGAATTTTAATGTGCGACCCTGGGTTAATAGCGGGGACTATTGGCCAGTACGTTTTGATTTGACAGAAAAGATAAAATTGGCGTTTGATAAAAATGGAATTTCAATTCCGTACCCGCAAATGGATGTACATACTAATACTGTAGACTAGAAGGAAAAGCGTATGTTTTTTACAAAAATAATATTATTCGTAACTATGTTGGTTTCTACTTCAAGTCTGGTGCTGGCCGCAGATGAAAACAAATCAAGTTGGAAAGGTGAGGTTGGTGCCGGGTATGTTGCGACGACGGGAAATACGGATACTAGCAAGTTTAATGCGAAAGCAGAGGGAACACAGGAAAAGGTTAAATGGAGACATCATATCAAAGCCACGGCATTGAATTCGGATAGTAATGGTGTAACCGATGCCGAGAGGTATTTTATCGCGGGTAAAAGTGATTTTAAATATAAGGAAAATAGTTATGTATTTGGGCGTGCCGACTATGAAACAGATAAATTCAGTGGTTTTGATTATCAATACACTATAACGTTAGGTATAGGCCATCGTTACCTGAAAAATTATCCCAAGATGACTCTGGATGTTGATGCCGGTTTAGGTATGAAGGGATTTAAGGCGGAGGGACAAAGCTCTGATATTGAGGGATTAGGCAGGCTTTCCGGAAAGTATATTTGGGAGTTTCGGGAGAAATCTAATGTGTCAGAGGAAGTTAGTGCAGAATTTTCCAACAGTTTTGATGTGTATAAATCAATAACGGGATTAACGGTACAATTAATTGGTAAATTGGCCTTGGGCTTGTCCTATACCATCAAGTATACATCGGATGTATCGCCTGGATTTAAAAATACCGACACCGAAACGGTTATTAATCTTTTGTATACATTTTAAACATAAAGTGTACTAGCTTAGATTTGATACTATAGACAGCGTCAGATTAGCCCGAAATCAATCTTGAAGTCAGCAATCTAGATTAACCGATAAATAGCCACTCAGTAGTTCCGTTATTATTTATGCGTAGCGTGCGCCGTGCGCACGGCGCACGCTACGTTTGATATCACCAACTTCCGTGATCGCTGGTGCATTCAACAGTTCGACGCAACCCATGCGCTAAATTTTTCAGCGGGTGTCTCATAATTTAATGTCTTTCGTGGTCGCTAATTTTCAGTCAAGTATTGGGATTTGAACCTATAACGCAGTCGCTTTTCATTTCATCTAAGTCACTTTGATTCATCTATAAAGGTTCGCTTCGCCACGGTCTTCATCCAACGAATATACTGTTGTGTAGACCAACCGCATTCGCCGGTGAGGTTTTCCCAGTTCGGTACCAAAAGCATAGTCCATAAAAAATCCGTGGCTTTCTTGGGCGTCCATTCCGGCGCAAGCATGCCATCAGAATGCAGTGCTTCAATAGCTGCACGACAACCATCACGCATGGCCAGCATGCGGTCGTCCCAGGCTGCTGCCGCCGCTTCGTCAGTGTCCTTTGCCAAGAGAAGCGCTTTGGCGACACCATAGATTTCTGGAATATAGTGTCCCCAGCAATCGATATATAGCGCCAAGCGTTCGGCGCCAGACGTTGCCGCTCGTGATGGCGCGAGCCGACTATCCACGTCCAAAACTTCATCCAGGTACCTCGTTGCCGCCACCAGTAGCTCCACGCGAGATGTGAAATGTAGGTAGACCGCCTGGCGGGAAATCCCTGCCGCCTTGGCGATATCCCCCATGCGGACACCAACGCCCCCGCGCTCTTCAAGCATGTGGACGGTCGCATCCAGGATTCGTGAGCGGGTTTCAATATTTTCACTTGACATAGTGTCAACCATAACCTAACATTTACACAGTGTCAATTGACACAGTGTCAAGCAACCAACAGGAGTAGAGTCATGAAAGACATAAACAACACAAAAATATCAAACGAACTCACACTCGTTCTCGGCGGTACCGGTAAAACTGGCCGCCGTATCGTGGAGCAGCTCACGAGCCTTAATGTGCCAACGCGTATTGCGTCTCGCGCCTCTGATCCTCGCTTCGATTGGGGGGATCAGGGTACTTGGAGTGCTGTGCTCGATGGCGTGACTGTGGCATACCTTAACTATGCGCCAGATCTTGCTATCCCTGGGGCAGCTGACTCCATCCATGCCTTCGTCAAAAAGGCTGTGGAGCAGGGCGTTAAGCGCTTGGTTCTATTGTCTGGTCGCGGCGAAGAGGAAGCTCAACGTTGTGAACGTATCGTTCAGGACGCGGGCATCGAATGGACCGTGGTTCGTTCCAGCTGGTTCAACCAAAATTTCTCCGAAGGGGAGTTTCTCGACATGGTATTAGCAGGTGCGATCACTTTACCTGCTGGGGATGTCCCAGAACCATTTGTCGACGCCGAAGACATCGCCGATGTCGCGGTTGCGGCGCTAACCGAAGAAGGTCATGTGGGTCAGGTCTATGAGGTCACCGGACCCAGAATGCTGACCTTTAGGGAGGCAGTGGCAGAAATTGCCCGTGCCAGCGGACGCGAGATCCAGTATATCCAGATCCCGCACGAGGACTTTACGGCTGGCATTACTGAGTCTGGCGCGCCGGATGACATCGCGTGGTTGTTGGACTACCTTTTTTCAACTGTGCTCGATGGTAGGAATGCACACCTTTGCAATGGTGTGCAACGAGCACTGGGGCGGGAACCGACGGATTTCGCCGAGTATGCGCGCCGGATAGCTGATTCTGGTGTATGGGATGGACCACTAAAACAACAAACGACGGTGGCATCATGAACCAGCTGTTATGCGCAAACAACTGACCGACTAGCGATTGAAAACAGACCTATATACTTTGACCACGGAGAATAATATTATGACAACACAAACACCAGACATTCACTCAGCTATTCATGCTCTCATTGAGAACATTGAGTCGACTTTTTCACGAGGTGACGCGGCTGCTATAGCCGACATTTATACTAATAACGGCATGCTGCTGCCGCCAGAATCTGACCTAGTCCAGGGCAAACAAGACATAGAGGCATTTTGGCAGGTGGCCATAGATATGGGTATCAAGAACCTCAAGCTCGATATTGTAGAAGTTGAGCAGCATGGCGACACAGCCATCGAGATGAGCAAGTACACAATGAGTAGTGCAGATGATAAATTGCTAGATCAAGGCAAGGGCATTGTGATCTGGAAGTATGAGGGTGGTTCCTGGAAGCTACATCGTGACATTTGGAATAGCAGCATAGCGTAGGAAGTTTGAGTACAGAATTTATTTCTATTCCTGGTGGTAAATCGCATAACATGATCGTTATGCAAAAATTAAGGAGGCTGAATAATGAGCGAAATGTTAATTCGTTATCTACATTTTTTTGGAATAATATTTTTAGCTTCAGGGTTAGTAGTTGAGCATTTTTTGATTTCCAAAGAAGTTTCTGTTAATGAAATGAAAAAGTTAGCTACAGCTGATGCTATGTGCGGAATGGGCGCCCTATTAATTTTAATCTCTGGTACACTCCTATGGTTTGCCGTGGGTAAACCAGCTGAGTTCTATTCTGGAAATTGGGTGTTTCATACAAAGCTTACTATTTTTTTAGGAATTATAATCCTAGCAATTTATCCAGCAGTATTTTTTATAAGAAATCGAAACAGTAAATTAAGTGTAATCAATGTACCGCAATCTGTAATTGTTCTAATAAGAATTGAGCTAGTGCTACTTTTAACAGTACCTTTATTAGCGGTATTTATGGCAAGAGGGTATGGCATTGCATAATAATCGCATTTAGCCGTTCACTTTTTTCGCTGGGGCGATCCTCAGGTCGCGCTCCTTATTCAACCATTAGCAGGGACTGATATGGAAAACCATACCACCAAAATATCACCACTTATTTATGCAAGAGTTGCTGGATTTTTATATCTGATTATTATTGTATTCGGTATCTTCAGTGAAGTGTTTATTCGCTCTAGTCTGATCGTTGCTGGAGATGCTACTGCAACCGCCGCCAATATATTGGATTCAGAAGGGTTATTCCGATTCGGTTTTTTCGCCGACATATTAATGTTGTTAAGCGACGTCGCTATCGCAGTGCTTTTTTATGTATTACTCAAGCCTGTCAGCAAGACACTGGCTTTAATAGCGGCAGCTTTTCGGCTAACTCAGGCTGCTATACTGGGTTTCAATTTGCTGAACTATTATGCTGCATTGTTGTTGCTTAATGGCGTTGAATACGCAACTGCCTTCACACCCGATCAATTGAATGTGTTGGCGATGCTGCTTCTGGATATGCACAGCCACGGTTATGATCTTGGTTTAATATTCTTTGGCCTTTCCAGCCTGATCCTGGGATATTTGGTTATTAAATCGGACTACTTTCCCATCATTCTAGGTTACGGACTAATAGCTGCTGCTTTGGTTTATTTGACGGGTAGCTTCACACGGTTTCTTTTCCCCGACTATATATCGTTCATTGAACCGATTTACATTGTGCCATTAATAGCAGAAGTTTCATTTTGTTTATGGCTCTTGGTAAAGGGTGTAAGGGTTTGACCGTGAGATTTGCTCCTAACAAAGCAATGTACTTGACGTCAAAAAGCTGCAATCATTTTACTCTCTCCACTATTTACCGCACGTGATTGCAACATTGAAGATCCACTATAGAGATAATTTCAATAATTATTCAGAGGTTACAGACGGCTGCTATCGCTGTCATTATTTTGTTTACTTTGAATGACTTTTCGTTGCCGCATTGAGTTGTTTGCAAGGTGGGCGAATTTGACACTGACTGTTCGCTCAAGTCTCGACCACTACACATAAAGGGATTGCGTCAAGTTTGACCACTTGAACCAGTCTTACCGTCCAGTCAATCAAACTGAAATTGTCTTTTATTTTGATTAACTGTGAAGCTAATTTGTTCTGGTTTCATGGTTTTAAAAACCTGTCATACCTATGTTTCCAACTGCTCTTTGAGATTTGTCCCAGAGATTCATAGAATCTTCATTTATTTGTCATAAATTCTTTATCTTTCTTATCTACGATGTCCACAATTCAATTTTAGTGGATTAAGTGTATGAATACGCAAAGCACCTTGTTTGTTAATTCGATTTCTGCCAAACGTAAAACCACCATTACCCCGGCCGACTCGCTGTCTTTACCAGAAAAAAGAGAACTACTTTTACTGCTAAACACCAGCTATCCTGATTGGGGAATGAACAGGGTTTTCGAAGACTATCCTTACTACAAGAATCTCTATATTTTTCGTCTGTGGATCGACACTGTTCTTGTTGCATCCAGACAAATCCTGATTGTCGACTCCGTGGATAGGGCGCCAATATGGTCGAAGGAGATGGTCTGTGCACTTTCGATAAAACGTTTTGCTATCGGCTCGCGAGCCATTGTCCATCCCGATTTTCGCAACCAGGGCCTGGGTAGCTATCTGGTGCGTCAGGTGAATTATGATACGTACACAAAACACGACCTGGAAACGGTGTTTGGTTCATCGACTAGCATCGCTGCCATCTTCCTGTATCTACGCCTGGGCGCAAGGCTTTGGGAGGGCGATATTAATAGTCAGTGTCTGCATGATACGGATACTCAAGATGCAGAGACACGCAGCAGATCGTTTTTTAATAATCGCGAGCGCTATAGTCGCATGGGACATCCCATGCGCTATGTATATCAGCGAAACACCAAGAATGCCATCTGGGATAATTATCTTTGTTCGCCAAATCCGCTCCGAGTATAAATATGAAATATGTGGTGATATTTCATAGGAAGGATTGCAGGGATATCGCGTGAATCCGGCTACTCTTTACTAATATCAAAAACGATTTCACTATTCTCTAATTTAACGTTCACTCTACAGCGTTCAGCGCATTCACCTTTAACGATTTTCATGGCTAGAGGGTTTTCCACTTGGCGTTCCACTTCACGGCGTAGAGGGCGGGCGCCAAAGACGGGATCAAAGCCATCATTGGCGAGTTTGTCGACAACGCTATCGTCCACCACTATACTAATATCTTTTACTTTCATGACCTCTATTAACTCATTAACAAACATATGTGCAATTTTGAGCACATCCTCTTTTTCAAGGTAGTGAAATACAATAATGTCATCAAGACGGTTTAAAAACTCCGGCTTAAAGAATTTTTTAACCTCATGCATAACCAGTTGTTGAGCTTCTTTGTAATCCGGTGTTGCGGACTGTAAAAATCCAATGGGACGTTTGTCGGGCGATAAAGTTTCAGTACCCAAATTAGAGGTGCCGATAAGAATAGTGTTACGAAATGAAACAGTTCGGCCTTGAGCGTCGGTGAGTTGTCCATCTTCGAGAATTTGTAACAACATATTAAACGCATCTGGGTGGGCTTTTTCTATTTCATCAAATAACACAACCGTATAAGGATTGCGGCGGACTTTTTCAGTTAATTGTCCACCTTCGCCATAACCAATATAACCCGGTGGTGCGCCGATCATTTTAGAGACTTCGTGGCGTTCCATATACTCGGACATATCCAAACGTACAATTCTGGATTCATCGTCTAATAAAAATGCGGCTAATGCCCGTGCCAATTCTGTTTTACCCACTCCAGTGGGTCCTAAAAACAAAAATGAACCAATGGGGCGTCGACTGGAAGAAATTCCCGCTCTATTTCTACGAATCGCATCGGACACCGCTTGAATAGCATCTTTCTGGCCAACAATACGTTCGTGCAGTTTTGCTTCCATTCTGGCCAGTTTATCTGACTCTGATTCCACCATACGGGCGACAGGAATACCGGTCCAATGGGCAACAACTTCAGCAATGTTCTCCTCGCTGACAACGTTATCCACTTTGCCGCGGCGCTTCTCCCAATCACTGCGGGCAGTTTTTAGTTTTTCTTCCAACTTGAGGGTATCCATTTGCAATCGCGCGACTTCTTCAAATTTTTGTGCGTCAAAAGCCTCGGTCTTAGCCCGTAATAGCTTTTGATACTCGCGCTCCAATTTTTTAACATCATGCGGTATGGATGTCAGGCGCAAATGCTCACGGGAACCGGCTTCATCAATAAGATCTACCGCTTTATCCGGCAATCGCCGGTCAGCGATATAGCGTTCCGATAATACGGCTGCGGCTTCCAGGGCTTTGGCATCATAAGTGACGTGATGGTGTTTTTCATAGCGTGGCGCAACGCCTTTGAGAATTTTTATGGTGTCTTCGATGTTAGGTTCGCGCACCAGGACGGGGTGGAATCGTCGTTCTAAGGCCTTGTCTGCTTCCACATACTTGCGGTATTCATCTAAGGTATCGGCACCAATGACTTGTAAAGTTCCCTGCGCAAGCGCGGTTTTCAGTAAGCTTGGTGCATCCAGTCCCCCGGCACCAGCCCCGGCGCCTACCACGGAATGTAACTCATCAATGAATAATATGACTTTGCCACTGGCCTGAATAACCGCGTCACGAACGGATTTTAAGCGTTCTTCAAACTCACCGCGCATTTTTGCACCGGCGATAATTTCTCCCATGTCTAAGGCTAATAAACGTTTATTAATTAGAGTGTCTGGAACGTCCGCATCCACGATGCGTTGCGCTAAACCTTCTACAATGACCGTTTTGCCCACACCCGGCTCACCAATGATTGCTGGATTATTCTTTTTACGGCGTGATAAAGTTTGAATTATCAAAGCAATTTCTTCTTCACGACCTATAACAGGATCCAATTCACCATTGCGTGCCATTTCGGTAAGGTCTTTGGTGTACAGTTTTAATACGTCTTGTCTGGTTTCCGCATCTTGCTCATGAAGGCTGCGGCCACCACGTATATCTTTTAATGCCTGCCGGGCTTGCTCACGTGTAACACCGGTATTACGTAAATACGTTGCTGTCTGTCCTGCTTTTTGATCAAATAAGGCGATTAACAAAGTGCCGGTGCCAATATATTCATCGCCTAAAATTTTAGCCTCGTCATTAGCAATACGAAACACCTCATCTACTTCTTGCGATGCAACAATTTGCATCGCTTGTGCGGTACTGGTCTTTTGATTGTGTTGTTGTATTTGTGCCTGAATTTGTTTGATCGCAACGCTAGCATCTGGCAATAGATTATTGAGAATTTGCATTGCCTCACTGTCTGGCTGGGACAATAAAGCCCGCAGAATAAACTCCGACGTCAGAACATTCTGGCGCAGGCTGGCTAACTCAGCAATGGCCAAATCTAGGGTTTCAAGGACTTTCTGCGTACTTTTTTGGATATAATTCTGTAGCATACTGTTGATTGTCTTAAATGGTAAACGACTGTAGTGTAACCTAATTATGGCCCATAATTATCTAATAACCCAGCCCAATATTCAATAAACCTCCAGTAACTAACGCACACAAAACACAAACAAGAATTCTTGGGATAGGATAACGGTTCTCTCTTGATGCTAACGCATAATTGGTGCTATTCTTTTCAAAACTCGCAAAGCGAGTTGTAAACAACTAAAACGATACCCAACGGTTTCCTGAGGTTAACTTATGCCAGATCTAGCCGCAAAAATGCTTGAGCCAGTCGGTGGCTTTGAGATACAAGCTTCGATGATGCGTTATAACCTTTTCATGCCACGCCTATATAATTGGTGTATGTCACTTGGTTTTGAAGCCGGTAAAATCATGCCTTCGCGTGCCTTTTGTTCTGACGAGAGTCAGGGGTATCCTATTATTATGATAGCCAAACACTTTGGCACTTTCCCCTTTAACCATGGTCGCACAGGCGGGGTTGTCGCAACCGATCGTCATGGACCTTATGCCGCTCATGGACAGGACTTGGTGATTATTCAAGCCAGTCATGTTGGTTACGACCCTCAAACCAATACCTTTGGGACATATCGACGTCTTCAAACCTCAAACCAGGAGTGTGGTCCGAGTTGTGGCAAAGTTCATCATGTACTTAGCTGGTATGAGAATGAATACCAGTTTGCCCAGAAGAATATCCTATTGCACAAACATAATGGGAAGGTATGTGTCATCGTCGATAATCAGTTACTACGTGAAGATCGCGATAATGGTTTAATATTACATCTGAGTAAGCTTATTGAAACTAATCCAAACGGCCAGCAAATACCTCTTAAAATGCTAAGCACAGCCAAAGTCTTTACGGCTTCAACTGAATTTGTTAACAAGTTAGGTAATAATTCATTTAGTAACTCAACACCACATCCTATAGGAACCCAGCTGACATCAGATATGTTTTATTTTCGGCGTAATATTCCAGAAATGGACGAAAACGCGCATCATCTGGAACATGGTTTAATTCGCTATATGCCTCAAATCATTACAGCACAAGCACCGATGTTATTAGCGGCCCAAATCAATACACAAATCGAATTCGACCTTACTTTTCGCACAATCGTAAAAGAACATGCCTATCATGAAAAAAAACTTCTGTTTATTGCAGGTTTGAATATTGATATCTCACCACCAGAGGGGCAGTTGTTTCCACTAACAAAGTTTGTTCCCTGGGCTGCCTATCGTCAGGATCTTAATGATACTTATAAAACATTCGAGCAAGATGAACTGGTGGAAATACTTGAACAGCAAAGTACCGACAATTCCAATCAAATCGATTTAGAAACCGCGATTCAAGTAATGGCCGATACCAAAGAGATTAAGATTAAGCTGTAGTCGTATTAATTTGTAATCCAGGACTAAAGTCTAGATCAATCCTTCAAAAGGTTCTACTTCCACCAGTTGTTCTGGTTCTATAGTATTGCTATCAGAAGGCAGAACAATAAAACAGTTCGCTTTACTCATGGTGCTAAGAACACCTGAACCCTGCATACCGGCCTTGCGTACGGTCATTTGTCCCTGATTGTCTGTTTCCAATATTCCTCTATAGTATTCTACTCGACCGGATTTCTTTTTTAATGCTGATGAACACGGCACCTTAAATCTGAAGGGGCTAATATCTGTTTGGCCCATTATTCGTCTTAGGGTGGGTTGAACAAACTGATAAAAGGTGACCATTACGGCTACCGGGTTGCCGGGTAGACCAAAAAATGTGGCCTTATTGATTTTGCCAAAGGCTAGAGGCCGTCCTGGTTTTATGGCCAATTTCCAAAAATCAACTTGGCCAACTTCTGTAATAATATCTTTAACATAATCGGCTTCACCAACCGATACACCGCCAGTGGTAATGACAACATCGGCATTGCTTGAAGCCTGCAGGAACGCTTGGCGTATTGCTTGAGGTTGATCCGGTATCACCCCCAAGTCAGTTATGTCGACCTGCAGGCGGGAAAGCATGCCGTGCAGGGTATAGCGATTGCTGTCGTAAATTTCACCTTCACGCAGGGGTTCATTTATAGAGCGAAGCTCATCCCCAGTTGAGAAAAACGAGACGCGGAGTTTTCGGCGGACCTTGATTTCCGCCATGCCCATTGATGCCAACAAGCCTAATTCTGCCGGAGTCAGTTTTTTACCCGCTGAGATGGCAATTTGACCTATGCTTAAGTCTTCACCGGCTTGGCGAACATTTTGTCCTGGTTTATGACCTGGGTTAAAGCGGATCATGTCACCGTCGAGTGCCACGTGTTCTTGCATAATGACGGTATCCGTACCATGCGGCATTTTTGCTCCCGTCATAATGCGCACACATTCTCCGGGTTTTATGTTTCCTTGATAAGCTTGGCCCGCCAATGCAGTAGCAACGACTCTTACTTGTATTGATTTGTCGTCAGATAAATCAGTAGCAGCAATGGCATAACCATCCATGGCAGAATTTGTGTGGCGAGGAACATTCATCGTTGAATGCACATCGTCTGCAAGGGTACGTCCTAATGCATTTCTAATTGGGACGAGTTCGGTATTTTGCACGGCCTTTATTGTTGCCTCTATGCGTTGCATAGCCTCTTCTACTGGAAGCGCGCTTGTATCCACATCGTCTCCGCAGCTTGGTTGATTTATGGCAATTTTTTCATTCATATAATGGGCGCTTCGTTAAGATATTGTTCAATGGTCAGCTGATCATTGGGGCTGTTGATATTCATAAAGGCATTTGCGCAGTTTGAAAAATCGGCCAAGGCGGTATGGTGTTGCGCATACCAGGTATCGATTTTGCGTCCGCCGGCTTCTAAATAGCGGAGTAAGTGGGGCAATAGGTCGCAGCGTAATAACGCAAATACCGGCTGCATGCGTTCTCCATCGTGAGCCACACTGAGTTCGGCTTGGTCCTTTTGTAAACTGTTATATAAGGTACTGACTAAGTTCTCGGGTAATAAGGGAGAGTCGCAGGGCACCGTTAAGACATACTCGGTTTGCGCATTTTGCATGCCGCTGGCCATACCCACGAGAGGACCAAAGTATTCTCCAATAATATCCGACACCACTGGATAGCCATATTGTGCATAACGATCTTGGTTGCGATTGGCATTTATTATTATGTTATCGACTTGGGGGCGTAGTACCTTAATGATGTGTTCAATCAAGGGTTTTCCCTGTAAGTCTAACAAGCCCTTATCTTGTCCGCCCATACGTTGCGCACGACCACCGGCAAGAATGACGGCGGTGATATTTTGTTTTGCGGCCGGATTAAATGTTTTCATATCTGCGATGTCAGTGTCGCTCTTTTTCATTGAAAAAATTCCCTGTGGAAAAGAGTTTTGTGAATAAGAGTTTCTGGAATCTGTGCCAGTGGCTCTGAACTTAATAATTTTATTATCAGCTGCCTGGGAATGTTTTTTAACGGTAATATTTTTTTCATCGTCTGCTTGTTTGGTTTTTGCGTGTTCCTCATATAGCTCTTTATAAAGCTCTTTATAAAGGAATGGCTCAACAATAGTATAACGACTTGGGCCCGTTTTGCAGAGATGACGATGGTCGTCGCTGAGTAACTGCGCGAAATGAGGTTCATGGGACGTGATAATGGTAGTAATGCCTTCCAATTTCAAACATTGAATTAATTTAATGGTTTTTTCCCGTGACTCCAAATCCATATTGGCAACGGGTTCATCCAATAGCAACAATTTTGGCGAGAGAATCCGTGCTCTTGTAAGGGCCACACGTTGTTTTTCACCACCCGATAAATGTTGTGCGTTACGTTCTGCCAGATGTGTCAGCCCTGCCCAAGAAAGTGCCTGTTCGACACATTTACCGATATCGGATTTGCACAGCCCGCTGAAACGTAAGCCATAGCCTATATTTTCAGCCACGCTGCGGTCAAACATATAGGCTTGTTGATGCAAATAAACCACATCACGTTGCAATAAAGGACGTGCCCCTTGCCAGGATAGGGTTTTTCCTTCGTAGGTTAACTCGGTATTGTCTGGTGCTTCCAGACCTGCCAGGATCTTGAGTAAGGTGGTTTTGCCGGCTCCATTGCGACCACTGAGCACAATGCAAGATTCCGCAAGAATGTCAAAATTTTTGATATCGAGTAAGCCGTTATCACCTTTAGTTTTGCGCAAGCTTTTGATATGAAGTAATGATTTCACCTTACAATTTCTCCTTTACCCTGAAAAAAGCTTAAGGCAAAATTGAGAAGTAAGGCCGCCAATAATAATACGAATCCCAGGGCGATGCCTTGGGCAAAGGCCCCTTTACTGGTTTCTAAGGCAATAGCGGTGGGGATATTACGCGTGTAGTGGAGTATATTACCTCCTACCATCATTGAGCTGCCGACCTCTGCGATAATGCGACCAAACCCAGCGAGCAATGCCGCCATTAATCCGAATCTAACCTCATGCATTAGGGTTAGCATGGCTTGCCAGGGTTTTGCGCCATGGGTAATCGCCGTCTCCCAGACTTTTTGATCCGCGGCTTGAAATGCTGAATGACTAATGGCAACCAGCAATGGGAAACATAAGATAATCTGACCGACGATCATAGCGGTTTGGGTAAACAGTAGTTTTAAGTCACCTAAAGGGCCACTTCGCGATAGCAGCATATAGACTGTCAATCCTACAATGACAGCAGGCAATGCAAGTAGGGTATTAAAGGTTGAAATTAAAACACGGCGTCCGGGGAAACTTGTATGGGCGAGAATAAATGCCAGGAATAAGGCGAAGGGGGCAGCAATGAGTATGGCTCGTAAGGAAACACTGAAGGATATGGCAACAATGCTCCATAATTCAGTATCTCCTTTAAAGAGTAATGCAAGCGCTTGCCAGCTGGCTTCAGCTAAATGTTCCATATATTATCTTGTCGCCGTTGCGTTGTTATTTGACGCCATGGGATTAAAGAGTACTTCTCCGTTAACCGTATAGTTCTGGATGGCTTTTTGGGTAGGCGTTGATGTAATCCAGTCAATTAGGCTCATAGCACCGGTATAATTAGCCTCAGAATATTTTTTTGGATTAACCGCAATAATTCCGTATGGATTGAATAAGCGACTATCGCCTTCAACCAATAGTTTGAGCGGTGAGTTTGCTTGATATGTTAGCCAGGTTCCACGATCAGATAGGGTGTAGGCCCCAAGCTCACCAGCCATTAATAACACTTTCCCCATTCCTTGACCCGCTTGCCGATACCATTTTCCCGAGGGCTTGGCACCTGTTTGACTCCAAAGGATCAATTCTTTCTTATACGTGCCAGAATCATCACCACGTGATACAAATGTGCTACGTTTTTGCATGATTTTAGCAAAGGCTGCCACCGCATCAGACATGCCTTTGATATTGGCGGGGTCTTGCTCGGTGCCAATAATAACAAAATCGTTGTACATCACATCTTTGCGATTTACACCGTAGCCATCCGCAATCAATATATCCTCGGCGGCACGCGCGTGGACTAATACAACATCCACGTCACCATCGCGCAACAGTCTTAAGGCTTTGCCGGTACCCACCGCAATAACGTGGACCTTGTAGTTTTTTTCAGTTTCAAATGTTGGCAGTAATTTTTTTAATAAACCGGAGTTGTCGGTGCTAGTGGTTGTGGCGAGTCTAATGATAGCCGTGTCGGCGAATGTTAGCTGGCTTGTGAGTAAAAATAAAAATACTAGGATTTTAAAGTAATTTAGAAGTGGACTAAATGACATACGAAATCTCCATATACTAATCTGTAGCTGTTTTTTTTGCATTGGCTATCCGCTTAGGCGGACTATCAAACACGAAGTTTTCAGCACCATTATAGATGAGAAAATGCTTGCCTTTGGCGCGCGCTATCATAGTAACTCCCAGCTCTTGTGCTAATTCCAATCCCATTTGTGTTGCTCCGGATCGCGAAAGTAATATGGGGATTTCCATTTGAGTCACTTTCATAACAATTTCCGAGGTTAAGCGACCGGTAGTATAAAATATTTTATCTGCCCCTTTGAGTTCATCGAGCCACATGTAACCCGCAATGGCATCGGCGGCGTTATGGCGGCCAACATCCTCGACAAATAGACGAATATCCGTATCTTGACATAGACCGCAGCCATGTACGGCGCCGGCTTGTTTATAGATTTCGTTATAGTCTCGTATATTATCGAGTAGTGCATAGATGAGCGATTGTCGTATAGTCACTTTAGGTAGGTTGATCGCATAGAGTTTGTCCAGGGTACAGCTAAATACCGTGCCCTGACCACAACCAGTAGTTACGGTGCGTTTTTTTAATTTTTCATCCCAGCCATCGACACCATTCCAGGTTTCCACTTTTACGGATTCCGTGCGCCAGTCTACTTGCACGGCTTTAATTTGTGCTAAGTCGTCAATAAACCGTTGTGTGCGCAAATAACCCAGGGCGAGGGCTTCAGGATGGGTGCCTAATGTCATTAAGGTGACAATTTCCCGGCCGTCAACGTATAAAGTGAGGGGCGATTCACCCGCAATATGAACCGTGCGAGTCTCTCCAAACTCGTCAATTGCGCTTATGGCATGGGTGGGGGCCAAACCTGCTTGGCTCAATTCTGGGCGATTTTCTGTTATCGATTTCGCCAATTCAACCTCCGGTTACATTCATATGGCGTAAAATAGCGTGGCTCGATGTCAGATCAAACTCATGTCCAAGCAGTTTGATGGTCATTGATTCAATAATCGCCTGTTTTAAAATTTCAATATTACCAGATGGTATGTCTTCACTCATGCAATAGACACAACGGAAATCACAACGATCAGTTACGGATATTCGCACATAATTAACGTGCCGCCCGTAACCATCAACGAGAGTAGGGGTATTGGTCGGTGTGACTACGTTTGTATCCATTGTTTACCTATACTGAAACAAACCTATATCAGCTAAAAAGATAATTCAACTGCTCTTTATAAAGAATTATAAAGTGCTATGGTAGTGCGTGCTCAATTTCTGGCTACTCATTTTATTATTAAGTCTATACTATATAGCAATCAATACAAAATATTGGCGGAATAATAAGAAATGGACAATTTACAAGATCTACCGTCACCAGTAAAACAAGCCGAGCGATTTCCCGTATCTATTCTTATGAATTTTCAACAAAGCCAGAATAATCCCTGGTCCAATGGGCAATGGGAGGTGACTGGGCTAATTGTTGGAGAACATATAGCAAGTCAAACCTTAACTAAACAGGCGATTCGAAGCGACACGGACAAAAAAGAATTTATTTGGACTGGATTTAGTGTGGAATTGTTTAAAGATGATGCGGAAAGTTATTATCATAATTTAATGTCAGATAATCCAAAAGCATTCATTATTTGCAGCGCTGATGAAGAGAACAGCAACGAGTGCCAGCCTTTTCTAGTGACTTTAAGTTATGATGAAGCGACGTCTTATATGGAGGTTGATGAGTTAGTTTATTCTGTGAATATGCCGGCAGAACTCTACCGTTGGGTTGAACATTTCGTTTTGGAGCATTATGTTCCGGTGAAGAAAAAGAAACGCCGACGCACCAATTGGAAAGAGGCGGCAAAATGAAATCCTCGAAACCAATAACTATGAATACAGTGGAACAACGCGCTCAAGTTAAGCAAGAATCTGCTGTAGTCGTTGAGGAACCGCTTGAATCGATAGATGGGGTGGCTCAAGCAGCGGATGCTCATCTTGAATTGACGGATGATGATATGCCACCTATAGAATCACTTAATGCAGACTCCGACTATAGTGGTTTTATGTCTCCCAAAGTCAGCGAAACATTGCGGCGTCAGGCCTTGAATAAATTATTTCACCTTCCACACTATAATATTACCGACGGCCTTAACGATTACGATGAGGATTATACAAGCTTTACCAAACTGGGTAATAT
>Ga0316187_10001237_pt1 | contig 21793 bp, 22 predicted proteins | sample CroRivburrow1_MG_FD_204927 | JGI IMG/M metagenome (GOLD analysis project Ga0316187, IMG submission 204927) | Coastal sediment microbial communities from Maine, United States - Cross River worm burrow 1 | ecosystem: Environmental > Aquatic > Marine > Coastal > Sediment | place: USA: Maine...
CCACCCCAGCCGACTGCAGCGTGGCGATCAACCAATAGCTGCTATACAGCGCGTCACCCAGCACCACCTCACCCGCACGGAAGGCGCCCAGTAATTTGCGCACCAAGTCATGCTCGCTGCGCCCCTTACCCTCAAACGGCCCGATCGCCGCATCGACCACCACTCCGGTAGATAGGCAAACAACCCCGACCAGCCGAGCCAGCGGAAAACCAACCCCCGTGGCCTGGCTGCTCGGCTGTGGATACTGCGCCTGGTTGTCTGGCGTATCCGGCATCGAGATGCTGGTGCCGTCAACCAGCTTCACCGTTCGGCCTCGCCAGCACCAGCCTATGGCTGCCTGTGCACACAGCAGTTCGCCCGTCTCGCGGACCAGCGCCGTTACCATCTCCAGCGGCAAGCGCTGCCGTGCTCGGCAGTAGGCCCCGGTGCGTATACTTTGTACCGACAAACCTTCAACCGCGCGTTGCGCCGCCCAACTATTGACTGCCCTTTGGCAAGAGCCGTCCTCATCCAGCGACTGCTGGATGAACATCGATAACGCCACCGTCGGCGGATACAGCCGTTCACGATGCTCCGGCAGATGCGCCTCGGTCAAATCCAGCAGCTGCGGCCCGGTCAGCACGTTGAAAAAATCAACCGCCCTGTGCTGACGCACGCTCTGGTGGACACGGTCTCGCTGTTGCTGAATGGACGATTGACTTCTATTCTTGTGCACGGCTGACCTCGGCTTTGGTGGAATGTGTGTTTGGCGACAAACATCCTACCAATCCAGGTCAGCTTTTCTCCTGCAATTTCAGATCTTTACCCTAACCAACCCATGCGGCAGCGACTTAAGTAAGTGCCATTGGGGTTAGTGGTTGGTTTGCCGACTGGCTGGATTCGGCTAACTCCTGCCCTTTGCGGGCGATCAATGAACGGTAGGTTTTTCCCGAAGCGGACCTATATCCGGCGTGTTGTTGAGTCTGATATAGATTCAAACCCCACGCCGCAAGTCATGTGCCAGAGGCATGGCGGTGGATTACGCGTTAAACTCATCCGGGCTGGGAGGTTCCAAATGAGGAAACGCGGTCCATAGGGGTACACTTGTATGAAGAAAACTGCCCGTAAGTTATTGAAGGATTCTGTGCGCAGCGTTTCCGCCTTGGCACTGTCTTCGACGGTTATGTTGGGAACGTCGATGAGCGTGAGTGCCGATGAGGCAGACGCCAAACGGTTGCTCAAGGCCATGACCGTTTACATGGCGGCGCAGCAGGCCATTTCGTTCGAATACGATGCCACCCTCGAGGTCGTGACCAAGGAGCAACAGAAACTTGCGCTGGCCAGTTCAGGCGCTGTTACTCTCAATCGCCCTGACAAGATCCGTGCCGCACGTTCCGGCGGGTTTGCGGATGTCGAGATGTCCTTTGACGGGAAGACGCTGACCTTGCTGGGCAAGAACCTGAACATTTATGCGCAGGAAGAAGTTCCTGGCACGGTCGACCACCTGGTCGATGAGTTGCGGGACAAGCATAACAGGCCCCTCCCTGCCGCGGACTTGCTGTTGTCGGATGCCTACGAGGCGCTGATGCTCGATGTCACCGACGTAAAAGATCTTGGCAGCGGTGTGATCGGCGGCGTCGAATGCGATTACCTCGCCTTTCGGGCAAAGGAAGTTGATTGGCAGATCTGGATTGCACAAGGGAAACGCCCGTATCCCTGCCGATATGTCATCACCTCCAAGTTCATGGACGGTGGACCGCAATACACCATTCAGATCAGGGATTGGAAAACCGGCGATGAGGTCGCAGCAACTGATTTCAGCTTCGATAACCCAACAGATGCCAAGAAGGTGGACCTGAAGAATCTTGAGGGTACCGATGAGTTGCCGGGGCATTTCGCAATAGGAGAAGCGCAATGAGCATATCGAAACGATTTGCTGTCTTTCTGATCGCTGGCATCGTCGTGATTGGCGGCGCCGAACTCGGCGAGCGGTTTTCAATTCCCGGGGTTCACAGTTTGATCTCGTCTGCAGAAGCTAGGGTTGGGCGCCCACTCACGCCAGTGAGCGTTGCCGGGGTGGCGCGACGCACGGTGCGACGTTGCGCGGTGGGCGTATATAACTGTTAGTCTTTCCGGCGTCATGTACAACCAGGGACCAGGATCAACAGCAATAGTGATCGGCTTCGAATTACCGCGGAAGTTGGGAAGCCCCCAAAACCGGTGCTCACAACGTCGCCATCGCTGACAGTCTCAGCCGGTCTCGCTTCATCCGCCGAACGTCTCAGTTGACTCCTGCCGAAAATGCAGGAGTCACACTGCCCACCAGGTACCACGTGGCCTCTGACTTATGACCGCGTTGCATAACAAGATCAGTCATAGTTCGGTAAGGCTGTGAACGGCAGCAGTATGTCGTTGGTACCCTTCGAGGAAACGGCCGATGCGCGGTGCGAGGGCCTGGGCCAGCCGGGTTAGCTCGGCACTCGTCGGCGCCGTCACCCATCAGATTCCCTGGTCAATTGGTTATGCCGGCGTGCCTCGGCACGGCCACATCGCGCCCGCGACATGCGGCGATGTATGATTGACGTGCCTTGGCAGCAGCGCGGTGGTAGGCGCCGGCGCTTTCCTGCTTCATCACAACCGGGCACTTAGCCCACTACGCAGGAGTAAGCCGACATGTCCAGTCATGAACAACGGTCCAACAAGGAATCAAAGAAACAGCCCTTGCACACAGCCAAGGAAAAGAAGGCCGCCAAGCACGCGAAAAAGCATGCGGGCGACCACCAGCCGCTAATCCCCAAGAAGCCCTGACGGTTGATCCCAGCCACGTCCGCTCCGCAATAAAGACCTGTCGTTCATTGCTTCGGACCTGAACGGCAGCAGTGGGTCGGGACCGGCGCGTGAGATAGTGTTTCATACTCGGTCCGGCATACTGAGCGGAAGTAACTTGCAGCCATTTGCGAATTCAGCTTTAAATGCGGAGACAAAAAAAAGAAAAATACGCTGCGAAGATAGCCCAGCCCACCTATGACGCTTTTTGGGCTGTGCGGCAGCAGAAGTACCAGTGCGCGCACGCCAAACAAGTATGCGGGCACAGTCGCGCTGGTTGATTGCCTTGTCTACTATTCTGGTCAGTCCACCGGGACAAGCCTGACGGGTCGGAAAAGATGCCCAGTTTTGAGGAAACCTGAAATGAGAATGCTGAAAATTGGACTACGTCTTCTTCTGGTCGCGTCCCTGATCGCCCTGTCGCCCAGTTGGACGATGGCGGAAGATGCCAAGCAGACCTTCAGCCAGTCGGAACTGGACCAGATGGCCGCGCCAATCGCGCTCTATCCCGACTCACTGCTGTCGCAGATACTGATGGCCTCGACCTACCCCGCGGATATTGCCGAGGCCGGCAAATGGTCGAAGGCCAACCCGGGACAGGAAGGTGACGCCGCGGTGACCGCCGTGCAGGACAAATCCTGGGATCCCAGCGTCATGTCTCTAGTTGCTTTCCCCCAGGTGCTGGACATGATGGGTGACAAGCCCGACTGGGTTCAGAACCTTGGTGATGCATTCCTAGCCGACCCGGACGGTGTCATGGATACCATTCAGGGACTGCGTAAGAAAGCCAAGGAAGAGGGCAACCTGGAGACCACCAAGGAGCAGAAGGTAATTGTCGAGGAGGCCTCCAGCGAAACGATCATCGTCATTCAGCCCACCGACCCGAAGGTGGTCTACGTTCCGGTATACAACCCCACCGTGGTTTACGGCACCTGGTGGTGGCCCGCCTATCGGCCCTACTACTACTACCCCCCGGGCTACAGCCTTGCCGCTGGCGTAATCGGCTTCGGTATTGCCGTCGGCGTAACCAATGCGCTCTGGGGTGGCTGCAACTGGCGCAGAGGTGACGTTGATATCAATGTCAACAGGTACAACAACATCAATGTCAATCGCAACCGGCTCGATGTCGGCGGCCGTAACACGAACTGGAAGCACAATGCGAACAATCGCAAGGGTGTTCCCTACCGCGATCAGGGCAGTCGCGACAAGTTTGCCGCGAAGGTCGGCGGTGCAGACAAGCGCCAGGATTTCCGCGGCCGTGATGCCGAACGCGCCAGGGCCCAGTCCACGTTGACGAAACGCGCCGTGGACCCCGCGCAGGGACGCAAGCAACTGTCCGGCGCCGGTGGCGAGCGTGCCAGGGAATCGCTTAACAAGGCCAATCGTGAAAACGCCGCAGGCAAGCTTGCCAGCCGTGGCGATCAGGCCAGGACCGGCAATAAGGCCGCAAGCCGCGACCGAGCGAGCGCAACGCTTGCCAATCGTAGCGATGCCAGTGCGAGCACCAAGCGCCGTGGTGACGGCCTAGGTGGCAATACCGCCAACCGTGGCAGAACCAGCAACCATGCCCTCAGGGACGTCGGCAACGCCGGAAAATCCACCCGCAACATCAATCGTGGCTCGTCCAGTCGGGGAGCAATGCGCGGCAGTGGTGGTATGCGTGCCGGTGGCGGCAGGGGTCGATAGAGGAAAACAATGAAAGCACATTCACAGATAATCATGGCCCCAGCGGCCAAGCAGGTTCGTGGCATGGCCAAACACCTTATCCAGCCCCTCCTTGTCCTGGCCCTGCTGTTGGTCTTAGCGGGTAGCGTGTGTGCAAAGCCCGCGCCGTCACTGAACATGGACCCGGTGATTGGACAGGCGATTTTTGTATCACCCGAACTTGCGGCGCAGGTCTTCACCGACGCCCTCGACGCCGAAGATCGGGAAACACTGAAAAAGATTTTCGGCGCGGCATCGGCCGGTCTGGTGCCGACAGATTCAATCGATCGCGAGGATATCGACAAATACGTCGCGCTCTATGCACAAAGTCATACCCTGATACCCGAGGGCGAACAGCATTTCACCTTGGCCATAGGCGAGGACAACTGGACCTTTCCGGTACCCATCATAAAAGGCGACAGCGGCTGGTATTTTGATACCGAGACGGGCATCGAGCAGGTCCGTATCCGCCAGATCGGCAGAAACGAGCTGGCGACCATGCAGGCCGCGCTCGCCTACTACGACGCTCAGATCGAATATGCGGCACAGGACCGCAATGGTGACGGCATCCTGGAGTACGCCCAAAAATTCATCAGCGTGGTCGGCCAAAAGGACGGACTGTACTGGGAAACCAAGCTTGGCGAACCGCAGAGCCCGCTCGGACCGCTATTCGCCACTGAGGTTCCCGAAGATGACTATCATGGCTATAAGTTTCGCATCCTGACATCCGAGGGCCCAAGCGCCCAAGGCGGCGCCTACGATTATCTTATCGGCGGGCGGCTGACTGGTGGCTTTGCGCTTGTTGCCTGGCCGGTAGAGTACGGTGAGACCGGGGTCATGAGTTTCATGATCAATCAGGACGGCATTGTCTATGAGAGCAACCTCGGACCGGACGGTGCTTCGACAGCCACCGCGATGCAAAGCTTCGATCCCGGTCCGGAATGGTTGCCATCGCAGGATGCGCAGGCCAGCGCCAATTCGGACTGAAGCCCTGATCCGCGATGCGGTGATCGCTGCACCGCAGTAGTCGGCTTTCGACCCACCCGATGCGGAAATGTCTCTTGCGCAGCATGAACCGGCCGTTCGTTGCGCAATCCGGTGCAGGAGACCGGATTCGACCCTGTGCCGTTACTGCTAACGACAGGTCTGTAACAGGAACGGACGTAACCAGCGGCGTTCGCCTCTTCCGAGTTCGGCCAAGCGGGGGAAGGCACGGATTGCATGTCCAAACCCCTAAACCAGACATTTGATGCACAACGTTTCCGAAATGCTATGGCGTGCAGGTAGTTCGGCCAGAACTGTTGCCCTGAGTGGTTTTTCTGCGTTTTCTGCGGAGTTAGGAAGACGTGAACGAGGGCTGTCGACGATTTCGAAGACGATTTGTAGACGTGGAGCATGCTCAATGCCGATGTCTTTGACTACATCGAGCGATTTTACGATCCTCGGCGACGCCGTCGCCTGGAGGTCGCTAAGCAGAAGGAATCGCCCTTAACTCAACCGTCTGTGGAAACTGGGTAACCCCCCCCTACCGTCGCGTGCGCTTCAACGCCACCCCATCAGGCCTGGGCAGACATTCACGGTCTACCTGCGCCCGGATGACCTGCTGCTGTTTTCTATCGGCTTAACATCGTGCGATGAACCCTATCCACACTGATCACGGCAAACCGCCCCTCTTGCGGGCGCACTAGCCTCTGCAATTCATCGGTCGCGTCAAATGCGACTTTCTGCACTCGAGTGTAGGTCATCTCAGCCTCCGGTTACCGGCGGAAACAGGCCCACCTCATCACCATCACGCAATGGTGCGTCAGCCCTGGCCATTTCCTGGTTAACTGCGCACAAAACCTGCCCCCCGAGCATCTCGTGCCAGGGCTTGCCACGCGTCGCCAGCTTGTCCAGCAATGCCCCAACCGTTGCCGGCTGTTGATCCAAGGTCTCTTCAGCAACTCCGAAGGTCTCACGCAAACGCGCGAAGTACAGTATGCGAATCATCTAACCTGATCCTCGGAGATCTAGTAATTCAATGGCGATCACACGCCCGGCTCAGTCCTAACGGAACCTCCGTCGTCCCGAAGGGAACCGGTCAATACCCCGAAGCCTGACGTCGACACAAACCGGTCGTCCGCTTGCACCACCTCATCGACCCGTTACCTGGTCCTTTAACCGCCCGTCATCGACATGAATCGGATCACCTTCTCCGGCTTCTCCCTAAATTCATGCTTTTCTGGTTTCAATGCAATCGCCTGCAATAGGTGCGATTTCAGTTCATCGCCAGTGGCCCCTGCACGCAGCAGGTCACGTAGCGGATAGTTGTGCTCTTGGCCGAGGCACATGTGCAGAGTGCCATCGACCGTCAGCCTCACCCTGTTACAGGTGGCACAAAAATGCTGTGACAACGGGGTGATGAAACCGATGCGGGTCTCGCTACCCGCGAGCCGGTAGTATCTCGCCGGCCCACCTCCCGGCAGCACATCGGGTATCAGTTCAAAGGACTGCTCCAGCCTCTGCTTGATATGCTGAAGATCGATGAACTGGTCGAGTGCCGCTCGACCCGTCGCACCCATTGGCATGGTCTCAATTAACCGTAGCGTAAAGCCGCGCTCGGCACAGAACTCGAGAATACTTTCGATATCCTCATCGTTCACGCCGCGCATCACCACGGTATTGAGGCGTATCGGATTGAACCCTGCTGCATGCGCGGCTTCTATACCGCGCAGCACCTTATCCAACTTGCCTGCAGTGATACGCTCAAAGACATCCGCACGTAGGCTGTCGAGGCTGACATTAAGACGGCCTACGCCGGCCTCAAACAAAGGTCCGGCCAGCTGATCCATCCTCGTACAGTTGCTCGACAGCGAGAGATCCGCAAGTCCAGGCAACGCGGCCAGACGTCCGGCCAAATCGGCCAGATTGCGCCGCACCAGCGGTTCACCACCGGTCAGGCGGACGCGATGCACCCCCAACTCGGTGAATGCCCGCACCACTCGTTCGATCTCGTCGAAGGTCAGCCAATCATCAGGCTCAGCATAGCCCTTAAAACCTTTTGGCATGCAATAGGAACAGCGCAGGTCGCAGCGATCAGTCACCGACAGCCGCAGATAGTCTATCTCGCGACCGAATGAGTCCTGCAGACTATTTGTGTTCATTCTTCCCCCGGGCAGAGGCATCGATATCGCTTGCAATGCAGTCACGATAGCCCCGCCAGTTTATCCTTCTTCGTCGTTTCTCGGATACTCGCCTTTGGCAACCCATGGGATCCGACGAAACATCGAACCTAAAGCTAAAAAGCCGGCCTCGATCGAGGCCGGCTCAATGTGTGGTTCAACGACTACAAAGGCAGTCTCATCAACCTTGGTCAGACATAGCGGCGTCGCTTAAATGAGACGGTTTTCTTATAATCATCCATGCTGGAGATTTTGCGTAAACCTGCCCAAGTTCCCTTGTAATAGGGCACCACATTGCGATCTGTCCAGTCGGTCACCACGTCCCCGACATTGCCGTTGTGATATCCGAACATCATGAAGGTGTGGCCACTCTTCATGTCCGGCTCGAGGTAGGCCATCGCGAACGTCGACCCGTAGTCATTAAAGACCTCGACCACGTCGCCGGACTCGATGCCCAACTTTTTGGCATCTGCCGGGTTGATCTCGATCGGCGCCATCGGATAGCGCTCGGTGCGGAAATCGATATGCTGGTCGTGATACGCGGTCTGCCAGATGTGATTGGTACGGCCGTTGTTGATCCAGAACGGATACTTTTTGCGCTGGGCCTCCACGGTCGCCGGCAGTCCAGTCCATGGCGAAGGCAGGAAGTGTGCCTTCCCATCATCGGTACTGAACTTGTAGTCCGTATACACCATCTCGGTACCGATCAGCTTGCCATCCTTGTACTCTTTGACAGGCAGCTGCACACCGTTGTTACCCATTGCGCGCAACCGTTCATAGGTCACCAGGCCACCAGTGCCGCCACCCTGGCTATCGATACCCTCTGGCTTTCTGAATCCATCGTTGAAGGCATCCTCTTCGGTCTTCCAGTCAAAACCGGCAAACCGCTCGGCCATCTCCTTGTTGCCATCCTTCTCGTACATCGCCTTTACTGTGTTGGCAATCTCGGCAGCAATCAGGCAGTCCGGCTTGGCGCTGCCCGGCGCCGACATAAACTTCTCCGACAGGCGCATGCGGCGCTCACCGTTCATCGAGGTCAGGTTCATCTCACCTGGGTGTGCTGCCGGCAGCATCAGGTGTGAGGCCCTGGCGAACTTGGTCGGGTAAAGATCGATGGTGGTGATGAACAGACCGCCACGGTTGCTCACCGCATCGTAGATGGCATCGGCCAGGTCATCGACCGAGCCGCCGCGGACCTTGCCCATGGCTTCACGGACGACATTGGCCCGTCGGTATAGTGTTTCGCGGTATTCCTGGGCGTTAAGCGTCGATTGGAATGCATTGCAGGCCCAGACGGTCAGCATCTTGCCATTGCCCTGAATGATCTCCTGATCGATGAAGGGCGCTGGACGCGGACCCGGGTATGGCGGCCGCACGTAACCTTCCTGGTGTCCCCCGAGACGGCATACACCGGTTCCCCGCCGGCCGACATTGTGAGTGGCCAGCACCAGGTCAACCAGGGCTGATTGAATGCGGTAGTTGTCGTTACCCCAGATGATGCCCTTCTCGTACAGGTGCGCTGAACGTGGACGGTGTCCAGACGCCTTGGGCTTGTAGGCCCACTCCGCGGCCTTCTTGAGATCGGCCTCGGAAACCCCGGTGACCTTGCTGCACTCGGACAAACTCATCTTGTTGGCCGTCAACGCCTCATCGTAGCCACTGGTGTGCTGGGCGATGAAATCCTTGTCATGCCACCCCTGCGCAACCACGTAGGTCAGCAAGCCGTTGAACAACGCGGTATCGGTACCCGGTTCGATCTGCAGGTGCAGCATCTGGCCCTTGGGCACCGCTTGCTCCACCACCGCGGTGGTTAGCGAACGCCGTGGGTCGATGAAGATGACCTTGGCCGCTTCAGCAGTTTCACCCGGGAACCACTTCTTTTTCTTGTCGACGGTTGCACCCTGCATATTGGGCAGAGCGTGCGCCAGGAAGTAGTTGGTCTGGGTCTCGTAGGCATTGGCACCGATATAGATCAGGGTATCGGCGACCTCGCTGTCCTCGTAACTGTTGTTGAGCTCACCGACCCCCATGTCGCGGGTGGCGTGACACTCTGAGTTATAGGCCGGCCGGTTGTGGATTCGGACCATCTGGGTCTTGACGGCGGAGAACATCAGTTTCCCCGAACCCCAGGTATTTTCGAATCCGCCGCCTGCACCGCCGTGATCAAAGGCATTGAACATGACCTGATCCTGACCATCGCGATCTAGGATGCGTTTCATGACGCCTGCATAAACCTTCATCGCCTGGTCCCAGTTGACGTCGACCCAGTCGTCACCGGTAAACAGGCGCGGGTACTTCAGGCGCTCGCGCGTCGCACCGGTCGCGTTGTACATCACGGTCGCCATCTGGCCACCGCGGGTGGAAGACAGACCCTGGTTGACGACGCATTCCTTGTCGGGAACGATCATCACGTTGTAGGTGCGGCCGTCATCTTCAACCTGATTCACCATCGCCGGTGTAAGGGTCGCCTCAAAGGGCGCAAGCTGGCGCCTGAAGTCCAACCCCAGCGCATTCTGATGTGGCGCACGCCCACCCTCCTGGTTCACAGGCCACTTGTACGTATGGTAGCCACAACCGACGATGCAGAAGTGGCAGGTCATATTGGTTTTTTCCGCCCCGACAGGAGGCAGAGGAATACGGTCTTTGTTAGACATTTCGCTCTTCTCCTTACAGGATGTTGGACTGGCGGCCATAGATCAGGCCGTCGACACCGACTGCGGTTACGCTGTCGTCTTTTTCGTTGTACGCGAGAATGATCGGCGGCAGGTTCTCGGTCGCCTGGCCGGTAACCATCTGCCCCTCCTTCTCGCTGTCGAACACGCTGAAGTGGCAGGGGCACTTGAAGTTGCGGCTTTTCTCGTCATAGCTGACCGGACAACCCATGTGGGTGCACAACACGCTGTAGGCGACGATATCGCCCTTGGGCCCAACACCGCCCGGGACCGCTTCACCCATCCTGACCGCCACACATGGAGAAGACTCATCGGGGTAATTGAAGCTGACCGGCTTGTTAACGGACATCTTCTTGGCTAAACCAATCGCCTTTTCCGGATACGGCAGGGTGACTCGACCGACGTCTCCAGTGTTTTCCTTGGCCAGCGCACCGGCCGGCGTCAGGGCCGCGGCACCGGCGGCGATACCCCCTCCCCCCAATTTCAAAAAGTTACGGCGTGATAGTTCGCTCATTCGTCTGCTCCCAACGTTCTGGTCTGTGTTTGCTTTTATGTCATGGTCCAGGCTCGCACTGAATGTCGACGACCTGGCATGGGCTCGTTGCCTACAAGCAATCCAGGTGCCATCTTTTTTAAGGCTTTAATTTCAATCACTTGTTCAATCTTTACCACACTAATGTTACTTTGTCGTAACATCGTTGACGCATAAATCCGTTACTTTTTGGTAACAATGCGATGGAGGATCTGAGAGTGCCGCAGAGATTCAGCGAATGAACAGGTCACGCAGAAAGTTGCTGATTCGGTCCGCTGCAGCCCTGTTTGCCGCCATGAGCGGCGACACGCGGGCCGCGATGCGACCCACAATCCGAATCGGCCTGACTCCCGTCATCCTGGATGATCAGACCCTGTTTCTGCACCGCTGGCGCGAATGGCTGGAGCGCCGCCTCGGCGCCCCCATCGAATTCATCCAACGGCCCCGCTATCGCGACATCACGGACCTCCTGCTGAACCGCACGCTCACTGCCGCATGGATCTGCGGCTATCCCTTGGTGCGCAATCAGAAGCAACTGCGGCTGCTCGCCGTACCCGTCTATCAGGGCAGACCCCTGTATCGTTCGCTGATCCTGTCGGGTGCCCGTGGCCAGACCCCGACCTCGATTGAGCAAATGGCGGGACAGGTATTCGCCTTCTCTGACCCTGATTCCAACTCGGGTTACCTGTACCCGGTTTACCGTCTGCGCGAAGTGTTGCGCACTCAACCTGGTTTCTTCCGTCGTGAGTTCTTCACCTGGGGACATCGAAATACCATCGAAGCAGTAGCAAGTGGTCTCGCCGATGGCGGCGCGGTTGACAGCTATGTGTGGCAGTCAATGGTCCAGCAGTACCCGCACTATGCGCGGCAGGTGCGCGTGGTCGAACGATCGCCCGAATTCGGCTTCCCACCCATCGTCACCCACAAGGATTTACCGAACACGCTACACCAACATCTTGCTGCAACGCTTCATCAAATGCATGCAGATCCGGAAGGCCTCGAGCTGCTGAAGGCCCTTAATCTGGATCGTTTCGAACCCGGCAGCGAGGCCGACTACGCAGGCATTGCCGATATGATGATGGCCACTGACAATCTGGATTTGGCGATAAGTCGATGAACTGGACCAGTTATCGAATTCGTTTACCCTTGAGTTTGGCTGCAGTGGTTACAGTCACTGCCGCCGTGCTTTCAGTGGCCGTCGCCTATCAGACGTATGTCAACATCGGCATCGAACAAAACCGGACGGCGCAACGTCTGGCGCATGCGATGGAATCCGTTTTGGCGCGCGCTATGAAACATGACGACGTATGGCTGGCGTTCAGTCTCCTGCGCGGCCCCGACAATTCCGTCGAAAGCGACAAACAGGAAAAATCGCCGACCTTGTTGTTGCTCGACAGTATGGGCCGTGTATTTGCCGCCAACCAACCGCGCCGTTATCCAATTGGCAAGCGACTGGCCGAGATCGATCCCGACCTCGCGCAAAAAATGGCGACGTCGGGTACTGATGCCGACGATGCGTCCTGGGGTAGCACGAGAGTACTCACCTTACCTGTCCACTCCGATGACGAGGTCATCGGCACACTGCTCATAGGGCCTGCCGAGGACGCATTCTGGGTTCGGTTCAAGGAGATCCTGCTGGGTGGCGCGTGGGCTATCATACTCACGCTTGCTCTATTTATTCCTCTCGGCTGGATGTGGGGCCGGCGCATGGTTGCACCGTTGGCAACCTTGACGAACTGCATGGCACGAATCGGACGTAGCGACGTCTCAGAGCTGGAATGCCCGGTGCTCGGCAGCGGGGACGACGAAATCGGCCAGCTGGGAAAACAGTTTCAGTTGCTGCTGAATGACCTCAAGGGCAAACGCGCGCTCGAAGACCAGATCATGACCCAGGAGCGTCTCGCCGCCATTGGACGGGTGTCCGCTGGCGTCGCGCATGAGATCAACAATCCGCTCGGCGGTCTGCTGGCGACGATCGATACCTACCGCCACAAACCCGCTGAACAACGCAATGTCGACCGCACGCTCAATTTGATCGAACGCGGCCTCAATCAGATCCATGAAACCGTCAGCGCGCTGCTCGTGGAAAGCCGACTGGAGACACGCGCCCTGACTGAGCGCGATTTCGAGGACGTCGAGACCCTATTACGGGCAGATTCTGCCGCCGATTACAAAACTATCAATTGGCATACCCAGGTAACGCGAAGCCTGCCACTACCCGCCACTGCGGTGCGCCAGATCTTGTTGAACCTGACGCTCAATGCGGTGCAATCAACGCCTCGGGCGGGAACGGTCGACGTCAAGATTGCGGTCGCAGAAGGCTACTTGCGTCTACAAGTGAGTAATGAAGGCGCAACCATCGAACCGGAACTTCTGCCTCATCTTTTCGAACCATTCTACAGCGACCGAATTGGCGGTACCGGGCTCGGCCTGTGGGTGACCTACCAAGCGGTGACCCAGCTAGGTGGCGAGATCAGTGTTGACAGTCGCGACGATCATACGAGATTCGATGTCACCCTGCCCCTTTTGGAAAACGCCGGGGAGAAATCAGGGTGAATGCGGAGATCTGTCTGATCGAAGACGATCCGATCATGGGTGAGTCGTTGCTCGAGCGCATGGAGCTTGAGGGCTATCAGGTGACCCTGTTCCCGACGGGCACAGCAGCATTGGCACATATACCCGGTCGTGCCTTTTCCGCCATCGTCAGTGACATCAAACTTCCCGACATGTCGGGTGATGAAGTGTTTCGTCGCCTCAGCACGCAAATGGCAGCAGTACCACCAACGATATTCATCACCGGCTACGGCACCATAGAACAGGCCGTAAACCTGCTGCGCCTCGGTGCCGCCGACTACCAGACAAAGCCGTTGGATATGGCGCGTTTCCTGCGAAAACTGGCGGCAGTCTGCAATAACCCTCAGCTGGATTACGCACTTGAGCCCCGCCTGGGTATATCTCACGGCATGCGCGAGATCGAATCGACAATCAATCGACTGGCACGCTACCCCGAAGCCACCGTGTTGATCGAAGGAGAGACGGGAGTTGGCAAAGAGGTGGTCGCCGCCCTGCTGCACGAGTTGCAGTGCCCAGAGGAGCCGTTTGAGGCAGTGAACTGTGCGGCGTTGCCCGAGGGATTGGCGGCTTCGGAACTCTTCGGCCATGAAAAAGGGGCCTTTACCGGTGCCACCCGACTGCATGCCGGAGTGTTGGAACGCGCAGGCAAAGGCATACTGTTTCTGGACGAAATCGGCGATATGCCGCTGGACCTGCAGACCCAGCTGTTGCGCACGATCCAGGAACGCCGATTTATGCCCGTTGGAGGGGAAAGCCTTCGCCCGCTGCATGCCCGTATCGTTTGCGCCACTCACCGTGACCTGCTGTCGTTGGTGAAGGCGGGAACCTTCCGTGAGGATCTGTACTATAGGATAAACGTCGTGCAGATCGACGTCCCGCCATTGCGGGAACGTCCGGAAGACATCGTCTGGTTGGCCGAACGGTTCCTTGCCGAATCCTGCCAACGCCACTCCGAATCGGTGCGGGCGCTCAGTGAGGATGCCAAGTCAGCACTGGTCGCCCAGGCTTGGCCGGGGAATGCACGCGAGCTTAAGCACCATATAGAACGGGCATGCATTCTGTCGGACACGCCGGTCATAAATTCTGAACAACTCGACTTGGCGGAAGATAAGAAACCACGTCCCCAGCGTTCCGACCTGCGACACGGTCGCGAACAGGAAGAAAAACGGCAGATTGCTGCGGCGCTGTCCCACTGCGACGGCAAAATCAATGAAGCCGCGAAACAGCTGGGCATCAGTCGCAAATCGCTTTGGGAAAAGCGCAAGCGGTACGGGCTCTGAAGCCATGATTTTCAGCGATCTTGTCGCGACGTGCACGAGCACCTGACAGCGCGACAACGACCAGGGTTGCTCATCTGCTCGGCAGCCGGAAAGACTCCTTCGTGAACACCGCCTGGCAACGGTCGGGCAAATGGCCGCCGGCCTCGCCCATTCTCTAACTACACCACTGGGCGAAGACGACCAGACCCCCGAGTGACTCGAACACGGGTCAGCCGCTTAATCAGGATCTGGCACCGGCAGCCGGTACCGGTTCTGTCCGCACCTGCGGCAATTTGAACGAGATCAGCGCCGCCGCGAGCACGAAACCGGTTGACCACCACAAACAGCCCTCCAGGCCTTGGGTCTGATAGATCAAGCCGGAAAGCACGGTTCCGGTCAAACGCCCGGCGGCGTTCGCCATGTAATAGAAACCCACGTTCATGGCTACCTTGTCGTGGTCTGAATAGGCCAGGATCAGGTAAGAGTGCACCGCCGAGTTGATGGCGAACACGGCGCCAAAGGCAAACAGGCCGATGATCAGGGACAAAGCCGGATCGAGACCGGACATCAGGGCGATCGCAATACCCGCGGGGAATACAGCTAGCAGAAGTGCCCAGTTGCGGGCACTGCTGCCCTGCGGGCCGCGTCCATGGTGGCCTTTTCGCAACAGGGCTGGGGCACCTGCCTGCACAAACCCGTAGACCACTACCCAGAGCGCCAGGAATGAACCAACTTCTATGTGGTTCCAGCCCGTGACTGAAGCGAGAAAGACCGGAAGGCCAACCACGAACCACACATCACGGGAGCCGAACAGGAAAAAGCGGGCACCGGAGAGAATGTTGATCTCCCGGGTCTTGGAGAAGATCTGGCTGATCTTCGCCTTTGTCTTCGCCTTACCCATCCCCATGGGCAGTTTCCACCAGGCATAGAGATAGACAAAGAACAGCATCGCTGACATTCCGCCCATGGCCCAACGGAATCCGATCACATAGAGAAGCAGACCACCGAGGAAGAAGCCGGCTCCCTTCAGGGTGTTCTTCGAACCCGTGAGTATGGCCACCCATTTAAACAGCCGGGTTTCGGCGTTCTCTCCTTTGGGTACCACCAGCTTGACGCTGGATTTGGCACTCATCTTGTTCAGGTCCTTGGCGATCCCGGACATGGCCATCGCTGTCATCACGTAGGCAATGGATAGCCAGGAGGGATCGACCGTCAGGGAGCCAAGAGCAACGACCTGCAGAAAGCCGCCCATGATCATGGTGCGGTTAAGCCCGATGTTGGTAGCGATCCAACCCCCGAGGCCGTTGGTAATAATGCCGAAGACCTCGTAGAACAGGAACAGAAACGCGATCTCCAACGGGCTGAACCCCAGATTATGGAAGTGCAGCACCACCAGCATGTGGATGGCCCCGTCGGTCAGGGTAAATGCCCAGTAGGCCCCCGTCACAACCAGGTAGGTACGCAGGCCCTTTTCCATGATTACATCCTTCCGGCAATCTTGTCGGCAATGTCCATCATCCGACACACATAGCCCCACTCGTTGTCATACCAGGCATAGATCTTGACCTGTGTCCCATCGATCACCATGGTCGACAGGGCATCAACGATTGAAGACCGTGGGTCGTCCAGGTAATCCACCGACACCAGCGGCCGCTCTTCGTAACCCAGGATGCCGTTCAGCTCGCCCTCGGCGGCCTCTTTGAAGTAGCCGTTGACCTCTTCGGCAGTGACCGGCCGCGCTGCTTCAAACACAAAATCGGTGAGCGAAGCGTTGAGCAGCGGGATGCGTACCGCATGGCCATTCAATTTGCCGGTCAGTTCGGGGAAGATCTTGGTGATCGCCTTTGCTGATCCCGTGCTGGTAGGGATCAGTGACTGGCCGCATGCCCTGGCTCGGCGCAGGTCTTTGTGCCCCTTGTCGATGATGGTCTGGGTGTTGGTAATATCGTGGATCGTTGTCATGCAGCCATGCACGATGCCGATCTTTTCGTGCATCACCTTCACCACCGGGGCCAGGCAATTGGTGGTGCACGATGCCGCTGTCACCAGATGGTGCTCTGCGGGGTCGTACAGGTCGTCGTTGACACCGTAGACGATATTTAGCCCGCCCTCGGTAGGTGCGGCGACGATGACTTTCTTCACGCCCTGGTCGAAATAGGTTTGCAGGGTCTCAGGCTTCTTGTGGTGCTTGCCGGTCGCCTCGATCACGATGTCACAGTTGGACCAGTCTGTCTCGCCGATGGCCGCGTTACGGCTGTAGGCGATACGTTGCCCACCGACGATCATCACTTCACCATCAGTGCCGCAATCAACTTCCCAGGTTCCGTGTACGGAATCGAACTTCAGCAGATGTGCTGCACCCACCGCATCGGTCGCGATATCGTTCACCTGCACAAACGACAAACCGTCTCTGGCCCAACCAGCGCGCAGCCCAAGGCGCCCCATGCGGCCGAAGCCGTTGATGCCTACACGTATTGTCATTGTCCAATCCTCTTGTTGTAGTTCTGTGCCAGATAGTCGGTATGTACCGCGAGTTTCAATGCATTCGGACGCAAGGATTTCACCTGCTCCACAACCTGCTCGGAAGGCATGCCAAGTTCAAGCAGAATAATGGCCGCCATCAAGCCAGTCCGCCCCGACCCCCCTTTACAGTGAATCGCTATCGTCCCCTGCTCATTCAGAATATCGAAGACCCCTTGTTTGTCTTTCTCCCAGGCCTGTTTAAAGGCCTCTCCCGGCGATGCGTCATCCTCGACGGGAAAATGGAACCAATGCAGACCCAGTTCACTGCAGGCATCAGGCAATGCTGCGACATCGTTGCGGATCATCTCGTCGTCCGGCATCAAGGTAATCACGGCACTGGCCCCCGCCTGTGCCAGCTGCGCCAGCGAGGCTCGCAAATCGGCATCCCTGATTCCGGGACAAGGGGTGAAAATGAGGGCGCCGCCGTCACTCAGCGGCAACTTGTCGAATGGGTGTAAAGACACGATCTATTCCTTGTTCCTGTTCAAATTAAGTAGGCCGGCCAAGCACGCCACACAAGCCGCTGGGTCAGTGGATGAAATACCCAAGCTGCGTGGTCCTCATGCGGCACCGCGCTCATACCAGCCACGGGTCGCGTTCACGATCCTGACCACCGACAACATAACGGGCACCTCGACCAGCACACCGACCACGGTTGCCAGCGCCGCACCCGACTGAAACCCAAACAATGCGATGGCCGCTGCGACTGCCAACTCGAAGAAGTTGCTCGCGCCGATCAAGGCCGAGGGGGCAGCGACACAGTGCGCTACACCAAACTGCCGGTTGAGCAGATAGGCGAGCCCGGAATTGAAATACACCTGGACCAGGATCGGCACCGCGAGCATCGCGATGACCAGCGGCTGACTCAGGATCTGCTCGCCCTGGAAGCCAAACAGCAGCACCAGGGTGGCGAGCAATGCAGTGAGCGAGAGCGGTTGCAGTCGGCTGAGCTGCTTCTCGAGTGCGGCCTCTCCGCCCGCGTTGATCAACCGGCGTCGCCACCATTGCGCAAACAGCACCGGCAGGACGATGTACAGCACAACCGACAGGAATAGCGTTTCCCAGGGCACCGTGATCGCCGACAGTCCCAGCAGCAAACCCACGATCGGGGCAAACGCGAAGACCATAATGGTGTCATTCAATGCCACCTGGGTCAGTGTAAAGTTGGCGTCACCACCGCACAGACGACTCCACACGAACACCATCGCCGTGCAGGGCGCGGCCGCCAACAGAATCAGGCCGGCAATATAGGCATCGAGCTGATCGGCCGGTAGATAATCGGCAAACACGCCGCGAATAAACAGCCAACCCAGCAGAGCCATCGAGAAGGGCTTGACGGCCCAGTTGATGAACAGTGTCACCCCGATGCCCTTCCAATGCTCCTTTACCTGGTGCAGGGCACCAAAGTCGACCTTCAGCAACATCGGTATGATCATCAGCCAGATCAATACCGCAACCGGCAGGTTGACCTGAGCCACTTCCAGCCCGCCGACCGCCTGGAAGGTCCCCGGCAGCAGATGGCCAAGCGCGATCCCCGCGATGATGCAAAGCCCCACCCATAGCGTGAGGTAACGCTCGAAAAACCCCATGGACGCACCGGCGGCGCGTTTGCCCGTCACTTCACATTGCGCGCTCAAATTCTCATCTCCCAGGGGTCTGTCACACAGGTGCGGCCGAGATCCAGCAGGTTCTTGGAGAAGACACGGCGCACCAAGTTACCGGCATAAAGAACGAAAACAATAAAGGTCTTGTCTGACATGCGAGATGTCGCCGTGGGCAGAACTTGCTCTTCTCGCCAGCTTTGCATGGCCGGGTCGATGTCACGCGCAGCGAGGCGCACCGGGCCGATTGGCCATCTTTGCCAACGCCGCCGCATCGTCCCTAAAGGGGTATTGATCAGATACCCCATCGAAGGTGTCATGCAGCACGTTAGTGACCCAATAGGGGATATCGGGATTGACCCGATAATGCACCCACAAGCCTTCGCGCCGGTCGGTAACCAGCCCGCTTTCGCGCAACAAGGCAAGATGCCGCGAGATATGGGGCTGGGCAACGCCCAGCGCATGAGTCAGCTCGCACACACACAACTCATCGTGACCCAGCAGCAGCATCAGGCCGCGCAGTCGGGTGTCGTTGGCGAGGCTGGAAAACAACGTATCAGCAGTTATATCCATACAACTGAATATACGCCTTTCAATATATATGGTAAATAGAATGTTATGAACGGCGTCGCGAAAGCAGATCGGTCTGGCAATGGTGGTGTGTGGGTTGCCGTAACATGCTGAAGCAACTCTGATCTTGATGGCAGCCGCTCCAGACCGCTCGTTGAGCCGAGAATCCATTCAGCCAATATCTTTGGGCCAACCTTGACTGCGGCACCGGCGAATTGAACGTGTCAGTTGTTGACCACTTCCCGTGGGCATTCTCTTCCAGACAAATCTCAAGCGCTTGTTTTATTCCCAAAAAAGCAAGACAACCCATTGAGCCACCGTCCCAGGAAAAGGGCTGACATCAACTTTTGCCGCGCTGAAACTCAGATCCGCGGAATCCCTCTGGTTGCATGTTCGGCTGGAAACTAACTATCTGATTAATATAAGCAAAACCAGCGCATGCTCTTGGGGATTCGCTCGGGGAAAAGATTCAAAGCGTGCAGGTAATTGTGTCGAGAAGTCTTGCACAGTTTGTTGACGGCTTAATCGCGTTCCAATCCGCAGGTACCGGCACTGCGTCAGATTTACCGGGAACGTCCGCTTTCCAGATTGCCGGGGAATTACGACCGGAACGCACCACCTCCTGGGTCGCTTTGCGGTCAAATGGCCAGCCTCTTCAGATGTCTGCAATACGCATGAACCTGTCGGTCACCAGGTGCTTGGCGAACGGCTGGTCATGGCCGGGGGCCGCCTTTGGGGATAGCTGCCCCATAGCTGACATTCGCGGCACTTCTACCTATCCACTGGCGGCTTTCAGATGAAACTGGGAACCGCCGGAGTCGGCCAGGAACGGACGTAGCTGGCCGTTTTCGCTATGCGTGAAACCAGCCGTTAACTGCCGGTCAGACGTTAAGCCGGGAATCACCACTCCCAAGCAGTGGCTGAAGATGGCAACCTCATAGTCGACGCTTGAAATCGCCGTGATTTCTGGAAGGGGAGCTGTCTCCGCCAGTTTGCCGCGGAGTTCCGAACGCTGCAGAGCCGTTCGTGACTGGCTCGGATACTGCGATCTAGCGCCGTACCGGATTATAGAGACCGAGGGCATATTCGTTCGCCAGATCTAGACTCAAGAGCCAGGGTACCCCGTTGCTCATCTTTCCGGCCGGATTGGACAGGATCCGGCTCACATGCGTTCGTTCTATATTGGCCGTCGGATGATAAACACCGGCAGGGTATCCATACACCATAGGAGAGTGGAACTCGCATTTCTGCAGCTTCTTCGCGGCAGAGATTTCCACCTGAAAATCAGCGACATGTTTGCCGATCATTTGGTCAATTTTTGTTTGATAAGACATGACGACGACAAATTCCTACGACAAGACTCCCGAACCGAAAAGACGACATCCGCCCTCACGCTTGGATCGGGCCAGGTCGCATGCATTCATGCAAGAGAGTAAAAAAACGTCCTCTCTGTTTCCGGACGGGACTCTCGCCCACAGTCTCCATCCGATATTTCAAATGGGCATCAGGGCAAGACTGGACTCTCGCCTGCAGCCTCCACCGCATACATTTAGCGGCAAGCGGCGGAGAAATTTTAACCTTTGGTGGTTGCGTCCAACGGTCTATGGGCGGGTGCGGACGCTTCGGGTCGAACCCGGTCATCCGACTGAATCGCTCAGGTATTTCTGCGGGAACTTCCGAGTTCGGCCATGACCTGCCTTCGAGGGATGCAGTCTTCCCAGACGCTTTTAACTAGTGCCGTCCCCGCCGCAACGTGAGGAGTACGGCCAAGACAACAATTACCGTTAAACCGTAAACCAGACCATCAATCGCAATCATTTTTTCGACATTCCTTGTTGTTTGAGGCGTCCAAAACACCAGCGCTTGCCAAAGCCCCCTACTCAGATATACCGCGGCACGAGCAGATGATTAGTTTATCAGCGATCGCTGATTAATGCTCGTTGATCGGGCAAATGCGAAGTGGCGGCAAAGTGTTGGTTTCTGCCAGACCGGTCAACAGCTTGCATGACCGGCTGGTGTGTCGTTCTGCCGTTCGCGGTCATCCGCGAGTGAGCGGATTCGACACCGACCCGACTCGATTTGCGAATGTCTCTTATGCGCTGAAGCTGCCGTCCGCTGCGACACATGCCGCAGCAGACCAAAGTCGGCCCAGTGCCGTTACTGCTAACGACAGCTTCGTAACAAGTGCGGACTGTTGTGACAGTAATACTCGCCGCCGCAAACGGCGGTGAACAGAAGTTGACGGCGTACTCGGCGACCGCCCGAATTTTGGCGGGAGCGGCCGTTCAGGTTCCGGCCGGGCTACGACCGCAATGGGTTGGTTAGCGGGCGTAGGTCGACAAATCTGGCTGAGCGTCAGCTTTCTGATCTCCTGAGCGGCAGCAACCGACAC